>CAJIBU010000092.1_pt1 | contig 70227 bp, 58 predicted proteins | sample 9199451 | NCBI WGS metagenome assembly CAJIBU01 (sample SAMEA7708315, study PRJEB35096) | sediment metagenome | biome: marine neritic benthic zone biome [ENVO:01000025]; feature: sediment [ENVO:00002007]; material: shallow marine sediment [ENVO:03000034] sea grass bed [ENVO_01000059] ... | reverse complement strand
GATTGGCGCGAGGGCCGAGGTGAGGCTTGCGTGGCCTGACCTCCCAAGTTCTTCCGGCCACCTTTGCAAGCCGAGCCGTCCGGCGGAGTCTCGTATCGCAATTTTTTTCGCCCCGTGCGTAAGACTGCGTCGACGCGTGGCTACTCCAGGGCCGCTGCTAGCAGCTTCTTCGTCAGCGTCGACACTCCCACTGTTTGCAGCGCATCGCGGGTGAAGCTTCGGCGTTTGGGGGACTCGTCGGCTCTTGCGGCGGTGGCTCGGTAGACGTCGATGCGGAGCTTTCGGTGGGTGAGCTCGTGGGCGATGCGGGCAACGGATCTGGCTTGGAGGCGCGCCGACAGGCCTGCTTCTTCTAGGGCGTTCTTCGGGGCCTGCTCGGTCATTGGCACGCCCCAGAGTCCGCCGAAGAGCGGCTCGCCGGATTTTACGAGCCACACTTCGCGATCGACACCTCGACCGCGAGTCGCCACCACCGCGCGAAGCTCGACGCGCTTCGGTGCGCGGCGGTCGCGGGCGACCGGAAGCTGCTCGACCTCTCCACGCGCGAAGGCGCCGCAGTGCCTCGACACGGGGCACTCGCCGCAGCTCGGGTTTTTGGGCGTGCAGACCGTCGCCCCGAGCTCCATCACCGCTTGGTTGAGGTCGCCGGGCCGCTCTCCTTGCACCAGTCGCGCGGCTTCGTCCCAGAGCCGCCTCGTGGTGACCGACGCGCCGACAGGGGTGTCGATGCGTAGCAGCCGGCTCAGCACTCGCGTCACGTTGCCGTCCACCACGGGCTCCTGCTTGTCGAAGGCGATGCTGCCGATGGCCCCCGCCGTGTAGCGGCCCACCCCGGGAAGCGCGCGCCGCGCGTCGGCGTCTTCGGGCACCTCGCCGCCGTACCGCGCAACCACCTCGCGCACGCCCGCGTGCAAGAGCCGCGCGCGGCGGTAGTACCCGAGCCCGCTCCACTGCGCGAGCACGGTGTCCTCGTCGGCGTCGGCGAGCGCCTGCGGCGAGGGAAACTGCTTGAGGAACCGCTCGTAGTAAGGGATCACGGTATCGACGCGGGTCTGCTGAAGCATCACCTCGGACACCCAAATCGCATAGGGGTCACGCGTGTGACGCCAAGGCAGGTCGCGCGCTGCGCCGTCGTACCAGCGAAGAAGCTCGTTCCGGACGGTGACCATCAAAGGGCGTCGTAGAACAAACGCTCGGGGTTTTCGAGGGTCTCGATCACGTCGTAGGCAAACGCCGCCCCGACGTGACCGTCGACCACGCGATGGTCGAGGGAAAGCGACAGAAGCATCACCTTGCCAGGGACAACCTCCCCGTCGCGAACGACGGGCGTGTCCTTGATACGGTGCACGCCGAGGATCCCGACCTCGGGATGATTCAAGATCGGCGTCGCGAGCAGGCCGCCCTGCTTCCCGAGCGAAGTCACGGTGAACGTGGAGCTTTGAAGGTCTTCTGGACAGAGCGTGCCGGCGCGGGCAGCCTGCGCGAGCTGGTCGACGCGCGCCGCAACCTCGAACAGCCGAAGCCGGTCCGCGTTCTTGACGACGGGCACCATGAGCCCGGCCTCGGTCGCCGTGGCAACGCCGATGTTGTAGTAGTTCTTGTAGACCAGCTCGTGGGTCTGCTCGTCGACCTCGGCGTTGAGCATCGGGTGGCGCTCTAGCGCATGGGCGACCGCCTTGATCACGAATGGCAGGAACGTGAGCCGCACGCCCCGACGCGCCGCTTCGCCCTCCAGCCGCTCGCGAAAATCGACGAGGCGTGACGCATCGCATTCTTCGACGAACGTGAAGTGCGCCGCGGTCGCCTTCGCATGCTGCATCCGTTCTGCGATCTTGCGCCGCATCCCGATGAGCGGCTCGCGCCGTTCGAGCGATGCGTGAGGCTTGTCGTCCGTCATCTGCCCACGAACCGCCGCGCGAACGTCGTCTCTCGTGACGCGGCCCCCGGGCCCGCTCGGGCGCACGCGCCGGAGGTCCACCGCCATGTCTTTCGCGTAGCGGCGAGTCGCCGGTGTCGCGAGCGGCTTCGCTTGAAAGTAGCTGATTTGAGCAACGGCCTCGGGCGACGTGCGAACCGCGCGACGCTGCGCCGCGCTCGGAGGCCGCATGGACCTCCGACGGCCGCCTCCGTTGCGGGTCGGCGCCTCTTCGGGCGTGAAGAGACCGGCGCCCGGAACCCGATCCTGGATGTCCCCGACGGCCGTCGCGGGCGGCCTCGACGAGCGCTGCGCCGAATCGACGTTGGACGCCGTCGCGGGCTCGAGCGTGAGAATCACCTGCCCGACGCGCGCCACTTCCCCGACCCCGAAACACAACTGCTCGACGCTTGCATCGCAGGGCGCTCCGATCGTCACGGTCGCTTTGTCGGTCATGACCTCGACCATCGGGTCGTCCTCCGTGAGGGTGTCTCCGACCCGGATGAACCACTCGACGATTTCGCCCTCGGTGACGCCTTCGCCGATGTCGGGGAGCTTGAAGTCTAGACTGGCCACGGTCAGTACCTCGCCGTCTCGCGCAGCGCAGGCGCGATCCGGTGTGCGAGAGGAAGATACTCCCGCTCGTGCGTCAACGGAAACGGGGTGTCCCAGCCTGTGACGCGCACGGGCGGCGCCTCGAGATGGAGAAACGCGCGCTCGACGATCAACGCGACCAGCTCGCTCCCAAAGCCGCAGGTGCGGGGCGCTTCGTGAACGACCACGAGCCGCCCCGTCTTTTGCACGCTCTGCACGATGACGTCGACGTCGAGCGGCCAGAGCGTTCGCGGGTCGATCACTTCGACGTCGACCCCGTCGGCGGCAACTTCCTCGGCGGCGGCAAACGCCTCGTAGAGCATCGCGCCCCAGGCAACGCAGGTGACGTGCTCGCCCGAGCGAACGACCTTGGCTCGACCGAGCGGAACCCTGAAGGCCTCGTCAGGCACGTCCATCTTGACGGCGCGATAGACGCGCTTCGGCTCGAAGAAGAGAACCGGGTCTTCGTCGTGGATCGCCTCGATCAGGAGCCCCTTGGCATCGTGCGGATTCGACGGGCAGACCACCTTGAGCCCGGGCGTGTGCACGAACATCGCCTCGGGCGACTGGGAATGATACTGGCCGCCGCGAATGCCCCCGCCGTAGGGCGTGCGCACCACCATCGGGACGTGGAATTCGCCGGCGGTGCGATAGCGATACTTCGAGGCCTCGCTCAACAACTGGTCGACGCCGGGGTAGATGAAATCGGCGAACTGAATCTCCGAGACCGGCCGCATGCCGTTGAGCGCCATCCCGATCGCCGTCCCGAGGATCCCAGATTCGGAGAGCGGCGTGTCGAGCACGCGTACTTCGCCGAACTGCTCCTGCAGCCCCTGGGTCACGCGAAACACCCCCCCGAGCCGGCCGACGTCCTCGCCCATGACGAGCACGCGCTCATCGTCTTGCATTGCGTTCCGAAGACCGCTGTTGATCGCCTGGACGAGATTCATCCGAGTCACGACTCGTCCTCCTCGTCGCGCGCCCGCGGACCCTCGACGCACTCGGCCTCCTGCTCGCGGAGGTGCCACGGCTGCTCGGCGTACACGTCGGTGAACATGTCCCGAAGCTCTGGCTGCGGCTTGGCCTCGGCGACACGCACGCACTCCTTCACCTCCGCGTCGCACACGGCGCGCCAGTCTCCGTCGAGGTCGTCGTTCCAGGCGTGGCGCTGATCGATGTAGGCCCGAAGCTTGGTGATCGGGTCCGTGTCGCGATGAGAGGCGACCTCTTCTTCGGTTCGGTAGATGCGCGGGTCGTCGGATGTCGAGTGGCCGCCGAGGCGGTAGGTCATGAGCTCGAGGAATGTCGGACCCTCGCCGGCGGCGGCTCTCCGAACACCCTCACGCACCGCCTGCCACACGGCGAGCACGTCGTTGCCGTCCACGGTCACCGCCGGCACGCCGTAGGCCGGCGCCTTTTCCGCCATCGTCGAGACGGCGGTTTGCTCCTCCGCGGGCAGGCTGATCGCGTATCCGTTGTTGCGACACAAAAAGAGGACCGGCGCGCGGTAGACGCCGGCGAAGTTCATCGCCGCGTGAAAGTCGTTGGAGCTCGTCGCCCCGTCTCCAAAGAAGACGCCCACGCACTCGTCGAGCCCACGCGCCCGTGCCGCCATCGCAACGCCGACCGCGTGCGGGATCTGCGTTCCGATCGGCGCGCTGACGGAGAGGTAGCGGTGCTCACGGCTGAAGGTGTGGTCGGGCATCTGGCGGCCGCGCACGGGATCGTCCGCGTTGCCGTACATGTGGTCGACGTATTTCTGAAGCGGGTAGCCGCGCCAAAGCAGCGCTCCAACTTCGCGGTAGCATGGGACGATCCAGTCTCGCTCGCGAAGTGCGGCTGCGGCCCCGATGATGGCCGCTTCTTCGCCGAGGGAGCCCACGTGAAAGGCGATGCGGCCCTGTCGCTGCAGCTTCTCGAGGCGGTCGTCGATGACCCGCGTGCGCACCATCGCTTTGTACAGATCGATGACGAGCCCGGGGTCGAGCTTCGGGTCGAGACTTCCGTCCTCTCGAATGACGTGCATGTACCCCCTTCTCTACCCGATCACCGCCAACTTTCGTTTCTTCCCGTACCGGTCCATTTGCGGCGCCTCTCGCGCTCCAAGCTCGTCGACGGCGTCGGACAAAAAAGCCTCGGCCGCGCGGTAGCTCGAGCGCACGAGCGGACCCGACGCCACGAAGCGAAAACCAAGCTCGATGCCTGCCTGCTCGTATTCCTCGAACTCAGCCGGCTCGACGTAGCGCGCAACCGGTGCGTGACGCTTGGTCGGACGGAGGTACTGCCCGATCGTGAGCACGTCGACGTCGGCGTCGCGAAGTAGCCGCATCGACTCGAGCACCTCGCTCCGCTCCTCGCCGAGCCCGACCATCAAGGACGACTTGGTGATGGCCGCTCCGAGCTCCTTGGCCGCGACCAGCGCATCCATCGAGCGGTCCCAGGAGCAGCGCGCGTCTCGGATCTTCCGCTGAAGCCGGGGCACGACTTCGACGTTGTGGGCAAACACATCGGGCCGGCCGTCCTGGACGACCGTTTGAATATCGCCTCGGCGACCGAGAAAGTCGCCGACGAGCACCTCGACCCGAAGGTCGGGGCTGTGGTGCCGAATGCGACAGACCGTCTCGGCGACGTGAGCCGCGCCGCCGTCCGTGAGATCGTCGCGGTCGACCATGGTCAACACGACGTAGGCGAGCCCCATCTCCGCGAGCGAAAGCGCCGTGTTCTCGGGCTCGTGCGGGTCGACGACGCCGCCCGGCTTGCCGGTTTGAACCGAGCAAAAGCGGCAGCCCCGAGTGCAGGTATCGCCGAGGATCATCACGGTGGCGGTGCCCTGACCCCAGCACTCGAAGATGTTCGGGCAGCGCGCTTCCTCGCAGACCGTGTGCAGGCCTCGGCCGTGGAGCCGCGCCTTCAGGTCCTGGAATTCATCGTGTTTTGCCCCCGATGGGAGCCGAACGCGAAGCCAATCGGGTTTGCGAGCCGGCAGGGTCATCCATCGCTCCTAACAAGCGTCCTAAGCCAAGCTCTTAGGGGGCGCCTCACCCCCTGTCAATCACGCCTAACACTACGAATTGTGACGGTTTCCGTCCACCGCTGCAATCTTTTGAAACCAGGCATGCGGTAGACGCAACATTTTCGCGAACTCCCCTTTACCCATTCGGGGACCGCCCCATAGTCCTCAAATCGGCTCATTCCCGTGAGGAGCATCTCGATGGACGACGAACGACGGCCAAGGCGAGCGGGACCGACCGAGCGTCCAGGCGCACTCGGCGGTAAACGCGATCTCAACAGGCGCAAGCGAGTTCAGGACCTCGTCGACGCAGGACTCTCGCTGTTTTTGGAGCGCGGCATCGAAGCGGTGACCATCGACGAGGTCGCCCGCGAAGCCGGCATGGCGAAAGGCAACTTCTACCGCTACTTCCGTGACAAAGCGGACCTCGTCGAAGCGGTGGTGGAGCCGGTTGCCAGCTCGACACGCGACGCGATTCAGAAGTGCGACGCGATGCTGCGCGAAGCGAACGGGCGCGAAGACGCCGTGGCCGCCTACGGCGAGCTCGGCCACAAGCTGATCGGTTCGCTTGCAATGTATCCAGACGCGATGTGTCTCTACCTTCAAGAGCGTCGCGCTCCTGCAACCACGGCGCGGCAGGCGATCTCGGAACTCGCGATGGAGCTCGACAACCGCGCAATGGCGCTGAGCCAGGTCGCGGTCGAGCGAAAGCTCGTGGTCGTCTCCGACCCCCGCGTGAGCGCGATCGCGGTGCTCGGCGCCGTCGAGGCGCTCGCCCTCGCCTCCGTCCGCAATCAGGTCACCATGGACCCCATCGCCACCACGAAACGCTTGATTTCAATCGTGCTCGAAGGCCTTCGGGACTAATCGGCGGCGCTCGGCGCGACCGAGCTATACACCCGTCCAGCCTGAAACTACCGTTCCCCCCGCTTCCCCTTCACAATTGGGCGGTATGTGGGGGACCATGACGGTCGCGGCGCTCGCATGGGCAGCCGCACCGCTCGTCGCGCGGGCAGCAAGCGACGCGAGCGAGACGAGCGCGACCAGCGATCTCGGCACCGTCGTGCTGATCGTACTGGTGATCGGCGTCGCGTACGCTCTCGCTCACAACGTCGTCGAGCGGCTTCAGCGGAGGTTCCTCGTGGTGAGCGGGGCCGAGTATCTGCTCCTCGGTTTCCTGCTCGGGCCGGCGTTCCCGACGATCGGCGCGTTCGACAACCTCACCGGCCTTCTCCCGATCATCGCGCTAGCGGCCGGCTGGGTCGGGCTGCTTCGCGGGACCGACTTCGATCTCGCAAGCCTGCAGAAGCTCGACCCTGCGACATGGCGCGTCGTGTTTTGGCATCACCTGCTTCCAGGCGCTTCAGTCGGCATCGGAGCTTACTTGTTTTTCACCCGGTCCGGGTGGGTCGGCACTAGCTATGAAGACGCGGCGGTGAGCGCGGCCGCGCTCGCCTGCTTCGCGGCAGCGGATTCCGCCGAGCCCTTCGACCTGCTCGGCCGCCGCTACGAGATCACCGGCCGGCTCGCGCCGCTGCTCCGCAACGCCACGCGGCTCGGCGACATCGTCGTGATCCTCGCGTTCGGGGTGATCTTCTGCAAGTTCCACGAGAACGCCCCCGGCGCGCAGGACTACTCGGCATCCACCTGGGCGTGGGTGACGATCGGTCTCGGCGCGGCGCTCGGGTTTCTTTTCTCGATCTTCCTCGCGGGGGACGAGTCCGACAACTCCCGTTTTCTGGCTCTGATCGGCATCATCGCCTTCGCCTCGGGCGGCGCGTATCTCCTCGAGCTCTCTCCGCTGGCGGTAAACCTCGTGATGGGCCTCGTGCTCGTGAACTCGGCCCGCCGCGGGCAGCTCCTTCACACGACGCTCGAGTCCACCGAGCGTCCGATGGCCATCGTCCTGCTCGTGTTCGCCGGCGCACTCTGGCAGCCGACGCCGATCGTCCCGACCCTCCTCGCACTCGGCGGCTATCTCGTCGTTCGCACGGGCGCCAAGTGGCTCGCAAGCGTCCTCGCGGGGCTCGGCACGAGCTTGCGGAAGGACATCTTCCGAGGCCTGCTCGCCCAGGGCGACGTCACGCTGGCGATGGCGGTGTCGTTCCGCCTGGTGTACCAAGGCGAGGCCGCCAACATCGCTTACTCGGTGGTGCTCGGCTCGGTCATCGTCAACGATCTTTTCGCTCCGCGCTTGCTTCGCGGCCTCTTGGTCGACGCTGGCGAGCTGCACCGTGAGCTCAAACCCAAAAACGACTCCAGAACTTCGATCGAGGTCAACGCAGGATGAACATCGTCGTCATAGGCTTGGGCGAAGTCGGTCGCCATCTGCTGAGCGTGCTCGACAAGGAAGGGCACGACATCGTCGCAGTCGATGCGAGCGCAAAGGCCGTGCAATACGCCGAGGAGCACTACGACGTTGCATCGATCGTCGGCTACGGGGCCAGCGAAACACTGCTCAAGATCGCCGGCGTCGCGCGAGCCGACCTCGTGGTTGCGGTCACCAACCACGACGAGATGAACCTGATCGCCGCGCTCGGCGCAAAACAGCTCGGCGCCAAGCACGTGATGGCCCGCGTCCAGGGAACCGCGTGGTCCGAGTGGACCGAGGGTATTCGATACGGGCTCCTCGGAGTCGACGTCGTGATCAACCCTCGCGTGCTGGTCGCCCAGGAGCTCAGCCGCATCGCGCGCTCGTACGGCGCATCGGACGTCGTCGACCTCGCGCAGGACCGCGTGGAGCTCGTGCAGATCGACCTCGAAGAATCTCGAATGCTCAACAAGCCCTTGTCGGCGCTCGAGCTTCCGCCGCACACCCTGGTGAGCGCGGTGGTGCGCGACGGCGAGCTGTTCGTGCCGGGCGGCGCGGACGTGCTCGTCAAAGACGACCGAATCTATTTGATCGGGCGCCCCGAAGGCGTGCTGGCCGCGGAGAGGCTCTTCAGCAAGGAGCGAGAGGCGCGGCGGGTTTGCATCGTCGGCGGCGGGGTCGTCGGAAAGGCGCTCGCACGTGAGCTTCTTCAGCAGGAAGCCACCGTCATGATGATCGAAAGCGACCTCGAGACCGCCGAGCAGATCAGCGCCGAGTTCCAGGGCATTCAGATGGTGCACGGAGACGGAACCGACGGCGCCCTGCTCGAGGAGGAGGAGGTCGGCACGTACGACCTCTTCGCCGCGGTCACTCGCCAAGACGAGATCAACCTCATGGCGGCGCTTCTCGCACAGCGCGCGGGCTGCAAGCGCACCGCCACGATCGTGCAGCGTGCGGACTACACGTCGATCTATCGGCAGCTCGGCATCGACATCGTGCTCTCGCCTCGCACGGTGGCGTCGGACGAGATCCTCCGCTTCTCCCGAGGCGGAGGCCTCCACAATCTCACCGTCCTCGAGGACGGTCAGGCCGAGGTGGTCGAGCTCACGGTCAGCCCGAAGTGTCGCGCCGTCAACAAGCCGCTTCACCGCATGAACCTACCTCGCGGCGCGCTTCTCGCAGCGATCGTGCACGGCGACGATGTGATCATTCCTCATGGCAAAGACATGGTGCGGCCCGGCGACCGTGTGATCCTCATGACGACGAAAGACGCGCGGGCCACGGTCGAGCGCCTTTTTCGGCCGAGGGGTGAGTGAGCAAGCAAACCAGAGACTTTCGCGGCGTGATTCGACCGGTGGGGGCCGTCGTGCTCGGCATCGGCGTGATGATCGCGCTTTGCGCCGGTGTCGGCATGCTCTGGGATCGCTTTGCACCCGACATGACGCGACCGCAGGGCGGCGCCGCGGAGCTCGCGCTTTCCGCGATCATCGTCTCGGCGCTGGGCTTTGGCCTCTTCGCGTTTGGCGGCCGCTTCGTGTCCGAACGGATCTCGCGCCGCGAGGCGCTCTTGGCCGTGAGCCTCATCTGGGTCGCGGCGGGCGTGTGCGGCGCGGTTCCGTTCATGTTTGGCGCGAAGATGTCGATCGCCGATGCGTTTTTCGAATCGGTCAGCGGCCTCACGACCACCGGTGCGACCGTCGTCACAGACATCGAAGGAAGGCTCTCGAGGCCGCTCCTACTCTGGCGGTCGCTGATTCAGTGGCTCGGGGGCATGGGCATCGTCGTGCTCTTCGTGGCGGTCTTCCCGAACCTCGGCGCCGGCGGCAAGCACATGTTCCGCGGCGAAGTGCCCGGCACGACGGCCGAAGGGCTCCGTCCGCGCATCGCGGAGACCTCGTTTGCGCTTTGGCGGCTCTACGCGACGTTCACGATCATCGAAGTCGCGCTCTTGAAGCTGCTCGGCCTCGACCTCTTCGACGCCGTCTGCCACGCGCTCACCACCATGTCGACGGGCGGTTTCTCCACGCTCGACAGCTCGGTCGGCGGTTTCGAAAGCCCGGCAGTCGAATACGTGATCGCGCTCTTCATGCTGATCGGCAGCGTCAACTACGGGCTCTACTACGGCCTCCTCCGCACCAGGAACTGGCGCACGCTGCTGAGGAACATCGAGTTTCGTTTCTTCGTCGGCATCGTCGTGGTCTCGGTGCTCCTCCTCACGCTCCTGAACCTCAGCGTTCACGACGAGATCCTCACGTCGTTTCGGTACTCGTTCTTCATGGTCGCCACGACGATCTCCTCGACCGGGTACGGGACCGACGACTACAGCGTCTACGGCTCGACGGCGCTCACCATCGTGATTCTCTTGATGTTCGTCGGCGGCTGCTCGGGGTCCACCGCGGGAGGAATCAAGGTCGAGCGCGCGGTTTTGATGGGCAAACAAGCGATCGCCCAAATCCAAAAGAGCTTTCGACCCGCGTCGGTTCAGCTGGTGCGCATGGGCAAAGCAGCCGTTAGCACCCAGGTGCTTGCAGACGTCGCGTCGTTTTTCCTCGTCTACATGGGCTGCCTCGGGTTCGGCTTGATCTTCGTGACGGCCGTCGAAGGCGTCCCGGTCCCGACCGCGTTCGGCGCGATGCTGACCTGCCTTTCCAACATGGGCCCCGCGCCCTTCCACGCCGGCCCGGACAACTTCGCCTCGTACACCGCAGGCAGCAAGGTGTTCTTCGCGCTCGCGATGCTGCTAGGGCGACTCGAGTTCTTCACCCTCTTCGCGCTGATTCTCCCCGGGTTCTGGAGACGCTGATGACCGGCTCGTACAGCTTGCCTCCGCCGGGCGAAGAGACCCATGCGAGACGTCAGATCACCGTCATCGTGCTGCTGCTGTTCGGCATGGTGGCGCTCTATCAGTTCGAGCAGTTCGGCGAGCACCCGTTCGACCCGAGCGGAATGCTGGCACTCGGGTTCGTGGTGCTCGCGAGCTACACGATCGGGGGTCTGGTCAGTCAGATCCGCCTCCCGCACATCACCGGCTATCTGATCGCTGGCCTCATCTTCGGGCCATCGATGGCTGCGGCGCTCGGCATCCTCGATCTTCCGCCACCGTTCGACAAAGGCATCCTCAACGACGACGTGATCGAGCAGCTCGACCTGTTCGACAGCCTCGCGGTCGCGCTGATCGCGCTCACGGCCGGCGGCGAGCTCAAGCTCGACAGCTTGAGGAAAGGCTTCGCTGCGATCAGCTCGATCCTCCTCTCGCAAATCGTTTGGGTCGGGGTCCTGGTCACCGCGTATTTCTGGATGATCTCCGGGGCGGTGCCCTACGTCGGCTTTCCGGGGATCGAGGGCCTGCCGCTGATGACGGCCATCGCGGTCGGCGCCATGGTCTCGTCGATCGCGCTCGCGACCTCACCGGCGGCAACCATCGCGGTGATCATGGAGTCACGGGCGGCGGGCCCGATGACGAGCAACGTGCTTTCCGTCGTCGTCTTGAAAGACGTGATCGTCGTCGTCGCGTTTGCGATCGCGCAGGTGATCGTCGCCCAGCAGATCGGCATGGGGGCGATCGAGGAAGGCCTCGGCGAGTACCTCCTGAAGCACATCGTCTTTTCGATCATGTTCGGCGCGGTGGTGGTCGGAGGCGCGATGGCCCTCTACATCCGCTACATCAATCAAGAGCTCGTGATCTTCGTGATCGGCGTGGTGTACCTGGTCACGTACATCAGCGAGCAGCTCGGCTGGGACCCGGTCCTCGTGTTCCTGGCGGCCGGCTTCGGCGTCGCCAACTTCTCGAAGTCCGGTCACACCCTGATCGAAACCGTCGAGCGACTGTCCCTGCCTGTCTACGTGCTCTTCTTCACGCTCGCCGGCGCGAAGCTTCATTTGGACGAGCTTCGAGAGGTTGCGCTCTTCGCCGTCGGGCTCGTCGCCGTGCGCGCCTTCGCCCTCTACGGAAGCACCAAAGTCGGAGCGCGGCTCGGCCGAGCCGACGACGCGACGAAGGCGTTCGGGTGGATGGGCTTCGTCTCACAGGCGGGCGTCGCGATTCTCTTGGCGGCAATCGTCGGAAACAACTTCGGCGAGCTCGGCCGGTCGCTCGAGACGCTGATCATCGGAGGCGTCGCGATCAACGAGCTAGTCGGCCCCGTCTTGTTCAAGATGGGCCTGAACCTCGCGGGCGAGGCAACCACCTCGCGGTCGTCGATCACCCCTTCGAGACATCTTTCGGTGAAGCCGCCCTCGATGCGGCCAGACGCGGACGACGGGTCGGCTCCACAGCTCGAGCCATGGCCCGAGCACGTCGGCGCCCAGAATCTCTGGGGTTCGTCGCTCGATACCAAGAGCCCCGAGCTGAACGCGCGCATGCAGGATCTCGGAGGTGACCTCCAGAGCATCGTCCGAGAGGTGTCGATCGGACCGCTTCGCGAGTTCCAGGTCGAAGCAGGACAGTACCTACGCGATCTCCGGCGCGAGTTCCTTCGCCACCACCGGAGGCTCACCGTGCAGGCGCGCACCGAAGGCGGCGCCGAGCGAGACGAGCTCGTCACCATGCTTCGTTCGGCGCAGTCGGAGCTCGCGGCACACTGGCGCGGCATCGTACTCGGTCGCTCCGTGACCCTTTCGAAGAAAACCTGGACCCCCGAGATCGTCCTCAACAACGTGGACGGTGTCGTCGACGAGCTCCCGGAGGTGGTGCGCGCTCCTTTCGAAGACGTGTCGTACGAGCCCGAGGAAGACGACTCGCTCTGGAAGGCGTTTCGCCGGCAGCTCCTTCGCGCTCGAAGGGCATGGCGAAAGACCTTCGGGCAGAGCCCGCCGAGTCGCGACGTGCGGTTTCGCGCGCTCGGTCGCTTCCACCTGTCGTACGAGACGCCGGCGCGACTCGAGAGCCTCGCCGCGCTCTTCGTCGAAGCCGATCGGCACCTCGCGGCCCGTACCCGGAGCCTCTTCGACGGCGTGATCGCGGGGTACGACGACATCGTCGAAATCGCCACGGACCCGGAGGCCGACCTCGAGCGGCAGCTCGTTCGGCTTCGACACGACGTCGAAGAAGAGCTCGCGCTGGCGCTCGACGAAACCGTACGCATCACCGGCGACGGCACCCATCGAGCTGCGAGCGCCCTCGCGCTCGGGTTCGTGCACATGAAGGAGGACCTGCCTATCTTCGGGACGCTCGACCTTCCGGCGAGAGATCGCCGCACCAGCCGCCGCTTCGCAAACCGAATTCGCGCCGTGGAGACGCTGACCAAAGACGTCGCCAACCTCCGCAAAGCGAGCTCGGCCGGCTACTCGTCGCTCGCGATGGAGCTCGAGCTCCTGGGGCTCGAAGCGCGCATCAAGGACAACGTATCGGAGTATGTGACGCGCCTCACGAGCACCGTGGCGCGGCGCGCGACGTCACAGGTCGAGCGGGTGAGCGACACGCTTCAAACGGCTTTGGCAACGCTCGACACGGAGCTCGAGCAAGACTACTCGGGCGACGAGCTCGCCGCGGCGCTTCGTGCGGCAACCGTGGCGACCAGCAAGTCGGCCGGTGAAGCCGCGCGAGTCACCACCGAGCTCTACGAGGATCTCAGCGACGATTCGAAGATCGCCCCGCTCCTCGACGGCCTCGTCGAGGCCTGTCGGACGCTGACGCCACGGTACCGCGTCACCGTGGGCCAGCGGCAGACCGGCGAATGGCGTCTTCCCGCCGCGCTTCCTGAGGTCGAGGTGCCGTTTCGAGAAGTCGTGCTGACCTACATCGACAGTCGCGTCGCGCCGAAGCTGCTCTCGATACGCCGCGAGCTGGCGGAGCGCGTACAGCCGCTCGCCGGGCTCCTTCAAGAGCTCGAGCGCGTCGTGGCCTTCAACGTCGAGCTTGCAACGGCAGAGCTCGAGATCGTCCACGACGAGAAGATCCCCGACGAGATGCACGGCCTGCTTCGCGACATGGTCTACGGGCAGCTCGAGCGTAACTACAACTCGCTCGAGGAGATTCGCGCGGACGCGCAAGGTTGGTCGGCTCAGCTCGAGTCCGAGATGTACGAAGCGGCCATCGGAACGCTAGAGACGCTGCGCACCGAGCTTGCAGAGGGTTCGTTCAGCCGCTCGCGGCTCGAGGCGATGCGCCGAGCCGCAAGCGGCCTTCGCATGATCGAAAAGAGCGAGCGGGAGCCTCGCTTGCAGCGGTTGAAACGCCAGGTGCGCGGCGGGCTACGCGCGCTTTTCGGCGAGGAGCGGCTCGAGCGCTGGAGCGAGCGGCTCGGTCTCACAGGAGCCCTGCCAACCGAAGAGCTCACGGCGGGAGCTTTTGCGGCGCCCGAGGTGGCCGCAGACCTGCCGCTGGTTTACCGGCGCCTGTTTGCCGCAGACACGATGGAGGCGGGCGACGTTCTGACCGGGCGTGACGAAGAGATCCGCAGGGCCGAGTCCGTGCTCTCGAGCGAGATCAAGGGGCGGCTCCGCTCGGCGGCGCTGATTGGCGTCGACGGCGTCGGCAAGGCGGCGGTGTCGAGCGCAATCGTCCGAAGCCGACGGTGGCGAAACATCAAGCGCGTCGTGTTTACGTCGCCTGCGACGGTCGCGGACGTCGAAGAGATCTTCCAAGACTCTGTCGAAGGGCAGCTCGTGGTGGTCGATGGGCTTCACTGGATGCTCTCGATGGCGCCAGGCGGCTTCGACCCGCTGCGGCGTTTCGTGACGGGCATCATCGAAGAGGGCGGACGTCGCCGCTGGCTTGCGCACTGCTCGGTCCTCTTTTGGAACTTCGCGTCGACGGTCGCGCCGCTCCGCGACGCGTTTCCCGAAGTGGTTCGGCTTCAGCCCTTGGACGAAGACGCGCTCCAGGCCGCGGTCATCGCGAGGCACCGGCTGAGCGGCTTCGAGCACTCCTTCGACCGCGGCGACGGTTCTCCCATCGAAGGGCTGTTCGCTCGCAGCGCCACTCGCATCCGCAGGCCGTTCGACCAGTACTTCCACGAGCTCCACGAAGCGACGGGAGGTTTGGTTCGCGACGCGCTGCGGCTCTGGCTCGCTTCGATACGCGGCATTCAAGACGAGATCGTGCACGTCGGGCCAATCCCGGCATCACCCTACGCGCGGGTCCGTCGGCTTCCAGACGACATCCTGGTCAACCTCTACCAGATCGCCCGCGAGGGCTGGATCGACTCCGCGGGGCAGGCCCGCCTGTTCCGCCTCGACGTCAATACGGCGCAGGCGCAGCTGAGCCGCTTGGCGCACCTCGGCCTTCTCGAGGAGAGGGACGGCGCATTCGTGATCGCGGTCCATCTTCGGGGTGTCTTGGGCCGAGTCTTCGCAGAACGGGGGTGGGTGCTGTGACGCGGTACGCCCTCGGATTGGCTCTTGCAGTCGCGCTGCTGTCCGCGCCGGACTTCGCGGCGACGCAGGATTCACCGGTCCCCGCGCCTGTCGCTCCAACGATCGACCCGACCGAGCAGGCGCCGGTCGAGCCCTCCGCCGGGCCGACGGCCAGCGCCGCGGAAGACGAGGACCGAGGAGACCAAGACCGGCTCTTGGCGCTTTTCCTGAGCCTGCTCGGCGTGGGGCTCGCTCTCTTCGTCACGGAGCGCGCAAGAGGCTGGATCACGGCCAACGTGCCCGTGCGACGGGTTCTCGGGGCGATCGCCTTCATCCTCCGCATCGTCGGCCTCGGGCTCCTCATCGCCATCGTGCTCGAGCTCGTGCCGGTAGGCCGGAATTGGATCCTGTTGACGCTCCTCGTCGTTGCGCTGATCGCAGGCTGGTCGGTGCGCGACCTGTTCGCGGACCTGGTCGCCGGCGCGATCCTCGCCGCCGAGCGTCGCGTGAAGAAGGGCATGTGGGTTTCGGGAGACGGCTTTCAAGGGACGGTCGAAGGGCGATCGCTTCGCGCCACGTGGCTCCGAGACGGGCAGGGGCACCGCCTCACGGTCCCGAACCGGGCGATGGTCGGCGCGCCGATGCAATACGACTCCGGTGCGGATACCGAGTACGAGGTGGTGGTGCGGCTCGAGGGCTACGCCGATGCCGGGAGGGTGCGTCTCGCGCTGACCGACGCCGTGCTGAGCTCACCGTGGACGATCGCAGGCGCAACGCCGGTCGTGCTGCGGGACCCGGCCGACCCGGTGGTTTGGAGGGTGCGGACCAAGCTGCTCGAGCCGCGTTTTTCCGTGCACTTCGAGGGCGAGCTCCTCGAGCGAGTCGAAGACCTGCTGCGCTACGTGCCCGACGACGGCGACGAGGAGCGCGAAACGGTCCCGACCGACGTCCCGACCGACGGCTGATCAAAGCCAGTCGCGGAGCTCGCCGGTGATCACGCGCGGGGTCGCCCGTAGAGCGTCGAGCGTGGTCGCACCGCAGAGCAGCATCACGGAGCGGAGCTCGCGCTCGATGCGCTCGAGAAACGCGCGCGCACCCTCGGCGCCGCCGTCTAGGAACGCTTGAAAAACCGGGCGCGCGATGCCGGCACAGCTCGCCCCGAGGGCGATCGCACGAGCGACGTCCATCCCGGTGCGTATCCCACCGGTGGCAAACGTGGTCATCCCGGCGTCGACGCAGTAACGAATCGATGCGGCGGTGGGGATGCCCCAGTCCCAGAGCGCCTCCCCGAGCGCCTGCCCGTCGCCTTCGGCACGCAGCGTCTCGACGCCGACCCAGGACGTGCCGCCCGCGCCAGACGTGTCCGCGTGACGAATCCCGATCGACCGAAGCTGCGAGGCGACCTCGCGGCTGATCCCATTGCCGGTTTCCTTGGCGATGATCGGAAGGTCGAGCTCGGACCAGAGACGCCGGAAGGTTTCGATACCGCCCCGGAAGTCACGGTCGCCTTCGGGCTGCACGAGCTCCATCGCAGGGTTCATGTGCACGCAAAGCGCGTCGGCCCCCACTTCGCGCAGCATGTCGGAGAGCGCTTCGGCCGAGAGCTCTCGGGCCTGCACGACGCCGACGTTGCCGAAGAGCAAGACGTCGGGCGCGCGTTCGCGAACCTGGTAGGTCCACGCGGTCTCGGGCTTCTTTTGCATGGCGCGCTGGCTGCCGAGGCCAAACGCATAGCCGAGGTCGTTTGCGATCGCTGCGAGCGCCTGATTGACCTCGGCGGCTCGCTCGTGCCCGCCCGTCATGGCCGCGATGAGCAGCGGCGCGCGAAGCTCTTTGCCGAGCAACCGAACGCGCGTGTCGATCGAATCGAAGGTTGCCTCGGGCAAGGATTGGTGCACGAGCCGCACGCACTCGAGCAGGGTAGTGCGCTGCCGAAACTCGACTTCGTCGGTCGCGCAGAGATCGAGGTGGTCGGCCTTTCGTTGCTCGATGTCGGTGGCCATGGGCTCGCTTGCTCGGCAGGGCGCTGCCGTGTACGTAGCTCGCCATAAGGACCCCCCCGACGTGACGCAAGGCCAAACGGATCTCGATGACTGGATCGCCGGGATTCGAGCGCATATCGACGAGCTCCTGAGCGGCTTTTTCACTTCGAAGCTGGACGAGGCGTCGCGCCTCTCTCCGCATGCCGCCGAGCTCGTCGCCGAGGTGCGCGACCTCACGATGCGCGGCGGAAAACGGCTGCGGCCGATCGTCACCGCGGCGGCCTACAGTGCGTGCACCGGCTCGCGGGACGTGCAGGCGACAGTCGAGGTCGGGGCGGCATTCGAGCTGCTGCAGAGCTATCTGCTGATCCACGACGACTGGATGGACGAGGACGACGAGCGCCGAGGCGGACCGGCCGTTCACTACGTGTTTCAGAAGCGCCACGGGGATCGGCACCTCGGTGCAAGCCTCGGCATTCTCGCAGGTGACCTCGCCTCCACTTTCGCATGGGAGCTACTGCTTCGGGCTCCGTTCCCACCGCAGAGGCGAGACGAAGGCCTCTCGCTCTTCGTCGACATTCAAAAAGAAGTGTTCGCAGGGCAGCAGCTCGACCTGATGACCACCGAGGACGTGGAGCGGATGCACGACTTGAAGACGGGCAGCTACACCACGCGCGGCCCGGCGGAGATCGGCGGCGTCCTCGCCAACGCCGACGAACCAGCCATGCGGTCACTCGTCGCGTGGGCCGCGCCGGTGGGCGTCGCGTTTCAGCTTCGCGACGACCTGCTCGGCACCTTTGGCGACGTCGCTCAAACCGGCAAGCCAGGGGATGACCTTCGGCACCGCAAGCACAACGCGGTCGTGGCTTCGTTTGCTGCGCTCGGCCCCGACGAAGGCCAGCGAGCCGCATTGGAGGCGGTGTGGGGGCGCGATGCACCGACCGCTGAACAGACGCGCGCGGCCGCCGAGGCTCTGTCGTCTGCACGAGCCGAGGTAGAGGCCCGCCTCGCGTTTCTGACCGACCAGGCGGAGAGCGCGCTTGCTGGCAGCCCTTTTTCGGCCGACGCGAAACAGATGCTCGAGGGTGTGACCAAACGGCTCACCGACCGGGGATACTGATGGGCTTCGGGAGGGGTAAGGTCATTCTGCTCGGGGAGCATGCGGTCGTGCACGGATGTCCCGCGATCGCGGTCGGCATCGAGCGTGGCGTTCGCGCGACGGCGGGTCCCGCCGAGGCCGATCGCCTGCGCCTCGCGCCGTGGGGGCTCGACCTTCGGCCGGACCCAGAGGGAACGGAGCCGCTCACGCGTGCGTTTCATGCGGCGCTCGCGACATACCCGTCGAGGCCCCCGCTCGACGTCGAAGCCGATGTGGAGCTCCCGGCGGGCGCAGGGCTCGGGTGCTCGGCGGCGATAGGGGTCGCGGTGCTCGATGCGATCGACGAGGCGCTCGACATCGACAGGCCACGCGAGGAGCTCGCAGAGCAGGCGCTTGCTTGGGAGCGCGTCTTTCACGGAAACCCTTCGGGGATCGACAACACCATGTCGGCGGTTGGCGGCGTCGCCCTCTATCGAAGGGGCGAGCCGCTTCGTCCGCTGGTGTCCAACAAGCCGCTCCACCTGGTGATCGGCTACAGCGGCGAATCCTCGAGCACCAAGGAAATGGTCGCCTCCGTGAGCCGGCAGCTCGAACGAGATCGGGCACGCGTCCAGAAGTCGTTCGATGCGATCGAGGTCCTGGTCAACAACGCAAAGCTCGCCATCGAGGCGGGCGACCACGTCGCGCTCGGTCAGCTTCTCGATCTCAACCACTCGATCCTCGCGTCGCTGATGCTCGGCACCACCCGGCTCGAACGCATGTGTCAGACGGCACGCGAGGCTGGTGCCCTCGGCGCGAAGATCACTGGCGCCGGCGGCGGCGGGTGCATGTTCGCGCTCGCCGCAAAGCGCGAGGGCGCCCAAAAGGTCCAAGAAGCGCTCGGCAGCGATGCGTTCATCGCGGAGGTGACCACGTGACGGAAGCTTCTGCGCGCGCGTGCGCCAACATCGCGCTTTCGAAGTACTGGGGTAAAGCCGACGTCCGTCACAACGTACCGGCCGTGCCGAGCATCTCGCTCACACTCGACCAGCTCGTCACAGAAACTCGCGTCGTGCTCGACCCCTCGCTTCGCGCGGACGTCGTCAAGCTCGACGGTCGGCGTGCAACCGAGGCCGAAGCCGTGCGAGTCATCGACATGCTGAACCGCATTCGTCGGGAGGCGAAGGTGCTAACCAAAGCTCGGGTGGTGAGCCACAACCATTTTCCGACTGCGGCAGGCCTCGCATCGAGCGCCTCAGGGTTTGCGGCCCTGGCCGCCGCGGCATCGGCGGCGGCGGGGATTCGGTTCAGCTCGCGCCGTCTGAGCGCGCTCGCCCGCGCGTCGAGCGCCTCGGCGGCTCGTTCGATCTACGGCGGCTTCGTCGAGCTCCCCGCCGGCAGCCGCGGCGATTCTGATTTGGCCGCCCGCCAGATCGCGCCGCCCAACCACTGGAGCGTGCGTCTCGTGGTCGCGCTCACCGAACCGGGGCCGAAAAAGGTCGGCTCCACCGAGGGCATGGAGCGCTCGCGCAAGACCTCGCCGTACTACCAAGCGTGGATCGACCACGCCCCGAAGTGGTCGAGAAAGATCAAGCGCGCGATCAAGGACCGCGACCTCGACGCGCTCGGCCACGCGATGGAGCAGAGCACGCTCGCGTTTCACTGCTCGGCGATCACCTCCGACCCGCCGCTCTTCTACTGGCGGCCGGCGACACTCGCGGCGCTCGACACGGTGCGCGGACTTCGCGAGCGGGGCGTGTCGGCCTGGGCCACCATGGACGCGGGTCCGCACGTGAAGACGCTTTGCGAAGTCGGGAACGCGGCGCGGGTCCGCCAGGCGCTCGACCGCACCGCGGGCGTCACGCGAACCTGGGTCGCAAAACCAGGACCAGACATCGAGGTGCAGCGGTGAACCGAGTTGGAGCCAGCGCACCCGGCAAGGCGCTCCTCTGCGGAGAGTACGCGGTGCTCGACGGCGCGCCTGCGATCGTCGCAGCCGTCGATCGTCGGGTGTCGGTCGCGTGGTCGGCCGGCGCCGTGTCGATGCCTCCGGAGGTCGAGGCGACGCTCGCACTCGCGCAGGGCGAGCTCGGCGAGGTGGGGCCCGCGCTCACTCTCGACGCGAGCGAGCTTCGGCGAGACGACGTGAAGCTCGGGCTCGGCTCGTCGGCGGCGGGGGCGGCGGCAGCGGCGGCGGCGGTGTTTGCGTCTCACGGCCGATCCATCGACGACCCTGCGACGCGCCGACGGGTGTTCGAGCTGGCGTTCGCCGGCCATGCCTCGGTCGCGCCCGAAGGCAGCGGCGTCGATGTCGCGGCGTCCGCTCTCGGTGGCTTTCTTCGGTTCGCCCGGCGGGGCGACGAAATCGACACCGCCACCCTTAGCCTCCCGGAGTCTCTCGAGATTCGCTTGATTTGGACCGGCCACGCCGCTCGCACCAGCGACCTGGTCGCGAAGGTGCGCGCCCTTCAAAGCCGCGATCCAACGCGGTATCGTTCGCGCATGGATGGGCTCCACGGGTCGGCAGCCCGATTCGCCTCGGCCTTCGCGAGCGGACGGGCACACGAAGTGGTCGCGGAAGCGGGCGCGTACGGGCTCGCGATGGCGGCGCTCGGGGATGAAGCCGACGCACCGATCGTCGATTCTCACCTGCGCGAGGTCGCCTCGCTCGCGGCGCGGTTCGGCGGTTCCGCGAAGCCCTGCGGAGCCGGCGGCGGCGACGTGGCGATCGCGTTTTTCGACGATGCTGACGCCGCGAGCCGGTTCGAGCGCGCCTGCGCGGACGCGGCGCTTCAGCCCGTGAAGGTCGGCTGGGGCGCGGTGGGCGCAAGAGCGGAGGGGAGGGCCGTCTCTTGATCAGCCTCTACATCCTCGCTCTCGTGCTCGGGGCGGTGCTGCTCGGAGCCTCGCTCTTCTTCACCGGCAAGCGCGTCGATTCGGACGACCAAACGCGGGCGCACGACGACACCACACGCCCGAGCCAGTTCGGTCAGCTCGACGGCGTCGCGGGCGGTGACTTCGTCGCTCGCACCGTTCGGTCGCGGAGATTCTGGACGTTTTTCGTGTCGTTTTTCGGGATGACCGGCCTGCTGCTCGACGGCCTCGACATCATGAGCCCGGCGGTCTCGCTCGCGGTCGCGCTCGCGATCGGCGTCGTCGCCGGCACCGGCATGAGCGCCGCGATTCGCATCGGGTCGAGCTGACTTCCGCTCAAGCCGCGTAGCCGCGGGCCTTTTCTTCGAGCCGGTCGATGACGATCGCCGAGAGATTACGCCCCGTGAGCCGCGACATCTGTTGAATCAGCGTCGGGCTCGTGACGTTGACCTCGATCAGCTTGCCGCCCACCACGTCGAGCCCGACGAAGAACAGCCCGTCCGCGAGCAGCCGCGAGCGCATCACGTCGATGATGCGACGGTCTTGGTCGTCGATCTCCGCCGTGGCCGCGGACCCGCCCACGTGGATGTTGCTTCGAAGGTCCCCGCCGCTCGGAACGCGGCCCACGACGCCGAGAAGCTCCCCGTCCACCAGCAGGATGCGCTTGTCGCCTTTGTCGTAGACCTCCGGGACGAGCGCCTGCGCGATCGCGTTTTTCGAGCCGAGGTGCGTGACCGCTTCGATCAGTGCGTTGACGTTGGTGTCCCCCTGACTGAGCAAGAAAACGCCTTCGCCGCCGTGCCCGTCGACGGGCTTGAGCACCGCCTTGCCGCCGACTTGGTCGAGGAAACCGAGGATTTCGTCGCGATGGCTGGTCATGATCGTCTGGGGCATGACCTCCGCGAAGTGGTGCGCGTAGAGCTTCTCGTTGGCGTCGCGCAAGCCGCGCGGCGAGTTGACGACCAGCGTCTGTCCCTCGAGATGGTCGAGGGCGAGCGTCAGCCACAGATACTCGTCGGAAAACGGCGGATCCTTTCGGATGAACACCGCATCGACGTCCGCCAAGTCGACGTCCTCGGGCTCGCCGAGAACGATCGGCGCCGCCGCGTCGAGCTGCATCGTCGCGGGCCTCACTCGAGCAACGGCCCGGTTGGCGCGGAGCCCGACATCCCGCGCGAGGCAGTGGTCGACGCGATGACCTCGGGACTGCGCTTCGAGCATGAGCGAAAAGCTCGTGTCCTCGTCGACGAGCACCGTGGACACCGGATCCATCACGAAGACGAAGCGCATCGGAAGTTCGGTAGCACCTCCGCCGGTTTGGAGGCAAGGTGCAGCCGATGAAGCGTTGGTTCGTAGGCGCCCTGTGCTTCGTTTTGGCGGTCCTGCTCGGCGGGCTCGCCGTCGAGCCGGCAAGCTCGTTCACCGGTGTCTTTTCGCGGGAAGCCGTGGCTGCCGACCACGCCGAGGCGTCGAGGGCTGGCGCCGAGGTCTTAGCGGCGGGAGGCAATGCGGCGGACGCGGCTGCGGCGACGATGCTCGCGCTCGGGGTCGTCAATCCCGCGAGCAGCGGGCTTGGAGGCGGAGGCTTCGCGCTCTACTTCGACGCGAAGAGCCGCTCGCTCACCTTCCTCGATTTCCGCGAGCGCGCCCCGCGCGCGTCCTCGCCCACCATGTTTGATCGAAGCGGCGAAGAGCCCGAAGGGCCCGCGAGCTCGGCGTCGCAGCTCGGCGGTTTGGCCGCGGGCGTCCCGGGCGAGCCTGCCGGCGTCGAAGCGCTGGTCACCCGCTTCGGGAAGCTCCCCCTCGCAGAAGTCGTCGCGCCCGCGCAGCGCCTGGCCGAGCGCGGCTTCGAGGTCAGCAAGGCGCTCGGCGCCATGGGCCTGTTCTTCAACTCACAGCTCGCAGAAGACCCGGTGATGTCCGCCTGGGAGCTCGAGCCGGGCTCCACCCTTCGGCGGCCGGCTCTTGCCCGAGTGCTCCGCGCCTTCGCCGCGTACGGGGCATCGGTGTTCTACGGGGGCACGATCGGTCGTGAGATCGCAAGCGAGGTGCAGGCGCACGGTGGCATCATGACCCTCGACGACCTCCGCGCCTACCGCGTGCGCACGCGCAAGCCGCTCGAGACCGAGGCCTTCGGCCACCGCTGGGTCACCGCCCCGCCTCCGAGCGCGGGCGGCTTCACGATGATTCAAAGCCTTTCGATCCTCGAGCAGGCGGTTGGCGACGACACCGACGAGGGCGCGCCGCTGCTCCACGCGATGGCCGAGTCGTGGAAAGGCCCGTTCGTCGATCGCCAACTCTACTTCGGCGACCCCGACCAGGTGATCCTCCCGCTCGACGCGATGATGCACCCCAAGCGAATCGCACGTAGGGCAGAGCTCGTGCGAAGCGGCAAGTCGCTCCCGAGCGAGCGGTACGAGCTTCCGGTCGAGTGGGGCCGAGGCCGGCTCGGCACGCCGGACAACTCGGGCACGTCTCACCTCTGCGTCGTCGACGCCGAGGGCAACGTCGCCGCGGTCACCACCACCGTCAATCTTCCGTTCGGCGCGCGATTCACCGCGGGCGGTGTCGTCATGAACGACGAGATGGACGACTTCGCGAGCGGCGTCGGCAAGGCCAACGCCTTCGGGCTGGTCGGCGGCGCGCGCAACCTCCCCGGTCCGTTCAAGCGGCCTGTGTCGACGATGTCGCCGACGATCGTGATGAAGTCCAATGAGCCGGTGCTCTGCGTCGGCGCATCCGGTGGGAGTCGCATCGTCACCGCGACACAGCAGGTCGCAATGCACGTGGTGCTCCACGGGATGGACGCAGGCGAAGCGGTGGCCGCACCGCGCATTCACCACCAGGGCATCCCGAGCGCCCTTCGTGTCGAAAAGGTCGCACCGCTCGCGGCCGACTTGCAGACCGCCCTGCGCGAGCGCGGGCACGAGATCGAGCCGATCAAGAACGTCGCCAACGTGCAGGCGATCCAAATCGAGCGGTCACCCGTGCGCCGGCTGGTCGCGGCGAGCGACCCTCGCAAAGGCGGCCGCCCTGCGGGCCGTTGAGCGCCGGCTCTAATCGGTGATTCGGACGACGACCACCGTGATGTTGTCCTCGCCGCCGTTCTGGTTGGCCTGAAGGATGAGCGACCTGGCGGCGGCCTCCACGTCCGCGCCTGCGCCGTGCACGATGTCCAAGATCTGGTCGTCGGTGACCATGCCGTTGAGCCCATCGGAGCACAACACGTAGGCGTCACCCGGCTCGACCTCCTCGAAATAGAGATCGACGGCCACGCCGTTCTGCATGCCGAGCGCGCGTGTGATCACGTTTGCAGGCAGCCGCTCTTTTTGGGCGTCCGTGAGGTTCGGCATCACGAGCAGGTAGTCGTTCAAGAGCGAGTGGTCGCGCGTGAGAAGGGTGAGCTGGCCCGAGCGGATGCGGTAGGCGCGGCTGTCGCCGACGTGGGCGATGTCGATGGACTTGTCGTCCCGGTTGAAGCGCGCGCTGACCACCGTGGTGCCCATGCCTTGAACCGAACGATTGCCGATCGAAGCTTGAAAGATGCGTTGATTGGCGAGCTTCACCGCCGAGATCAAGCGGTTCTGGTCGGCGGTCAACCGGGTGTCGTCGTCGGCCTGCCACTGCACGCCGTCTTCGTCGCCATGAAAACGCGTCGCTTCGAAGAACGCTCTCATCTCCGCGGTCGCCATCTGGCTCGCCACGTCGCCTGCGCGATGCCCCCCCATCCCGTCAGCGACCACGAAAAGACGATGTTCGGACAGAATGCAGAAGCTGTCTTCATTGTGCTCTCGTTGAAGCCCGACGTCGGAGAGCCCTGCGGCAATGAAGTTCATCGAAGCGCACACACCCGGCGAATACCCGTGCACAGTCTTGGCCTTCGGGTCCGGTGCGGGCAACCCGAAACGACGCAGAGCAGCCGGCGGGCCCGCACCGGGCGCGGTTTTCACGGAGAAACGAAAGCCGGCAACTCGGGCCAACCCGCCTCGGGGTCGTCCAAATAGGCGTAGCGCGCGTAGTGGCTGCTCACCCTGCGCACGTAGTTGCGGGTTTCATTGAACGGGATGCGCTCGACGAATCGATCGAGCTCCATGCGTTTGCTCTCTCGCAACCAGCGCCGCACGCGACTCTTGCCTGCGTTGTAAGCCGCAATGCTGAGCGGGTAGACGTCACGAAACTCCTCGGCGAGCGCGGCCATCTCCTCGAGGCCGAGGGCGATGTTGATGTCGGGGTCGCGAAGCTCGTATCGGGACACCGGTTTGCCTGCGAGCTTGGCCGCGAGCTCGGGCATGACCTGCATCAGCCCCACAGCGCCTGCTGGGCTGACGACCTCGGGTCGAAAGCCGCTCTCCTGGCGCATCGTCGCGTAGATCAGCGCGACGGGGAGCTCGCCTCGATGCGCGTCGATCGTGGCTCGCCACGGCATCGGGTACGCGGCATCCCACCACCAGCGCTGCTCGGCCGGGTCGCTCCGGAGATAGACCATTCGGCGGCGTGCGACGAGAAGCGCATCGCGATACGCGCCTGCTTCGCGATAGAGCTGCGTGAGCGCGGGGATGCGCTCCGACTTCGGGTATTCCGCAACGAGACGGGCTTCGTTTGCGCCGAGCCAGGCGATGCCCTCGCTATCTAGGCCCAGGCGCTGATAGGCGACGAAGGTATCGGGCAGCGTGGGAACGGTGTCCGGCGGTTGCAGCGCGCTCAGCTCGACCGCGCTCTCGAAAGGAGCCGGGATCTCGGCGCCAAGGCGCTTCAAACGCTGCGCCGCGAGCACGGCGTACCAGTGAAGGGGCTCCACGGCGATCGCGTCGCGGTACGAATCCACCGCCTTCGGACCGCGACGATACGCGCGCCCGAGCCAGTAGTGGCCGCGCGCCTCGTCCATCCCCGTCGTCGCAAGGGCCGTGTACTGCTTCAGGTATCGAACCGCTCGCGCATACCGCCGGGTCTCGACGGCTCGAAACCCGAGCTCCCAGAGCGCCGCCCGCCGCCAACGGCCGTACACCTGCCGCTTCCCTCGCACGAGGCGCTCCATCTGCTTGGCCCCGCTCGCGCGACGGAGGCGTATCTCGAGCCAGGCGGCGAGAAACCGGGCCTGCGAGGCGTATCGGCTGCGCGGGTAGCGCTGAGCGAACCGTCTATATGCACGGATCGCACGCGCATCCTCGTCGGCGCGGGAGAGCGCGCGCGCCGAATGGAACGCGTCCTCGGCCTCGTGCGGTCCGCCCTTCGAGGCGGAGCGGTGAAGGACGCGCGCCGAGTCGAGATACCGCGTCCGCATTCGAAAGAGCGCCATGCCGTACTCGTGCAGCCATTCTCGTTCGAGCGCTTCGTCATCGGAGACGTCGATCGCCTCGAGCTCTTCGACCGCGCGGGCAAAGCTGCGGTCACGCACGAGGTTGCGCGCACGGACGATGCGATCGCGCGGCGATGGCGCGGCACGGTCGGCGAGCTTGTCGGCGATGGCCCGCTCGGATGGACGGACCGCCGACCTCCATGCCTCGAGCGCGGCCGCCTTGGCGTCTTCGGGCCTTTCGAGATCCTCGTAGACTTCGGAAAGCAACGCGAGGAGAGTCACTCGATTCGGGAGCCCGCGAGCCCGTTTGGTGAGCCGGTCGAGCTCCTCGGCCGCCGCGTCGAGCTCGCCGAGGCGGACCGCACAGTCTGCCGCAACCGCTCGATCGTGCCGTGTCACTTTGGCGTTGGCCGCGGTGGTGCCGAGCAGCACCGGGCGCGCCTCCTCGCATTGCCCGCACTGCGCGGCCGCGTTTGCCCAGCGCCGCCTCATGTCCTGACGCATCGGGTCAGGCAGAGAGGAGGGAACGTCGGAGAGCAGGTCCATCGCATCGCAGGGCCGTCCTGTTCCGAGCAGGAGTCGTCCTTCGAGGTATCGGACCGCATCGTCGGCGCGCGTCTCGTCGGGAAGCAGCGCGATTTTGCCAAGTGCGGCCCGCTGGTCACCGGTTCGAACCGCCGCGGCGATCGGCTCGAGCTCGCCCTCCGCGCGAGCGAGCGCGCACGCGAGCAAAAGCAGGACGGCCCCCATACCGATGCGTCTCAAAGCCAGGGGAATCTAACACTCATCGGCCAGGTCGCAGCGCGATTGGCGAGTCAACCTTCCGTCCCGTATGCTCGGGCGCTGATCATGGCTCGCAGGGTTCTTCCATGGATGCTCGTCGCGGCAGGCATGCTGTCGATGGGTTGCCAAGACCGCATCGGGGATTCCTGCGGCAGCTCGACCGACTGCTCGGTCACGGGCGACCGGCAGTGCGATCTGGCCCAGCCCGGCGGCTACTGCACCGTGTTCGCCTGCGACCCGGACACGTGCCCCGAGGGTGTGTGCGTCGAGTGGCGCTTCAACCCGAGCCGCACGGCACAGACCTGGTGCATGAAGACGTGCAACTCCGACGGCGACTGCCGGGCCGAATACTATTGCGCCGAACCGAATCGAATCCTGCCGAACGGCGATGAGGCCGCCAACACGTTGCCCGAAAACGAGCGAACCGCTCGCATCATCGACCTTCAGGGCAATCGCGCCACGTCTCAGATTTGCGTGGCTCGGCCGCCACCCGAAGACCTCGGCGGGTCCTGCGGGGTGGCGGGCTGCGCGCCGAACCTCGGCTTGGTTTGCTGCAGCGACACCGATCGATGCGGCTCGAATCTAAACCAGTGCATCGTGGACTGCCCGGCCACGGGGCTCGATGCAGGCGTCGAGGGAGAAGACGGCGACGCCTGCCAGGACAACACGGAGTGCGGGGAAGGGCTCTTCTGCTGCCTCCTGCCAGACGCGGAAGGCAACTGCGAAGTCGGACACGAAGTCTGCTCGTGCGGGGCACCCCCGTAGCGCCGGCACGTAGCTCTTCGCAAGAAACCGACGTCGCCGATCGCTCGTAGTATGGTGCGGCGATGTCATCGGGGCTCTGGCGCTATCTCGGGGCACGCCTTTTCCGCGCGCTTCTGACGGTCATCGGCCTCGTGACGCTGGTGTTCCTGCTGGTGCGCCTGATCCCAGGCGACCCGGTCGAAGCGATCCTCGGTGACCAGGCGGGCCCCGAAGAAAAAGCGGAGCTTCGCCGGGCGCTCAACCTCGACCAGCCGATGCCGAAGCAATACGCCTCCTTTCTCGGCGACATCGCCGACGGGAGCATGGGCACTTCGTTTCGGCAGCCGGACCGCACGGTCTGGTCGATGATGGACGCGGTGCTTCCCTACACGATCGTGCTCGCGCTCGTGTCGCTGCTGGTCGCGTGGGCACTCGCGGTTCCGCTCGGCACGTTGGCAGCCGCACACGCCGGGCGCGGCTGGGACAAGCTCGCGTCGACGCTCGCGGTGGCGGGTCTCGCGATCCCCAACATCTGGCTCGGTCCCCTGCTGATCCTCGCGTTCGGCGTGAAGCTTCGATGGCTCCCGCTTCCAGGGGACGACCTCGCCGGGCCCGAAGCGCTGATTTTACCAGCGTTCACGGTCGGCACCGCGCTCGCGGCCGTGCTCACGCGGCAAACTCGCGCCTCGATGATCGAAGTGCTCTCCCAACCCTATATCACCGCGGCTCGCGCCAAAGGCGTCTCCAACGCTGCGCTCCTCGGCCGGCATGCGCTTCGAAACGCGCTTCTTCCCGTGATGACGATCGGCGCCGCGCAGCTCGGCGCGCTGCTCTCGGGAACGGTCGTCACCGAGAAAATCTTCGAGCGCCCCGGGCTCGGCACGCTGTTTCTCGATGCGTTTTTCGCGCGCGACATCCCGGTGGTGCAAGGGTGCGTTCTCGTCATCGCGCTCATCTACGTGGCGGTCAACCTGCTGGTCGACCTGACCTATGGCATCGTCGACCCGAGGGTGAGGCTGTCGTGAGCGGGGTTCGCGCACGGCTGCGAAGGCTCCCGATCGGCGTCGCGATCGTCTCGGGGTTTTTTCTGCTCGGCCTCATCGGCCCGTGGATCGCGCCCTACGACCCTCTCGCGATCGACTTGTTGCACGAATACGAGCCGCCTTCGCGCGCGCACCTTCTCGGCACGGGCGACAACGGCATCGACATCCTGAGCGCGCTCTTGTACGGCGCGCGTCTCGCGGCGATCGTCGGGCTCGTCGTGGTGAGCGTGTCGGTGGTGATCGGAACCGCGCTCGGAACCTGGGCGGGCTACTTCGGTCGCACGACCGACCACGTCGTCACGGGCATCGCCGATCTCGTGCAAGCGTTTCCCGCAATCGTGCTCAACATCGCCGTGCTCGCGCTCGTCGCTCGCCCCGGGCTCGGCCACCTGATCGTGGCGCTCGCCATCAACGGCTGGGTCCTCTACGCGAGACTCGCGCGCGCCGAGACTCTCTCACTTCGGGAGCGCGAGTTCGTTCAGGCCGCTCGGGCCCTCGGGATACCGACCCGGGAGGTCCTTCGAAAGCACGTGATCCCGAACCTGACCGGCCCGCTCGTGATTCAAGCCACGACGGGCCTCGGCGTCGTGATCCTCGCCGAATCGACGCTGTCGTTTCTCGGGCTCGGGCCCGGGAAGGCAGTGTCGTGGGGCGCGCTGCTCGATCAGGGCACGAGCGTGCTGCTGCGCTTTCCGCACGTGGCGCTCTTCTCGGGGGGTGCAATCGCGATTACGGTGCTTGGCTTCAACCTGACGGGCGACTGGTTGAGGGATCGGCTCGACCCGCGGGTTCGGTGAGGTGACATGCCCGAGCTACCCGACGTCGAGCTCTACCTCCACGCACTCCGAGAGCGCGTCGTCGGACAGGAGCTCCGCGGTGTGCGCATCGCCTCTCCGTTCGTGCTGCGAAGCGTCGACCCTCCGATCGACGAGGCGGTCGGCAAGCGTGTCACCGGCGTTCGGCGCATCGGAAAACGCATCGTGCTCGAGCAAGAGCCGGACCTGTTCATCGTCGTTCACTTGATGATCGCAGGGCGCTTTCGCTGGAAAGAGCCGGGCGCGAAGATCCCTGGGAGGCTCGGGCTCGCGGCGTTCGACTTCGAGGGCGGCACGCTGCTGCTGACCGAAGCGAGCAAGAAGAAGCGTGCCGCCATCCACGTGTGCCGCGGCGAGAGCGCTCTCGCGTGCCACGACCCCGGGGGCATCGAGCCTCTCGAGATCGACTTCACCGAGTTTCGAAGCGCGCTCACGGAGCGCAACCACACGATCAAGCGCGCGCTCACTGACCCGCGCATGCTGAGCGGGATCGGCAACGCGTACTCGGACGAAATCCTTCACCGTGCAAAGCTGTCGCCGCTCGTTTGGACCGAGCGAATGACCGACGCGCAGTGGCAAGCGCTCTACGAAGCGACGCGAGAGGTTCTGACCGAGTGGGTCGAGCGGTTGGTTGCACAGAACGCGGATTCGTTTCCGGTGAAAGTCACCGCGTTTCGTCCCGAGATGGCCGCGCACGGCAAATACGGCGAGCCATGCCCGGTGTGCGGCGACCCGATTCAGCGAATCGTGTTTGCAGACCGCGAAACCAACTACTGTGCGACCTGCCAAACCGGTGGAAAGCTGCTCGCCGACAGAGCGCTATCGAAGCTTCTCAAGGGCGACTGGCCGCGCACGCTCGAAGAGCTGGAATCGCTGCGAAAGGGCTAGCCGGCTTGTTGGAGCGAGGGCCCGCACTAGAAATAGGCGAGGCACCGTTTTGAAGGTACCGTGCCTCTGATCATGCGCTTTACGACTCGTCGCGAGGATCGCCGCAACCTGGCGGTGGGCTTCATCGGCCTGCTCGCGATCATGATGGCGCACTCGGTCATGGAGACCGCGCGCGACACGCTCTTTCTGTCGAGCCTGCCGGCCTCGTATCTGCCGTTTGCCTACCTAGCCATCGCCGTCCTCGCGATCATCGAGCTCAAGATCCACGAGCAACTCCTCCGCCACGTCCGCGATCGGCGGCGGCTTCTCGCGGCGTCCCTGGTGTTTGGTGCGTTCGTCACCCTCGGGTTCTGGGCGCTTCTCGAAGACATCGGACCATGGGCGCCGTTCTGCTTCTACGTGTGGACCGGCCTCCTGATCACGGTCGTCCTCATCGAGTTCTGGTTGCTTCTCGACGACGCGGTCACGGTCACGCAGGCCAAGCGAATCTTCCCGGCGATCGCGGCGGGCGGCGTCACGGGCGCCAGCTTGGGCTCGCTTCTCGCCGAAGGCGTGCTCCGAGTCGCCCCGCCGGCCGCGCTCGTGTTCGTCGCCTCCGGCATCCTGACGCTTGCCGCCGTGACGGCCTTCGGGTGGGAGTCGCACGACGACTCGGCGCTCGAACCCCAGGACACCGTGCGCGCGTCATCGATCGTGTGGCTCCTCAAAGACAATTACCTCGCCCGGATTTTGGCGCTGGTGCTGTTCGGCACCATCGCGCTCACCGTCGTCGACTTCATCTTCAAGAGCACGGTCGCCGATCAGATCCCCACCGAGAGCCTCGGGCCGTTCTTCGCGCGTTTCTATCTCGGCCTGAACAGCGTCGCCCTGCTGGTACAGGTTGCCGGCGCGGGGTGGCTTCTTCGCGCATTTGGGGCGCACCGGAGCTCGGCCCTTCTGCCGGCTCTGTTCTTCGGCGGTGCGCTCGGCCTGGCGGTGGGGCCGGTGCTGCCGTTCGCGGTTGCGCTCAAGGCGGTCGACGGGAGCCTTCGTCACACGCTCTATCGAAGCTCGATCGAGGTGCTCTATCTGCCGCTCGACAGGCGTCGCCGCGAGCGAGCCAAGGGCGTGGTGGAGGTCTTTGGCCATCGGGTGGGTCAGGCCGTCGGCTCTTTGCTGATCATCGCTGCGGTCGGTGTCGGGATGACGACGCAGCAGCTCGCGCTCGCGCTGGTTCTCTTCGTCGGCGGGTGGCTCGCGGCGATCATGTCGACGCGGCGGCAGTATGTCGACGAGTTCCGAGACCGCCTGCGCACGGGCGTCATCGACACGAGGCTCGAGCTGGAAGAGCTCGACCTACACTCGCTCGAGGTGCTGCAGGCGGCGCTCAACAGCCCCGAAGACGCCGAGGTCCTCGCCGCGCTCGACATCTTCGACCGGCACGGGCGAGCCGACCTGATCCCGGTTCTCGTGCTGTACCATCCGTCGCTCGAGGTTCGCACCCGCGCGCTCGAGGCATTCGCCGAGGCCTCGGACACGCGTTTCGTTCCAATCGCGCGGCGGATGCTTGCGGAAGGCGAGCCGGAGATTCGCGCTGCGGCCCTCCGTGCGCTCACGGCGGTCGTGCGCGATCGCGAGCTGCTCGAGCAAAACCTCGACGTCGACGCGTCGATCGTTCGAGCGACCGCTGTCGTCGGGCTGCTGGCACTCGACCAGCGCGGCGACGGCGCCAGCGGCTCGAGCTCGAAGAAGCTCGACGAGGTGGTCGCCTCGCCCAATCCGCACGCCAAGTCGTCGCTCGCGCGCGCGATTCGGCACGAGGGCGGCGGGGTGTTCAACGAGACGCTGATCGCCCTCTTGCAAAGCGACGATCTCGACGTCCAGCTCGAGACGCTTCGCGCAATGGAAGCGAATCCAGACGCGCGCTACCTTCCACGAGTGCTCCCGCTTCTCGCGAGCTCCGACCTCCGAGCCGCGACGAGACGCGCGATCGTCGCGATTGGGCCGGAGGCGCTCACCGCGCTCGACGCTGCACTGGCCTCGCCGGAAACGCCACCAAAGGTTCGTCGGCGCATCCCTCACACGATCATCCTCTTCGAGCCAGAGGACGCGGCGGCCGTTCTTCTGGCGCGCCTCGAAGAAGTTCGTGACGGAGGTGTGCGCAGCAAGATCCTTCGCGCACTGGTGCGCCTGCGCGCGGAGGCGCCCTCGGTCAGCCTCGACGAGGCGGTGCTGAACGAGCAGCTCCGCGGGAGCCTCCTCCGCATCGTCGAGCTGCTGCGGTGGCGCTCCGCGATCGAGCGGGACGGCGCTTCTGACACGCCAGATGCGGAGCTGCTGCGCGTCGCGCTCGAAGACAAGGAGCGAGCCGCGCTCGAACGCGCGTTTTGGGTCATGGGGCTCCAGCATCCCGAAGAGAGCTTCTCGCTGGTGTGGCGAGGCATCGCAAGCGACAACGCTCGGCTTCACGCGGCGAGCCGCGAAGTGATAGAGGCAACCCTCAGTGGCTCGTTCCGCGATGCGGTGCTGGCGATCGTCGACGACGGGGAGCCTCCCGGGCGTCGGGCTCGGGCGGCTGCCGCGGCGCTCGGGGTTTCATTCGAGCCGCTGTCGCTGCAAGATGCAGTGCTCGAGATGAAAGAAGATCGAAGCGAAGTGATTTTGGGGATCGCGCGCCACTACGCCGAGGGCATCGACGCGCGCGCCGGGTCGAGCGGGACGGAGGTGAGCAGCCTTGTCTGAAGCCGCCAAGAAAAAGGGCTCGATGGATCGATTTCAGCGGTTTCTCTTCCTTCGGACGATTCCAGGGCTCGCGGAGGTGCCGCCCGAAGTGGCGCAGGTCATCGCGGCCAACACGCGCGAGCGCTTCTTCCCAAAGGGCGACTATCTCTATCGAAGCGGGGTGCCGGCGATGGAGGTGCAGTACATCGTGAGCGGTGAGTGCGAAATCGTGCGGCTCGGGAGGGTGGTGCGCCAACTCGGGCCTCGCATGGTCGTTGGCGGCGTGAGCGCGCTGGCCGGCGAGGAGCTCGGGTACGACGTGGTCGCGCTCGAGGACATGGTCACGCTCGCGATCTCGATCGACGATTCGCAGGAGATTTTCGAGGACCACTTCTTGCTCTTGAAGCGCGTGATCCGAGGCACGAGCCGGGAGGTGCTCGACGCACGTCGAACGCTCGGGCCGAGTGCCGGCTTCGGGCCCGTGGCCGAACCGCTCGCGTTCCCCGACCGCCCTTTCGACCTCGTCGAGCGCATGGCCTTTTTGCGAAAGACCTTCTCGTTCGAGGAAGCCGAAATCGACGCGATCGCCGATCTCGCGCGAGACGTCCAAGAGGTGCATCTGCCCGAGGGCGAGTTGCTCTGGGACGTCGGCGACCGCAGCACCTATTTCCTGCTTCCGCTCCGCGGCGTGGTCGACTGCCGCGCCACCGACCCCGACCAGCACTTCCAGCTCGGCCCCGGAGGCTCGGTCGGCGCGATCGACGCGATGGCCGACGAGCGTCGCTGGTACCGAGCCGAAGTCACCGAAGACCTCGTCGCCTTCCGCATCGACGCCGAGCTCCTCCTAGAAGTCCTCGAAGACCACTTCACGATGGCCATGTCCCTCCTCAAAGGCCTAGCCACAGGCATCCTATCCCTATGGGGACACTCTCCGGACGCCAAGCCCACGGAATCACAAGACTCCTAGAGCGAAGATCGCAGCGCAAGACGGGGCGAGTCCCCTATATAGTTTGGGCAACCAGCCACACGGCAGCAGAGTCACACGGCGCCATCCGCCCAGGTCTTGGCAACCCCCTCGACGGCACCCCCCGCGAGCCCGCAGGGCGAAGCCCGGCGCAAGTGCGCCGGCAAGCCGAGCGAAGCGAAGGCGCGCGAGGGAGGATTACGGGTGGGGGTGGGCGGGCGGTGTAACCAAGCCGCACCACGCCCCCAATCCCGCAAGACCCCCCACCACATCCGCGGCAGCCAAGCCACACAGAGCCAAAAATGGGGACTGTCCCCTTTTCGAAGGATCACCCTTGCCACTGTTCTTTTGTTCAGTATACTGGGTGGTCCCATGGCGGTTGGGACGGTCATTGATTTTGAAGCGCGGCGGGGCCCGGAGGCGCCGCCTACCCCGACTCTAGCCAAAGTTCTGCCGAAGGCGCGGCTGGTCGAGGTGTCGGGGAGGCATGCCTGTGCGCGCACCACGACCGCGGTGTCCTGCGTGGTTCAGGCGCAGGCGGGGGGTGAGCTCGTCGCCTGGGTGCAACCAAAGGACGGCGCGCTCTTTCCTCCCGATCTCGATGCGTCCGGGGTCGACCTCGAAGCGCTCGTCGCGATTCACGTCCCGCGTCACGCCGGTCCGTTTGCGCTCGTGCGCGCTGCTGAATGGCTCGCACGCTCGGGGGCGTTTGGGCTGACGGTCGTCGACCTCACCGATGCCCTGCCTCGCGGCTCGTCCACCAATTGGCAGGGCCGTCTTCAGGGTCTGCTTCGCCAACATAGCGGCCGCATTCTCTTGCTCACCTCCAACGCGCACGAGGACCCGTCTTCGGGCCCGCTCGTCAGCCTGCGCGTCGAGGCGAGCCGCGGCGCGCTCCACGCCGGTCGTTTCGAGGTCCACGCACACGTGCTCAAAGACAAGATCGGCATCGACACCGCTCTTTCACCGATCGACGCCGGGGCCCCAGCGGGTTTGCGAGGCGCGTCGTGAAGAGGGTCAGCTGCGTTCTTTTGCCGATGCTTCCACTGCAGATCTTGCTTCGGCAAAAGCCGCACTGGCGGGGCGCGCCCGTTGCCGTCGTCGACGATGAAGGCCCGCACGGCCGCATCACGCACCTCGACCCGCTCGCCCAAAAGAACCGTCTTCGCAGCGGCATGCGCCAAACCGTCGCGCGCGATCTCCTTCCAAACCTCCACACCGCCGTCGTGTCGCCCGAGGAGGTCGCCGAGGTCACGCGCGAGCTCGTCGCATCGCTTCAAACGTTTTCGCCACGCGTCGAAGCGATCGATCATCCAGGCGCGTTTCACCTCGACCCCGAAGGCCTCCGCCGCCTCTACGGCGGCTATCAAATCTGGGCCACCTCCATCCATCGCTATCTTCGCGCACGCCACTGGCGCAACGCCGTCACCGTGGGCTTTCGTCGCCACCGGGCCCTCGCCGTCGCCACGACCCACGGCGGCGTCACGGTCCTCAAGAGCGTCGACGACGAGCGCACCAAGTCCAACCAAACCTCCCTTCGCCAATTCGATTTGCCCGGCGAGCTCTGCGAAAGCCTCGCCGCGCTCGGCATCGAAACGCTCGGCGACTTTCTAGCCGTGCCCGCCGGCGAGCTTCACAGCCGCTTTGGCGAGCGCGCGAGCGCACTTCACGATCTCTTCGCCGACGGTCTTCAGCTCCCCATCCAGCCCCACGCGTTCGACGAGCCCGCGCGCATCTCTTTTCAAATCGACCCGCCCGACGACGACCAAACCCGCCTGCTCTTCGCGATCAAAGGCGCGCTTCATTCCCTTCTGCATCAGGTGCGCGCACGCGGCGAGGCCGTTCAGTCGCTCGAGCTTTCACTGCATCTCGAGCGCGCTCCCGTTCACCACGAGCGTGTCGAGCCCGCCACGCCAACGTTGGATTTGATGCTGATGCTGGAGCTCATCCGCCTTCGCCTCGGTGAAATCTCCTTGGCCGGCGCCGTCGAAGAGGTGGAGCTTCTCGCCAACACGGTGCGCGCAACCGCCGAGCAAACTGCGCTTCCCGGCCACCAGCCCCGCCGCGACATGAGCGCCGCGCACCGGGCGCTCGCTCGCATTCGCGCAGCCTACGGCGAGGGTGCGGTCACCAGGGCGCGCATTCGCCAGGCTCATCTGCCCGAAGCCTCGTTTCGTTGGGAGCCGATTCAGCAGGCCCGCGCGAGCGCGCGCAGCGACTCGCGCGCAGCGTCGTCCATGGTGCGGCGTGTGTTTGCTCGCCCAAAGCCACTGCCGCCGCGCGAGCCCAAAGCGCCGGAGGCCGGCCCCTCGCTCACCGATGACCAGGCGATCGAGCACATGTACGGCCCCTATCGCGTGAGCGGAGGCTGGTGGAAGCGCCTCGTCGAGCGCGACTACTATTACGCAGAAACCAACCACGGCGATCTGCTTTGGCTCTTTTACGACCGGCCTCGAAAACGGTGGTTCCTACACGGGGTGCTCGATTGAATGGGCGCGTACGTTCCGCTGTGGGTCAAGAGCAACCACAGCTTCTTGGAAGGCGCATCGTTTCCCGAGGAGCTGGTGGATCGCGCGCACGCCCTCGGCCTTCCCGCGCTGGCCATCACCGACCGTGACGGTGTCTACGGCCTGGTGCGCGCGCACATGCGCGCCAAAGAGCTCGGCATTCACCTCGTCACAGGCGCCCAGCTCACCGTCGACGTCGACGGCGCTTCGCATCACGTCGTTGCTCTTTCGAAGAGCCGGCGCGGCCACGCCTCTCTCTGCCGCGCGCTCTCGTTCGGCCACGCGCGCTGCGAAAAAGGCGTTTCGCTCGTTCAACCCGCCGACTTGGAGCAAGCGCGCGATCTCTTCTTTCTCTGCCGCACTCCCGCGGTGCTTCGCGCGCTTCACGAGACGCATGGCCCCGAGCCGCTGCTCGCGCTCTGTGCCCGTCACCTCACCGACCGCGAAAAGCCGTTTGAAAAAGCCCTTCGCCACACCGCCAAACGGCTCGACGTGGCCACGGTGGGCGTCAACGAGGTGCTCTATCACGACAAGGTCAGGCGCCCCCTTCAAGACGTGCTCTCCTGCATTCGCGCCGGCAAAACCCTCGTCGAAGCCGGGCACGCGATCTGTGCCAACGCCGAGCACGACCTCAAGCCGCCCAGCGAGCTCGAGCACCTGTTCGACGACGACCCGGACTGCTTACGCCGCACTCTCGACATCGCCGAGCAGTGCGAGTTCAGCCTCGACGACATTCGCTACCGCTACCCCGAAGAGCATCTCCCCTCCGGGCAAACCGAGCAGGGCTGGCTCCGCGAGCTCACGTTCCGCGGTGCGCGCAACCGCTACCGAGGTCGCATTCCAGACGACGTTCGCGCGCAAATCGAACGCGAGCTTCTCATCATCCAAAAGCTCGACTACGGCGGCTACTTCCTCACCATGTACGAGATCGTTCTCTTCTGCAGGCAGCAGAACATCCTGTGTCAGGGTCGAGGGAGCGCAGCCAACAGCGCTGTTTGTTTTTGTCTCGGCATCACCGCCGTCGACCCGGTGCGCATGGACCTCTTGTTCGAGCGCTTCTTGAGCGTCGAGCGCGCCGAGCCGCCGGACATCGATTTAGACATCGAGCACGAGCGCCGTGAGGAGGTGATTCAGCACGTCTACGAAAAGTACGGGCGCCGCAACGCCGCCATGGTGGCCAACATCATCCGCTATCGGATCCGCTCTGCGGTGCGCGACGTCGGCAAGGTGCTCGGCCTATCGCGCACCGATCTCGAAACGGCCACGCGCTTGCTCCGGCACCGCGACGACGTTTTGAACCCCGAGCTCCTCGCCGAAGCCGGCCTTCAAAGAGACGCGCCCGCCACGCAGCACCTGTGGTCGCTCGCCTCGCAAGTCCGTGATTTCCCTAGACATCTGTCGATTCACCCAGGTGGGTTTCTGCTCGGGCACCGCCCCGTCGACGAGATCGTGCCGATCGAGCCCGCCACCATGGAGGCGCGCACCGTCATCCAGTGGGACAAGTACGACGTCGACAATCTCGCGCTCTTCAAGGTCGATCTGCTCGGCCTCGGCGCGCTCACGTGCATTCATCACGCGATCGATCTGTTACACGCGCACAAGAGCCTCCGCTACGACATCGCCACCATCCCCGCCGAGGACGAGGCCACCTACGAGATGGTTTCGCGCGGCAACACGGTCGGTGTCTTTCAAATCGAGAGCCGCGCGCAGATGGCGATGCTCCCACGGCTTCAGCCGCGCACGTTCTACGACATGGTGATCGAGGTGGCCATCGTTCGGCCCGGGCCGATTCAAGGCGACATGGTGCACCCGTATCTTCGGCGGCGAAAAGGTGAAGAAGAGATCGTCTACCCGCATCCCAAGCTCGAGCGGATCCTGAAAAAGACGCTCGGCGTTCCGATCTTTCAGGAGCAGGTGATGAAGCTCGCAGTCGAAGCCGCCGGGTATACGCCGGGTGAAGCCGACCAGCTCCGCCGGGACATGGCCGCGTGGCGTCGCACCGGGCGCATCGAAAAGCACCGAACGCGCATGATCCCGCGCATGCTGGACGAAGGCATCCCCGAAGAGTTTGCAGAGCGCGTCTTTTCACAGATCCGCGGGTTTGGCGAGTACGGGTTCCCGGAGAGCCATGCCGCGTCTTTTGCGCTGCTCGCGTACATCACGGCCTGGCTTCGGTGCCACCACCACGACGCGTTCACCTGCGCGCTTCTCAACTCACAGCCGATGGGGTTCTACAGCCCCGCGACGCTGGTCGAGGACGCCAAGAGGCACGGCGTCGAAGTGCGCTCTATCGACGTCAACAAGAGCCGGTGGGACTGCACGCTCGAAGACAGGGGCTCCGCGTCGTTCGCGATGCGAATGGGGCTTCGCTACGTCAAAGGCCTTGGCGTCAACGAGCGGGAGCGCATCGAATCGGTGAGCGCGCCGCACCCGAACCTCGCGACGTTCGTTCGCCAGACGCGGCTCAACAGAAAGGCGCTCAATGCGCTCGCCGAAGCCGGCGCATTCCAGTGCTTTGGCCTCAACCGTCGCGACGCGATCTGGCAGGTCCGCAGCCTGTCCCGGTTCACGCACGACTCGCTTCCACTCGAGCCACCATCCAGCCAAATCTCGTTCGCCTCGCTTGCAAGCGACGACGAAGTGGTCTGGGACTACCGTGCGAGCGATCACAGTGCACGCGGCCATCCGATGCGCGGCCTCCGTCACGCTCTTCGCAAGCGCGGCATCCCCGAAGCCACGTCGATTCACGCGCGCATGCACGGCGACGAGGCCAATTACGTCGGCATGGTGATCTGTCGCCAGCGCCCCGGCACCGCGTCCGGCGTCACGTTCTTCACGCTCGAAGACGAAACCGGCTTCGTCAACGTCGTGGTGTGGAAGCAAGTCTTCGACCGCCACGCCGCTCTCGCGAAAACCGCGGCGCTCCTCGGCGTCACCGGCGAAATCCAAAAAGCCGACGGCGTCATTCATCTGATCGCGAAATCGCTGTGGGAGCCGGACGTGGCGCTTGCCGACCCAACCCGTCGTTCCCGTGATTTTCACTGAGCGGCGCGTCAGCCGAAGCCGAGAAGCCCGAGCTGGACCACCCAGTACGCCTCGATCGCGAGCTGAACGATGAAGAGTCCCGCCCGAATCGAAACCGCCATCTCGCTGGTGGACGTCAGGTGCACGAGTGACTGAGCGACGCGAGCCGTGAGCACCCACCTGGCGAGCGGGTCGGTGACGGCGGCGTTGCCCGTCACGAGCGCGAGGAGGATCAGCGCGGCGAAAATCGGAAGGTTCTCGTAGCAGTTGGCGTGCGCCCGGCAGAGGCGCCCCGAAAACTCCGAGACGTCTTCGCCGCTCGGCTTGAAGTCGTTCGCGCGCCGCTTCTTGGTGAGCGTCAGAACCGTGCGCAGAGTGAGAATCCAAATCGCCAGGAACAGAGTCCATGCGACGTAGCCTACGAGCGCCAATGCGGATGGTGACATCGACAGCGCTCTACTCGTGCATCACCGGCGGCTCTTCGCGCCGCGGCTCGAGCCCCTCCCGCTCGATGGTTCGTGCGCATGCATTCCATCTGAGAATCGCATCGTCGACCCCCGGCGGCTTTTGCGCATCGGCTTCTTCATAGTGGTGCATGGCGTCGTGAAGGCCCTCATACGCAAACGTGCGCTCCATGCCACCACGCTGCAGATGAGCGCGACCCTGCCGCTCCGCGATCAGCCCCGCGTAGTACGCCTGAAGATAGCCGCTGGAAAGGTCGGCCACCTGCTCGCGCGCGCGGCGCACCGCATGCGAGCCGCCCCCGCTCGGGAACTGGTCGGTAAGCGAAAGGATCAGGGTGATTCGCGCCCGCTCGTTGCCAGGGTCGACCGCCAAGACGTCGAGGCAAATGCTCTCGGCCTGGTCGGGGTCGTTCAGCAGCCGGTAGTGCTCCGCTCTTTCGACGGCGCGACCGACGGACTCGGAGGAGATGCGTTTCAAAGCGAAGCGTTCGGTCATGTCGACTGCTCCTCGGTGCGTGTCTTCTTCCGCATCTTACGCCCCGCAAAGAGTCTCGCCAAGCCCGCAAGTGGGTCGTAGTACCGGTCGACCACGCGCTCCTTGAGCGGGATGATCCCGTTGTCCGTGATGTTGATGTGCTCCGGGCAAGTCTCGGTGCAGCACTTCGTGATGTTGCACATCCCGGAGCCGTACTCCTTCTTGATTTCAGGAATCCGATCGTCGTCGTCGAGCGGGTGCATCTCGAGACTGGCGAGGCGAATCAAGAACCGAGGGCCGACGAACGCGTCCTTACGGTCACGGTCGCGAACGACGTGGCACACGTCCTGGCACAAAAAACACTCGATGCACTTTCGGAACTCCTGCACGCGGTCGACGTCCTGCTGGTACATGCGGTACTCGCCGTCACGCCCGCGGGGCTTGGGCTTGAAAGGCGCAATGCGGCGGTTTTGCTCGTAGTTCCACGACACGTCGCAGGCCAAGTCTTTGATGACGGGGAACGCCTTGAGCGGCTGCACCGTGATCGTCTCATCAGAGCCGAAGCTGTTCATGCGGGTCATGCACGCGAGCCGCGGACGCCCGTTGATCTCCATGCTGCAAGAGCCGCACTTCCCCGCTTTGCAGTTCCAGCGAATCGCGAGGTCGTTGGCCTGAAGGGCTTGAATGCGGTGGAGCACGTCGAGCACCACCATGCCCTCGTCGACCTCGGTCTCGTACGCTTGAAAGTCGCCGCCGCTCGAGTCGCCTCGCCAGACTTTGAACGTGCGCGTGGTCATGCCGTCCGGTCTCCTTCCAACTCCTCGAGCGTCGCATATGCAACGGCCGCGAGCTCGGCGGGCGGATCGAGTCTTTGCACCTTTTCGCACTGCATCTCGCCGTTCGGAGCTTTCCGAGTGACGATGTTGTACTTCGCGTGGTCCTCGCGCTCGCCCTCGAAATCGAGACGCGTATGCGCCCCGCGGCTCTCCTCGCGAATGTAGGCCGCACGCGCGACCGCCTCTCCGACGATCAAGAGCGACTTCACCGAGAGCGCCTCGTGCCAGCCCGGATTGTACTGGCTCGCGCCCGGCGCCTTCAGATTGTTGGCGCGCACTTTCAGCTCCTTGAGCTTCTCGACCGCGACCTGTAGCTCGTCGCCCGTGCGAACGATGCCGACGTTTTCGCTCATCACCTCTTGGAGCGCCTCGTGCATCAGGTAGGGGTTCTTGCCGGACTCCCGATTCAGGATGTCGGTGGCCTCGCGATACGCCGCTTCGATTTGGGCGTCGTCGGCGCGCGGCGACGCATCGAGGTCGGCGAGATACGACGCCACGCCGAGGCCCGCGAGCCGACCAAACACGATCAAATCCGAGAGCGAGTTGCCGCCGAGACGGTTGGCGCCGTGGAGCCCGGCCGCGCACTCGCCGCACGCAAAGAGCCCGGGGACGTTGGTCTGCTGCGTGTCGGGGTCGACGCGAATCCCGCCCATGAAGTAGTGAAGCGTAGGCCCGACCTCCATCGGGGTTTCGGTGATGTCGACTTCCGCGAGCTCCTTGAACTGGTGATACATCGAAGGGAGCTTGCGCTTGATGTAGTCGGCCGGGCGCCGCGACGCGATGTCGAGGAAGGCGCCGCCGTGCGGTGAGCCGCGGCCGGCCTGCACCTCTGCGCGAATTGCACGCGCGACCACGTCTCGCGTCAAGAGCTCCGGTGGGCGGCGCGCGCTCGGGTCCTCGGGCCACTTGTCCGCCTCGATGACCGTGTCGGCGGTCTCGGGTGCAAAGCGCTTCGGGATGTAGTTGAACATGAAGCGCTCGCCCTTGTTGTTGAGCAAGATGCCGCCGTCGCCGCGCACGCCTTCCGTGACGAGCGTGCCGCGAACCGACGGCGGCCACACCATGCCGGTCGGATGAAACTGTGTGAACTCGAGGTCCATGAGCTCCGCGCCCGCTTCGTACGCGAGCGCCGCGCCGTCCCCGGTGTATTCCCAAGAGTTGCTGGTGACTTGCCAGGCTTTGCCGCCGCCGCCGGTGGCCATGATCACGGCACGCGTCCGGAAGAGCACGAAGCGCCCCGTCTCACGCCAGTACGCCGCCACGCCCGCGATGCGCCCGCCGTCGAGAAGGAGCCGAAGCGCGGTGCACTCCATGTGAAAATGGATGCCCTGGTGCACGCCGTGGTCCTGCAGCGTCCGAATGAGCTCGAGCCCGGTGCGGTCGCCCACGTGCGCGAGCCTCGGATACCGGTGGCCGCCGAAATTTCGCTGGCTGATCAGGCCGTCGGGCGTGCGGTCGAACACCGCCCCCCACTCCTCGAGCTCGCGAACGCGCTCGGGCGCCTGCTTGGCGTGGAGCTCTGCCATGCGCCACTGGTTCAAGAACTTCCCGCCGCGCATCGTGTCGCGAAAGTGGATCTTCCAGTTGTCGCGCCGGTCGACGTTGCCGAGCGAGGCCGCCATCCCGCCTTCGGCCATGACGGTGTGGGCTTTTCCAAGGAGGCTCTTCGAAATGACGCCGGTGTTGAGACCGCGCGCGCTGCACTCGATCGCAGCGCGGAGGCCCGCGCCACCGGCGCCGATCACGAGGACATCGTGGTCGAAGGTCTGAATCTCGCTGACGTCCATCGTTTGCTAGTTGCTCCAGGTGTTGAAATCGGTGATCACGCCCATGGAGACCAGCCGGACGTAGACGTCGGTGAACGCCACCCAGACCAGGCTCGTCCAGGCGAAGTTCGGGTGACGCGCGTTGAGCCAGCTCACCCGCTTCCACGCGCCGTATCGGAGCGTCTCTTTGCCGCACGACATGCAGTCGAACCCGCCGCCGATCAGGTGCCGAAACGCGTGACAGCCGAACGTGTACCCGGCCAAAAACGTGGCGTTTAGGAACAAGACCACCGTGCCCACGCCGATTCCGAATTCACCGTCGCGAAAGAGCGACACGAACGCGTCGTAGTAGAGGATGAAGATGTAGAGCACCGCGAAGTAGAGCGCGTAGCGGTGGAGATTCTGAAAGAGCAGCCACGCGGTCTCGCCGCGGTACTTGCGGGTGGTCACGGGATTGACTGCACAGGCGGGCGGTGACCCGGTGAAGCCCCGATAGTACGCCTTGCGGTAGTAGTAGCAGGTAAACCGAAACGCCCCGGGGAAGAACAGGATCAAGAGCGCGGGCGACGCGGGCAGAAAAGACGGCCACCAGCTCGGCCAGGACCCGATCCACGCGTGCGACAGCGGAGCGGACCCGGCGGCAGACGTTTCGGTGAAGAGCACCGGCGAATAGAGCGGGCTCAAATACGGGTCGGCGTAATAGTGATTGCCCTGGAACGCGGCCCAGGTGACGTAGATGCTGAACGCCGTGAGGCCGAAGACGGTAACCGTCGGTGAAACCCACCAGCGATCTTTTCGAATGGTAGCGGCCGCTCCTGTAGGATGACCGCCGAGGACTGTGAGCTGTCGAGTGGGCATCGGCTGGGGGATGATACCGAAAGCGCGTATGCGAACAAGGATTTCCTGGAAGGACTTTCCACCGTGAAAACGCTGGTTTTGACGCGGGCTGACGTGGAACGGGTCGCGACGACGGACCTTGCGGTGGCGGCGGTCGAGCGCGCGTTCGCCGCTTTCGGCCGCGGCGAAGCGTCGATGCCTCCGAAAGTGTATCTCTCGATCGAGGACCACGAGGGCGACTTTCGCGCGATGCCGGCACGTCTCGGCGACTCCGCGGGCTTGAAGTGGGTCAACGTTCACGCCAAGAATCGCAAAGCTCACGGCCTGCCGACGGTGATGGGCGTCTACGTCCTGAACGACGCGAGCAACGCCTTTCCTCTCGCCGTGATGGACGGCACGCTCTTGACCGCGCTTCGCACGGGCGCAGCGGGCGCCGTGGCCTCGAAGTACCTGGCCGCTCCGTCGCCGAAGACGATCTCGTTCATCGGGTGCGGCGTGCAGGCCGACACGCTGCTCGCGTCACACGCCGTGGTGTTCGACGGCTTCGAACCGCTCGCTCACGACCGAAACGCCGAAACCGCCGAGCGGTTTGCAGCTCGCACCGGGGCGCGCGTCGTGAGCCTCGAAGAGGCCGCGGCCGCCGACATCGTTTGCACGGCCACTCCGTCGCGAACGCCCTTCGTCGAAGCAGGCTGGGTCCGGCCAGGCGCGCACGTCAACGCGATGGGTGCCGACGCTCCCGGGAAACAAGAGCTGAAGACCGACCTGCTGCAGACCTGCCGCGTGTACATCGACGACATCCACCAGGCCGCGTCGAGCGGCGAGATCAACGTGCCGGTCGAGCGCGGCGACTTCTCGGTCGACGACATCGCGGGCACGCTTGGGGAGGTGGTCGCCCGGGCGCTGCCGAAACCCGATGCCGCGGTCACGACCGTCTTCGATTCAACGGGGCTCGCCATTCAGGACGTCGCCCTCGCGCGTGCGATTTTCGATGCTGCCGAAGCGAAGAGCATCGGAATCCCCGTCGATCTGATCGGGGTCGACTAGGTGAGTCGGGGCAGCGGGTCCTGAAGCGAGATCGTGCGTTCGCCAACCTCGACCCGCTCGAGACCGAACGACCGCCGCCCCGTCATGCCCATCGCGTGCATGAGGTCGACGTAGAGGCGCTCGTGCGCCGGTCCGACCGGGTCCTGATTGCCCCAAGAGGCTGCGAGCGTGGTGTCCTGCGGATAGTGCACGTAGCGGCCGGTGCGGAAGTATCCGCCGGCGCCTCCTGCGATCACGTTCGGGATGCGATTGATGTCGTGGACGCCCGTGCCTAGCTCGGTGAGCCACACCACGGCCGTGTTGTCGAGCAGCGTGCCGCTCCCCTCCTGCACCGAGTCGAGCTCGAGAAGCAGGGTCGCGAAGTGTTCGGCGTACACGCGGTTGTACTCGATCATGCCTTCGATCCCGGCGACCGTCCCGCTCTCTTCGTCGGACGCGTGAGCGATGTCTTGATGAATGTCGAGCCAGGGTTGAATGCCGAACTCGTCGCCCGGCAGGTTTTGGGTGACGATGGTGGCTACGCGAGTGAGGTTGCACGCGAGCGCCATCGCAGTGAGGCGCGAGAACTGATCGATGATGTGCCCTTGCGCCGAAAACGACGGGTCGCATCCCGCGGGGGGCGCCAGCGTGAGCCCGAGCTCGAGGTCCCGGATCAGCCCGCGATGACGCTCGAGCTTTTCGCGGTCGTCGGCGCCGAGCTTCGGAAGGATCGCGGCGAACTCCTCGGTGGCCATGTCGAGCGCGCTCGAGCGCGCGGCGCGGATTCGGTCCTCTCGCGTCGGCTCCCCGGTGCCCTCCGGGTCGGGGGCGAGCCCGAGGATGTCGTCGAACGCTCGGTTCGGGTTCTGCTCGCGAGGCGCGGGCTCGTTGGCGCCGATGTAGTTGTACGCGTGCTGATGGTTGAAGCCGTAGACCCGGCTGTCCCAGCGACCCGGCTGCCCGATGGCCTCGCCGATCTCCTGGTCGATCGAGCGCGAGCCACCTCGCGCGGTGGACGTCCCCTGATAGGCCCAGTTGCTCGTCAGAAGATGGGCCTGCGCGATATGGTGGCGATTGATGTCCCCGGGGTAGCCGAGCTCGGCGACGCGATACTCCTCGGCGTAGGTCACCATTCGCGCCAGGCCGTCGACCACGAGGAGCTTGTCGCGATGGCGGTGAAGCGGCCGAAGGATCTCGCTGAAGTCGTTTTGGCCGAGCGACGCCAGCGAGTAGTCGTACTCCTCCGCGTCGCGCCCGGGCTGACGCATGTGCCAGCGTCCCGGCACGGTGCCGTGCGGGGTGATGAAGAACACGACGCGCTTCGGGTCCCCGCTCTGCGCGCGCGCGCGGCGGCCCGGCGCCGACGGCAGGCAGAGCGAGCCCGCCGTGAGCCCTAGAGCATGGAGAAAACGGCGTCGATCGAGGATCGTGCGTGAGCTGGCCATCTCAGTTCTCCCCCCGGCCGGTGAGCCTGAACTCGGGCCTCATCACGATCGCGAGCAAGAGCTGGTCGAGGCGCCCTCCGCTCTGCGCGAAAGAAGCGCGGATGCCCTCGAGCTGACAGCCGTCTTCGGTTTCGACAGGCCGCCCGCGCGCATAGCTGTACCACTGGCGCGCGATACACGACTGCACGACCTCGCTCTGCGCCAGAAGCGCCTGAAGCTCGACGGCTCCGTCGTACTCCCCGTCGTTCCCGATGCCGGTGGCATAGCCCGACGCGTCGATGGGCAGCCCGTTTTCCTCTGCGCGGAAGCGCCCCGCCGCGTCGTAGTGCTCGAACCCGTAGCCGAAGCCGTCGATTCGCACGTGGCACCCCTGGCAGGTGGACGGCTGAACGCGCTGCTCGAAGAGCTGTCGGTTGGTGACCGGGCCCTGTCCTGGCTCCGCCGTCGGCGGCGAAAGGTCGGCATCGGCCGGTGGCGACGGTCGCGTCTCGCAGAGGAGCCGCTCCATGACGTAGATGCCCCGAAGCGGCGGCGAGCCGTTTGCTTCATGGGCGTTGCCCGCGAGAAACGCGACGCGGCTCAAAATGCCCGCGCGTTCGGTCGAATCGAGCTCGACTTCCGACCACGGCTCGGCGGGCGCCTCGACGCCGTAGATGTCGGCCATCACGTCGTCGACGTACGCGATCGGGCTGGTGAGGAGATCTTCGACCGTGCCGCCGCCAAAAAACGTCTCTTCGACGAAGCGAAGCGTTTCCTCTTTGGCGGAGGTGCGCGCCTGCGGGCTCCAGCTTGGAAACAGCTCGGGGAGCTTGTCCTCGCCGAGCACTCGATCGAGGTGAAGCCACTGGCGATGGAAGTTCCGAACCGCGGCACGCGCGCGCGGGTCAGCAAGAAGCCGTCGCGCCTGGGTCTCGAGCGCGTCGTCGTTGCGGAGCTCGCCGCGGTCGGCTGCCGCGATCAGCGCGTCGTCGGGCATCGTTTCCCATAGGAAATACGAGAGCCGGCTTGCGAGCTCGTGCTGCGTCAGCTCGGCGTGCTCCGAGCCAGACGGCGCGCCGTCATTCTCCAAGCGGTAGAGGAACTGCGGCGTTTGCAGCATGGCGCTGACCGTGAGCTGCACGGCGGCGTCGAAGTCGATCTCCGTGCGCTGCGAGTCGAAATAGCCGGTCCAGCGGTCGAGCTCGTCGCTGGTCAGCGGCCGCCGAAACGCGCGCTTCCCGAACGCCTCTACGAACGTGCGCCCACAGCTCGAATCCTCCGTCGCGCAAGGCAGCACACGCGCGCGCGCCGCCGAGTCGGTCACGGCGTGCTCCCCGAGAAGGGTGGCCGCAGCTTCGTAACGCGCGATGCGCACATCCGACGGGCCGAGCGAGAGCGCGTCGTTTTCGAACGTCCCCTCGAGGACGGCGTCGCTTGGCTGCTCGGGAAGCTCGGGGAGGTCGCCCCCGAGGAGATCGCGCACCGTGTTTTGGTACTCGACATTGGTGAGGCGCCGGAGCGGCGATGAGCCGAGCGCGATCGCGTTCGGGTTTTGACAAACCAGGGACTCCGCGCGCCCAGGGCCACTGCCGGACCCTTGGCCGTCGCCGATCGCGCCGTCGCAGGCGGTCAGCAGAAGGCAGGCGGCGGCCGCACCCCGCAAGGCCGATCCCAAAAAGCTCATCACCCTTTAGTGTGACTTCAAGCGCCCTGGATTGGCAACGTTTTCGAGCATGCTCTGTGTGGCAGATCGCCCGATTCCTGGACGTTTTCTTCACCTCCGAGGGCTGATTCACAAGAATCCCGCAGATGGCATCGCTTTGGCGGAGAACTGCGCTGGTGCTCGGGCTCGGGCTGGCCTGCGCCTCCGCACACGCTTCGGTGAGCTCGCCAGCGTTCCTCGGCCACCCCGACGCCAAGCGAATCGAGTCGCTCCGCACGCAGCCGATCGCCGACGTGAAAAAGGGACGCGGCGGCCGAAGCCTCGCTTTCAAGATCACGCTCGCAGACGGGACGGAGGGCTACTTCAAGCCCAAGCAAACGTTCTCGGCCGCGCACTGGTACTCGGAGGTGGCCGCGTACTACTTGGACCGCGAGCTCGAGCTAGGCCGCGTGCCCCCGACCACGGGGCGCACGTTCCGTTGGGAAGAGCTTCGCAAGGCGGCAGGCAGCGATTCGCGCGTGTCGGAGCTACGCATCTCCGAGGACGGCACGCTCGACGGCGCGTTCATCTGGTGGATCCCCGAAGCGCTCAAACGCGTGCGCATGGGTCGAACCTGGGAGCGATGGATACGCGTGCAGCGCGCGCTTCCGATCACGCCGTATCAGCGCCCCGTCGACTACAGAAACGATTTGAGACGCCGCCCCGGCGTTCGAGAGGCGACGGACCCGAGCCGCCCCCTCGCGACGGAGCCCGACACCGAATCGAGGCCGGCCGAGCTCTCCGACCTGATCGTGTTCGACTATCTCACCCAGAACGTCGACCGGTGGGGCGGCGACTTCACCAACGTGCGATCGCGCGGCGCCGGCGGGCCGCTCGTGTACCTCGACAACGGCGCGGGATTTTGGCTCGGGGATCAGCGCCTCGGGCTGATGGAAGCACGGTTGAAGGCGCTTCAGCGGTTTCGGCGTTCGACCATCGACGCGGTGCGCGCGCTCGATCTCGACCGATTCCGCAAGGGACTCGAAAGCGACCCGCTTGCGCCGGTGCTGACCGAAAAGCAGCTCAAAGGCGTCGCGGAGCGGCAGCGCGCCGTGCTCGAGCACGTCGATTCGATGGTCGCTCGCTTCGGTGAGGCGAACGTGCTCGCGTGGTAGGCTCGCCGGGTGGATGAACGACTCCGGCTCCCGGCCGAGTGGGAGCTGCACGAGGCGTGCTGGCTTGCGTTTCCGCACGTGCCCGCCGAGTGGACGCCTCACCTGAAAGAGGCCCAGCAATCGCTCGCGCGCCTCGCACGAACGATCGCCGGCGCGGGTGGCGAGACCGTTCGATTGCTCGTCAAAGACGACGCCGTCGAATCGGTGGCCCGGGGCATGCTCGGCCATGCGCCGGGCGTCGAGCTCATCCGAGCCGACTACGGAGACTGCTGGGTTCGAGACACCGTTCCGCTCTTCGGGTACGCGCAGAGCGGGGCCCTCGGCGGGCTCTGTTTTCGCTTCAACGGATGGGGAGGGAAGTTCTCGATTCCCGGCGACGACCAGGTGGGTGCATGGGTCACGGCGAAGATCGGCGCCCGCCGCTACGAGTCCGAGCTCGTGCTCGAAGGCGGCGCGCTCGAGACCAACGGGCGCGGGACGTTCCTGACGACCGCCTCGTGCACTCTGAACGAGAACCGAAACCCGGGGCTCACGCGGCTGGACTTCGAAATCGCGCTTGCATCGCTGGTGGAGGTCGAGCGGGTGGTCTGGATCGAGCGCGGGCTCCCGCACGACCACACGGACGGACACGTCGACATGATCGCGCGCTTCGTCGCCGAGAACACGGTGTTCTGCATGGCGCCGAATGCAAGCGAGCCAAACGAGGTCCTCGAAGAGGTCCGCTCCACCCTCGAAGAGAGCGGGCTCGAAGTGATCGCGACGCCGGCGCCGCGCGGGCAAAGGGGGGCAACCGCCGTTCCGCTCCCGGCGACCTACTGCAACTTCTACGTCGCAAACGAGGCGGTGATCGTTCCGACCTACGGCGTCGACGAAGACGAGCGAGCGCTGCGCGAGCTCGGGAAGGTGTTTGTCGGCCGCGAGGTGGTCGGCCTGCCCGCAGCGGACCTGCTATGGGGAGGCGGAGCGTTTCACTGCGTCACGCAGCCGCAGCCCGCCTCGCCATGACTTCTTCGACCTTCTCGATCGGCCTCGTTCAGTGCCCGTGCGGCGGCACCCGCGACGAGAACGTATCGCGCGTCGAGCGATGGATTCGGGAAGCCGCCAAACGCGGCGCGGAGATCGTGCTCACGCCCGAGCTCTTCGAAGGCCCCTACTTCCCTCAAACCGAGGACGCGCATGCCTTCGACCTCGCGGCACCCCTCGCCGGACACGAGACGATCGCGCGCATGCAGTCCCTCGCAGCCGAGCTCGGGGTGGTGCTCCCCGTGTCCTTCTTCGAGCGCGACGGGCAGGCGTTCTACAACAGCGTCGTCGCGATCGATGCGGACGGCTCGCAGCTCGGCGTCTACCGCAAGAGCCACATCCCGGACGGGCCCGGCTACGAAGAGAAGTTCTACTTTCGTCCAGGAGACACGGGGTTTCGAGTCTGGAATACGCGCTACGGGCGCATCGGCGTCGGGATTTGCTGGGACCAGTGGTTCCCGGAGGCCGCCCGTGCGATGGCCCTCCGCGGCGCGGAAATCCTGCTCTATCCGACCGCGATCGGGAGCGAGCCCGGCAGCCCGGACGAAGACACGCAGGGCCCATGGCAGCGCGCGATGGCCGGTCACGCGATTGCAAACGCGATGCCGGTCGCAGCGGCCAACCGCATCGGCATCGAACGCGAGCTGACGTTCTACGGAAGCTCGTTTTGCTGTGACCATCGAGGCGAGGTGGCCGTCGAGCTCGGCCGCGACGAAGAAGGCGTGGCGGTCGCGTCGTTCGACAGGGAAGAGCTCCTTCGGTATCGCGCGAGCTGGGGTTTCTTTCGCGACCGGCGACCGGACCTCTACGGCGAGCTGACCGGGAGCGAGCCCGATGATTGATGCGCTCTACGCGATCGTCGACGTGGAAGTCGCCGACCGTCCTCTCGAGCTCGCGTTTCAGTCGCTCAACGCGGGCTGCGCAATGCTGCAGCTTCGGGCCAAGGAGCTCGACGACCGCGGCTTTCTCGAAATCGCGCGCCGCTTGCGGTCGGCGTGCGCTCACGCCGAAGTGCCGTTCATCGTCAACGACCGGGCCGACATCGCGCGGCTGGTTCGCGCAGACGGGCTTCACCTCGGCCAAACCGACGCGTCGATCGCCGACGCGCGCAAAGTCGTTGGACACATGCCGATCGGCAGGTCCACCCACGACCTCGCGCAGGCTCGCGAGGCGGATCGGGAGGGCGCGGATCTAATCGCGTATGGCCCGGTCTTCACGACTCGCACCAAGAAGAACCCGGACCCGGTCGTCGGGGTCAGCGGGCTTTCCGCGGTCTGCGAAAGCGTGTCGCGCCCGGTGGTGGCCATCGGCGGAATCACCCCGGAAAACGCGGGTGAAGCGCTCGATGCGGGGGCCCGTTATGTCGCCGCGATCGCGGCCCTTCCCCGCTTCGTCGGCGGCGGCTGAGCCTCAGGTTTCGAAGTGCTGAATCGCGGTCTCGATCGCGGCCCCGAGGGCCTGATTGACGAGCGCCGCCGTCGCGTCCTCGCCGTTGCGAAGCGCTTCGTAGTATCGCTGGCGCTCGGTGGCGTGAATGACGACCGGCGGATACCCGGCGCGCATCAAGATCAGGTTCATCACGAGCCGCGCGACCTTTCCACTGTGTCGCGGAAACGGATAGATGTGCAGAAGCTGATAGTGCGCCTTGCTGGCCATCCGCACCGGATGCATCGTCTTCTTGGTCTCCGGGTCGGAGAGCCACTGGACGAGCTGACGCATCCGATAGCTGATCTTGTCGGGCTGAGAGATCTCGTGGAAGTACAGGCGGTGTAGCGGCATGTCCTTTCGGTACTTCGGCGGGCCTTTGCCCTCGAGCTCTTCGGGAGCGAGCTGCGCGTAGAGCTTCTTGATCACTTCGAGATTGACCGTGAACCGGCGACGCGCCGACATCTCGCGAATCATCGCGATGGCGCCAACATGATTGCGAATCTCGTCGTATACGGGGATCAGCGACGGGTCGGCCACGGGCTCGTCGGAGATCGCGGAGCGGAGCTCGTCCATCGAGTACACCACGCCCTCGAGCGCGCTGTCGTGATAGATCCACGCGATGTCGAAGCGCGCCTGGTACTCGCGCCGCACCTGCTCACCCGCGGCGTCGAGCAACTCTTGAAGCTGCGCGACTCGTTCCTCTAAGCTTGGACCTTGAAGCGCTTGAACCAAGGAATTTCCTCCACCCCCACGGACTCGCTGTATCGGCCCCGCGCGGCGCGCGAAACTATCAGTGGGGCCTGAAATCGTCAACCGAGGCCGGGCCAGACGTCCTCAGCGCGTCGGAAATTGCAGCGCGGAGCCGCATTTTGCTCGGGACCCCGGTCGACGCCCAGCGGACCATGCCGTCGCGGTCCACGACGAATACCGATGGAAGGGAGCGAACCCCGTAGGCCCTCTGAACGGTCCCCCCGCGGTCGTGAAGCGTCGCAAACTCGGTTCCAAACGCGGCGTGCGCGGCCTGCAGCCGCTGCCGGTCGATCGGCTCGACGTTGACGGCGTAGAAGTCGACGTCTTCCGCTTCGAACTCGCGGTGAAGCTCGTTGAGCGTGGGGGTCGACCGCTGGCAGGCGCCGCACCAGCTCGCCCAGAAGTCCAGCACGACCACCCGCCCCGAGAGCTCGCGCAGGGAGACTCGTCCCGGGCCGTCTTGGACGGCGCCAGCGGCAACGGCGAGGCTCAGCCCCGGTGCCTGCTTGCCGACGAGCGGAGATGCGGTCCCTCGCGTCATCCACGCATAGAGCGCGACGAACGCCATGGCGAGCACGAGCCAGTGGATCCATCCGCGCTTGGAACCGGTGGAGGCTTCGCTCAAGACGACCCCCTCAGCGGAAGATCGATGGTGAAGCGAGCGCCACCCTCGGGCGCACGGTCGAGACGCACCTCACCGCCGTGCTCGAGGACGACCTTTTTCACGATGGCGAGCCCGAGGCCCGTGCCTTCGGTCTTGCTGGTGAAGTAGGGGTCGAAGACGCGGTCCCAGCTCTCCTCGGGGATGCCGGGCCCATTGTCGCGCACCTCGATGAACGCCGAGGAACCCGACGCGTAGGCGCGGGCCAGCACGCGGCCCCCGCCGGCAGGCTTTGCCTCGTTGACCGCCTCGATGGCGTTCCGGAGCACGTTGTCGAGACCGCGTTTGAGCATCATCGGATCCATACGCACGGGGATGGGTTCCGTTGCATGAGTGACCCGAACTTCCACGGGAGCAGGGGTGCCGTCACCGACGTCTTCTAGCATTGCCGGCACGGAATCCTCGATGCTCTGCATCAGCTCCCGCAGGTCCGCAGGCGAGAGGTCGGCGCTCGGCAGCTTGGCAAACGAGCTGAATTCGCCGACGAGCCGGCGCAGCGTGGCGACTTCCTCCTCGATGATCGCCCGCGCGTGCTGGAGCTTCTCGCGGTATTCCGCGTCGCCGCCGTCGTAGGTCTCGTCCATCTCTTGGGCCGCGAGCTGAATCGGCGTGAGCGGGTTCTTGATCTCGTGGGCGAGGCGGCGAGCGAATTCCTGCCAGGCGCTGATGCGCTGCAGGTATTCGATGCGCGTCCGCGATTCGGCGAGGTCGCGAACCATGTCGTTGAACGCCTTGGTGAGCTCGGTGACCTCGTCGGTCGCACTCGTCGGAACCGAAACGGTGAGGTCTCCGGCGCCGACCTTGCGGGACGCCTCCGCCAGCACCGCCACGCGACGCGTGACCCGCCTCGAGACGACCGCGCCGATCAAGAACGCGACGACGATGACGAGGAAGGCCATTGCGCCAAACACCCAGACGTAGATGTCCGACACGCTCGCGCTCTGGCGTTGCAGTCGCGAGTAGACGTCGGCGACCTCGCCCGCTTCCTGAAGCCGCTCGAAGTACACCTCGGGGACGACGACCTCCACCTCGACCTTCAGCGTTCGGCCTCGAGCGGCAACGACCCGCTCCCTCACCGTGGCGCGCACCGGCAGCTCGGCGGCGGCGGGGCGGCGGGCGACTCGAGCGATTTCGCGGTCGTTTTCGCCGGTCACGCGAATCGTGCGGATGGCGTCGTATCGATCGAGCACGGCTTGAAGAACGGGCTCGAGGCTCGAGTCGTCTCCGCCCGCTGCGACCTCCGCCTGGATCGCCCACCGCGCCGCGTCGGCTACCTGCTCGGAGCTGGCGCGAAGCGCCATGAGCTGCTCCCGGCGGGCCTCCACGCCGTGAACCAGCTCCGTCCCGAAGCGCGGATTGACCCCGACGAGATACACCTCGCGAAGCGCCCGCTGCGCGAGAAACACGCTTCCACCGAGCGTCAGAAAGACGGAGAGCCCGATCGCGAACAGGATCTTCCGTTCGAACCGGCTCATTCGGGCACCTTCAGGACTTGGCTGCGAAAATGGAGCGCACGCTCGGCCTTGCAAATGCGCCGTCTCACGATGTTCACCGTGATTGGGCCGACCGGGTCGTCCGAAGACGAGGGTCGAATCAGCTCTCGGCACTGGTCTTTCGAGATCGGGTTGAACTCCGCCTTCACGGCGAAGTACATCTCCCTGCCTCTGAGCGGCTCGTAGCTCTTGGGCTCCCCGACGAAGAGGCCGTCGACTTTGAGGCAGCGGTCGAGCACCTGGTCGAGCGTCTTGAGTCGCTCGCTCTGCGCGCCGATGCGAACGAGATAGCCGTCTTCCCAGAGGTCGCGCGTCACGTCGCAGCCGAACTGGCGGACTGCCATGCGCCAGTTGGAGCTCTTGAGATGCGCGCCAACCGTGACGACGATGCGCTTTCGAAGCCCGCTCGCGAGCTCCTTGCGAACGCGGTCGTCCGCGAGATCCTTCGCTGAAAACGAGACCTTCGGCGTGCGGGCAGCCCAGACGACGCCCACGTCGCGCGACTGCGGCTGCCCCGCGGCAACAATCGCGATCGACGCCGCCAAGACGGTCAGCGCTGCGAGCCGAGACTTCACAGGCGTATGAACCCCAGCAGCGTCGAGAACCCGACTTGGAAAACACCTACGCGCGTGTCGAACCGAAATCCGACGTCGAAGGTGAGGTCGATCGGATAGCGCGACGCGCCCCGATATCCACTGACCACCCCAAACCCCGTGCGCTGGCCGCGAAGGTCCGCCAGTGAGAGCACGCCGATCAGCGTGTAGAGATTGATCTCGCGGAGCCCCCGCTCACGCTCTCGCTCGAAGATCGGTACGTTGTATCCGAGGTCGAGGCGCCACGCGATCTCACCGAGGTAGTTGTTGGCGATCGACGTGTTCAACAGGTTCGGCGTCGACCGCGAATCGAGCTGCATCTCGAGGAATCGCGAGGGGATCAGGTCGGTGAAGTCCGAGATGTGAAACAGGTAGAAGAACGGCGTGTTGCCGAACGCCGCGCCGCCGACGAAACCCAGCCTCAGGGTGTGTTTCCACGGCAAAAGCCACCATTTTCGCACCCAGACGTCGAGCTTGATGAAGTCGTAATCGCTCCCGAGAAAGCGCGTCCCGAGCTGAACGTCGCCGGAAAAGAGCACGCCTTCTTTGGTGAGCCCGGGGTCGTCGCGCTTGTCGAAAGTGAGCACGAAGCGAAGCGACGACACGAAGCTCCTTCCGTCCTGAATGCGGAAGTCGATCGGCACGATTTCGTTGCCGCGTGTTTCGCTCGCGGCCTCGGGACGGTTGAGCACGCTGACGATGTCCCCGATCCAATCGAGGCTGTAGCGGAGCTTCGTGGTGAACTCCTTGCCCGTGCCGATCATGAAGCCGCCACGCCGATAGCGGACGACGGCGCTCGAGACGGCCGAAGTGCCCGGGCACGTCGGTTGGCCGCACGGCACGCTCACGAGCGGATTGACGCCGAAGAATTCGCGCCCGTTGTTGAAGAAGGTGCCGAAGCGAATGCCGTACTCGTCGGCGATCAGCTTGGGATAGCGGAGGTCGATACGCCCGCCCTGCTGGAACTCGCTGATGAGCGCCGTTCCGGAAAGCCGAACACCGGCGCCCGCCAAGTTGGTTTCCGTGACCTTGAAGCCGAGCCACGGGAAAAGCGTTCGCCCCCGGTCGGTCGTCGAGCGCACGCCCTCGGAAAGGCCGGCGACGAGCTGCTCGATCACGACCGTGTTGCGCTCTTTGACGTCGACGACCAGCACGACGTAACCGCGCTCGGCGCCGCGCTCGAGGCGGATGTCGACGCTGTCGAACCATCCGGTCCCCATCAGCCGCCACTCGGTCTCCTCGAGCTCGACGGATTCCGGGTCGAGGAAGTCGCCGGGCCTGAGAGGGATGAACTTCCGAATCAGCCGCGACTTGGTTCGTTTGTTTCCGCTGACGACGATGCCTTCGAGCACGTACCGGACGGTCGAGGTGGGCTGCTCGTCCTCGGCCGGCCCCGTGGCGACCCCGTACGGGTCGCGAAGCTCCTCGGCGGCGGCCTCGTCGACCGGCTCCTCCGACGGCACCGAGACGACGTCGCCAGGCCGGTAGGGCTCGGCTGCGGGATCGCTGCTTTGAGCGCCCGCGACGGTGGGCGACAGAAGCAGCAGGAGTGCGGTCAGGCTCGAAAGCCGGCGTCTCGATCGCAGGCGCGGGCTCACCGCCTGGAGACTACTCCAGTGGCGGAAGCGACGCGAGAAGCCAAAGGCAGCCCGTGACAACGACGAACACGGCTGCCACCCATCCGAGGGTTCGCCAAAAACCGATTGGTCGGCCGTCGTCTTTCGACTTCACGCGGTCGACTGTAGCAGATTCGGACGCGGGAGAGGGCGAATAGTCGAGCGCGGTCCAAAGCTCGTGCGGTTCCGGGAGCGCGTCGTCGCCCGGCCTTCGGATGATGCGGATCGTCGCATCATCGTCGCGCTCCTCCATTCGAGGCCGGAGCCCGGAGACCGGGGTCGCGTCCGTTCGCCCGAGCGCGGCAAGGCCCTCTTCGAACGCCTCGCCGAGGGGGAGCTCGGTCGGGTTGCTCGGAGGTGCGCTCGAGGTCTTTTCGCGGAGCTTGGGCGGGAGGGTTTCGCGGGGCGGCGGCACGGCGTCGACGCGGAAGCTGCCCTCGGTCCACTCGAGCGCGGTGACGAAGTCAGCGGCTGTTCCTCCATCGATGCTGACGTCGGCGAGCTCGCCCTTTTCGTAGTAGCCGATCGCGAGGCGCCCGCGCTGCTCGAGCAGCAGACGACCGGTGAGGCCGGCGTTCTCGCAGTAACGCATGAGCTCGGCGGGCGGATGAACCCCGAGCGACCCGCGCCGCGTGGTGTCGGTCCCGCGGGAAACCGGCAGGTGCGGAAGCTTTGGGTAGACCGCGAACTCGCCGTCACGCAGCGAGAGCAGCACCTCGAGCGCCCGCTCTTCGTCGGCGGTCGCGTCCGCATCGGCGAGCTGGCCGTGCACGAGCCGAACCGCGCCCGAGCCCGTTTCGCTTTGAAAGGCGAGCACCCCCGAGGTGCCGACCTCTTCGAGGTCGCCGAGCAGGTCTTCGATGCCCTCCTCGGGGATGGTTCCCTCGAACATCGCCTGCGCCACCATGACTGAGTGGGTTGATTCTCGGGGCCTCGATTGTCAAGGCCCTGCCGCAGAGCGCCCGGTTCGCTCAGGGAAAAATGCCGCGCTCGGCGTACGAGGTCGCCAGGCTTTCGAGCGCGAGCGCATACGCGGCGATGCGCGCATCGATGTCGTGCTTCTGCGCGTAGAACATCGTGCGCTGATAGCCCCGCCGCATGACGTGCAGGAGCCGGCGATCCACCTCCTCGACATCCCAGTGCTCGCTGTTGCGATTCTGCACCCACTCGTAGTAGCTGACGGTGACGCCGCCCGAGTTCGCGAGCACGTCGGGGATCACCGGGATGCCGCGGTCGCGAAGCACCGCCTCGCCGTCCGGGTTGATCGGGCCGTTGGCGCCCTCGGCCACGAGACGCACTTGGAGCGCCTTGGCCTCTTCCTCGCCGATTTGGTTCTCGAGCGCGGCGGGCACGCAGATGTCTGCGGCGGTTTCGAAGAACTCGCTTCGAGAGATCTTCTCGCCGCGCGGGTAGCCGTCGATCGAACCGTGTTTCCGGACGTACTCCTCGAGCTTGTGCGAGTTGAACCCTTCCTCGTTTCGGAGGTAGCCGGAGTGGTCGCCCGTGGCGATGGTGGCGACCCCGAGCCTCGCCAGAAGGCCCGCCGTGTGAGATCCGACGTTCCCGAAGCCCTGGACGATCGCGGTGCTGCCTTCGAGGTCGAATCGGTTGTCCTTGGCCCACTCTTTGACGCAGTGAACGACACCCTGCCCGGTGGCTCGCTCGCGCCCTTCGGAGCCCCCGCAGTTGACCGTCTTGCCGGTGACGACCGCGCGCTGATCGCTCTTTTCCATCGTCGCGCCGGTGTTCATGTACGTGTCCATCATCCAGACCATGGTCTGCGAATTGGTCCCGACGTCCGGCGCGGGAATGTCGTGCGACGGGCCGATGTTGGAGCTGAGCGCGTGGGTGAACCGACGGGTGATCCGGCGAAGCTCGTCTTCGCTGTGCTCGCGCGGGTTGAACTTGACCCCGCCCTTGCCGCCGCCGAAGGGGATGCCCATGAGCGCGCACTTCCACGTCATTTGGGAGGCGAGCGCCTTGAGCTCGTCGAGCGACACGTCTTCGTGGTACCGGATGCCGCCTTTGTAAGGCCCGAGCACGTTGTTGTGCTGAATCCGATAGCCTTTGAAGAGCTTCGTCTCGCCGTCGTCCATTCGCACCGGGAAGTGAACGATCAGCTCGTTCTTCGGCTCTGCCAAAATGGTGCGCACGAGGTCGGGGAGCCCCGCTACCTCGGCCGCTTCACTCAAATACCCTTGGACGATCTCAAAGAACGGATAGTGCGCGGGCGGCACGGACAGCCGGTACATGTCCCCTCCATCGTGAGCGCTGGTTCACGTTGAAACAGTAGCAGGCGCGGACCTGGACTTCGAGCCTGAAAAACCGGACATTCCGCGTCCAGACTCCCCCCGTGAGGAACCAAATCAGGGCCCTCGTTCTAGAGGAGCTCTTTGACCTTCGGGAGCAGACCATCGAACAGGTGGTCGTGCTTCGGGTCGTTGCTGCTCAGCGCGCGCAGGATGCCGTTGCGATCGATCAGATGAAACCCCGGAATCAAGCGGCGAGTTTCAGGGCTGACGAATCGCGCGTCGCCCGTGAGCACGATCTGGTTGCGGTTGCGATCGAGGCCGAAGTGTCGCGCCCACGCGCGCACGTCTGCTTCGGTTGGCGCCGTGCGGCCGTCGGTGCCGTAGAGCACGAGCTGCACGAACACCAGACGGGGATCGTCGAGCGGCACGCCGGAGAACCTCTGCAGGTAGTGGTCGATCGACTCGAGACCGGGCTGCGGGCGGATCCCACCAAACCCACCGACGCTCTCGTCGTTGCCTCCCGAAAACGCGTTGCACGCCTTGCAGGTCATTCCCACGACTTCGAGCAGCACGACCTTCCCGCGAAGGTCGCTGATCGCCGTGACCTGACCGGTTTGGTCCTCGAGCGCGAGGTCCGGATAGAAGCGGCCGACGACGGGAGGCCAGCCCTGAAGCGGCGCGTCCGGCTCATATTTCGCAGGGTTTTTGGCTCGGATCGGGGTCACCGCCTCGGGCGCGGAGCCCGCCGGTCGGGCCTGGAGCGCGGAGGGGTCCATGTGCTTGAGCGCTTCGATTGGGTCCTTTTCGATCTCGCGAAGCCAGTCTTTTGGAGGCTCGGGTGGCGGCGCTTGGAACTTGGACGCGACCCAGTCCGCGTCGATGTTTTGGGGCGCTCCTTCTTCGACCTGCGGCGTCGCCTCGCCGGCGTTCACGCTCGGCTCGTCGACGCTCCCGCGCTCGCAGCCCACTCCGTAGAGCCCGAGAGCCAAAAGGAACGACGACGACACGACCCGTTGCAGCACGTGTCGAGAATATCAGAAACCGGCGATGAAGTGGCCGTACGCCCAGGTCGCCGGCGCGGTGAACGCGAGCGCATCGACCCGGTCTAGGATTCCACCGTGCCCGGGGAGGATGCCCCCGCTGTCTTTGACACCGCTGCTCCGTTTGAGCACCGACATCAGCAGGTCGCCGGCCTGACCGGCGGCGCCCGCGAGCACGCCGAGCGCGATCGCGTCCGGCACGTTGAGGCCCTCGAGGAAGAAGCTCATCACCACGGCGCCAACCACCGAAGCGAGGAGGCCTCCAGCCGAACCTTCGATCGTTTTCTTCGGAGAAATGCGGGGCGCGAGCTTGGTCTTGCCGAACTTGCGCCCGACGAAATACGCGGCGGTGTCGCTGCCCCAGGCGAGCACCATCGTGAGAAGAACCCAAGCGCCGGTGGGAGGAAAGTCGCGAACGAGGTCGACGGCAGCGAGGCAACCTCCGACATAGATCGGGGTCGCGAGAAGCCAGCCGACGTGCACGCTCGCGTTGTGCAGCGGGTCGTCTTGGAGAAGGCTCCACACCATCGCGCCGAGGACGATGAACAGGATCGTTCCGTAGAAGCCGCTCATGGAATCGACGAAGATGATCGTCGCGGCGAAGACGACGGACGACACCGCTCCCCATGCGCGAAGTCCACGCGAGTCGGGAACTTTCATTCCGATCATTTCGTAACCACCGATGGCGATCGCCGTCAGAATGAACGCGTGCCATAGCCATCGCGGGCCGGCGAACATCATCCACACGATGAGCGGGATCAGAGGCACGACGGTGACGACGCGAAGCGCGGTGCCGGACAGGCCTTTGCGCATCGGCGGCTGGTCGATCGCGTCGCTCATATCGCGCGCTCCAGCCCATCGGGGCCGCTGGTCTCTTCGACGGTCGGCGCGGGCACGAGGCCGAATCGACGCTGCCGGCCCTGGTACTCACGAATCGCGTAATATAGCGAATTTGCTCCGAAATCTGGCCAAAGCTCGTCGGTGAAAACCAACTCGGCGTAGGCTGCGCCCCAGAGCAAGAAGTTGCTGAGGCGCTGCTCGCCGCCGGTGCGCACGAGGAGGTCGACAGGCCCGACATCCATCGATGGCAAGAACGCTTCGACAGCGTCGCGATCGATCTCGTTTGGATCGACTTCGCCGTCACGAGCGCGGCGCGCGATCTCGGCCGCGGCGTCGACGAGCTCTTCGCGCCCGCCGTACGAGAGCGCGAGTGTCAACGTCATGCCGCCGTAGTGAGACGTCTCCGCGGCGAGTGAGCGAAGACGCGTTTGCGCGCGCGTCGGCAGCTTGTGCAAACGACCGATCGCGCGCAGCCGAATCTCGTTGTCGACGAGCTCGCTCCGCTCGGTGACGAGACACTCGCAAAGCAAGTCGACGAGCGCGTCGATCTCTCGCTGAGGCCTGTCCCAGTTCTGCTCGCTGAACGCGTAGAGCGTGAGCGCGGGAATGCCGAGACGCCGCGCGGCGCGCATCGTCTCGCGAACGGCATCGGCGCCGCGCTCGTGGCCGGCGGTCCGAGGTTTGCCTCGCGCCTGTGCCCATCTCCCATTGCCGTCCATGATGATCGCGACATGCCGGGGGAGACAGCTCGCATCGACCAACGCCATGGCGAGCGAGTATCATGCGCCCCTCGGTGCAGCAAGAACGCCCCGTCGCCGACTTCCCCTGCGCGTGATAGGCATTTATAAGGGACTGAAGATGCCAATTTTGACTCAAAAACTGCCGAAAATGGGCATGTCTCGGAATGGCCGGCGCGGCGCGGGTCCTAGCGCAAGCCGCGCGTGGGGCGTTGAAAGAGGTGCGGGCGTGGTTATGGTGACGCTTCATGGCTGACCGCGATTTTTACGGCGTTGTGGGCGTATCGCGGGATGCGAGCCCCGAGGAGATCAAGAAGGCGTACCGCAAGCTTGCCAGGGAGCTGCACCCGGACCGCAACCCAGACGACAAACAGGCGGAGGAACGGTTCAAGGAGCTGTCGGCCGCGTACACCGTGCTCTCCGACGAGGAGAAGCGGAGCCTCTACGACCGATACGGCGAGATGGGGCTGCGCGAGGGCTTCGACCCCGAGGCGTACGAGGCTGCCACGCAGTCGGCGGGGGGCTTCGGCGGATTCGACTTCGGGGAGATCTTCGGGACCGCCCAGAGGACGGCGGGCCGAGGCGGTGGTTCCTACGAGTTCAATCTCGAGGATCTCTTCGGCGGGGGCGGCGGGCCTGGGGGCCGCGCCTCGTACGTCCAGGCTCCCATGAGGGGCGCGGACCTCGAGTCCGAGGTCACGGTGGGCTTTCGCGATGCCGTGCTCGGCTGCATGCGGGAGCTCAGCCTCCGCTCGGCCGAGGGCGAGCGCGCGATCAAGGTGAGAATTCCCGCGGGCGTGCGGGGTGGCGGACGAATCCGGCTTCGAGGTCAGGGGGGCTCCGGACACAATGGGGGGCCCTCGGGAGACCTGGTGCTCAAAGTCAACGTCGAGAAGCACCCGTATTTCTCCGTGCGTGGGAAGCAGCTTCACGTGAAGGTGCCGGTGACCCCCCTCGAAGCCTACGCCGGGGCCAAGGTCGGCGTTCCCACACCCGAAGGCACGGTTCAGCTCTCGATCCCGGCCGGCTCGAAGAACGGGGCCAAGCTCAGACTTCGAGGAAAGGGCATCCAGCCGAAGGACAAGCCCAGGGGGGACCTGATCGCCACGCTGGAAATCGTGCTCCCCGAAGCCGGCTCCGATGCGGTCGAAGAGGCGCTCGAGACGGTGCAGGAAGCCTTCGACGGGGACCCGAGGGCAAGCCTGGCGCTGTAGCCGCCCCGCGACGTTTCACGTGAAACACCTCGGGAGCGCCCAGCCTTCGACCCGGCGATGTTTCACGTGAAACACCGGTGTTGACCACCCTGTCGCGCCAGGTCAAAAACCCGGGACGGTGGGCTTTCAACGACAGATCGCGCAGGCCCTCGCCGACCTCGAGGGAGAGGGCCTCCTTCGAAGCCCGGTCGAGGTGGAGGGCGTCCAAGGCCCCGAAATCCTGATCGGCGGGCGCCGGGTCGTCTGTCTGTGCTCGAACAACTATCTCGGGCTCGCCGACGACCCCTCGATCGCGAGAGCGGCAGAGGCCGGGGCAGCTCGCGAGGGGATCGGTGCCGGGGCCTCGCGGTTGATCACCGGCACGATGAGGGCCCACCTCGAAGCCGAACGGGCGCTCGCCGCGTTCGTGGGCGCCGAGGACGCGGTTCTCTTCTCCTCGGGCTACGCCGCCAACCTCGGCGCGATCCAAGCGCTCGTCGGACCGGGCGACGCTGTCTTCAGCGACGCCCTCAATCACGCAAGCCTCATCGACGGCGCGAGGCTCTCGCGGGCCGAGGTGCACGTCTATCCCCACCGCGATCTCGACGCCCTTCGCGCCGATCTCGAGGCGCACCGCCGAGGCGCGAAGCGCGCGCTGATCGTCAGCGACAGCCTCTTTTCGATGGACGGCGTCACCGCCGACGTCGAAGGGCTCCGATCCCTCGCCGGCGAGTTCGACGCCGGGCTGATGATCGACGAGGCGCACGCGCTCGGAGTCTTCGGTCCAATGGGCGCCGGGCTCTGTGCAAGCGCAGACGTCACGCCGGACGTGCTGATCGGCACACTCGGCAAGTCGTTCGGCGTGGCCGGCGCGTTCGTCGCGGGGACACGCGAGCTCGCGGCGCTCGTTCGCAATCGGGCCCGAAGCTTCGTCTATTCGACCGCGCCGCCTCCCATGCTCGCGCGCGCGGCCCTCGAAGCGCTCGAGCTTGTGAAACGCGCAGACGACGCGCGCGCCGTGTTGCTCGGGCACGCCGAGACCCTGCGCCGCGAGCTCGGCGCCCTCGGCTTCGAAGTGCAAGACGGCGCGAGCCAAATCGTACCGGTGCGAATCGGCGACAACGCGCGTACAATGCGGCTCTCGGCGGAGCTGCTTCAACGGGGCGTCTTCGTGCAGGGAATCCGGCCACCGACCGTTGCCGAAGGCACTGCGAGGCTTCGACTGACGCCGATGGCCACACACGCTTCGGGCCACATCGAAAAGGCGGTCGAGGCGTTCGCAGCGCTCGACCGAAGCTAGGAGGAACGACATGAAGGGTGCGTTCATCACGGCCACGGGCACCGGCGTCGGCAAGACCTGGGTCGCGTCCGCGCTCGCGACCGCCTGCGTGGAGCGGGGCAAGCGGGTGGCGGCGATCAAGCCGATCGAGACCGGTTGCGACCCCGACCCGGCCGATGCCGTCGAGCTCGCGCGTGCGTGTCACGACGAGTCGCTCGCGAATGCCCAAGGCTTGTACCGCGCCAAAGAACCTCTGGCTCCGTACTCGATTCAGAAGCGCGGCGGTCCTGCGGTGGGCTCGCTCCGCGCGCTTGCAAAGCGCGTGCGCGAGCTTTCCAAAGACGTCGACTACACGATCGTCGAAGGCGCAGGCGGCGTCCTCGTGCCGCTCGATCGAGAGCACACGATCGCGGACCTCGCTGCGCTCCTCGATCTGCAAACAGTCGTCGTTGCGCGCAACGCACTCGGCGTGCTGTCGTATACGTTGACCGCCGTCGAGGCGCTCCGGAAACGAAAGATCTCCGTGCGCGCGGTCGTGCTGAATCACGTCGAACGAGATCCCCGCGGCGACATCAGCCGCACTTCCAATGCCGACGTGCTCGCGGATTACCTGCCGCGGATTCCGATCCTGCGAGCGCCTCGAGTGCAGAGCCCCAACGACCTGATCGACTCGGCCTCGCAGTTACTCAACATATTGAAAATATAGCGCTTTAGAAGCTGCCGCTCAGCGATAAGCCCATCGGCGAAAGGCGAGCTCGCACCGCGCGGCGACGATCTTTGTGGCGCTTCGCGTCGATGCCGATCCACACCGCGGCACCCGCAAGCGACGCGAATCCGATCGTGCCCCAGACGATCGTCCAAGGGGTGGCCGACTGCTCGACCACACACACGCCGCCGACCGCGCGAACGCAGTTTCCGTTTCGTGCGAGGCCGACGCCCATCGCAGTGACGCCGGCCACGCCAACCACGCCGAGAAACGTCCCGCCGACGATGGCTCCGTTCGACACGCGCTTCGACGACACGCGCGGTGGGTATCGATTCACGGCTTCCGCAAGCGCGCGCTCGGTCGCTTCGCGTTCGGCGATCGACGCGCGAAGAGCGGCAACGCGTTCGCGCACCTCGGCCTCGCGCTCCGGCTGCTCGACTTCGGTGAGGTAATGTTCGAACGCTTCGAGCGCTTCCTCTTCGCGCTGAAGGCGGCTCGCCGCCACGCCGATGTCGTACTGAAGCTCGCCGCGCTGGCTCAAACGGTACGCGTGACGGAAATAAACCAGTGCGGCTTCGTAGTCGGCGTCGTCGAACGAAGCGCGGCCTCGTTCGAAATACTCGCGCGCCGCAGCGTCGTCCGGCGTCGTCTGCGCAATCGCCGCCGAGCACGCGAGCACGGCGGCTGTGAAGACCACCACCGGCCCGGTCCAAAAGCTCCCGAAGGGCGCGCGCATCGCTTCAAGTTAGAGGCCGGCGACAGGGGTCGGCAACCCGGCGCGGCCCCCTTTTTTGCGCGGCTTGGACGGCGCCCGGCCTCCTTCGAGTTGCGCGCGAAACCCGCACGGCTATACGAACGGCCGACCTCGGGGTTGTAGCTCAGTTGGGAGAGCGCCGCGTTCGCAATGCGGAGGTCAGGGGTTCGATTCCCCTCAGCTCCACCGGTTCTCGCGGCCACTCCGTCGCTCGAGCCCACCCGGTTGCGCGGCCCCGAACCACAGCTACCCTGGCGCGCCTATGGCGCGTGTAATCAACTTCAGTGCGGGCCCCGCAACCCTTCCGTTGCCGGTTCTCGAATACGCTCGAAACGAGTTTCTCGACCACGAGAGCACCGGTATGTCGCTCATCGAGCACAGCCATCGCGGCGCCGCGTACGCCAAGGTGCATGCCGAAACGAAGTCGCTGCTGCGCGAGCTGATGGACGTGCCGGAAACGCACGAGGTGCTCTTCATGCAGGGCGGTGCGACGGGTCAATTCGCTCTCGCGCCGATGAACCTCCGCGGCCCGGGGCAGTCCGCGGACTACGTCATGACCGGCGCGTGGAGCGACAAAGCCTTCGCCGAGGCGAAGATCACCGGCGAGGCGCGGGAGGCGGGCACCGGAAAAGTCGACGGAAAGTACACCCGAGTCCCGAAGGAGGGCGAGCTGAGCCTCGATCCAAACGCGGCCTTCGCACACATCACGAGCAACAACACGATCATGGGGACGCAGTTTCATGCGTTCCCGGACACCGGCGACGTGCCGCTCGTGGCCGACATGTCGAGCGACATTCTCTGGCGCCCGATCGACGTTTCGAAGTTCGGTTTGATCTACGCCGGAGCGCAGAAAAACCTGGGCCCGGCCGGCATCACGATTCTCGTCCTCCGAAAAGACCTCGCCGAGCGCAGCCCGAGCAGCATCCCGAAGATCTTTCGGTACAAGACGATCCTCGACGGCGACTCGTTGCAGAACACGATTCCGACGTTCCCGGTGTACATGGTTCGGAACGTGCTCCGATGGGTCCGCGACCAGGGCGGTGCGCCCGCGATGGAAAAGCGCAACCTCGAAAAGGCCGGTCTCATCTACGGCATGGTCGACGAGAACCCCGACTTCTTCCGCTGCCCGATCGAGGTGGAGTCGCGCTCGGTGATGAACCCGGTGTTCCGCCTGCCGACCGAAGAGCTCGAAAAACAGATGATCGCCGAGGCGGCCGAGGCCGGCATGGTCGGCATCAAGGGCCACCGCTCGGTCGGCGGCATCCGCACCTCGATCTACAACGCGATGGACCCGTCCGACGTCCAGACGTTCGTCGATTTCGCCAAGGCGTTCGCCACCAAGAACGCCTAAAGAAAGGGGACAGTCCCCTTTTCCAGGAAAACACCTCGAAAAGGGGACTGTCCCCTAATTACTTTGCGTAGGTGTCGAAGAGGTAGCGGCGGATGTCGGCCGATTCGAACATTTCGACGCCGGTGTTGGGGTCGCGGAGGTAGGGGACCTGCATCTTGCCGGAGAGCCGCACGAAGTCGTCGCGGTCTGGGCTCCTTCGCGGCACGTTGCGGAGGCGGTGAGGGAGCTCGAGCTCGCAGAGGGCCTCGCGCGCGATGCGGCAAAACGGGGAGCCCTCGTAGGAGTAGAGCTCGAGCAGCTCGGCCGGTTTTTTCGACGGCACGGCGTGACGGCCGCGGCGCGGACGAAACCCCGATGCGAGCATCGACGTCGCCACGGCAAAGCCGCGCTGCCTGAGAAACCACGGCGCGCGCCCGTCGCCGTATTCCGCGAACAGATGCTCGACGATGTCGGCCGACTCGTACATCGCGACCCCCGTGTTCGGGTCGACGAGGTACGGGAACTGGTAGCGCCCACCCTCGCGCTTGACCTTCTCCCGATAGACCGCCCCGCCGCGCGGACACGGATAGACGATCGGGTCGAGGCTCAGCGCGGACATCGCCTCGCGCGCGATGCGGCAGTATGGGCAGACTTCGTACTCGTAGAGCTCGAGCGGCTGAGCCGGCTCTGCGCGGCGCGCGTAGTGCACGTTGCCGAAGTTTGGGCGTGCCGCGCTGGCCGCCGTCGAGGTCGAGAGGTCGAGGAAGCGGGCCAAATCCATCGGTGCTCCGATAACGGCGCCTGTCCCCTTTTTCAAGGAGTGATAGCCTTCCGCGATGGCTAGGGAGCTCGAGCTCGTCACCGACCTGCAGCCGAAGGGAGACCAGCCCCAGGCGATTTCCGAGCTGATCGAGGGCCTCGGGCGCGGGGACGAGCACCAGGTTTTGCTGGGGATCACGGGGAGCGGAAAGACCTTCACGGTCGCCAACGTCATCGCCGCCACCAAGCGGCCGACGCTGATCATCGCGCCCAACAAGACGCTGGCCGCCCAGCTCTACGGCGAGATGCGCGAGCTCTTCCCGAACAACGCCGTCGAGTACTTCGTCAGCTACTACGACTACTACCAGCCCGAAGCGTACATCCCGTCGAGCGACACGTACATCGAGAAGGACGCGATCATCAACGACAAGGTCGACCGCATGCGCCACAGCGCGACTCGGTCGCTCCTCGCGAGACGCGACGTGATCATCGTCGCGAGCGTCTCGTGCATCTACGGCATCGGTTCGTCCGAGTGGTACCAGGAGATGCTGATCAACCTCGAGGTCGGCCAGGAGTATCGCCGCGACCGTTTGCTCCGTCGCCTCGTCGACATTCAGTACCAGCGCAACGACATCGACTTCCACCGCGGCACGTTTCGCGTGCGCGGCGACGTGGTTGAGATCTTTCCCGCGCACTCCGAAAACCTCGCCGTGCGTGTCGAGTACTGGGGCGACGAGATCGAGCGCATCGTCGAGATCGACCCGACCCGCGGCAAAGTGATCGAAGAGCTCGAGCAGTACGGCGTCTATCCCGGGAGCCACTACGTCACCCCCGACGAGCACCGCCACCGTGCGATCGAGTCGATTCGAGAAGAGCTCCTCGAGTGGCTCCCGAAGCTCGAATCAGACGGAAAATTGCTGGAAAAACAGCGCCTCGAGCAGCGCACCCTCTACGACCTCGAGATGCTCGAGCAGATGGGGTTCTGTCACGGCATCGAGAACTACAGCAGGCATCTGTCGGGCCGCGAGGAGGGCGAGCCACCCCCGACCCTGCTCGACTACTTCCCCGACGACTTCCTCGTGGTGCTCGACGAGTCGCACATCACGGTGCCGCAGCTCGGTGCGATGTTTCGCGGCGACCGCTCTCGAAAAGAAACGCTCGTCGAGCACGGCTTCCGGTTGCCAAGCGCGCTCGACAATCGGCCGCTTCGGTTCACCGAGTGGCAGGAGCGCGTCAACCACGTGCTTCACGTCAGCGCGACACCGGGCGACTGGGAGATCGAACACGCCGGCGGCGTGATCGTCGAACAGGTGATCCGCCCGACCGGCCTTCTCGACCCGCGCATCCACGTGCGTCCGACCAAGCATCAAGTCGACGATTTGCTCGGCGAGATTCGAGAGCGCGTCGCGCGCGACGAGCGCGTGCTGATCACGACGCTGACCAAGCGCATGGCCGAGGACCTCACCGAGTACTACAGCGAGCTCGGCGTCCGCGTGCGCTATCTCCACAGCGACATCGACACCCTCGAACGTGTTGAAATTCTTCGTGATTTGCGCCGTGGCGAGTTCGACGTGCTCGTCGGCATCAACCTCCTTCGAGAGGGGCTCGATCTCCCTGAGGTGTCGCTCGTCGGCATCCTCGACGCCGACAAAGAAGGCTTTCTTCGCTCGCCGCGATCGCTGATTCAAACGACCGGCCGGGCCGCGAGAAACGTCGGCGGCGAAGTGATGATGTACGCGGACCGCATCACCAATGCGATGCGGCGCGCGATCGACGAGACCGAACGCCGGCGCGTCAGGCAAACCGAATACAACGCGGAGCACGGCATCACTCCTCAGACGGTGCGCAAGGCGGTGCTCGAGATGGATCCGTCGACGGGCTCCGGCGACTACGTCGTCATTCCGGTTTTGCGCAAAGGCGAGATGCCCGACGACCCGGCGGACATCCCCGCGCGCATCGAGGAGCTTCGAAGCGAGATGCTGCTCGCAGCCGAGGAGCTCGAGTTCGAAAAAGCCGCTCAGCTTCGCGACGAGGTCGAGAAGCTCCGGAGCACGCTCCAGCCGGGCCCCGCGAAGAAGCGACGCGACAAGCGTTCGCAAAGGCCGCGCCGCTGAACGAGCCACGGGCGACAAAACACAAATGAAATCATAGGGTTGTCGTGTGCGACACGACCTCGACCTCGCGCCCGGTGAGAGGCTCGCGAAAGCGGATCGAGACCGCGTGCAGCAGGTGGCGCTCGAGCCCTTCGACCTCGGGCCCGCCGTAGAGCGTGTCGCCGACGAGCGGGTGGCCCGCGGACGCGAG
>CAJIBU010000026.1_pt1 | contig 72294 bp, 68 predicted proteins | sample 9199451 | NCBI WGS metagenome assembly CAJIBU01 (sample SAMEA7708315, study PRJEB35096) | sediment metagenome | biome: marine neritic benthic zone biome [ENVO:01000025]; feature: sediment [ENVO:00002007]; material: shallow marine sediment [ENVO:03000034] sea grass bed [ENVO_01000059] ... | reverse complement strand
CGACGAGCCGGTCGACACGCCTTCGCCCGAGCTTCGCGACTCCCCAGGGCTCCTGCTGGGGCTCGACGAGGAGAAGGCCGAGCCCGAGCGCGATCTCTCCGAGGAGCTCAAGTCCGCGATAGGCACACCCACCGACTGCGTCCGCGATTTCGAGGCGAGCCGTGCCACCACCATACGCATCAACGTGAGCGGCATCGTCCGGCCCACCGGCATGGTGATTCAGCCGTCGGTGTACGGGTCCGGGCTCTCCACTGCGGCGCGGCAGTGCGTCGAGAGGCGGGTTGGCTTGGTCAAGCTCAACCCGCTCGACGACACGGTGTCCGAAACGGTCTCGACCGTGATCGAGGTCGAGTACGAGCCGCCCGTGGTGGTCGAGGCGGACCCGGGGGTCCCGGAGCCGCGGCTCAAGAACGTGCGCGAACCGCTCCCGAAGCGGCCCGACATCCCTCCTTCGGGCAAGGAGATCAACCGCTACCCGACGGAACGATGGATCAGCAGCGGCTTTGACGGCGGACGCCCGATTCAAGAGCCGAAGTCGCGGAAGATCAGCGGGCCGAAGCCGCGCGCGATCGACGGATACGACGTCGATGAAAACGCGCAGGACTGGTCGAACCGCTAGCAGACGGCTAGGGCCGCTCGCGCTTCGCAAACCACGGGCGATATTTTTTCATGCGCGCCTGCTGGTCGGCTGGCGCCCGTCGCTTGCACGTCGCGCGCTCGTCAGAGCCTTCGGGCGCGCCCCAGCGCAGCTCGACGCAGTCGTTCGGGTTGTAGGCCACCTCCATCGCGCGCCGTCGGTCGACTAGGTCCTTCAGGGTCAACGTGGTGGTGCTGCCGTCGGAGCGCGTGTACTCGAACTGACGCCGAGAGAGCTCGTTTTCGAGGGCCTCTCGCACGCGCGCCGCGGCCATGCTGCTGTCGGCTTCACGAACACCGAAACGCTCGGGGTGGGCGGCGACCGTATCGGGGAACGAAAGCACGGCGTCGAAGCTGATCAGAAGGCGCATGTCTCGCGAAGGCGTCGAGTAGTCTTCCCAGGGGCCGGTCGTGAGAAACAGCGCGGACCCGCGGGGCATGTCGATTGGCGCAAAGCTGCGCTCCTTCATGAACTGCTCGCCGTTGTCGACCGAGCTCAAGCGACGTTGAACCGACTCCTCGAGGGCATCGACGAGGCTGACCTGCCGGCGGATCGGGTCGAGTGGACGAGGGTTGATCAACCCTTCGACCGCGGCGTAGAAGTCGTCGGAGGAACCCCGATACTGCGCGTCCGACCAAGACCGTGCGCCGGCTTTTCGGAGCGCGTCGTTGGTCGCGATCGCCCAGGGCTGCGGCGGGGGAGGGGGTTCGCTCGGCTCCGTCTCGCTCGGCTCCGTCTCGCTCGGCGCCATCTCGGTCGGCTCGGCCGGTGGCTCGTCGGATGGCTCCGCCGGGCTCTCGATGCGCGTCGGGTCGTAGCGCACTGGCCGCCACCCCTTGAAGCCCGCACCGACGACCTCGGTCTCGGGCGTGAACAAGAACGACCCCCGCCAGAACCGCCGTCGCCCAACCGTCCCGTCTGGCTGCGCATCCGCTCCCACGAGCACACCGTAGTCGAGCGCGGACTGCGGCTTCCACCGCGCGACGACGAGCACGTGCCCGTAGGGGTCTGCGAACACCGTCCCCGGCCGGAGCGCCCGCCGGCTCACCCGAAGCGGGTAGAGGTCGGTCTCGTCGTCGCTCGGAACGGTGCGTGGGCTCGACGAGTGCACTGTCCCGGCGAGCCGGCGCGTGAATCGGCGAAAGGCCCCCGGCTCGTCTGCACCCGGCACGGGCTCGAGGTTACTGAAGACGTACGGCTCACAGGTCGGCGGCTGGTCTTTTCGGCCTCGCGTGCAGGCGCGGTACACGAACGGCAGGCGGAGCTTCCAGGCGAAGTAGGCGCGGAGGAAGTAGGGCAGGTCGGCGCAGTCGGGCTCGAGTGCGAGACGCGCGTCTTCGCCCTGTGCGCTGTAGTCGTAGAGGAGGTTGCGCTCGCGGTCGCCTACGACTTCTTGAAGATTCGACCAGGTCACGTCCTCGCCGCTCGGCTCTCGAAAGAGCTGCTCGACGAAGGCCGCGTAGAGGTTTTCCGTGTCGCGCGCCCAGCGGCGCTCGACCTTCCATGCGGGGCCCGGGCGCGCCCGCGGAGCAGTGGGGGTGGGCTTCGGGCTGACGGCGAATCGCTTGCAGGCGAGCACGCGATCGCCGTCCGCCAGCATCGCGGTCCAACGCCCAGGCTGCGGTTCGGCGATTTCCACCCAACGGCTGAACGGCGGGCCGTCGAGCACGTGCTCGGTCGGGGCGTGGGCCGCTCCGTCGGGCGAAACCAGGACCAGCGACGCGGGCCCCGGGTCGCGCTCGCCGGTAGCGATGACGCGGAGGGGCTGCGCGGAGCTCGGGCGGCGCGGGGATTGAAAGAGCGCCGCGCCACTCGCGTCAGGGCAGTGGCCCTCCGGTGGATCGACCGGCGCGCTCGGCCGGAGCTCTGCGTCCGCGACCAGAGCAGGCCCTGGAGGAGCGCCGATGATGGTCACGCGGGTGACTCGGCCGAGGAAATCTCGGCGGCTGCTCCCTTCGCCGAGTGACAGGTCGCTGACCGCCACGCGGTCGAGCCGGTTGACCGTTTCGAGCTCGGTGCCCTCGCACGGCGTCACGAACTCGGAAAACGCGTGGATCGCCATCGGGACGCCCTCTTCGGTCTGCCCGAGATAGAGCATGATGTGCCCCGGGAAATGAAGCAGTGTGACGCCCCGGCGCGCCGCGGCTTCCAGCAGGAGCTGCTTTTCGCCCGGGTCCTCGACCGACGACACGTCGACGGAGAAGGTGCCAGCGCGTGCCTGTCGCGCGCTGTGCCGCGGAAGCTCGACCCCGAATCGGCCCAAGAGCTCGAGCAAGAAGCGAGAGCAGTCGTAGCCCCCGTCCTTGCCTCCCCAGCCGTAGGGCTCGCCGAGAAACGAAAACGCTTCGGTGAGGAGCGCGCGTCGCGTGAGCGGTGTCGCTTCCGCGCCGGCGACGAGAGCCTCCACGCGTGCGGCCTCGAGCGCCCCGGACAGACCGGCGCCGTCCACCCACCCGAGCGCGTAGCCCGTGCGCCCGAGCCACATGCCGTTCGGCCACCGGCCGACGAGCTCGACCAGCTCGCCTTCGCGCATGGTGCTGCACCGGTTTCGATCGAAGTCGGCGTCGACCGGCGGCGCGTAAAGGCCTTCGGGGTAGGGCCCGCAGCGGAGCGGGGTGAGCCGCTCGACGCGCCTCCACTCCTGTACCGGTTCGAGCGTCGCTCGGGCGGCGAACGCCGACGTGTCGCCGAGCGCATCGCCGTCGGCGGTGACGAGGTCGCCGGCGTCGAGGCGGGCGCGCATGTAAGCGAGCCGTTCGTCGATTTGCGCACCAAGCACGTCCGGGTCGATTGGCTCGCGGAGATCGCTCCGAGCCGGAGCCTCGCCGTCGGCGGCTCGCCGAAGCGCCGCGTTGTGCCGGCGCACCGCGGCCTCGTCGAGCATGGGTTCGTCGAGGGCGCCGTGGGCTTCTTGGCGGGCGAGCCAATACTCGAGCGTCTCGTGCTCGGGGCGCACGTTCGCGAGCGGAAGCGCTGCGGGCCGGGTTGCCGGACAGGATGCGGGCCGCTCGGCCTCGCGCGCCGATTCGCGGCAGCCCGCGAAGAACGCGACGAAGAGGGTGGCCGCGACCACCCCCCTCAGCGCTATGTGAATGCCAGCATCCATTGGATGACTTGGTCTTCGACGAACCCCCGGCCGCCCAAGCCGAGATCGACCGTCCGCGGAAACCCGACGTGCCCCCCGCGGCTGGTCACGATTCGCCGAAGCGTGGGCGTACTTTGCAACCAAGGCCGCACCGTGTCGATGTGGACCATCGGATCCCCCTCCGCGGCAACGAACATCGTTGGGATTTCGATCTCGCCGAGCACGTGACACGCGCTCGTTTGGGCCCAGTAGTCCTCTGCGCCCGAGAATCCATGGCGCGGGGAGATCACTCGCTCGTCCCATTCCTCGATCGTGTCGATGCGCGAAGCCTCGTGCAGGGGGAGGGGCACGGCACGCTGTCGAGCGACGTTCCGGTAGATGTCCTTGAGCGCTCGCAGCACGTGGCGGCGGTAGAGCGCGCCCCGCGGTTGGTCGATCATGCGGGCGCTGCGCTCGAGATCGATCGGTGAGCAGATCGCCGCTGCCGCTCGGAGTCGTGGGTCCGGCCGCGAAGCCAAGTAGCGAAGCGCCATGTTTCCCCCGAGCGAGTAGGCCATCAGCACGATGCTCTCGTAGCCGGCAAGCGCTTCGCTTCGTAAGGCGGCTGCGAGATCGGCGGTGAGGCCGGCGTGATAGTAGTCGTCGCCGCGCCGGTCGGCGCCACGAAGGTTCAGTCGCAGGCTGTCGACGTCGGCGCGCGCTGCGGCCAGGGCGGCTCGGCCCGCGTAGTAGCTGCTCGCGCTTCCGCCAAGACCGTGCACGATGACGACCACCGTGCGCGACTCCGGCCTGCGGCTCAGGCGCCCGCTGAGGCTCAGGGGACCGACGACCGGGTCTTCGAGGCGCGTCTCCCAGGGCTCTGAGGCCGGGGCTTTCGGGGGGAAGAGGCTATCTCGAAGGAACGGGCCGAGGGTCCAAAAATGACCCTGCCAGCTCATGAATCATTGGGTTGAGCCGCGCTGACGGTCGGCGCCTGCTCGGGCAGGCGGTGCCACGAGTAGAACGGAGGCCGATCCTTGCACATCGGTCGGTCGTCGTCGGCGCAGTAGATGCGCACGTGGAAGTGGCTTCGGTGCGGGGCGCCGTGGCGAGGCTGCGTGATCACGCGGCGGGCTCGCATCAGCACCTCGGGATTGGCCCCTTCTTTGGCAGCCTGACGCAACAACAGGCGCTTGACCGCATTGACGACGAAGATGTGCTGAACGTCGATGGTGGGATGGCTGAGGAGCGACTCGATGAGCGCCCAGTTGCGTGCGGCGTCGAACTTGTAGAGCGTGCCCCACTGCTTGCCCATGCCCTTGTTGTTGAAGCGAACGAAGATGTGATCGTTGAGCGGGGTGGAGCGACGGTCGAGCATGTAGAACCCGAGGTCGACGTCGCGGCCGCTCTGATGCGACACGTGCGGGCGGAAGCGTCCACCGCCTGGGCGCGAGAGATCGCCGACCGTGAGCTGCGCTCGCGGATACCGAAACGCCACGTCCTGTGCGGCCGCCTCGATCAGGCGAACCATCTCCCCCGTGCCGTGGCGTGCATTGAGCGAGCCGACCTTCACGCTGAGGTCGCGCGCGTCGTTGATGCGCATACCGAAACGAAGGAGACCACGGTTTGGATAACCCACCGACACGCTCGGCGCCGCGTCGAGATCGGATGGCGAGACCGTGCGCGGCATGCGCGCGATCTTTTCGAGGTCTTCGTCGGACGGCTCGGCGTGCGTCTCGGCGTGCTGCGCCTCGCGAAGCATCGGGTCGCCGGTCATCGGAAGCTCGGCGGACGCAGAGCTTCCCCACGAACCCGAGAGGCCAACGAGCGCGGCGGCCGTCAGCCCACAAAACACGGGCACGAGCCTGCTCGCCTCAACCCTCCGTGAATGCCGATTCCCCATTTTGCGACGCCAAGTGTGGCGCGAATCCCCTCGAATGCCAGTGTGCAATCCCGAAAACCCAAATGCCAGGCTGAGAGCCCGTTCAGGCCGGGTTTTGCACGGGTTTGTGTAGCCTTGGTGAGGTTTTTCGCGAAAAAAACGGCGCTCAGCCGAGCGCGGGCTGCTCTTGGGCAGCGTTTTCCGGCGGCAAGTCGCTCGGTGGTGGCACGGGCGCGCCCATCAGATACTTGGCGAACAGCCACCAAATCACACCGAGCCCCCAGGCCAGCCCGAGGACCACGCCGCCATCGATGATGCCTCGCCAAGGCTGCGGAAGGCTTCGAACCCACCAAATCACCAGAACCAGCGCGCCGATGAAGACCCAGCTCACCGTCATTTGACGACGCGTCGAGTGAAAGAGGCTCATGCAGAACGGCAGCGCGAGAATCACCCAAAGCGGCCGAGGGTGCTGGCCGAGATAGACGGCGCGAGTGACGACGCGCGGGGAGAAGCGGAGCTGAAAACCTCGGTACCCTTCGAGATAGGCGTTGGCGACCAGCCAGGCGATGTAGATCCCCTTTTGAGGGCCGGTCATCATCCCGTCTGCCCAGGGCTCGAGCGCCAGAGGCCCGAGCCGCCAAATCGCCCTGCCGAGCAGCAGGGTCACCCAGGCGATTCCCCAGGTGGCCACAAGCTTTTCGACCCACGGGCGCATGCGAAGTCGCGACGTTAGCAGCCTCACCTTCGATGTCGACTTGCCCAGAGGCCATGCCGGCCTGCATGCTCAATGAGGCGGAAGGCTGTTTTGGACTACGGTTCGGTCGATTTCGAAGAGCTGGAAGAACCGGCCCCAGGCCCGCGGCGACCTGGCCTGCCGGTGGAGCCGAGGCGCGTTTGGCAAATCGTGCTCGGGTGCAGGCGGCCGCTTCTGCTGACCCTGATCGGAGCGTCCGCGCTCGCCTTCGTCGCGTCGTTCTTCGTGCCCCAAACGTACGAGTCCTCGTCGCAGTTGGTGTACGAGGGCGTGCCGCTCCTCGATCGCCGGATCGGGGGCTCATCGCCCGACGCGTTCGTCGAGTCCGCGGTGGCTCCCGGTCGGCTTCGCGAGGTGCGCGACCGGCTCGGGTGGGAGGTCCCCGCCGAAGTGCTCGCCGGCCAGGTCTTCGCGATCCAGGACACCGACGCGTCGATGCGCATCGTCGCCGAGGCCTCGACCGCGGAGGACGCGCATGCGCTCGCGAAGGCGGTGCTCGACGTGTTCCTCGAGCATCAGGCGTCTTTCAACGCCGAGCGCTTCGAGCGCGTCACCGCGGAGACCGAGGCCGGGCTCGTAAGCGCCAAGGAGCGACGCGAAGCAGCCACACTCGCGTTCGACGAGTTCAGGCGAAAGAGCGGCAAACCCAATGTGCTCCAAGAGCAGGAGGAGCTTCTGGTTCGCGCGGCGGACGTGCGCGCGGCGGCCGATGAGGCTGCGGTCGAAGTGTCTGCGCAGCAAGCGAAGATCGCCGAGCTCGAAAAAGCGCAAAAGGAGCTCCCGCGACAGATCGTCGGCAGCGCCACGAGGGGCTCACCGATCGACTCACCCCTCGCCGAAGCGCGCTCCGAGCTGGCCGCGGCGCGGGCGTCGCTGAGCGAACAGCACCCGAGAGTTCAGGCCTTGAAGCAGCGCGTCGCGAGCCTTCAGGCGCAGCGCCGTGCGGGCAAGGCCGAGCTTGGCGAGCAGACGCTGGTCTCGAACCCAGCCCGCTCTTCAATCGACCAGCAGATCGCGACGACGAAGGCGGCGCTTGCGGCCGCCAGGGAGCGCGAAACCGCGCTCCGTGCGCTGCTCGCGGACATCATGGCCGAGGCGGCAGCGTTGGCTCCGGAAGAGGCGGAAGCGCGACGCATCTTCGGCGAGCTCGAGGCGACACAGGAGCGCGTCGAAGTGCTCACCGAACGTGTCGCCAAGCTGCGCGATGCCGCGCAGAACCCCACGAGCGGTTTTCGGGTGCTTTCGATCCCGACGGTGCCCGAGGAGAGCAAGGCGTCGTCTGCATATCTTGCGATGCTCTTCCTGCTGCCGCCCCTCGCCGTGCTCGTCGCGGCGCTCGGCTTCATCGCACATCGGCTTCGGCGCTTGACGGTCGTTGCGCCGCGCGAGGTCGCTTGGTGGGGCAACGGCCCGGTCGTCGGGACCACCACCTGGCCGCGCGATGCGTCTGCTCTCGAGCCGTTCGTCGACGAGCTCGAAGACCTCGGCGTGTACGGCGCGGGGCGCACGCTCGTCGTTCCTGCGACCGAACGAGAGCGGGAGCTCGCCTGTTCGTTCGCCATGCGTCTTGCGGAAGCGCCGTGGCTCTCGGCCGCGATTCTCGACGTCGGCGACCGCGCCGCGCCGAGCGGAGCCAGCACGATCGTCACTCCTCCGCCCGGAGCTCCCCCGCACGCGCCCCGCCGGCTTTCATCGCAGGCAACGCCCGCAGTCCGGCCCGGGACGAGGCCTTCCGCGGCCCCGCCGAGCTCGAGCGCTGCACCCCCGAGCCAGCGTGCACCCCACGTCGACGCGTCGATCCCGCTCGTGACGCCGGCTCCACCGGGGAACGCCAGCCAGGCCTCCACGAGACCGCCGCGCAAGAAGACGATGATCGGGCTGCCCGCGGTTCGATCGTCCAATCCTCCTCCCGCGGCGCCCACGTCGACGCCTCCCTCCGCGGACGATCGCACCTCGACGGGGCCCGAGCCGTTTCGACGCATGCGCGGGCCGCGGCGTGCCACGGTGCGCATGGTCGTCCCGAACCGCCGCGCAAGCTCTCAAGGAGCGCTGTCCACGGCTCGGAGCCCGGAGCCCGACGCTTCGCGCGGCTCGGAGGCTGACGGGGAGGCGTTCCTGTTGACGCGCCCGGTTCAGGTCGAGAACGACCCGACGCCCGCGCCGGAGCCGTCCGCCCCGGGGTCGACGGATGCAGCACAAGCCGAGGTGTCCGATGCGGTCATGCACGCCGCCGTTCGCTTGCTCGGCGATGGCGACGACGACGTGACCGGGCTCCGGCGCTCGCACCCTCCTGCGCAGCCGCGCGCCGCGAGCGCCGTCAGGGGCGTCGCGCTCGCCTGGAACGGCCCACTGAGCGGCCCCGTTCTTCGCCGCGCTGCCCGCCTCGCGCACCGTGTCATCGTCGTCGTGTCGTCCGGAATGAGCTCGCTCTCGCTGTCCCGCCTGCCGACTCGACTCGGCCGAGAGGCGGGCCTCGGATACGTGCTGATCGACGTGACAGACGACTACGTCGACCTGCCCGACCGCGTTGGCCCGGTCGAGGCGTTTTGGGAGGGTTCCCTCTCGGCCGAGCCAAGCGACGCCAAGCGCCCTTGAACGAGCGCCTATTGCGACTCGAAGCCCGCTAGTCTATCTACTCCCACGCCGTGGCAGACCTCGACGAGCGAATCGATCCGTTTCCACCGGTGCCCCGCTCGGAGTGGGTCGCAAAGGTCGAGGCAGACCTCAAAGGTGCCGCGTTCGACAAGCTTCGTTCGACGACGGCGGGCGGGCTCACGGTTGAGCCCCTCTACACGGCAGACGACGCCGTCGACGCGCAGCAGGCCGGGCTCCCAGGCCTCTTCCCCTTCGTGCGCGGCTCGTCCGCCGTGGGTGGTTGGACCATTCGGCAGGAGTACGACGACCCCCGTCCTTCGGTCTGCAAGGCGATGATCGAGACCGATCTCGCGCGCGGGGTCGAAGCGCTCTGGTTGCGCCTCGGCCCTCGTGGCGGCGTTCGCGTCCTCACCGTCGACGAGCTCGACCAGCTCCTCGCACCGGTCGACCTCGAGCGCACGTCGGTCTGGGTCGACGGCGGCTCGGATGCGCTCGCGGTGGCAAGCGGGTTTCTTTCCGTCGCGCGCCGTCGCGGCGTGGAAATCTCGGCGCTCCGCGGTGGCCTCGGCTTCGATCCGGTGGGGCTGCTCGCCGGAGACGGCGGCATCCACGGAGGGCTTCGTGCGCGCATGGCGGAGCTTCGAGACCTTGCGGCCTGGTGCGCAGAGCACGCGCCCGGGCTTCGAGCGGTGCACGTCTCTGGAAGCCCCTACGACAACGCGGGCGCGAGCGAAGTCCAGGAGCTCGCCTACACGCTCGCGACCGGCCTCGAATATTTGCGCCAGCTCGTCGACGCGGGTTTGACCGTCGATGCGGCCGCCGCGCAGCTCGCGTTCAGCTACGGCATCTCGAGCGACTTCTTCACCCAGGTCGCCAAGCTGCGGGCCGCTCGATGGGCTTGGGCCAAAGTAGTGAAAGCCGCGGGCGGAGACGGTGCCCTGGCGGCGATGCACATCCATGGCCGCACGTCCCCGTTCACCATGGCTTTCCGGGACCCTTGGGTGAACATGCTTCGCGTCACGGCCGAGTGCACCGCCGCCATCCTCGGCGGGGCGCAGAGCATCTCGACGCTTCCGTTCGACTACCCGATCGGCCCGGCCGACGACCTTTCGCTGCGCGTTGCTCGCAACACTCAGCTCGTGCTTCGCGATGAGTCGCATCTCGGCGAGGTTGCGGACCCGGCCGGTGGGAGCTGGTACGTCGAGCGGCTCACCGAGGACCTCGCCCGCGCGGCCTGGGAAGAGCTTCAGTCGATCGAGCGCGACGGCGGAATCCTCGAGGCGCTGGGTTCAGGCACGCTCGTCGATCGCGTGTCGGCCGTAGCCGAGCAGCGACGCAAACGAATCGCGACGCGCAAAACACCCATCGTCGGGGTCAGCGAGTTTCCCAATCTCGAAGAGGACTCGGTGCGTCGAGAGCCGGTCACGTCCGACGAAATCCACGGCCTGCTCGAGCGTTCGCTTCAATCGATCGACCTCGAAACGCACCGTGACCAGCTCTTGAAGCTCGCCCGCAGAGTCAACGAAACCGAACGTCCGCGGGGCTCGCTGACCGAGGCGTGTCTCGAGGCGATGGAAGCCGGCGCCGACATGTACAGCGTCGCAACCGTGCTTCAGCACGGCCAGCCCGACTTCCACGTCGAGCCCGTTGCCGCATGGCGACAGTCGGACGCCTGGGAGCGCCTGCGCGACCGAAGCGATCGCGCCGATTCTCGCCCGACTGCGTTTCTCGCCAACCTCGGCCCCATCCCCGCCCACAAAGCGCGCTCTGCATGGGCGCAGAACCTGCTTGCCGCCGCCGGGATTGCGGCCCCACCGAACGACGGCTTCGACGGCCCCGATGCGCTGTCTTCCGGCTGGAGCTCGAGTGGCGCCTCGCTTGCGGTCGTTTGCGGGAGTGACGCCGACTACGAGTCCTCCCTCGAGCCCTCCGTGGCGGCCCTCAAAGCCGCGGGCTGCCCGGTGGTCCTCGTGGCGGGCCGGCCCGGTGAGCGCGAGGCCGCGCTCCGCGAAGCCGGAGTGAGTGATTTCGTGTTCGTCGGGGCCGACGTCCTCGACGTGATGAGCCGCCTCCTCGACGGCATCGGAGTGGAGCGATGAGCAAGCTCCCCGATTTCGGAAAGCTCGCATTCGACGACGTCAGCCTCGGCGAGCGCCCCGGCGAGAGCGAGTGGCGCGACCTGACAGGCGAGCAGGCTGATCGGCGTTGGAACACGCCCGAGGGCATCGACGTCAAGCCGGTCTATACCGCTGCTGATCTCGAACCCCTCCCCGACCTGCAGACCATGCCCGGGCTGCCGCCGTTCTTGCGCGGACCGTATTCCACCATGTACGTGCGGCGCCCCTGGACCATTCGGCAGTACTCTGGTTTTTCGACTGCCGAGCAGAGCAACGCCTTCTATCGGCGCAACCTCGCCGCCGGCCAAAAGGGCCTGTCCATCGCGTTCGATTTGGCGACCCACCGCGGCTACGACTCGGACCATCCGCGCGTCGTCGGCGACGTCGGCATGGCGGGCGTCGCGATCGATTCGATCAAGGACATGAGAATCCTCTTCGACGGCATTCCGCTCGACCAGATGAGCGTGTCGATGACGATGAACGGCGCGGTGCTCCCGGTGCTGGCGCTGTACGTCGTCGCCGCAGAAGAGCAGGGCGTGGACGCGAAACAGCTCACGGGGACCATCCAGAACGACATCCTCAAGGAGTTCATGGTCCGCAACACCTACATCTATCCGCCGTCGCCCTCGATGCGGATCGTCGCCGACATCTTCAAGTACACCGCTGCGCACATGCCGAGGTTCAACAGCATCAGCGTCAGCGGCTACCACATGCAGGAGGCTGGTGCGACGCAGGATCTCGAGCTCGGGTACACGCTCGCCGACGGCCTCGAATACGTGCGCACCGGCCTCGACGCCGGGCTCGGCATCGACGAGTTCGCGCCGCGAATCAGTTTCTTTTGGGCGATTGGCACCAACTTCTTCATGGAGGTCGCCAAGCTTCGCGCGGGCCGTCTTCTTTGGGCCAAGCTGATCAAGCCCTTCGGGCCCCAGAACCCGAAGAGCCTCGCCCTTCGCACGCACAGTCAGACCTCGGGCTGGAGCCTCACGGCGCAAGACGTCTACAACAACGTCATCCGAACGTGCATCGAGGCCATGGCGGCCACCCAGGGGCACACGCAGAGCCTTCACACCAACTCACTCGACGAGGCCATTGCGCTTCCCACCGATTTCAGCGCACGCATCGCCCGAAACACCCAGCTCTACCTCCAGCTCGAAAGCGGCACCACCAACGTCATCGACCCGTGGGGCGGCAGCTATTACGTCGAGCGGCTCACGCACGAGCTCGCCCTGCGGGCCTGGGAGCACATCAAAGAAGTCGAAGAGCTCGGCGGCATGACCAAAGCCATCGAGGCAGGCGTGCCCAAGCTCCGCATCGAAGAGGCCGCCGCCCGCACCCAAGCGCGCATCGATTCGGGTCAGCAGACGATCGTCGGCGTCAACCGCCACCGGCTCGAAAAAGAAGACGCGATCGACGTGCTCAGAGTCGACAACACCGCGGTACGCGAGGCGCAAATCGCGAGGCTCCGCGAGCTCAAAGCAGAGCGCGATGAAAGCGCCCTCCGGCCGAAACTTGAAGCTTTGACCAAGTCCGCTGAAACTGGCGAAGGAAACCTGCTCGAGCTCGCGATCGATGCGGCGCGACATCGGGCGACCGTGGGAGAGATCAGCGAAGCCCTCGAACGCGTGTGGGGGCGCTATCAAGCGACCATCAGGAGTATCGAAGGCGTGTACCGAAGCGAAGTCGGCAATGATTCGGAGGCGGTGAACCGCGCGCGTGAGAGAAGCGATCGGTTCCTCGAAGCGCACGGGCGGAGACCGCGCATGCTGGTCGCGAAGATGGGCCAGGACGGCCACGACCGCGGCCAGAAAGTCATCGCGACCGCGTTCGCAGACCTCGGGTTCGACGTCGACATCGGGCCGCTCTTCCAGACTCCGGAGGAGAGCGCGAAGCAGGCGATCGAAAACGACGTGCACATCGTTGGTGCGAGCTCGCTGGCTGCCGGGCATCTGACGCTGGTGCCGCAGCTCAAGCAAGCGCTTCGCGACCATGGGCGCGAGGACATCCTCGTCGTAGTGGGGGGCGTCATTCCGCCCGAGGACTACGACGCGCTGACCGAGGCGGGGGCTTCGGCGATCTTCGGGCCGGGCACGGTGATCGCGGATGCTGCGCTCGAGCTTCTCGACGAGCTCGACGCGCAGCTCGGGGAGTCGTGAAGGCGCTCGACGCCAAGGGGTACGTCGACGGCGTCAGCAGCGGCGATCGCGCGGTTCTCGCGAGAGCGATCACTCTGATTGAAAGCGAGCAGCCGTCCCACGCCGAGCTCGCCCAGGAGGTGCTCGGGGCGCTGCTTCCGCAGACCGGCGCGGCCCGCCGGGTCGGCATCAGCGGCGTGCCCGGCGCGGGGAAGAGCACCTTCATCGACGCGCTCGGCACGATGCTCACGGCGAAGAGTCATCGGGTCGCCGTGCTCGCGGTCGACCCCACGAGCAGCGTGAGCGGGGGGAGCATCCTCGGGGACAAGACCCGAATGACGGCGCTCAGCATCGACCCCAACGCTTTCATCCGGCCGTCGCCGACGAGCGGGACGCTCGGCGGGGTGACGCGAAAGACGCGCGAATCGATTCTCCTATGCGAGGCTGCCGGCTTCGACGTGGTGTTCGTGGAAACCGTCGGCGTCGGCCAGTCCGAGACCATCGTGGCGGGCATGGTGGACTTCTTCCTGGTGCTGCTGATCGCGGGCGCCGGCGACGAGCTTCAGGGGATCAAGCGCGGCATCCTCGAGGTCGCCGACATGCTCGCCATCAACAAGGCAGACGGCGACAATCGCGCGCGCGCCACCCGCGCACAGGCATCGTACCAGAGCGCGCTGCGGCTGATGCGCGGAGATGCTGCCCCGCCCGTGATGACCTGCAGCGCCCTCGAAAAGACTGGCCTCGACGAGCTTTGGGCGGCCATCGTCGAGCGCACCGAGGGCCTCGAAGCGAGCGGCGAGCTCGCGCGCAAGCGTCAGGCGCAGCAGGTGCAGTGGATGTGGGACATGGTCGACGATGGGCTCCGCCGCGCCCTCCGCGGGGACCCCGAGCTTTCGTCACTGCTGAAAGAGCTCGAGAGCTCGGTGGGGGTTGGCCGAGCGGCGCCCGGCGCCGCGGCGATGCGCGTGCTGCGACGCTTTGCGGAGCGTGCCCAGCAGGCGCTCACGCGCGACTGAGCTCGTCGGCGGAATCGGCGCCGCCGTGACGCGGCGTGCCGGCCGGCTTGGGCGACGGGCCGAGCAGGTGGGCCAGCCATCGGAGCTCGTCGCTGTGGGAGAGCGCGTGCTTGATCACCATCGTGAGCGGCGCCGACAGCAGCGCGCCCACGGGCCCGAGCAGCCACCCCCACACCACCATCGAGACCAGCACGACGAGCGCAGACAGCCCGAGCGCCTGGCCCATGACGCGAGGTTCGAGCGCGCCGATCGCGAGATTGATGGCCCCATAGCCCGCCGCTACCACGAGCGCCTGACCGGGGCCGAACTGAATCAGGGCGAGCGCGATCGCCGGGATAGCGGCGATGATCTGACCGACGGTGGGGATGTAGTTGAGGAAGTAGGCGAGAAGGCCCCAGAGCAGCGGCACGTCGACGCCCCGCCACCAACACCAGGCAAACACCACGATGCCGGTGAGCAGGCTCAGCACGGTTTTGGCGACGAGGTACGTGGTGACCTCGTGCGCGGCGTCCGAAAGCTCCCGGATTTGGCCCGGGGTCGCAATCTTCGCGAGCTTTTCGCGGAGCCCGGCCGACTCGAAGAGCATGAACGCCACGATGAGGAGCACCAGCACGAGCTGAGAGACGAGCGACGCGGCGTACTGCGCGGTCACCGTGGCGAGGCCGAGCATGCGGTTCGGGTCCGAAAAGTCGTAGAGCGACTCGAAAAGAATGCCGCGGCTGGTGAGCCAGGCCTCGAGCGCCGCCACTTGGCCCGAGAGCATCGATGCATACGTCGGGACGCGCTCGCTGAACGTCGCAATCGCTGCGGCAAACGGGAAGCCGAGAGCGCCACCCGCAGCGACGTCGAGCAGCAGGCCTGCGAGCACCGCGACTGCGCGTGGCACCCCGCGGTCGCACAGCCACATGACGAGAGGCGCCGTCACCACGGCGATGAAGGTCGCGAGCAGCAGAGGCACGAGGAGCGGGGCGGCGAATTTGATGCCGGCGCCAACGACGATGATCGCCGCGAGGATCAGCACGATTTTTCCGCTCTTCCCTCCCGCCATCCAATCAATGTAGCGCGGATCACTCCGAGGGGCGATCGACGAGCTGCAAGGAGGCACCGTCGACGCTCAGCGCCGCTTTGCCCTCGATGATCGCGACGAGCTCGCGCCCGACGAGCGCCTCGCGCCAACCGGCGCCGAGCCGAGACGGCTGACCGAGAGCCAACGAGGTGACGTCTTCTCGTGTTCCGAGAACGCTCGGATCGAGCTGTTCTTCGGTCGCTCGCTGCGTGAGCCAGGCGAGACACAAAGACACCGCACCCTCGACGTTGGGCAAGTTGTCGGGTTTGGTCGGAGGCAGGCGCACCTCGTCTTTTTTCAACGAAGTCCCGCGCCGCACCGCGGCGAGCAGTGCGTCGGTGTGCTTGAACCTTCGGAGGTCGAAGTTCCGCAGGCCGCGAAGCTGCTCGGCGTTTCTGGCCGGCCGCTGCGCGAGCCCGAGCAGCGCCATGTCCGAGAGCACGGTCCGCGGCGGGCGATCCGAGGCCTCGGCGACCTGGTCACGCCAGGCGGCGAGCGCCTGGGCAACCCCACGTGCTCGTCCACGAAGCTTGTTCTTGCCTTTGAGCTTCCACCACAGCGTGTTCGGGTCTGGCGCCGAGCGGTCGCGCGTACGAAGCCGTTCGATCTCCTCCTCCGCCCACCCGAGGCGGCCGCGACCTTCGAGGTCGGTTCGAAGAACGTCCCGCAGCGCCAGGAGATGAGCCACGTCGGAGGCCGCATACGCGAGGTCAGCCTCGGGCAGGGGGCGTCGCGTCCAGTCGGTGAGCTGCGAGCTCTTGTCGAGGCGGACGTCGAGGAAGCCCTCCGCCAGCTTTGCGAGCGAGCTGATGCGATACCCGCAAAAAAGCGCCGCAATTTGCGTGTCGAAGAACCGACGCGGCACGGCCCCACACTCGAGCTCGAGGATCTCGAGGTCCTGCGAGCCGGCGTGCATCACGCACACGGCGTCGGCTTCGAACGCCTCCCCGAGCGGCCGCACGTCGACCTCGAGGGGGTCGACGAGCGCGATGCGGTCGCGGGTCGCAAGCTGCACCACGGCGAGTCGAGGGTAGTACGACCGCTCTCGGTGGAACTCGGTGTCGAGCGCATAGGCGTCACAGCTCGCAAGCGTCTCGACCAGCGAGGCGAAGTCGTCTTGGTTCGTGATCCACTCGAACGACGTCATCGGCAGTACGGGCGTCCAGGGTGGGGTTTGTCGAGCCACTGCTTGCGGCGCTCGAGCCAGCGTTCGACGTCGGCGTGCATCGGTCCGGCCGAAGCTCGTGCCTCCTCGTGCGTCACGATCTTCGCCGTTGCGCTTGCGCGCTTGGGCGCGAGGGGAAGGGCGCGCATCCGGAACCGCCTGAGCTCTTCCTTTCGCCACGGATACGACGGCGGTGAGTCCCTGCACCCCTCGAGGATGTCGTCGGGCGCGCAGAAGAAACGAAGGTGCAAATGGTCGTCGTGGGGGTAGCTCGGCTGGCAGGTCATCGCCTCGAAGCGCTGTAGCGTTGCGGCGGCGGCGCCCTTTTCGCGCGCGTGCGTGAGCAGGAGTGTCCGCAGGTGCTCGGCGATCAGGATGCGCTGAATCCGCGCGTCTGGGTCTTCGACCAGGGCCTCGAGAAAAAGCCACGTGCGTGGCACGTCGAGGCGAAGTGCAACGTCATCGGAGGGGTCCGCGAGGTCCTTGAAATCGACGCCCGCCCCGCTCGGGTCGAAGAAGGCCCCGACGCTCTCGATTGGGCTGCCGTCCTCGCGCGTTTGGTAGAAGAGGACATCGACGTCGCGCCCGCTCTGGTGCGAGCGGTGGTGCGGGATCGGCCCGCCGCGTTCGAGGCTCAAATCGTTGACGGTCAGCGGGAGCCCGCCGAGCTCGCGGTCGACCCGTTCGGCTGCCTTCACGAGCCCGCGCACGAGCTCGACCGTGCCGAACCGGGCCGCGGGGTCTCTGTTCGGGTTGAAGCGGAGGCCGGGCGCCGTGAGTGGGAGCGGCACGCCGCCTCGAAGGGAGCCGTCGGTCGGGTTTCGTAGCGACGTGGAGTCGTAGCGCGCCCAGTCGACGGGCTCGGGCGCAGGCAACTCCGTCTCTTCGCGGGAAACTTCTTCGGGCTCGGCCGCGGCCGGGTTGGACGCGGGAGGCGCCTTGGACGTGCTGCACCCGTGAGCCGCCGTGAGCAAGAAAACCGTGGCGGCGAGCCGTGTGAAATCGCTCATCGCTCCGCGGGCTGCAGCACCGACGCGAAGAGCGGGCCCGACGTTTCGACGAGGAGCTCGAGAAACTCCTCGGGCTCCACCTCCTGTGTCTCGGCCCATTCGAGCGTGGCTGCTTCGAGAAAGCCCACCCAGCCGCGGAGCCTGAGGCGCGTCGTCGGGTCGTCCTTTCGGGCCCCGAACCGAGACAGCCTGGATAGGATTCGATCCACGAAGGCGCGCCGGGTGCCCTCGACGATGTCTCCGACCTCCGGGTCGGTGCCGATGCCGCCCCGAAGCAGGAACGCGTAGACCGCGCGGCGCCGTGAGATGTAGCTGAGAAACGCTCGAAGCCCGGCTCGCACGCCTTCCGGGTTGGGCTCGGGGCCCCAGCCGTGCTCGTCGATGTCGGTTTCTTCGAGGAGCTGACGCGCGGCCTCGCGAATCGCGGCGACGTAAAACGCGCGTTTGCTGGGGAAGTAGTGATAGAGGAGGCCCTTCGAAACGCCGGCTCGCCGCGCGATTTCGTCGATCGACAGCTCGTCGTAGCTCTGGGTGCCGAAGAGCTCGAGGCCGAGCTCGATGAGCTGGTGCCGTCGCTCGTCGACGTGAAGACGTGTTCTCGCGGGTTCCATCCGAGCGCGGAGTATAGCTCACGTTCTTCAAAGCGCCGGGCGCCCCGGACGTTTGCGTTTGGAGTCGCAATTTCGCATGCTCGCCCGGTGCGCGAGGCCGTGCAGCGTGTCATCGACGACCTGCTCAACCCACTCCTCGAAAAAGATGCGAGCGGCGTCGAGCTCGTGGACGTGAGCGAGGACGAGGTTGCTGTTCGCGTTTCGGGGCGGGCGGCCTACGGTACCGGCGCAGAGTACGTGCACGCGGGCGTCATCGAGCCGGCTCTTCGAAAAGTCGTGGGAGACCACTGCGCGATTCGCATCGAAAAAGCGCTGCCCACCGCGAAGAAGCGAAGCAAGGCGCCGGAGTGAGCACCTCTCAGCGGCCCTTGAAGTCGCCCTCGCGCCGTTCGACGAAGGAGCGTACGCCCTCGGCCGCGTCGTCGGTGCCCATGAGCTCCCGGGCGATGTCGAGGAGCTCGGCCACCGCGGCGTCGAAGCCGTCGCGCTCTGCCGTTCGCGCGGAGCGAATCGTAGCCCACACGCCGAGCGGAGCCTGCTTGGCGACCGTTTGGGCGATCTGAACGGCCCGCGCCCGAAGCTCCGCCTGCGGCACCACCTCTTGCACGAGGCCGAGCCGCAGGGCGTCTTCGGTGCCGAACTTGTCGCCGGTGAGCAGCCAGCGCATCGCGTTCCCCCATCCCGCGATTTGAGGCAGGCGAATGGTCGCGCCGCCGAACGGAAAGATCCCGCGGTTGATCTCGATCTGACCAAAGCGAGTGCCCTCGGCCGCGAGTCGGATGTCGGCGGCGAGCAAGAGCTCGATGCCGATCGTCAGGCACCATCCCTGAACGGCCATCACCATCGGCTTTTTGCGGCGGGGCTCGCGCAGGTTCAGAACGTCGACCGAGCCCTCTGGAAACAGCGACGCCCCCTCACGGATTGCGGGGCCCACCTCGGCGAGGTCGAGCCCGGCCGTGAAATTGTCGCCGTTGGCGGTCACCACGCAGCACCAGAGGGACTCGTCGGCCTCGTACTCGGTGACGGCTTCGGCGAGCTCCCGAAGCATCCTGAGGTCGAAGGCGTTCATCTTGTCCGCGCGGTCCAACACGATGTGGAAGACGCGGCCGTCGCGCTCCGTGCTCACTCGAGGCTTGTCGTTGCTCATGGCGCGCGATCGTAGTGGACCGCCGTCGCGTAGGCCAGCACCTCGATCGTCCCGATGCCTTCGTCACCCGTGGTGCTCGCGATCGTCGAAGTCTCGAGGCGCGTGTTGACGTACGCGTCCGCGTCGGGCTGCGATTCCTTCATACGAAGGACCGCCTCGCGCCGCGCGCGATCGATCAGGGACGAGTACGATCGCACCTCGCCGCCGAAGAACATCCGAAAGCCGCTGACGAATCGCTTGAAGTGGTCGACGGACACCACCACGGAGCCGATGGCGAGGGTCGCGGAGCTCACCGCCTCGACCGAGGGTCCCGTCTTCGTCGATAGCGCCGGTCGATCCGAAAAATGCTGCTCGCGGTGGCGGATGCTCTCGTAGTGCTGCCGTTCGATTCTCGAGCCCACCACCTTGCCGAGAACGACCAAGAAAAGCGGAATGCAGATCGACAGAATCAGCCCGATCGACATCGTCGCCTCACTCGACGAGAACCGCGGTGCCGTACGACAGAATTTCGGATGCGCCCTGCGCGACCGAGGACGTGGTGAACCGCACGTTGATCACCGCGTTGGCTCCGAGCTCACGCGCCTGGGCCACCATGCGGCTGGTCGCCTCCGAGCGGCTCTCTTGGAGGAGCTCGGTGTAGCCGCGGAGCTCTCCGCCGACGATGTTCTTGAGGCCTGCTGCGAAGTCACGTCCGAAGTGCTTCGCACGAATCGTGCTTCCCTGGACCAGGCCGAAGTGCTGGACGATTCGTCGGCCGGGCACGCTGTCGATGTTGGTCAGAATCAAAGAGAGCCCCCTCGGGCCGAGGATAGCGGCTCACCCATGGGGTGGCATCTTTCGGGAATTCCGAAACGTGCTATGGCTCCGCCGTGAAACTCTGCGTCATTGGTACAGGCTACGTCGGGCTCGTCACGGGAACGTGCTTCGCCGCGACCGGGCAGCGTGTCGTTTGCGTCGACAAGGACGCCTCGAAAATCGAGCGCCTCGAACGAGGCGAGGTCCCCATCTACGAGCCCGGCCTCGAAGAGATGGTTCGGGAGAACGCCGAGGCCGGCCGGCTCACCTTTTCCACGAGCCTGGCCGAGGCCGTTCGCGACGTCGACCTCGCGTTCATCGCGGTTGGGACCCCGCCCACCCACGACGGTGAGGCCGACCTGAGCGCGGTCTTCGCCGTGGCCCAGGACCTCGCCGAGCACGCCACGCACGACCTGGTCATCGTGATGAAGAGCACGGTCCCCGTCGGGACCAACGCGCAGGTGCAAAAGCTGGTGGCGGACGCCAAGCACGACATCCAGGTCGCCTCGAACCCGGAGTTCCTCAAAGAGGGTGGGGCGATCAACGATTTCATGTATCCGGACCGCATCGTGATCGGCGTGCGCCCCGGTCACGAACGAGCCAAGCAGCTCATGACTCGCGTCTATCACCCGCTGAACCTCTCCAACACGAAGATCGTGTGGATGAACCCGGAGAGCGCCGAGGTCACGAAGTACGCGGCCAACACCATGCTCGCCATGCGAATCTCGTTCATGAACGAGCTCGCGGTGCTTTGCGAGGAGGTTGGGGCCGACGTGCAGAGCGTTCGCATGGGTGTCGGCAGCGACCCGCGGATCGGTCCCCAGTTCTTGCACGCGGGTCCGGGCTACGGAGGCTCGTGCTTCCCGAAGGACGTCAAAGCTCTCGTGGCCGTCGCCAGGCGGCACGGCATCGAGCTCGAGCTCGCAGATGCGACCAACCGGGTCAACGTCCGCCACCGGAGCTTCGTCGTCCGCAAGCTCAAGCGCCACTTCGGCAACGAGCTCGCCGGCAAGCGCATCGCGGTTTGGGGCCTCGCCTTCAAGCCGGGCACTGACGACATCCGGGAGTCGCCTTCGATCACCACCATCGAATTCCTGCTCAAAGAGGGGTGCGAGGTGGTCGGGCACGATCCGGAGGCGATGGCGAACATCAGGGAGCTGTTCGGCGGTCAGGTTGGCCTCGTCGACGACGCTTACGACGCCGTGGATGGCGCCGATGCGCTCCTGCTGCTCACCGAGTGGCGCGAATACCAGTATCCGGAGTTCGATCGAATCCGCGAGCGCATGCGCACACCGGTCATCCTCGATGGGCGAAACATCTGGGTGACCTACAACCTCGGCTCGCAGGGCTTCGAGTACGCGGGCGTCGGAATCCAAACCGGCGCCTGAGGGGCTGCGCGTGTGCGGGCGCTACACGTTGACCTGTGACCGCGAGTCGCTGATTCGCGGCCTTCCATTCGGCGAATTCAGCGAGATTCGCATCCAGTTCAGGCCGCGGTACAACGTGGCTCCCGGACAGGCGAGCCCCATCGTTCACCTCGAGGACGGAAAGCCCGTGTTGGCCGACGCCACCTGGGGGGCGTCACGTTCCGGCGGCGGGCTAGTGATCAACGCCCGGTCGGAGACCGCCGAGCGCACCCGCATGTTTCGACAAGCCTTCCAGCGAGGCCGGTGTCTGGTCCCGGCGGACGGCTTTCTCGAATGGAGAAGGGAGAACCAGATCAACCAGCCGTACCTCTTCAAACGCGAGGACGGTGCGCTCTTCGTGATGGCCGGGCTGCTCGACGAAGGCCGCTACGTGGTTCTCACGCGCGACTCGGACCGGCAAGTTGCCGACATCCACGACCGCATGCCCGTCGTGCTCGGCGACGAAGACGCGCGGCACTGGCTCGAAACCGGAGAGCTCGGCGAACCGCCGGCGCTGACCCGCGCGCAGGTGTCGACGCGAATCAATCGAATCGAAAACGACGACGCCGAGTGCTTGGAGCCCGTGCCTCAGGCCTCGTTCGACTTCGACGGGGACTAGCGGTTCGCCTTGCGCCCCGACGAGTCGAGGACTTCCGCCTCGGCGACCTCGGGCTCGGAGCGTTCGACGCGCACGCGGCGCGTGGCTGTGGAGGCTTTTTCGCGCTCGGAGAGCTTGCGCGAGGCCGCATCGACCAGCGCGTCGACGCCGACCTGAATGGCGCGGTCGACCTCCTTGCGGACCTTGCGCTCCCACTGCCCCCGCTTGCGCCGCTCGATGCGCCGCCTCGCCCGCGCACGGATGCGCTCGCGGTCTGGCAAGAGCGCTCGGCGCGCCCCGAGAGCCAGCGCAACGCCCCAGCCGGCGAGCACCCACTGCACCCACCAGCCAGGGCCGGACATGATGTCAATGACGAACAGCCCCGAGTTGACGACGACGTAGGTGTAGATGCTCTGGAGGAACCGCTTGCGGCGCCATTGGATGACACGCTCCTCCTCGACGCTGACCTCTCGCTCTTCTTCGATCTGCCGTGCTGCGGCCTCGACGTCATCCGCATCGATGCCTGCCTCGACTGCCGCCGCGACGAGGTCTTCGTGAGAAAGCGACTCGACCGGCTGCGTTTCGAGCGCCCGCCGAAGGATCTCCTCGACCTCGTCTCGGGTGTAGTCGCTCACGTCAGATCGTATCCCAGCGGAACCCCTCGGCTTCGAAGGCGTCGTCTGCGAGCGCCTTGATCATTTCGTCGTCGTTGTTGTCGATGCGCCGGAAGTTGTGCTTGATGCGGACCTTTGCGGACCGGGTGAACGTCTTGAGGATGTCGATCTCGAGAGCCGCGCCCTCGACGCCCTTGGCGTCGATCGACGACTGCACCCGGCTGATTGTGCAGGCCATCACGAAGAGGTCGATCATGATTTCTGCGAGGCGGAAGCTCGCGAACTGCTTGCCGACGATGCCCTTGCCATGCTTGCGGAGGATCTGGTCGACCGCCTGCGCGAGGTACCGGGTTTCTTCCTCGAAGATGTCGGCCTGCTCTTGAATCGCCTCGTTCAGGTTTTCGAAGTTCGCAGAGCTGCCGATGCCCGTGCGGAGCACGGCGTGCTTTCGCGCGTAGTCCGAAAGCACCCCGAAGCCCTTGATCGGGTGGCTCAGGATGTCGCTCATCGTCGCCGATAGCTCCTTGAGCTGGCTGGCGACCTCGTTCATCGCCGTGAGGGCGATCAGCAGGCGCAAGATCTCGTTGGTGCCCTCGAAGATGCGGTTGATGCGGCAGTCACGAACGATTCGCTCGTACGAATACTCCCGCATGAAGCCGTTGCCGCCGGCGATTTGAAGCGCTTCATCTGCCGACCGCCACAGGCACTCGGTGGCGTACACCTTCGAGATCGCAGCCTCGACCTGGTACTCCTGGTAGCCCGCGTCGATGAGCCCGCCGACCATCGTCACCACGGCCTCCGCCGTGTAGCAGTCGATGACCATTTGGCCGACCTTCTTCTTGACGAGCCCGTAGCTCGAGATCGGCTCGCCGAACGTCTTTCGCTCGTTGGCCTGCTTGGTCGCCATCCCGATGAGATGCTTCATGGCGCCAACCGAGCCGCCGCCGAGGCCGGTGCGCCCGCTGTTCAGGATCGACATCGCGACCTTGAAGCCCTGGCCGACCTCCCCGAGGACGTTCTCATCGGGCACGCGAACGTTGTCGAGGTGCACCGTGGTCGTCGAGCTCGAACGAAGCCCCATCTTGTCCTCGTGCGGGCCGATGCTGACGCCCTCCATGTCGCTGGTGACGATGAAGGCCGTCATCTTTCCGCGGCCGCCTTCTTCTGGGGTCTTGGCAAAGACGGTGAAGAATTGCCCGATGCCGCCGTTGGTGATCCAGAGCTTGTTGCCTTCGAGGACCCAGTGGTCGCCATCCTTCTTGGCGGTGGTCTTGATCGCTGCCGCATCGGAGCCGGCGCCCGGCTCGGTCAGGCAGTACGCCGCGATCATCTCGCCGGTGGCGAGCTTGTCGTAGTAGCGCGCCTTCTGCTCGTCGGTGCCGAAGAGAAGCAGCCCGCGCATGCCGATCGAGCTGTGCGCGCCGATCGTGACGGCGACCGAGGCGTCGTACTTGGCGACCTCTTGGAGGGTTCGCGAATACGCCATGTTGCCGAGCCCCATGCCGCCGTTGTCCTCGGGGATGACCAGGCCGAACATCCCGAACTCCTTGAGCTCGTCGATGAACTCTTGCGGCATCTCGCCCTCGACGTCCCATTTTCGGAAATCTTCGGCGCGCGGGCCGAGCAGGCCCTCGAGGGCGCCAGAGATGTCGCCGAGCGTCTCCCGCTCCGACTCGGCCATGCCGGGGAAGGGGCAGATGACGTCCTGCTCGACGCGTCCCATGCAAAGGGACCGCATGAAGCTAGTGGTTTCTTTGTCGGCCACGGGGTGCTCCTTTTGTCGTTTCTGTCGCGGCCCATCATGCACGCCTTGGCGGCACGCGTCCATCGGGCCCATGAGCCGACGCTAGTGTCAGATCGACCGTTCGGCCACGCTGCGGGGCGGTCCTGCCGGATCTTGCACCTTAAAGAAGAAGGACCGCCTGCATGCGCGGGCGGTCCCCCAGATCGTTGGCTCGGTGGAGCCTACTCGATCGGTTCGGCGGACATGGGCTCTTCTTCGAAGTCCATCGACTGTGTCGTTTCCGCGGGACGCGAGGTCCTGTTCTTCTTCAGGACGCCCCAAAACGACGTGCCGGCCCCGATGCGCCACGCGAACGCGGTGGTGCTCGAGCCGCCCCCAACCAAGATGCCCGGCCCAAGGTCGAAGAAGAACCAGGGGGAGATCTTGTCGTTGGCCTTGATTTCGACGCCCATCCGAATGAGGAGCGGTATCAAGGCGACGTTGGAGAAGTCGCTGTTCACGAAGTACGTGAACGGAATCGCCCCACCCACGATGACGTCGACCCGCTCGTGCACGTCGATCGACACGGGGGCCGCGGCTTCGATCTTGAACCCGAAGGTGAACGTGCTCCCGGTATTCCCGCTGAACAGGATGCCCGGCTTGAGGAGGAAGCCGACGCTGTTGGTGACTTTGGGCCGCTCTTTGTTGGACAGGTTCCAGCGGAGGATGCCATCGATGGCGAGCCCGATTCGGACGAGCCGGCTGTTGCCCCGGGTGCCTGCGGTGGTCGCCGCGCCCCAGTCGCCGTAGACCAGCTCAGCCGCGAGCCCCCAGTCGAGCTTGTTGTTGCCCTGATTCCACCACTCGTAGAACGTGCTCGGGAATCCCGTGCCCGCGTTGTGGACCATGTCCTGCTCGAGCTTCTTGCCTCCGATGACCGAGTTCGAAGGCCCCGCCATCGCCGGGCTCGCAACCGCGAGCACCAGAGCGAATACACCTATTGCTCTTGCTGTCATTTCCAGCTTGCTCCCTTCCCCTTAAGGTGGCCGAAGCCTAAGTTACATCTGGCCACCTCGCCAGCGATTATCCAAGCGATTTCGCGAACCGGCAACGTATCATTTTTGGCAATGATTCCCGCTGCATTCGGCCGGTGTTCGCTCCTGCAAATCATGCGTTCGGCCTTGACCGCGATCGGCGGATCACCATAACGCGCCGAAGGAGGTTTCATGCGAATCATCTCGTCTCTGCTCTTCATCGGTGTGCTGCTCACGGTCGGCTGCAAGGACCCCGGAGCCAACGTGGCTCCCGCTCAGGTAGAAGACACCGCGGTGGCGCCGGCCGCTGCTCCAAGCAAGCAAGAGGGCCAGGCACTCGCGATCAACCCTTCGAACAGCAAGATCGAGTTCGTGGGTGCGAAGGTCACCGCCAGCCACGATGGCGGCTTCACCGACTTTGGCGGCACGCTGACCCTCGGAAGTCCGCCCGAAAAGAGCGCGATCGACCTGACGATCCAAACCGCGTCCCTTTACGCCGACAAAGAGAAGCTCACCAAGCACCTGAAGTCACCTGATTTCTTCGACGTCGAGAAGTTCCCGACTGCGACCTTTCGCTCGACCGAGATCAAGAAGGCCGGCGACGCTTACACGGTGACGGGCGATCTGACGCTCCACGGCGTGACCAAGCGCATCAGCTTCCCGGCAAGCCTGGCCTCCTCGGCTGAAAAGCTCGACGCCAACGCGGAGTTCTCGATCAACCGCAAGGACTTCGGCATCGTCTACCCGGGCATGCCGGACGACCTCATTCGCGACCTAGTGGTGATCAAGCTTTCGCTGTCGCTTCCGCGTCAGGGCTAGGCTCGGCGGGCGGCCACGGCTGGAGCTCGAGCAGGTCTTTCACCCGGATCTTGCCGGTGGCCATGACGCCGGTGGCGGCGTCGGCAATCGTCCAAGAATGCGTGGGCTGCCCCATCGGCTGCGACTCCACGAAGATACAGCGGAGCTCCCCTTCTTCGAAGTTGCACCGCTCCTGAATCGCGCGGAGCAGCCGAAGATTGTGCAAGTGCCCCTCGCCGAAGTTCCATCCGATGACGATGCCCGCGACGAGCTCGCCGTCGACGAACTCGTATGCGTCGACGTCGTCGACCGCTTTGGGCACGAGCTCCTGCAGGCATCGTCCATGAAGGTGCATCGATCGAAAGCCGAGCACCTTCGAGATCGTCGCGGTGATCGTGTCTTCGTCGAGGAATGTGCTCAGCTGCTTCGGGAGCGTCGCGGCCCACTTGGTGAGGTGCTCGTCGAGCTTCTTCGAGCTGTCGCCTTTGAAGAGCCAGACGCTGTAGGCCCAGTTGCCGGCGTAGTAGCGCATCGAGCACAGAAACGACGCACGCGACGGCACCAGATTGCCGAACAGGGGGACGACGACGAGCATGAACACCAGAAACGCGATCAGCAGAGGCGACTGGATGCTGAATGCATTCACGTCGGCATAGTGCCCGAACAGTACGAAAGCGCCGTACACCATGATGACGTTCCACTCGATGGGAACGCCCATCGGGATGCTGCTGGTGATGAAGATGTGAAAGCCCAGCATGACGCCAAGCGCGATGGTGGTGGTGGTCCCGCCATCGCTGAACAGAAGGACGACCGGGAACGTGTACTCGACCACCGTGCCTGCGTGCGCCATCACGTGCGCGAGGCGCGAAGGCCGGAGGTCGTCCGGATAGCTCTTGTAGAGAAGCTTGCGGAAGGCGCCGTTGGTGAGCGGGCTGTTGCTCTGCATCACGGCTACCACCGACGGGAAGTGGTGGTTGAGCTTCGACGTGGCGGCCCACATCCAAATCGCCACCCAGACGAGCTTCGACGCCGGAAGCCAGTCGTTGGGGAAGAGAAAACAAACCAGCGCGGTGTAGTAGTGCTCGGCGCGCGCGGAGAGAAACAGCGTCTTGTCCGTGATGCCAAGCAGGGGCAGCAGGATGACGGTCGGCAGCAGCAGCTCGAACGAGAGCTCGGGGGCGAGCAGCGCGCGAAACAGGAAGAACATGTGCGCGACGTAGAGAGCGACGTCGAGCGGCGTCCGGCTCGAGCCTCCGAAGATCGGGAGACCTGGAAAGAAGGGAACCTTGATCGTCCCCGGGCGGCAGAAGTAGAGCGCGCCGCCGAACGGTGGGTTGTATCGGCCGGTGAGCGGGCCGCTTCCGCAGCCGAGGCCGAGCCCCTCGAACGCCATGCTCCAGAGGACGGCCTTTTGAAAGGCAATCGGCTCGTAGTACCAGCTTCCAAAGCTTCCCAAGTCGCCGAGGCCGGGCGTGACCGAGCAGAACAACGTCCACACCCAGACGTAGAAGAAGATCTTCAGAATGTAGACGAGATAGATCGGCCACGGGGTGCCGTAGCCCTGGAGCGCCCACGACTGGCAGACCATCTTCACACGCTCGGGGAACGGCTTCTTCTGCCACTCGTCGAGGTCGTAGGGGGGCGGCGTTGGATCCAGCAGTCCCATCGGCGGCATGCTAGCGATCCGGCCTTCGTCTGTCACCGTCATCACGTGCCTTCGGCGCAAAGATTTCGCCCGCGATCGGGTGGAGTTGTGGCAAAGGGCCATGTTATGTGAAAGAGAGTATTCCCGAGGCTTCGATGTCGAAGAAGGAACGTGAAAGCTACGTCGAGATGGCGGGCCTGTCTGCGCCCGCCCGTCGCCCTGTCGCGCGGAAGAACAGGAAGCTCAAGCGATCGGAGTACGATGATGCCTTGGCCGAGTTCCAGGTCGAGCTCGTGAAGCTCCAGAAGTGGATTCAAACCGAGGGCCTCAAGCTCGTCTTGATCTTCGAAGGTCGAGACGCGGCGGGGAAGGGCGGCGCGATCAAACGGTTGACTCAAAGTCTGAACCCGCGCGTCTGCCGCGTCGTCGCGCTTGCCAAGCCGACCGAGCGCGAGAGGACGCAGTGGTACTTTCAACGGTACGTCCCTCACCTTCCCGCGGCCGGTGAGATGGTTTGCTTCGACCGAAGTTGGTACAACCGCGCAGGCGTCGAGAAGGTCATGGGGTACTGCACCGAGCACGAGTACCGAGAGTTCCTGCGGTCATGCCCTGAGTTCGAGCGGATGCTCGTCCGTTCCGGCATCATCCTCATCAAGTATTGGTTCTCCGTCAGTGACGAAGAGCAGGAGCGACGTTTTCAGAGGCGCATCAAAGATCCCATTCGCCGGTGGAAGATCAGTGACGTTGATCTGCAGTCGCGTAAGCACTGGGTCGACTACTCGAAAGCCAAGGACGAAATGTTCGCGCACACCGACATCAAGCAAGCACCCTGGTACGTCGTGCACGGCGACGAGAAGCGACGGGCCCGCCTCAACGTCATTGCGCATTTCCTCAGCCTCATTCCCTATCAGGACGTCCCCGAGCCCGACCTCGTGCTCCCCGACCGCCAAAACAAAGTGAAATACGTGCGGCCGCCGCTCGAGGACCAGACTTTCGTGCCCGAGGTGTTCTAGCTCTGGGATTGCAGGTCGCGTGAGCCGGCTCCACACTCTCCTCGAGCCTCCCGTGACCTCCACGTCCACGTCCAACGCCGTCCGCAACACGCAGCGCCGGCCTGCTTTGGTCGCGCTCGCGCTCGTTCTCGTCGTCGGCACAGGCTGCTCCGGGCTTTTTCAAAACCTCGGCGCAAAGTGGGTCACACGTCAGATCTCGGCCGAGTTCAACCTCGACGAGGCGCAAACGGCCGCTACGCGCGGATCGGTCGAACGCCTGATCGCGGCAGCACCCGGGGCGCTCAGCAGTCGGCTCGACATGCTGGTGGCAACCGTCGATGCGTCGCTCGCCAAGGGTTTGACGGAGAAGAAGCTTCTCGGCATGGAGCGCCAAGTCGACGGCATCCTCGACGTCGCGGCCGGCGCGATCATCGACGAAGCCTCGCCCATCCTCGCGACGCTGCGCGGCGACCAGATCGATTTCGTGGAAGCGAGAATCCGTAAGCGGCTCGACGAGGCGCGCGAAGAGATTGAGGAGTCGGCGGAGGATCGGCGTGAGGAGCGTCAAGACGCGTTCGTCGAGGCGGTCGAAGAGTGGTCGGGCACGCTGACCAGCCGCCAAGAAGAAGCGCTACGCGTCTTCGTGGGCGGGCTTCCCGACGAGGGCGCTGCCCGGCTCGCGGCCGACGAAAAGCGGCTGGCGCGAATCGCCGTCGTCTTTCGCAAACACCCCGGCGCCCAGGCGATTCGCGATGCGCTCTGGGCCGAGTGGAAGGACCGCGAAGACTGGGGGGCAGGCGCCCGGCCGCCGAGTCAGCGCCGCGCCGAGGGCCGAAAGGCTCTCCTGTTCGTGTACGAGCTCCTCGACGCGCCGCAGCGAGACCACGCCAGCGAGCACCTGCACGCGCTCCATGACAAGGTGAAGAGCTTCCTCGGCGCAGTGGGTTCTTAGTCGAGCTTCGGTGTCGCTTTGGTGGGCAGTGGCTCCACCATGTTGCCGGTCACCAGAGTTTGTACCGAAAACGCGCTGTTGAGCTCGATCTTTTCAGTGCCGTCGATGGTCTTGACGCTCAGCACTTCGGCCGCCTGCCCCTCCGCGCGTGAAACCGACTCGACCGCGTTTAGGTTGAGCATGACCTGGCCCTGCGCGCTCATCGAAAGCGACTCGAGCGACAGCTCCGTGCCCTGCTCCTCGAACGTGACGCTCTGCGCAGGCGCGCTTTGGACGATCTCGACCTGGAGCTCGGCGCTGTTGCCCTCGCGCTTCGTGAGCGTGTACGTGTCGACCTGGTCGACCTCGAAGCCGTAGAAGGTGATCTTCTTTTGGCTCTTCCAGCGTGCCCCGACGCCAACGGGCTCGAACGGCATCATCACCCGAGCGAGCGACGTGCGCGCGTTGATCAGCGCGAGAAGAAGCCTCGCGGGCACGGCGGGGTCTTTAGCGGCGCTGTTCAGTTCGCTCGCGCGGATGATTCCCCGGTCGTCGATTTCAACCCAGCCGCCGACGTTGTTCAGCACAGAGACGGCCCTGTTCATCTCGAGCTGAACGGCAGGGTCGGTGCCTTCTGGCGGCACGGCCTCGGCCTTCACAATGCGGACGTCCATGCGAATCGTGCCGTTGTTCCCTTCGACCGTCGGTCCGGACACGATGTGGAACCGCAGCTTCGGTGGAAGCGAAAGCCCGGAGCCCGAGCGAGTGGTGGCGAGCTCGGCCATTTCGAGGTCCATGGTGGAGGTGGTGATGGTGCCTCTCGGAATCGCGTACCGGATCGGTGCCCGGGGCTCCGCCCCCGCGTCGATGAGCACGATCGGCTCGTCGCCAACATCGTTTGCCGTGTTGGACTTGCAGCCGGCAAGCGCAAGGGCGCCCACCACCAAAACCAGGGCTAGATTCAACAAACGCCTGCTCATTTCACTCTCCGCAAAAAAGGGGACTGTCCCCTATATCAGAACACGCAGAAAAAGGGGACTGTCCCCTATATCAGAACAGCCAGCCTAGGAAGAACTTGAAGACGTGTGAGTTGGTGCGGAAGTCCGTCTTCGTGAAGCTGTTCATGCTGATTGTATAGCTGAAATCGAAGTTGAACGGGCCGAGGTCGAATTGGGCCCCGAAACGCGCGCCGGCGACGTAGATCGAAAGCGGATAGCCGGGCAGGTCTTTCGGCTTGAACCTCAGCCCCTTTCGCTGGCCGTCGATGTCGACGAAACCGCGGATGTGGAAGGTGCTGATCCAACCGCCGTAGAGGAAGAGCTTGAAGTACGGGTTGGCGTACGGCACGTAGCCGGCCGTCAGCGGGATCTCGAGCGAGTTCATCCGAGCGGTCTGGCCCACCACGGCTGCGACACCGTCGATCTGCTCTTGGGTTCTCTCCGGCGTCGCTCTCACGATGCTGACGAACTCGTCGGGCACCTCGAAGTAGAACCGGCTGAAGCCGATGCCGATCTCGCCGAACACTTTGCGCGAGACGACGCGTGCCGAGATTTGCATCCCCCAGTTGAAGAACGTCGATGGACTCCGGCCACCCGCGATCCCAAGGTCTTCTCCTGTTTCCCAGTCTTCGATGGGGATCTCCGGGACCCGGCTCACGGTCGTGGTACTGCCCACCCCGAGCGCGATCTTGACGTTCATCTTCGGCACGGCGGCCGCGGAGCTCGGCGTGAGCCAGACGGACCCGGCGATGGCGAACAATGCAATGATGGATGCGATTTTCTTCATCGGTTCAGCTCACCATCACGCAGGGAAGAGGTATTCCTTGCCGTCCAACACGAATCGCTTGTCCATGATGCGCGGCCACATCGGCTTGGTCCGAAGCTTTTCCTGCTGCCAGGTCTCATGCTCTTCGCGAAGCTTCTCGTAGAGCTCGGGCATTTCTTCTTTCAGATTGATTTTCTCGGACTGGTCGGTGACCAGGTTGTAGAGCTCGGCCCAGCCGTCGCGCGTGCTCAAAATGAGCTTGTAGTCGCCGTCCCGCACCGCCCAGATGTGGTCCGCGCGCCAAAAGAGCGATTGGTGGGGGCGCTCTTTGTTCTCCCCGGTGACGTACGGGACGATGTTCACCCCGTCGTACTCTCGGTCGGTCGGAAGCTCGCCGCCCGCAGCCGCGACCGACGTCGCGTAGATGTCGGTGGACGAGACCGGGTACCGATAGCGCGTGCCGGGCGGGATCTTGCCCTTCCACTTCATCATGTAGGGCACGCGAATCCCGCCCTCGAACTGCGTGAGCTTGCCGCCCTTGAGCGGCCCGTTGTCGGTGGCGTGTGTGTACGACGCGCCGCCGTTGTCGCTCAGGAAGTAGATGATCGTGTCGTCCTCGATGCCGAGGTCCTTGATCGCCTGGTGGATGTCGCCGACCGCATCGTCGAGGGCTGAGATCATCGAGTAGTAGACCCGCTTGTTCTCGTCCTCGACCTGCGGATACATGCAGTAGTACTCGACCGGCGCCTGGAACGGCACGTGAGGCGCCGAGAACGCGCCGTAGATGAAAAACGGCTCGTCCTTGTGCTCCTCCATGTATTTGATCATCTCGTCGCGGAACGCGAATGTCAGATATCGATCTTCTGTGATTACCTTTTGACCGCGGAGAATGGCGGCCTGGTCCTTTCGGCCCGTCTTCCACTGGTGCTGCGCGCTGAACGACTCGTGCTCGTGGTTGATGACGCCCGACCAGTTCTTCTGCGGCGTGTAGAGCGAAAATGCGCCGTAAAAACCGTACTGGTAGTCGAAGCCGCGAGCCATCGGCTTTTGCTTCTTGTGCACGCCGAGGTGCCACTTGCCGATCAGCCCGGTGTGGTAGCCGTACTTCTTCAAGATCTCGGAGAGCATGATCTCCGACGGCGGCACGCCCTGCTTGTGCACCTGCCATTCCGCCGGGAACGAGGGCTTGGCCTTGACCTGGAACTCGCCGGTGTCGACCAGCCAGCGCCCCGAGATGTATTCGACGAAGTTGGTCGGATAGAACTCCATGACCTGCGTCTCGAATCCGTAGCGATTCTGGACGCGGCCGGTCATGAGGCCCGCGCGGGCCGGTGCGCAGGTCGGCGCGGTCGCGTAGCCCTCTTCAAACACGACGCCGTCGGCACCTATTTGGTCGATGTGCGGCGTCTGGATGTGCTTCACACCGTATGCGCTGACTTCGTACGGGCCGAGGTCGTCGGCGAGCAGGATGATGATGTTCGGTTGGCGCGTAGGTTTCGCGTCGACCGCCTCGGTGCGCGGCGCCTCCATGAAGTCCGCCTTGCTGTTCTCCATGCTCTTGTTCCATTTGATGCGCCATTTGATGCGCGTCACGGAACAGCTCACGAGAACGAGGCCGAGGAGCACCAGAAGGAAAGCCCGAAGTCGACGTTGATTCATGATGCAGCGCGATTGGTACACCGATGGGGCGGGAATTGGAAACGGATATTTCCCCGCGCGACAGCGCCCGCTTTCAGTGTAGCATCGGCTCGATGCGCCGTTGCTGGGTCGCTGCGCTGATTGGGGCATTGCTGAGCCCGGCCGTCGCATCGGCTGGCAACAGCGACGAGGTGAATGCCGGCCTAGACGTCACGCTCACGGGCGGCGGCGTCGCCGCGATCACTTACACTGGAGCGGCGCTCTGGTACAACCCGGCGGGCATCGCGCGAACCACCAAGGCTTCGCTCGCACTCACCGGCATCACGCTTCAAACGCAGATCGTCAAGCTCCCCGGCCTCGTTGGGATCGACGGCAACCCACCCGCGCAGAGCGAGGGAAAGACCGTCAACTTCTCCGTCATCCCGCAGGCGCTCACCTTCACGATCGGCTTGCGCGAAAACCTCAAGCTCGGCGTGGGCCTCTTCAACAGCTCCATTCGACGAACGTTTTTCACCGAGGAGGTCGGGCGGCCCGCGGGGACCGATCCCGAGGCCAGCGCCGTGGGCGGCCAGAACACCAAGCTCGACTTCTTTCACGTGAGCGCGGGCTTCGCGAGCAAGTTCGGCCAGGACCGAAAGCAGAAGCTCCTGCTCGGAGGCGCGTTCGACTTCGTCGTCGGAACGTCGCGGATCGATGGGACGTCTTCGATCTTCTACGAAGGGGGCAACGCGGGCTTTTTCAGCGACGGAGAAACCGTCAGCCAGGTTGGCTTTGGTCTGCAGATCAAAGCCGGCATTCAATGGGTCCCGATACCCCAGCTTCGCATCGGGCTCTCGATCGCGTCGCCAACGTTTGCGTTCTTGCTCATCGAGCGATTTGCAACCACCTTCGGTCAGAGCCCGCCGGCCGGCGTCACGCTGCCTCCCGACGACCCCAACGCACAGGCCTCCGGAGGCTCGGAATCGCGGGGCGCGAGGGGAGGCTGGTGGGGCGTCGAGCCTGGAAACCTTCGCTTCGGCATTGCGTACGTTGGGGACTGGGGCTGGGTCGAAGCCGACATGGTCGCGTACTGGAGGCTTCGAACGCCGGAGCTGCAGATCGATCGAAAGATCATCGTCAACGGCCTGGTCAGCAGTGCGTTTCGGCTCGTCGACTTCATGCACCTCGGCCTCGGCTTCTTCACCGACTTCAGCCCCGTCGACCGCCTGGGCATCACTCCGATCTCGACGCTCGACGTCAACTTCTACGGCGTGCACCTCGGGTTTCTGTTTGCGAACTACAACGTGCACCCCGGCCGGCCCGATGCCGAAGCCGATGCCAAGGAGAAGACGGGGTTCGCGGTGGCGATCGGCGTTCGTTATGCATATGGGCGCGGCCAAGCGCTCGGAATCTCGTACCCTGCCCAGTACGATCCCGCGTCCATCACGCGCACGCCCACCAATGGCAGTATCCACGAGATCTCGCTCAACCTCGGCGTGAAGGTGAATTTCTAAAATCGAAGTTTCCTCGCGACCGCGCCTACGCATAGACTCGTGGCATGAAGCGCGCGTCGGTGCTCTTGGGGCTCTTAATCGTGCTCTTCAGCAACACAGCGAAGGCCGGCAACAACGACGAAGTGAATGCGGGCGTCGACATCACCCTGACGGGCGGCGCCGTGGTCGCCAAGGTGTCGACCGGCGCAGCGCTTTGGTACAACCCCGCCGGGCTCGCCCGCTTCAAGGATTCGTCGTTCGAGCTCACCGGCGTGACGCTCCGCATGTCGGTGGTCAACGCGCCGGGGCTTCTGACCCTGGAGACCGGGGAGCAGAGCCGCGAGCGGCGGTTCGACGTCGCCTTCATCCCAGAGGCGCTCACCTTCAAGCTGCCTCTCAAGAAGGTTCAGCTCGGCATTGGGCTCTTCAGCTCGTCGCTTCGACGGGAGCTCGTCCAGCAACGCGTCGCGCATGTCGGTGACCCGGTTGCGATGACTCCGCCGGCACAGTGGCAGGCAGGCGCCAACAGTCGCGTCGACAACTTCCACATCAGCGGCGGCATCGCCACCGCCTTCGACGAGCGTAAACAGAAGGCATTGGTCGGTGGGGCGTTCGACCTCGTCGTCTCCACGGCGCGCATCGACAGTTTGCTAACGGGTTTCTACGCCGGCGGCTCCGAAGGTCTCGTGTCCGTGTCGTCGCTCTCGAACGAAGCGGGTTTCGGCCTCCAGCTCAAAGGGGGCGTTCAGTGGATTCCCATCCCGGCGGTGCGCCTCGGTCTGTCCATTTCGACGCCTACGTATCTGTTCCTGCTCTTCGAACGCCTCACCGAGAACGCGAGCCTCGCGCCCCCCGGGGATTCGGGTGAGGACCCGCAGGCGATGAACAGCTATCGTCGCCAGACGAGCGGCGGCTGGTGGGGCGTCGAGCCCGGCAAGCTTCGCTTTGGCGTGGCCTACGTTGGTACGTGGGGCTGGGTCGAAGGCGACCTCGTCGTCGATTTCCGACTCCGAAGCTCGCGGTTTCTCTTCAATCAGCGAACCGTCCCGAACGGGCGCGCCGCCGTGGTGTTCAACGCCAGCCGTTTCGTGAAGCTCGGCATCGGGCTCTTCACCGACCTCAGCCAGACCAAGACGCTCATTTCCTTCGGCGACCGCCAGGTCGACTTTTTCGGTGTCCACCTGGGCCTGCTCTTCACCAACTACGATTCGAGGCCAGACTCCTTCGCCGCGCGAGAAGTCCCCGATCCGGACGAGAAGAAGTCCTACATCACCGTCGCCGTCGGCCTTCGCTACTCCCACGGCCGCGGCGACATCCTGGGCTTCCTGCTCCCGGCCGAATACGACCCCGACGCCATCCAAACCACCCCCGTCGCCGCCCGAGTCAACGACATCGACATCAATTTCGGCCTCAAGTTCTCCTTCTAAAAAAAGGGGACTGTCCCCTTTTTTACTCCCGGTATTCTCGCCGTCTGACGAAAGGCGGTGAGACGTGAAGAGGATCATCGGGGCGTTTATGTGTGCGTGGGTGCTGTCCGGGTGCGTGACGGTGGCGTCGTACGAGCGGGGCTATTTGGCGGATCCGACCATGCAGCCGGTCGTCGATCCGCTCGAAGCGCGGGCAGAGCGACAGCTCTACCGGGCTAGAGAGGCGGCTGGCGGCGGCGATGCGAGCGTGGCCGGGGGAGGGTGTGGCTGCACCAACTGACAGAGCGAGCTCTCTTGGTTGGCTTGCGGCGACGCTCCTCTTGGCTGCGACCTGCGCAGGCGCGCGGACGCACGCCGAGGAGAAGAAGAACGCGTGGAAGTTCGAGCAGGCGGCGAGCCGATTCACCTACTACACCCAAGACGGGTCTGGCTTTCAGTCTCAGGCGGGACCCGGCCCGCGCGGCGCGGAGACACTCGACGTCTGGAATCCGGCCGGCCTCTTTCGCGCCCGCCAGAACGAAAAAGTCGAGCACAGCCTGCTGGTGCCGATCGACATCATCACGTCGGCTTCGATCAACAGCGTGGATGCCACGACGTCGGCCTCCCGCGTGAACGAGACCATCACGCTCGACTTCAAGACGCGCATCTCGACCTCCAAAGACGACGTCGTGGGCGCTCGCTACGGATTTCACCTCGAGGAGTGGTATCGCTCGATTTTCGGTGGCATCGCCTACCAGCGGGATCTCGCACAAGACAACGCGACGGTCGCCCTGAGCGCAAACGGGTTCTTCGACGTCTTTCGTCCGTACGGGCCTTACGGTGGGCTCTGGCCTCCCGGCAACAACGCGGACATCCGCGGCGCGCTCAACATGAATGCCGAAGTGAGCCAGATCCTGAGCCCCACCACGCTCGTGAAAGGAAGCTACGGATTCACCTGGCAAGCGGGTGAGCTGATCACGCCGTGGAACTCGGTCCCGGTGAACTGTGACCCGCAGCTCACGGTCTGCCCTCCGCGCAACCGCGTGCAGGAGAAGTTCCCTCGAAGCCGCCTCCGTCACGCGATTTCGGGCCTGCTGGCCCAGCACATCCCCGCGACGAGCACGACACTGCGCCTCCGCTATCGATTCTACGCTGACGATTTCGACGTACGCGCACACACGCTCCGAGCGCAGGTCTACCAATACGCAACGCCCCGCGCCTACATCCGCGCGAGCTATCGCGTCCACCGCCAGAACGCCGTTTTCTTCTGGACGCCTTCGATTACCTTGCCGGGCTTTTCGGCCGACGCCCCGCGCACCGCCGACTCGGATCTGGCCGAGCTCTGGGCGCACGAGGTCGGAGGGAAAGCCTTCATCTACATCGACCCGCCCGGGCAGTTCCAAACGCAGAGCCTCGACCTCGGCTACAACTACTACTGGAGGACGAACGACCTACGGGTTCACGTTTTCAGCTTCGGCTACAACCGTGTCTTTTGACGGCGCGAGCTGACCACTTGGCCCGACCTGGACACCGTTCACCCGTGAAGTCCAACCGCTGGGCGCAAAAGCGCAGCGTCCTTTGACACCGACCCAGTCGGCGCTTTACACACCAAGCGTGAGCCAAACGCCCGCCGAGCTGAAGCCGACCCTCCCGTTCTCGCTCGTGAACAAGCTGGACGGCCTGAGCAGGAAGATGATCCCCATCGACGCCGAGCGCGCGATGCGTACGGCAGAGCGGGTGACCAAGCTCGACGACTGGGGAGACGATGAGAGTTTTCGGGGGCGCCTGGACGCGACTGTCGACGGGCTCAACGAGTGCAATCTCAACACCATGGGGCTTCTCGGCGCGCGCTATGTCCTCAACTGGCACCTCAGCAACCGCCTCCGCGTCATCGATTTCGCCAAGCGGCATCCCGAGCTCGACGACATCGAGATCGAGCGCCCGATTTTCATCACCGGCTTTTTTCGTACGGGCACCACGTTTCTTCAAAACGTGATGGCGGCCGATCCAAACAGCCGCGTCGCGAAGGCCTGGGAGCTCTCGTTCCCGCTCGGGCGTCTCGGCGACCCGCTCGGCGACGTGGCGTGGCGCCGCGCTCAGGCGAAGTTCACCTTCGGCTTCAACCAGGCGGCCATGCCCGACCAGGGGGTCGCGCACCACGTCACCGCGGATTCATACGAAGAGTGCTTCTTCCTCCTCGAAAACGACATGGCGGTGCTGACGTTTTGGATTGGCTTTGCCGCGTACGGCTACGCCATGGAGATGCTCGACTGGGACATGGTGCCGCCGTACGAGTTCCACAAGCTTCAGCTCAAGATGCTCAACGCACAGCGCTCGGCGAAGCGATGGGTGATGAAGTGCCCCTGGCACATCTGGAACCTCGACGCCTTGATGAAGGTGTACCCGGACGCGCAAATCATCTTCACGCATCGAGACATCGCCAAGGCGCTCGCCTCGCACTGCAGCCTCTCCGCCAGAATGTCGGCGAAGATGCGGCGCAGCCTCGATGTCAACGAGCTCGGCGAATTCTGGCTCGAGTACACGCGCATCGGGCTCGAGCGCGCCATGGAGTCCCGAAAGAAGATCCCCGAATCCCAAATCTACGACGTGCGCCTCCGGGACATGATGGCCAACCCCATGACCGTGCTCGAAGACCTCTACGGGCACTTCGACCTGGAGTACACGCCGGAGATCGCCAGCCTCCTCGAGGCGCGCATCGCTGAAAAGCCGACCTCGCAGGAAGGTGAGCACGAATACGCGATCGAGGACTTCGGCCTGACCAACGAGCGCGTGCGCAGGACGCTCGAAGCGTACAACGACCGCTTCGGCGTGTAGCGGCTTGTCCGCCGGGGCCGGGACGCCTACAACTGGGCCGACGGATGGGAGTTGCAGAGCAGCTGAAGGGGGGCCTCCAGGCGGTCGTCGGTGAGGCGAAGGCGCCCCAGGTCACGATCGTCGTGCCGGGCCTGAACGAAGCCGAGAGCCTGCCGCTCCTCGCGGAGCAGGTGAAGCAGGCCCTCGACGGCCAAACGACGTACGAGCTGATCTTCATCGATGACGGCAGCACCGACCAAACGTGGAGCGTGATTCAGGAGCTTCACGAGGCCGATTCGTCGGTGCGCGGCATTCGGCTGCGCAAGAACTTCGGCAAGGCGATGGCGCTCGCGGCGGGTTTCGAACGAGCACGCGCCGAGGTCGTGGTGATGATGGACGCGGACCTTCAGGACGACCCCGCGGACCTCCCGAAGATGCTCGACGAGATTGCGCGAGGCCTCGACGTGGTCGTCGGGTGGAAGGTCGACCGGCTCGATCCGCTCAACCGGCGCGTCTTTTCGAAAGTGTTCAACACCACGGTGGGGCTGGTGACCGGCGTTCGCCTTCACGACATGAACTGCGGCTTCAAGGCCTATCGCCGCGAGGTGCTGCAGTCGATTCCGATCTACGGCGACCTCTTTCGCTTCATCCCCGTGCTGGCCTCGTGGCAGGGGTTCAGCGTGGGCGAGATCCCGGTCCACCACCGCGCGCGCCAGTTCGGTCGCTCGCGCTACGGCCTCGAGCGGATTCTCCGCGGGTTCTTCGACCTGCTCAGTGTTACGTTTCTGACACGATACTCGCGCAAGCCGATGCACCTCTTCGGCCTGATCGGCCTGCTGTTCATCTTCTTGGGGCTGTTGGTTTCGGGCTACCTCACGGTGCTCTGGTTTCAGGGACAGCCGATCGGCAATCGGCCGCTGCTCCTTCTCGGGGTGCTGCTGATCCTCGTGGGCGCGCAGTCGTTTTCGATCGGGCTGCTCGGCGAGTTCATGACGTTTCAATACCACCGCAAAGACGAGCGCGAACGCCTGCCGGTGCGGGAGTCGATCGGGGACCCGTAGCCTGCGGCTAGCCGGCCTTGCGGGCCTCTATTGAAGCGACTAAGAGCGCCTCTCGGACGGCCCGCGATCGAGGCCGGGAGGGAAAATCGATGACGAGAATCAAACTGATGCGCTCTTCGCTGATCGCCGCTTCGCTTCTGCTCGCTCTTGCGAGCTGCAAAAAGGACTCGGCCACCGCGGCGGATGCCAACGCCGACCCGGTGATGCTGCTCGATGCAGGCGCGGAGCCGCTGGCGCCGCTTCGCTACAAGATCGCAGACGGCACCGTCACCAAGTCCAACATGGACTTCAACATGGCCACGCTCGCAACCACCGACGACAAGGCCGCGCTTTCCGTCGTCCCCGGCGTCCGGCTTCACATCGTCTCGGGCCCTGCGATGCCGACGGATCGAGGCACGAAGTTCGCGGTGAACATCACCAAGGCCGAGGCCGCCATCCCGCAGGGCCTCGATGCCGCCACCGCACAGGAGCTCCAGCAAAGTGCCGCGATTCTCGATGATGCTGGCGGCGCGGTCGAGATGGACGACCGGGGCATGACGCTCGCCGCGGAGCTCAACGAAAAGGCCAAGAGCCCGGAGATCCCGCTTCGCCTTCTGATGATGATCATCAACGCGCGAACCACGCTGTCGCGCGTGGTGCTGCCGGCGGCTCCCGTGGGGCTTGGCGCCCGCTGGGAAGCCAGAAAAGAGCTCGAGCTCTACGGCTTCAAAGTGCAGCAGGTCGACTCCTACACGCTGGTCGAGCGCGTCGGCGACGAGATCAAGCTCAACATCACCGTCACGCAGAACGCCCTCCCGCAAAAGGTCGATTTCCCGGAAGACGGGATGTCGATCGCCGTGGAGCAGATGACCGCGAACGCAACCGGCGAGATCGTCCTCAACCTCAATGCGCTCGAGTCCGACGCGTTCGCGAGCGGCGAGGCGACTGACAAGCTGGTGATCACCAGCCCCGACGGCGTCGAAAAAGTCGAGGTCAACGAGGCCTTCGAAATCCGCATGACCAACACGACCGCCTTCGAATAAAGGGGTCAGGCACCTTTTTCGAAGGGTTAATTCGTCGGGCTCTATGCTCTGCTCATGAGTGAGCACCGCGAGGCGTTTGATGCGGTGGTCGTCGGGTCGGGTCCGAACGGTCTGGCGGCGGCGGTCGCGCTTGCCCAGGCCGGGGCCTCGGTCCTGGTGCTCGAGGCGACCGACCAAATCGGTGGCGGCACCCGGACGGCGGAGCTCACGCTGCCGGGGTTTCGTCACGACGTGTGCTCGGCGGTGCACACGACGGGAATCCTCTCGCCCTTCTTTCGGTCGCTTCCTCTCGAGGAGCACGGCCTCCGATGGGTGCTCCCGCGGGCGTCGGTCGCGCATCCGCTCGACGATCAGCCGGCCGTCATCATGTGGAAGTCGCTCGAGCAAACCTGCGAGAACCTCGGCGCCGACGCGAGCAGCTACCGCGACCTCGTCGCGCCGTTTCTCGACGACGCGCATGGGTTCTTCGGGGACGTCCTCGGCCCCCTCGGCTGGCCGAAGCACCCGGAGCTTTTCGTCCGTTTTGGCACTCGCGCGATGTGGCCGGCGCTTCCGTTTGCGAAGTGGCGATTCCAACAGTCGCGCGCCCGCGCCCTCTTCGCCGGCTGCGCGGGGCACAGCATCCTGCCCTTCGACAAGCTCTTCACCGCCGCGCTCGGGCTCATCTTCGCGATCGCAGGTCACGCCGAGCCTTGGCCGATCGCCGCTGGCGGCTCGGAGGCCATCCCCAACGCACTGGCAAGCCTTCTTCGTTCCCTCGGCGGCGAAATCCGCACCGGGGTCCACGTACGGTCTGCGGGCGAGCTTCCCGCGGCGCGCGCCTACCTGTTCGACACGAGCCCCGATCAGCTCGCTTCGATCGCGTCGGACGCGCTTCCGTCTGGTTACAAACGGCGGCTCGGGCGCTACCGCTACGGGCCCGGAGCGTTCAAGCTCGACTGGGCGCTCGACGGCCCCATCCCGTGGCGCGACCCCAATTGCCTCGAGGCGTCGACCGTTCATCTCGGCGGCACGCTCGACGAGATCGCGGCGAGCGAAGCGGAGATGTTTGCGGGCAAGCACCCGAGGCGCCCGTACGTCCTGCTTTGCCAGCAGAGCCAGCTCGACGCGTCGCGCGCGCCGGCTGGGCAGCACACCGGCTACGCGTATTGCCACGTGCCCGGAGGGTCCAGCGTCGACATGACCGAGGCGATCGAGGCGCAGGTCGAGCGCTTTGCGCCCGGTTTCAAAGACCGCATCCTCGCGCGCCACTCGATGAACGCCCTCGATTTCCAGCGCTACAACCCGAATTTCGTGGGCGGGGCGATCACGGGCGGCGTCGCGGACGTGTTTCAGCTTTTCACCCGGCCGGTCGCGCGGCTCGACCCGTACAGCACGCCGAACCCGCGCGTCTTCATATGTTCTGCTTCCACGCCTCCGGGTGGGGGCGTCCACGGCATGTGCGGCTACCACGCCGCGCAAAGCGCGCTTCGGCGGCTTCCGCGCGTCGAGCCGGCGCCCCTCGTCGCCTAGCTCACATGGTGAACCAGTAGGCCCACGCGATGAACAACAGCTGGATCGGTAGCCGCGCCCAGAGCGCCCATCGGGGGATCGGCTTTTTCGGATTCAGCGAAATGTCGTGCGTCAGCATGTAGATGTTGGCGGGGAACACCGCGATGTAGAGCGCGATCAGCCCCCACGCGGCGTACATGCGTGTGGCGGGGATCAGCAGCCCGAGGCCGCCGAGGATCTCGAAGAACCCGCTGATGTAGACCAGCGCGCGAGGCGCCGGCAGGTACTTCGGCACGATCCGCTCGAAGGGCCTGGGCTGTACGAAGTGGAGCACGCCCACACCCACCATGAAGATCGCAAGCGCCCAGAGCGCCACGGTTTTGACCAGAGGCATCGCGCCTGTATGGCAGATGGTGGAAAAAGGGGACAGTCCCCTTTTTCGCCTGCTAGGCGGCGGCTTGGGAGGACTGGTGCTGGCAGAAGGCTGCGAGGTGGTGGAAGAGCTGGTTTTGGGCGTGGCTGCCGCCGATTTGGCCGACGTGGGGGGCGGTTGCGGTGAGGATGGTGCCGGCTTCGGCGTGGTGAGCTGCGGCAAGCGCACGCAGCCCACGGGCCGTCTTTACGAGGAGCGCGGCGCGTTCGTCTTCGACGGTTCTTCGGTCGAGCCATGCGTCGATCCCGCGCGCGTCCCCTGCACCTGCCAGCGCAAGGACGCCGTGAAGCTCGACGTACGGGTTTCTTCGGGCTTCGAGGCTTTGCCGTGCGGTGTCGGCGATCGGGTTCCACGGAAGGGCCACGGCCCGAGGCGCTGCCAGCCAAAGCCGCCAGAGCATCGCCGGCCCGTCGGTCAGCGCATCGAACGTGCCGACCGCCACGGGCGCGATCTCCCGCTCGAACCGCGCGAGCGCGTCGTTCCAGCGCCCGACGGCGATCTCGAAGACCGCCATGTGCCACTGAAGATGCGTCCAATCGCTGCCGGCCCCGCCGTGCTGCGCGAGCCACTGCCCGAGCAGCCGGTGGCCGAGCTCATGCCGCCCTTCGTCGAGCATGCGGTGTGCGAGGGCATGCGCACTTCCCGCGCTTCCATCCGAGAACACCGCAAAGCCAGCTCGGTCCCGAACCGGCGCGGGCGACATGAGCTCGAGAGTCATGACGCCTTCTGCCTCGTCTCGACGCGACGGCCTTTCACGATGACGTACGGGCGTCGCATCACGATGCCCGTCCCGTCGCGGTGCGCTTCGTGAAACGAGACGAACTCCGCCTCGAGTGCCGCCGCCTGCGCGTCGCTCAGCACCTCGAGCAGCTTCACCACCGGGCCAAAGCCTTTCGAAAAAGTCGCCCACGCCGTTTGTCCGCTCTCGGGTTGGAAGAGCGAGGTGCCTTGAACGAAGTCGAGGTCGAAGCGATCGCCGAGCAGCTCCCCGACGCGCCCCGCGCGGCCCCACTCGAAAGGCGACGGCGCTGGGTTCGGATCCGCAGGCTTGTACGAGCGAATCATCTGGAACATGTCGTGCACGCTTCCGCCGATCGCCCAGTTGGCGAGCACGATGCGGCCCCCCGGACGCACGACGCGACCGAGCTCCTTTGCGGCGGCCTCGGGGTCCCTGGCGAACATCACACCGAACGTCGAGATCGCAGCGTCGAAGGAGTCGTCCGCGAAGGGAAGCGCTTCCGCATCGCCCACCTGAAAGTCGATTCCACCGCCAAGTTGCTTGGCGGCCTCGATCACCTCGGCGCCGAGGTCGACGCCGGTGATGGTGGCGCCCCGCGCGGCGATGCGGCGGGCGGCCCAGCCCGTCCCGGTGGCAACGTCGACAATGCGCTCCCCCGGCTTCGGGTCGAGCGCGTCGACCGCGTGCTCGATCGCATCAGCGATGCCGCGGCTGATCTGGTCGTATTTCTCGCCTCCGGCGCCCCAGGTGCGGGCGGCGGTGAGGTTGGCGTCGAGCACGGTCGGCTGCGTGGTCTCTCGTGATGTGGTCATGGCGGTCTCCTTTGGTGGTGAGTCCCCTTGGGGACCTCTCCATCGTGGGCGGCTGCCGTGAATCGAGCGTCAAACGCGCGGGCTCCGTACCGTCTATTCTTCGTCTATAATCCGTCCACGATGCGTAGGACGCTTCGCCTCAACGTCCTCGGCCCTTTTGACGCGCGTTGGTCGGACGGCGCCCCAGCCGACCTCGCCGGCAAGAAGACCCAGGCGCTTCTAGGCTATCTGGCCGTGGAGAGCGGCCGCCCCCACTCGCGCGAGCAGGTTGCCGGCCTTCTTTGGGCCGAGACCGGCGACGAGCGCGCGCGACACAACCTCCGCCAAGCGCTTTCCAAGGTTCGCCGCGCATGCGGTCCTCTGATCTCATCCAACGGCGACGGCCTCGCGCTCGACCTCGACCTGTGCTCGCTCGACGTGCAGGAGTTCGAGGCGCTCGCCGACAGTCGAGAGGTCGGCGACCTCGAGCGCTGCATGGCGCTCTACCGCGACGACCTCTTGGACGGGCTCGTGCTTCGAGAGCCGCTCTATGACGATTGGCTTCTCGCTGCGCAGCATCTGCTTCGCACCAAAGCATGCAGCGTGATCGAGCGGCTCGCGGCGTCGCTCGTCGAGGCCGGGCGCACCGATGAAGCAGTGGGTGTGCTGAATCGCCGCATCGCGATGGACCCGGCCTGCGAGCCCGCGCACCGCCATCTGATGGAGGTCTTCGAACGGATCGGCCGCCGCTCGGACGCTCTTCGTCAGTATCAGCTTCTGACCCATGCGCTCGAGCGCGAGCTCGGCACCGCGCCGAGCGACGAAACCACCGCGCTCTACGAGCGCATTCGCACCACCCGCGCAGCTCCCACGCCTCCTGCACCCGAGGAGGCGCCGAGGGCCCCGTTCGACCGCGAGCTACCGACCGTTGCCGTCCTTCCTTTCGACAACCTGTCCGGCCCAGAAGACGGCTACTTCGTCGACGGCATCGTGGAGGACATCATCATGGCCCTTTCACGGTTCAGCTCGCTCATGGTGATCTCGCGCGGGTCGACGTTTGCGTACAAAGGCAACGAGGCGTCCGACCAAGAGGTCGCGGCGGCTCTCGGCGCCCAGTTCGTGGTGCGAGGAAGCGTTCGCCGCGCAGGTGACCGCGTGCGCATCAGCGTGCAGCTTCTCGACGCCCGCGCCGGGTCGACGCTCTGGGCGCACCGCTTCGACCGCGAGATCGAAGACGTTTTCGTGGTGCAGGATGAGCTCTCGTCGACCATCGTCTCGACGCTTGCAGGCCGAGTCGAAGCCGCCCGCCTGGCGCAGGTACGGCGCGCGCCGCCCGAGCGCCTCGCCGCCTACGATTACGTGCTTCGCGGCAAGGAGCACCATCACCGATACACGCGCGAGGACTGCGAGGCTGCCATCGACATGTTCCAGCACGCGATCGAGGCCGACCCGGGCTATGCCCAGGGCCACGCCTGGCTCGCGTGCGGGCTCGGGCTCGCGATGTATTTTCGCCCGGAGGAATACGACGAGCTCCTCGACCGGGCCGAGGCGGCTGCGCGGCAGGGCCTCGCCCTCGACGAGTCGGACAGCGAGTGCCTTCGCATCCTCGCGCAGATCGCCCTCATGCGGCGAGACCTGAAGCTCGCCGTTTCTCATCAGGAGCGCGGACTCTTCCTCAACCCGAACGACGATCGCTCGGTGTGCGCAATGGGCGAGATTCTGTCGTTTGCGGGGCGCTCAGAAGAGGCAGAAGCGTGGATCCGAAAAGCGATGCGCCTGAACCCCTATCACCCGCCTCGCTATTTCTCGCACCTGTCGCGCGCGCTGTTCCACCAGGGGCGCTATCGCGAAGCGCTCGACGTGCTTCGAAACGCGCCGTCTCCCCGCGTGCGGGAGCTCGCTTTTCAAACCGCCGCTGCGAGCAGGCTCGGCGACCGCGCCGAAATCGACGCGTGCGTCGCCGCGCTCCAAAAGGCCTCGCCTGCCTTCGACGTCGACCGCTTCATCGCGTCGCTCCCCTACGAGTCCGAAGACGACCGCCAGGCACTGCGGGACGCTCTCGCGGACGTCCTCTGAGCTGCTACAGCTTCGTGATGGGTGCCACGAGGACCGCGCCGCTTCGGGCCGAGCAGTTCACGAGCGCGAGCGCCGCACAGCCGCTCTGGTACCGCGCAGTCAATCGGGTAGGAAGCCTCCTTCCGCGCTCCGAGATGCCAACGTCGGAGGCGATTTTCGCGAAGGCTCGACGGGGTTCCCGCTCTTCTGCGGGCCCCCACCCGGACACCGTGCGCGCCCTCGATGCGCTGCTTCACTCCGTCGGGCGTGACGCCAACCTCAGCTTTGCGGGCCGCATCGCCGCGAAGATGGACTGCGGGCGCATGGCGGCGCAGCACTTGGCGATCGAGCAGGCGATTCAGACCACGCCCACGATTCTCGACACCGCAATTCCGTCTCCGATTTTTCTCGTCGGCTGGATGCGCACGGGCACTACGTTCGTGCACCGGCTGATGGCGCGCGACCCCGAAACGCGCACGATGCCGTACTGGGAAAGCATGTATCCGGTGCCGCCGCGGACCGGCAAGGACGACCGAGCCGAGGAGCTCGACCGCGTCCTCGGGCAGCTTCAAAGCATCTCCCCGAGCTACGAAGCCATCCACCCGATGGGCGCGCACGAGGCCGAAGAATGCGTCGCGCTCTTTACGAACGTCTTTCGAACACTCCAATACAACGTGCAGTACCGGGTGCCGAGCTACGTCGAGTGGTTTCAGTCGGAAGACCCGCGCATCGCATACCGGCAGTACCATCAGCAGCTTCAGCTCGTGCACTTCCATCGGCCTCACGGTCTGCGTTTCGCGCTCAAAGACCCGACGCACTCCGTGTTTCTCGACACGATTCTCGAGCTCTTCCCCGACGCTCGGTTCGTGTTCACCCACCGCGATCCGGCAGCGACCATCAGCTCGCTCTGCAGTCTCTACGCCTATACGCGAGCCCTCTTCAGCGATGACGTCGATCCGCTGGCCCTCGGCCCCGAGCTCATGGCGAGCTATCTCCCGGGCTCGCTCGAGCGCGCGCTTCGGACGGCTGATGCGCTGCCGCCCGGCCGCGTGGCGCACGTCAGGCACGCGGATGTGCGGCGTGACCCGATCGCAGCCATGGAAAGCGCCTACCGAGACCTCGGGATGGAGCTCGGTTACGACGCGCGTACGGCCATGCAGTCGATGATCGAAGAGGAGGTTAGCAAGCCGCGGGACGTGCACATCCACAGCCCGGAGGGCTTCGGGCTCACCCGCGCTGCGATTCGCGACCGTCTCTCGGCGTACTGCGAGCGCTTCGACCTATGACGCCTGTCCGTCAGGGTTCTTGCTGAGCTTCGACTTCGCCGATTGAAACAGCCTGCGAACCTTGACCCCGGCCCACACGAAGGCGATCAGCAGGACCACGAGCATGGTCATGCTGAACCACGGCACGTGCACGTAGTCCTCTGAGACCTCCTTCAACGACAGCACGTTGGGGTAGGCGCTGAGGATTGGAATGCGGACGCCGTAGTACGTGGCGAGCGCAACCTGGTTGGGCGCGCTGGTGGAGAGCTTCGACGCCTCGGCCGCGACGTCGCCGGAGTCAAACTTGAAATACCAGAAGAAATCTTCGTTGCGAAACACCCGCGCTTTGCCCGAGTCGACCTCCGTGGCGTAGATGAAGCGCACGTCCCGCGTTCTTTCGTTGCCCGTGGTTTCTTTGCGGTCCATGCGCGCGACTTCGGTGTCGGTGATGCGAACTTTCGTCGCGCGCGGGAGCATGTAGTAGACCGTGCCGGCCACCAGCAGCGTGACGAGGACGGCGGCGGCGATGCCGAGCTTTCTCATCATTGTGTGGCCCCCTCGACCTCGAAGGTCAGGCCCGCGGCGCGCAGACGCTCGATCAGCGGCATGCCCATGGCCGACGCTGGCGTCAGCAAGCCGCCTTCGCTTTCGAGCTCGTGGCCTTGCAGCGCGAGGCAGAGCGCCGCCTCGGAGATCATGACGGCAGTGGAGCCGTAGCCGGGGTCGCGCTGGTCGGCCACCAGGCCGCGAACCGCGGTGCCGTTTTCGAGCGCGATGAAGCGGCTCTTGAAGTAGCCGTTGGCCATCGTCTTCTCGCTCGGGCCCTCGCCGGGCTCTGGCAGGCGCTTGAGAACCATCGGCCGCGTGAGCGGAAACATGACCGAGGCGACGAACGCCGGGATGCCGGCTGCAAAGGTCGCAGCGCGCGACCAACCCTGAAAGCCTTTGCCGGTGGTCATCACCTCGGAGTAGCGAAACCCTTCGCCCCACGGCAGCCCCCTCAGCGCGTGCCCGCGCCGGACGACGCGCGTGTTGATCGCCGCCATCAAGAAGGGCCCGGTCCACATATTGAAGTCCTTATCGAAGCGGACCCCGGCTTGATCGGACCCGTCGGGCCCGCGAACGCCTTCGGGATTGAGCGCGTACGGGTTGCCGAGGACCTTGCGAAGCTTTGGGTTCTCTTTGATGGCGTCGGCGATGTTGAGCAGGCTCGCAAGCGTGCCGCCGCTCATGCCGCCGCGGGTTTCGCCGGCGGCCATTTTGACCTGGCCGGCGTAGCGGCCGTACCGCTCCTTGAACGCCTCTTGGACCATGAGCGCGCCGAGCTCGGACGGGATCGAATCGTAGCCGCAGCAGTTCACGATGCGGGCGCCGGTGCGCTTCGCCTCTTCGTGATGCGCGTCGATCATGTCGCGCACGAAGGGGCTCTCCCCGGTGAGGTCGCAGTAGTCGGTGCCGGCTTTCACGCAGGCTGCCACGAGGTCGGCGCCGTATTTCGCATAGGGCCCCACGGTGGTGAGCACGACCTCTGTGCGCGCGGCCATCGCGTCGAGCGCGGGCCGGTCGAAGCTGTCGGCCACGATGATGGGGAGGTCGGGCTTGCCGATCTCTTCAGCAACCGCGCGGACTTTGCCTTCGTTCCGCCCCGCCAAGGCAAGCCGGACGCCCGCGTCCCGGTCGAGATAGTTGCGGGCGAGATAGTTGGCGACGAGCTTTCCCGTGAAGCCGGTTGCTCCCCATAGAACGATGTCGAATTCGCGAGACCGATCGCGTGTGCGGGGGTTGGTCATGGCGAGGGTCATAGAGCATGCGGGGTCTGAAAGCCACCTCGGACCTCGGCGAGCAGCTCGGCGAAACGAAGAGCCGTGTGGTCGCCGAGATACGGGCCGATGATTTGCACCGCGACGGGAAGCCCGGACGGCCCGACGCCGACCGGCGCGGCGGTCGCAGGAAGAAACGCACACGTAGCGAGCGAGACCCAAGGGATGTGGTCGGTGTACGGTCGCTTCCGCCCGTCGACGACGAGCTTCCGCGAGAGATGGTTGCCGCCCACCTGGTGTGGGAAGGCGGTGACCGGTGACACCGGAGCGAGCAGCACGTCGATCCCCTCGAAGAGCTTCCGACACTGCCACCGGAGGCGCGTTCGCCCTTCGTTCAAACGGTTCCAGTCCGCGTGCGACAGATGCATCCCTCTCGCTGCGCTTCTCGAGACGGCGTCGGTCGGGATGCCGAGGCGGTCGGTTACCGCGTAGTGCGGCAGCAGGAGCCGCGTCAGCGCGCGCAGCGGCTTGGGCATGTCGCTGCCCATGACACCCATCAAGAGACGCGTATAGAGACTCACGATTCGCTCGAGCTCGTCCGGCGGCTGGATGTCGACGAGCTTCACGTGCGGCCGAAGCGCGTCGACCGTGGCTTCGAGCTCACTGCGCACTTCTGAATCCACCGGGCAGAGCGGGTCGTCGAACCACCAGCCGACGCGAAAGTTCTCTAGCCGCTCGGCGCGGGGCGGCGGCAGCTCGAGCTTCCAGGCGTTGGCGGAGAGCTCGTCCGGCCCGGCCATCACCTCGATCGCGAGCCTCAGGTCGCGCGGGTGCCGCGCCATCGGGCCGACGACGGCGAGGTCGGCGTCGCTCTTGGTGCCAGGTGGCCCCGGGATGTGACCGCGCCCCGGCACGATCCCGTAGGACGGCTTGTGGCCGTAGACCCCGCAGTAGGCGGCAGGGATGCGGATCGAGCCCGCGATGTCGCTCCCGATTTCGAGGGGCACGAACCCCGCCGCGAGCGACGCCGCCGAGCCTCCGGACGAGCCTCCGACCGTGCGCTCTGGGTTCCAGGGGTTGTTGGTCCGCCCGTAGACAGAGTTGTAGGTCTGCCAGTCACCGGCGTAGATCGGCAGGTTGGTCTTGCCGAGAACGACGGCGCCGGCTTCGCGGACCCGCGCGACCGCCACCGCATCTTCGGTGGGCACGTGATCCGATAGCTCGGGTGCGCCCGAAGTGGTTCGAAGGCCGGCCGTCTCGAGCGAGTCTTTCACCGTCATCGGGAGCCCGTGGAGGGGGCCGAGGTCTCGTCCACGCGCGCGCGCCGCGTCCGCCGCGCGTGCTGCGTCCCTCGCGCGGTCGAAATCGGTTGCCACGATCGCGTTGAGATCGGGATTCAGGCGCTCGATGCGGGCAATACACGCCTCCACGAGCTCGAGCGAGCTCACCTCGCGGCGCTCGAGCATCGCGAGGCATTCGAAGGCCGACGCGTAGGAAGACTCTGGGTCAGACGTGGGCAACGACCTTGATTTCGATCATCAGCTCCGGAATCGCAAGCTCTTTCACGCCGATCAGGCTCTGGCTCACCTCTGGCTTGCCTCCGTAGGCCTCGGCTCTCGCGCCGAAGAAGGCCCCCATGCGCTCCTCGCTCCCCATGATGGAAGCCATGTCGGTCACGAACTGCGTTTCGTACACGATGTCGTCCATGGTGGCGCCGAACTTCTCGAGCACCGACGCGATGTTGGCATAGGCCTTCTTCATCTGTCCGACGATGTCGCCCTCGTGAAGGGGGTTGCCCTGCGCGTCGACGCTCACCGCCCCCGACAGGTGAATCGTGTCGCCCACACGGACCCCATCCGCGATGAAATCCTTGAACGGCCCAAAGGCCACGACTTCTTTCTTCGCCATCTCACACCTCTTTCCCGGACACGCCGGAACGATAGAGCCCTGGCGCCGAATCGAAAAGGGCCGTGCTATCGTCCAGTGATGCCGTTTGTCGTCGGATGTCTCGCGCTCGCCACGCCTCGTTTCGCGATTCTGCTGGTCGTGATTTTTAGCGACTACATCGGGAATGCGTACGAGTCGACGATTTGGCCGCTGCTCGGGTTTTTCTTCATGCCGTTGACCACGCTGTCCTACTCGTTTGCGATCAACGAGAACGGCTCGGTCGACGGGATGTACCTGGTACTGGTCGTCGTGACAGTGCTCATCGACCTTGGGCTCGTCGGCGCTGGCTCGAAAACCCGGTGGAAAGACTGAGCCCGGACGCGCCCCGTGCTTCAACCATGGGGATGAAGACCCCCTCGGCGTTGTGAGGTCCATGACAGCGGCGCCCGAAAGAAATGCGCGCCGCGTGCATTTTTGTGCTGCAAAGTTTGGCGAGTTGCGAGAGCATCGACGTTCCCCCGATGAGACTCCCGATCGCGCTGTTGACCACGTGCTTGCTGCTAGGCAGCGTTCGGGGACAAGCGTACGCGTCGGAGCCGCAGCCTGACGAGCCGCCCCCAATCGTCCACGCATCGGTCGACCGCATCCTCGGCCATTGGCAGCGCGGGGAGGGCGAAGCGATCATCGAAGTGACCGAGCGCGACGGGGTGTATAGCGGCGTGATCGTCTGGAGCGAGAAGCGCCCGAAGACCGTAGGGACGGCCATCTTTCGAGGGCTGCGCTTCAGCCAAGATGACGGCGTCTGGCACGGGCGGGCGTATTCCATCAAGCGCAAGCGCGAGGTTCCCATCGACATCGAGGTCCTCAAGCGCGATGCGCTCGAGCTCACGGCCCACATCCTCTTCTTCAAGAAGCGAGTGGACTTTCGGCGCATCGAGCGGGCGACTCTGGCGGTCCTGCAGCAGGAGCGGGGGCTCTAGCGCCCGGGCCTCTGAACGGTCAGAGCGGTCGCGACACGAGGCCGTGCTTCCACAGCCAGACGAGAAACCGCTCGCGGAACGCGCGCCGTGCAGTCGGGCGCTGGCTGGCATTCTTCGGGGACATGCGCGTGTTTCAAGCAAGAGACGTGCCGGTGCCAGGCGTTGCGCTTTTGCCCCTGAAGCCGCCTTGGTGTGAGGGAAAGGCCACACCGATCTGTGGCGGCGCGGACACACTGTGCGCTTGGCAACCAGTGCTCCGAAATGGTCACGGGACGGTCACGACGACGCGCCCGGGGCCTTTGCGACCCTCGACGAACGCGTGCGCGTCGGCGATGTCAGAGAGCTCGAACCGCGCGCCGACGGGCAGCCCAACCCACACCTGCTCGATGGCGCGCGTGAGCTCGTACGCCGCCGCGCGCTTTGCTTCGAGAGGGAAGTCGTCGCTTCCGAGGAAGAAGACGCTCACGTTCTTGAACACGAGCGGCCAGAAGGGAATCGTCGGCTCGGGCGCGTTGGTGGCGTAGGTGGCGATCGACCCGCCGAGCTTGAGCACGCGTTCGTCGGAGAGAATGTTGGCGGCAAAGGCCACCTCGACGATGTGATCGACTCCATCGGGTGCAATGGCTGCGACGCGGTCGGCGAGGCCTTCACCCGACAGCACCACGTGATGCGCCCCGGCTTCCTCCGCAGCGCTTCGCTGATCGGGGCTTTGCACGGTGGCGATGACGGTCGCGCCTGCGAGCCGGCCGAGACGCACCGCGCAGCTCCCCACCGCGCCCGCGCCGCCCTGGACCAAGACCGTGCGGCCTTCGACTGGGCCGCCTGCATGGACCGCCCGATGTGCGGTCAGCCCTGGGATGCCAAGAAGCGCGCCCTGCTCGAAGGTCGCGCTCGCGGGGAGCTCGAAGGCCTGCGCCGCCGGCACGACGCACAGCTCGGCGGCCGTCCCGAAGGGCCGGTAGCTCTGCGCGCCGAAACACCAAACGCGCTTGCCCACCCAGGCTCCGTCGACGCCGTCGCCCACGCGGTCGACCGTACCGGCGCCGTCGCTGTGCGGGACGATGCGCGGGTAGGGCATCCCGACGCCAAACGTGTCCTGCCGCTTCTTCACGTCGCCCGGGTTCACGCCCGAGGCCCGAACGCGAATGCGAACCTCACCGGGGCCAGGCTCGGGATCCGGCATCTCGCCGACGACGAGCGTCTCGTGCGGGGGCCCCTGCTTTTCGAACCATGCGGCGCGCATGGGGACTGGTGTAGCGCATCGCGGGCGAGTTGCGTAGCGCCAGCGTCGTTGCTCGCTCAGGCGCTCGCGGCTCCGCGAGGCGCGGTGGCGCCCCACGCGGTCACCATGGCGAGCAGCACCCAAAGCAAGTCGTAGCCCCCGAGGTTGTATCGTTCGGCGAGCGGCAGGTCGTCGACGAACATCTGGGCGATGGGTTCCGCCCACGCGAGCTTCTCGGATTCGGGTGCGGCCGCAATGGTGGCCTGCATATCGCGCTCGAGCTGGGCGACTTGGTCCGCGAGCTCGGCCGGTGGCTCATCCCCGGCCTCCGAGGATTCCCACCAAGCCTCGACGGCGGCGTCGATCTCTCCGTTTTCGGCTAGCTTCTGGTACGCAAAACCCTGCATGAAGCTCTCGTCGGCGACGATCTCCTCGGCGACCATGGGGACGAGCCCGAACTGAACCGCGAGGAACTTGCCGAGCACCAAGCCGAAGAGCGCAATCGCGACAGCCGCGACGCCGAGCGTGGTGCTCTTCCGCCCTGCCGCGACCGCCATCGCGGCGCCCACGGCCAGGCCGATCAGCCAGGCGAAAATGCCGATCTCGCTCTTGGTCATGACCACGGCCCCGGCCCAAAGGCCGCCCATGATGATTGCGACGACCAGGCCGACAGTGACGGACAGGACCAGCGGCCGCCCAGGGCCTTCGGGCTCCGGTGCGCCCTCGGTTGCGATCACCTCGACCTGTTCGGGGAGCTCTACGGGTGCATCGCGCTGCGGTTCTTCGTTCATCGTCTCGCCTTCATGAGTCAGCAACTCCCACAAGACGCGCGCGGCCGTCAATAGGATCTTTGGTCGGAAGGCATCCGACGCTGTTCATTGAAATTCATAAATCGCACGATCAATGCCGAAAGAGCCACACCATGCGGTCGTAGGAGATCGCGTAGTGGAAGACGACCAGGCAGGCGAGCACCACGGCAAGGGACTTCGCACCCGTGTTGTACAGCGCCGCAACGGCCGCGCCGAACAGCGCGAGCTCGAGCAGCAGTCGAAGCCGACCTGCCGTCGCAATGACAGTCTCACCCGACCGGCTCGGGTCGTCGGGCACCGCGAAGACTCCCCAAAGCACCATCGCGCCGAGTGGTGCGGCGATCATCAGCACCCATCTCAGAATTGGACCCTCCCGCCGATAGCCCCAATACGCCAGCGCGGCCAGCATGCAGAGCTCGAGCCCGAACCGAAGCGCGAGGTTCAGAGGATGCGTGCTCACGCTCGACTCGTACCACGGGCGACCACGCCTCGGCGAGAGCCGCCGCTACGCTTCGACCACGAACCGCGTCCCGTCCCGCACGCGCTGAACCGCCGACCGATAGTCGTCGCTCTTGAAGTACGCCTGCAAGGGAAGGGTGATTGGGAGCACCTGCGGGCGGCCTTTCCACTCGAACGTTTCTCCGCCGACCTCGCGCACGCGACCCTCCGCCACCGCGCTGCTCGCCTCCCGCAGCGAGAGCTCCGCGAGATCGCGTTCGAGCGCACGCAGGCGGCCCTCGTCGACCGGGTCCACGAACTTCATCACGCGTCCATAGAGCGCGCCGTTGTGAAACTGCTGCGGGTTGTTCATCAGCCCGTCGCACCCGAGGCGCGTCGCCATGAGCCGAAGGAGCTCCCCCTGCCAGCGAAAGAGCCCGAGGCCCGGGTGCGCCTGCTCTGGGAGCGGCGGCCGGTCCGGCGAAAACTCGCGACGCGGGTCCTGCATGATGAGCCACTCCACGCTCAGCATCTTGCCCGTGGTCCCGTTCGGAAGCTGCAGCGGTCGAAACCCCAGCACCATCTCGACCAAGAGGTGCTCGGGGTCCCGCTGGTCGTAGTGGATGCGGAGCACCTGCCGTGACGAGTCACTCAAGTCGCTCGAAAGAAGGAGGTTCTCGAAGCCCTTGTCCCGCAGCATCTGCAGAAACCCGTAGCGCTCGAGCGCCAGCCGCCCGCCCTCCTCGCTGTAGAGCCCGAGAAAGCGACGGACGCGCGCCTCCGGCGGCCCAAACAAGCTTTCGAGATCTTCTTCGAGCGGCTTCGGATCTTCGCGGGCGAGATCCGCGGTCGAGAGCCGATCGTACACGCGCCGATACCTCGCCTCGACGACGTCCGACCAAACGCGGTCGCGAAGGTCGCGCCATCCTTTTGCCAATCGCTGTTGAAAGGTGGGCATGCTTGGGGTGGTTTTCGACGCAGCCTTCTCGCTCAGGCTCGTGTTTGCGGCTCTTCAGCGCGCCGCCGAAACAGGGCCGAGGTCGTGCAGCTCAGAACTTTTTCGTCGCGTTGGTTGTGAAGCATCATCGTGAAGGTGATGACGCCGAGATGTGGTTTGCTCTTCGAGGGACGCATGTCGCTGAGGAAGGAGCTGTAGTGGAGCCGATCACCGACACAGCCGGGCGTGAAGAACCTCACCTGGTCGTACCCAAGTCCAATTTCCGCGTTCTCGGTGCCCTCGGGCGCCGAAACGTGTCCGAGTCGGACCGCGATCGCGAGGAGATGGAGGCCCGACGTGAACAGCTTCCCCACCGGCGTCGCGGCCGCGACGTCCACATCCGTATGAAAGGCGTGAGGGTCCCATCTACCGCTGAATGCGATGATCTCGGCGGCCTCGAGCTCATATGACTGCTGCCCTTCGACCTTTTCTCCCAGCTCGAAATCCTCGAAGTATTTCGTCATGCGGCGCCTCCTCCCTCGGGATGATACACCGGCCTTGCCCGGGAAGTCGGTGTTGCACGACCGCCGCTGAAATGGTTCGATCGGCTTCGACCTGGAGAACTGCTTATGAGACGCCCTCGATGCTTGCTTGCGATTGCGATCTTGCTCAGCTCCTGTAGCGAGTCGGCAAGCGCACCGACCGACACGCGTGCTCCCCGAACGTCTGTCGTGGAAACCACGACGGGTCCTGTTCAGGGCCAGGAAGACGGAGCGCTCTTCACCTACTTTGGTATTCCGTATGCCGCTCCACCCGTCGGCCCGCTTCGTTGGAGGCCTCCTCAGGCCGTCACGCCCTGGACCGAGCCGCTCGTGACCCCTGCGCCTGAGGAGCCCGCTTTTCTGGGCGCGGTTGCGATCGTCCCGGTCAACAAGTGCCCCCAGACCTTGTTCGGCGGCGACGTGTCGGCGTCCTTCCTCGGCCCCGTCGACGAGGACTGCCTCTACCTCAACGTCGTCACGCCAAAGGAAGGGAGCCTCCTTCCCGTCATGGTCTGGATTCACGGCGGCGGGAACGTTCTCGGTGAAGGAGTCCAAAGCGACGGAGGCACTTCGGGGACGAAGCTGGCCGAGACGGAGAACGTCGTGGTCGTCAGCATGAACTACCGGCTCGGCCCTCTCGGCTTTCTGGCCCACCAGGCGCTCACCGACGAAAGCGAGCACGGTGCTTCCGGCAACTACGCCTTGATGGATCAAGTTGCTGCGCTCCGGTGGGTCCGCGACAACATCGCAGCTTTCGGCGGCGACCCCGACAACGTCACCATCTTCGGCGAATCGGCGGGCGGGCTCAACACCTGCGCCATGCTTGTGACACCGCGGGCGCAGGGCCTCTTTCACCGGGCCATCATGCAAAGCGGGACGTGCTACCGACCGTGGTCGACGCTTCAAGCGGGCGAGGCGAATGGCGCGCGCTTTGCCGAGCTTGCGGGTTGCGACGCCGAACCCGATGTCCTCGGGTGCCTGCGCGGGAAATCTTGGCAGGAGATTCACGAGGCCTGGTCGCCCGACCCCGCCGAAGCGGGCTTCATCGGTTTCACAATCCAGTTGATCGACGTGGAGCGCAGGTATCTGCAATGGGCACCGGTGCTCGATGGATATTTCTTCGACGCTCAGCCCATTCCCAGCATGGAAAGCGGCACATTCAACCAGGTGCCCCTGATGATCGGGTTCACACGGGAGGAAGGCCGCCTGTTTGGATGGCTCGCCGAAGACGAAGAGGTCGGGGCAGGGTTCGACATCGACGAAAGCAACTACCGAGATCTCATTGCGTACATCCTCGGAGACAACGACGAGCTCGCAGACGCGGCCGTGGCGGGGCCGTATTCAGCCGACGGGTTTCCCGACCCTGGCGATGCCTACGCCGCAGCCGCTACCGATGTGCTCTTTCGCTGCCCCGCGCTCGAGCAGGCAGACGCCACGTCGGCGCATGTCCCGATGTACATGTACGAGCTCCGCTATCCAGACGCTGACTTCGCGCTGGACGACCTTGGACCACTGCCCGGGCTCGACCGCGCCCAGTTCGTCGGTTGGGGGGACGGAGCGTTCCACTCGGCGGACATCCAGTACGTTTTCGGTGTTCCCGCATTGCCCGCGGAAACCGAGTTCGCGCCAGGGTCGGTCGACGCGCAGCTCTGGGAGACCATGCGCGGTTATTGGGCGCGCTTCGCGCGCACAGGCGACCCCAACGGCGAAGGCGAGCCGGACTGGCCGTCGTACTCCACGAACGACCCCCGGCTCCTCGCCCTCGACTCCGCCGCGGGGGCCACAAACGAAGGCCCGTTCGAGGCCTGCACCTTCTGGGAGGGCACCGACTACCTGATTCCCACCTATTGAGATCGAGCCAGCGAGATTGACGCACTGACCCCGACATCGCCGAGCAGGCGACACCGGGCAAGGCATTCTGTATCAAGGTCGATGAGGCCGCGCGGCCACTTCTCGTGGCGCTCGCGCATACGCTGGCACTGACACTGACGCTGACACTGGCGCTCGCACTGTCACTGGCACTGACGCTGACACTGACGCTGACGCTGAAAAAAAAGCCCGGCCGAAGCCGGGCTCGATGGCGTCCCCACGGGGATTTGAACCCCGGTTACTGGCGTGAAAGGCCAGGGTCCTGGGCCACTAGACGATGGGGACGAGAAGTGGGGGCCTATGTAAGTGCAAAACGGTGGGGCTTCAAGTTGCCTGCCATAAGGTCGGGCGAGGCCTAGAAAGCGGCTCAGGCGAGGAGCTGCACGGTTTCGGTTTGGAGGTCCGGGTGGTCGAGGATCTTGCCGTGCGCGGGCACCATCACCGACACAGGGCGCGCCTGAACGGCATCCCGCAGCGCACCGAGCAGCGCCCGCTTGTCTTTGGCCATGAGCTTGAGGACGAGGTTGAACACGCGGTAGCCCGGCCCGCTGTTGGTGAATTTCATCGCGAGCTTGAAGGGCAGGGCCTTCGGCAGCTCCGGCATGTTGACGAGCGTGTCGGACGCGTACCAGGCGTAGCCGGTCGACGTTTTGGCGTAGGCCCACGTCTCGCCGCACTTGGTCGACGGGGCTTCGATCACGCCGACGTCGCCGTCGAGCTTGGCCGCCAGCTCGGAAAGCGGCCTGAAGGAGCCGGCCTTCGGGTTCTTTTTCGCGATGCGGTCCATCGCATCGTTCGGCGCGTAGAAAGTCGCATTCGGGTATCGGGCTTTCCACTCGGCCTGGCCGAGGTGGTGAAAGCCGTTGGTCGCGACCACGGCGTCGACCGTGCCAAAGGCGTCGAGGTCGGCGTAACCGCCGTCCGTGAGCCCGCACGGAGGGCTGAGAACGAGCAGCTTGTCGCCGCCGTATCGTGCGACAAACGCATTAGACCGGCCGCTGCTGAAGGAATACGCGTACGACAGAACGCCGGCGTCTCTATCGATGATCTTCCATCCGTGCTCGGTTTTTTCCATCACCGTGCTCCTCCAACCGGTGGGCCGTCAGGGACTCGAACCCTGGACCGTCGGATTAAAAGTCCGCTGCTCTACCAACTGAGCTAACAGCCCGAACGAGGCCCGGAGCTTAATGACAGTGGCGATCCGAGGCGTCAAGCGATGCGCGCCGAGGCGGGACAAACCGCTTGCTTCTGCTAGCGTTCGCCGCGGGGGACGGGTGTCATGACGAGAGCCTTGCTCACTGGCGCTGCGGGGAAGATTGGCAAGTACGTCATCGGGGCGCTGGCGCGGCGCGGAGTCGAAGTGGTGGCGACGGACGTGGTGTCGGCGGGCATCCCCGAGGACACGCGTTTCGAGCGTTGCGACCTCACCGACGCGCACGCGGTCGGGCGCATGGTGGCGCTGGTGAAGCCCGACGTGGTCGTGCACTGCGCAGCCATCGTGGCGCCGGTGTCGTACGCGGAGCCCGAGCTCGCGGAGGCGGTCAATCTCGGCGGGACGCGAAACCTGATTCGGGCGACGCAAAAGCATGCGCCTGACTCGTTTTTCGTGTTCGTGTCGAGCTATGCCGCGTTTGGGCCCTGCGCGCCGGCCGACCCGGTGCGGCGGGCCATCGACCCGTGCCGGCCGGACGACAGCTACGGCCTTCAGAAGCTCACCGCCGAGAGCTGGCTTCAGTACTCGGGGCTTCGGCAATGCTCGCTCCGTCTCGGGGCTGTGATGGACCTGTCGAGTCTGATGCCCGACCACGAGAGCTATCGGCCGTTCATCTTCATGGTGCCGCTGCTTCAGCCCGAGCATGGGGTCGACGTGCGCGACGCGGCGCGGGCGATAGCCTCTGCGGCCGTGCAGCAGCCTGACGGGCATCTGCTCTTGATCGGCGGCGATGACTCGTGGAAGGTGCAGGCGCGGCAGCTTCGCGAAGAGATGTTCTCTGCGATGGGCCTTCCGATGCCGCCCGAGGACGCGTTTCGCCACGTGGCCGATTCCTCGATTGCAGACGGCTGGTTCTACGAGTGCTGGATGGACGAGAAGCAGAGCGAGAGCCTGCTTCGCTTTCAACGGGTGTCGCGGCTCGATTTCATGGACGAGCTTCGGCGCCGCTATCGCTTGCGCAAGGTGGCCCTTTCGCCGATGCGGCCGTTCGTGTCGCGTACGCTTTCCGCGGCGTCGCCCTATACCGGCAAGCATGCGATCGAGCCTGGGGCGACGCTCTGGGACGACATCTGCCGCGTGTACGATCTGCCGTTTGGTTTGGCCAAGTCGCGAAGCACGCGCCCGCCGCCGCCGTCGCCGTTCACGGCTCCGCGCGAAGTCGAGCGAGCACCGCACTCGTGAACGAGGGCCGGAGGTAGAACCCGCGCGGCATCGTCCACTGCACGGCGCCTTCCTCGTCGGGGGCTCGGCGCCTGGCTCTGCCGATTGCGGCCTTCGGCCTGACTTGCAGAACCTCCCCGAGGTGGCCGGTGATGTGCTCGACCTCGCCGCGCCCGATCATCTCCGCGAGCCGTTCCCAATCGGTTCGTAGGAGCCGCCCCTCGTCCTCGGTCCACCTCCACAGAAACGCGCGGCCGATGCGTCGGTCGCGAAGCGGTGTCTCCGAAGCAGCCTCGACGGGCACGAACAGCACCTTCTGGAGCTTCTTGAAGACCGTGCTCCGCTCCCAGTCGGTGTCGGCCATTGCAGGAAGCGAAATCGAGCAGACGAACGTCGACTCCTTCGGTGCGCCTCGCGCGTCGAGCGGAATCGTCTTGAGCTCGATGCCGAGACCCACGAAGTCCGGCTCTGCCCGCGACGCCGCCGATGCACCAAGCGCCATCTCGACGATACGCCCCGCGACCCCTTTCCCCCGAACCGAGTCCTTCGGCACCTCGACGCCCACACGCCCCCCAAGCTCCCCAAGCGTCAGCCCTTCGAGCTCCCCCGCCCGTGCAAGAAGCTCTCCCTCGGAACCCGGCTCCGACACGAAAAAGGGGACAGTCCCCTTTTTCTCCTTCATCGGTGGAGCTCGCAGACTTTGGTGCCGAAGAGGCGCTCTAGGCCGGTGAGGAGGGCGTCACTCGGGTCGACGAAGAGGCCGGTTTCGGCGAGGTCGACGCGCCACGCGCCGGTGGAGGAGAGCTCGAGGGAGACCGGGATGGGCCCGGGATACTGCTCGAGCATCGACCGGAGCGAGTCGAGCTTTTCGCGGTCGAGCGACTCGACCATGAGGCGCACCGTGATCGACTTGGTGCGCTCCTGAAGCGCTTCGCCGAGCGGCGTCGCCTCATCGAGCAGGATCTTGGCTTCGGGCTGCGCGCTCTCGTCGTTGCGGTCCTGCTCGTGCTTCACGCGCCCGGTGAGCAGAATGGGCTCGCCCGACTGAAGCGCCTGCCGCACGCCCTCTTTCTCGAGCGGCTTTGGACGCACGATCACCTCGACGCGCCCGAACGCGTCCTCGATGTGAAAGAACGCCATGGTGTGCCCCATCTTGGTGCGCCGCTCGCGGTAGCCCTCGACCGTGCCGCCCACCGTCACCTGCCGGTGGTTGTCGAGCTCGGTCACGCCTTGGGTCGTCGCGTCGCAAAACCGAAGCAGCTCGCTCCGGTAGCGGTCGAGCGGGTGCCCCGACACGTAGAACCCGAGCGTGCTCTTCTCGCGCGAAAGCTTGTCGCGCGAATCCCACGCATCGAGCGGAGAAAAGCTCCCGCCGGGGTGCTCGTAGGCTTGCCCCTCCTCCTCGCCGCCCATCAGCCCAAAGAGGCTCTCCTGCCCGCTCGAACGCTCCGCCTGAATGCGCTTGCCGCGCTCGATCGCGCTTTCGATCGCGACGAAAGCTTGCGCGCGGTGCACGTCGATCGCCTGGTGCACCGTGTCGAACGCGCCGCACTGCACGAGCGCCTCGATCACGCTCTTGTTGACGCGCCTCAGATCCACGCGCGCGCCAAAATCGAAGAGGTCGACGAACGGCCGCTCGTGTGTCTCGCCGCCTTCCTCCTCGAGCTCACCCTGCCGCGCCTCGAGAACCGCCTCGACGGCCGCCGTGCCGACGCCCTTGATCGCGCCGAGCCCGAACCGAATCTTCGGCCCCATCGGGTCGTGAATTTCGCCGTTGTAGCAAACCGGCTTGTGCCGAAGCCGCGCGACGTCCTGCGCGTCGTCCGGCGTGTACACCACCGTGAACTCGATCTCCGACTCGTTGACGTCGGGCGGCAGCACCGTGATGCCCATCGATCGCGCTTCCGCGACCGTCCGCACCACTTTGTCGATCTTCTCTTTGTCGGCCGTCAGCGTCGCGCACGTGAACTCGACGGGGTAGTGCGTCTTCAGATACGCCGTTTGATAGGTGATCAGCGCGTAGGCGGCCGAGTGGCTCTTGTTGAAGCCGTAGCCCGCGAAGTACGCCATCAGGTCGAACACCTCTTCGGCGAGCTGCTGCGAGTGCCCCCGCCCGGTGGCGCCCTCGATGAACACCGCCTTCTGCTTGGCCATCTCGGAGGCCTTCTTCTTGCCCATCGCGCGCCGCAATAGGTCCGCGCCGCCGAGCGAGTAGCCGGCCATCTCCTGCGCGATTTGCATGACCTGCTCCTGATAGACGATCACGCCACGCGTCTCCGCGAGGATCCCCTCGAGCGAAGGGTGCGGGTACTGCACCTGCTGTCGGCCGTGCTTCCGGTGCACGAAGTCCTTGTCCATCTTTGCGCCCATCGGTCCCGGCCGGTAGAGCGCGACCGCCGCGACGATGTCGTCGAAACGGTCGGGCCGAAGCTGCTTGAAGAGGCTCTGCATGCCGCTCGACTCGAGCTGAAACACGTTGGTGGTCTCGCCCGACTGCAGGAGCGCATACGTCGCCGGGTCGTCCATCGGGATCTGGTCGATGCGAAACGGATCGCCCTGCCGGTCCGGCCGCCGGTCGATGAGCTTGGTCGCGATGTCGATCACCGTGAGCGTGCGCAGCCCGAGAAAATCGAACTTCACCAGGCCGGCCGCCTCGACGTCGTCTTTGTGGAACTGCGTGACGTATACGTCTTTTTCCGGACAAAAGACCGGCACGTGGTCCCAAATCGGCCCCTCGCTGATCACCACCCCCGCGGCGTGCATGCCCGCGTGGCGCGTCAGGTTCTCGAGCGCCTGCGCCGTGTCGAGAAGCTCGCGCGACTGCTCGTCCTGCTCGTACGCGGACTTGAGCCGCGCTTCTTGCTCGAGCGCCGTGCCGATCGGCACGCTTTTGCCCTGCACGGGCTCGGGGATCATCGTCGCGATGAGCCCTGCCTCCGCGGGCGTCATGCCCATCACGCGGCCCACGTCTCGGACCACGCTGCGGCTCTTGAGCTGGTGAAAAGTGGCGATCTGGCCGACGCTCTGGGCCCCGTACTTGTCACGCACGTAGTTGATGACGCGGTCCCGCTGGTCCATGCAGAAGTCGATGTCGAAGTCCGGCATCGACACGCGCTCGGGATTCAAAAAACGCTCGAACAGAAGACCGTGCGTGATCGGGTTCAGGTCGGTGATGCGAAGCGCCCACGCGACGAGTGAGCCCGCCCCCGAACCTCGGCCAGGGCCGACCGGGACGCCGTCGTCTTTCGCCCAGTTGATGAAGTCCTGGACGATCAGGAAGTATCCGGCGAACCCCATCTTCAGAATCACCCCGAGCTCGAGCTCGAGGCGCTCGTGATAGAGGTTTTCTTCGACGGGTTCGCCCCGCTCCCGCATCTCCTTGATGCGTCGCCCGAGGCCGGCAACCGAAAGCGCGCGCAGGTAGTCTTCCTCGCTCGCGCCACCCGGCACCGCAAAACGCGGAAGCCTCGGCTTGGCGAGCGGCGTCGCCTGCCCGGCGCACATCTCGGCGATCCGCAGCGTGTTTTGCGTGGCTCCCGGCACGTGCGAAAAGAGGTTCACCATTTGCTCGGGCGTCTTCAGATAGAGCTCGGACGAATGGTGGTGGACCGCCTCCATTTCGCGGACGCTCCGCCCGGCGCCGATGCACTGGAGCACGAGCTGCGCGTGCGCGGACTGCCGCTCGAGGTAGTGGCAGTCGTTGGTGGCTACCATGGGCAGGTCGAGCTCCCCCGCGAGCTGCGCGAGCACCTGGTTGAGCGGCCGGTTCTCGGGGAAGCCGTGGTCCTGCAGCTCGACGAAGAAGTAGCCCGGGTCGAAGCAGTCGCGCAGGTTGGCGATCGCCTCCCGGCCCACCTCCGGCCCCTTGTTCAAAATCTCCTGGGCGACGTAGCCGCCCATGCATGCGCTCAGGCCGACCACGCCTTTGGTGTGTGCCCGAAGCGCTTCGAAATCGATGCGCGGCTGGTCGTGCGCCGCCAGGCCGTCGACCCATCCGGTGCTGACCAGCCGAACGAGGTTGTGATAGCCCTCCTGCGAGCTCGCCAAGAGCAGCAGGTGGTGAAGCTCGTGGTTCTGCGGGTCACGGCGATCACCGGACGTGAAGTTCACCTCGCAGCCGAGGATCGGTTTCACCTTCGCCTTCTTGCACTCGTTCACGAGCTGGACGGCGCCGAACATGTTGCCGCCGTCGGTCAGCGCGACGGCGGGCATGTCCATCTTGCGCACGTGATCGACGAGCTCCGCGATGCGAATCGCCCCGTCCAGCATCGAGAACTCGCTGTGCACGTGCAGGTGAACGAATTCTGCCGGCATGGGTCGCGGGACTCTACAGCGCGCTTCCTGCCCGATCCACCGACGAGGTCAGGAGAAAGTAGCAGTCTTGACACTCCCCCCGTCACCCGAAATCGACCGCGGCTTGCGCGGGGAAGGGCGAGCGTGCTAACTCCGGCGTCCCTCGGTGCAAAAACAGGCACTTACGGGCGATGGAGCCAGTGATGAGCAAGTCCCCCCTTTCGATTCTCAAGGAGCGCTTCGGCGACGACCCCAAAAAGGCGAAGGAAAAGCTGGTTGCTGCCGTGAAAAAGGCGGCCGGCAAGGACCTTTGGCTCGACCGGCTCAACGAGGACAAGGGGCTCGAGCACGTCTCGAACGCCAAATTGCTTCATCTCGAGGAGCTTTTTACGACCCTGAGCAAAGAGGTTGGCTCGCGGGACAAGCTCATCGACGAGCTCGCAAAGGCGAAGGGCCGCGCCAAAGACGACGACTACAAGGCGAGTCTTTCGGAGGAGTCCACCCCGAGCTTGTGGGATCGGTACCAGGCGGTACAATCTCGGGCTTCCGGGTAGCCCCGGAATCGAAATGACGCGTGGGATCGGCATGACGCCGCACCACGCACAGTGAAAGAGTTGATCATGAGTAAGAGACTGTTCTGCGGGGGGCTCGCGTGGGCCACGACCACTGAAGACCTTCAGGATGCGTTCGCGCCGTTCGGAGAGGTCACGGATGCCAAGGTCGTGACCGATCGCGAGACAGGGCGCTCCCGTGGCTTCGGGTTCGTCACGTTTACGACGGAAGAGGCGGCTTCGGCGGCACGTGAGCAGATGGACGGCGCCACCCTCGGTGGCCGCACCATTCGCGTCGACCTCGCGCGCGAGCGCCAGGGCGGCGGTGGTGGCGGCGGCGGCGGCGGCTACAGGCGCTAGCCGCTCAGCGCTGAAGCAACTCGAAGTACCACGACAGGATCGCGTCGCCCGCGAGAAGGTACTCGAGCGCGCCGAGGGCTAGAAACGGCCCGAACGGCAGCTTGAGTAGACCGACTCGGCTCGCGTCCGGTTCGTCGGGGGCTTCGATCACTTCGCCATCGATGACGCGTTCTTCGATGTCGGGCGTCAACTTGCGTCCTGTGACGAGCGCTAGCGCTGCGAAGATCAGCCCTTGAAGCGACCCCGCGACCACGCTGAAGAGCGCGCCGCGCCAGCCCAGAAATGCGCCGATCATCATCAGGAGCTTCGAGTCGCCTTCGCCCATCCCGCGGCGTCCCGCGATGCGCTCGTAGCCCCACACGAACACGAGCTGCACGACGAGATACGCGGCGCCCGCGCCGACTGCGGCCGACCACACGCCCGGCTCGGCGCGGAACGGCGCGCTCGCGAGACCGAGCGCGGCACAGGGCAGGCTCACCTCGTCGGGGATCTCCATCCATTCGAGGTCGACGAACGTGGCGATCACCAGGCCCCCCGCGAACACGAAATAGAGAAGCGTCTCGATCGCCGCGTGAAGGAGCGGCGCGCTCGGGTCCGCCTGTACGATCCACAGCTCCGCGATGGCGACGCAGAGCACGGCCGAGAGCAGCTCGACCAGCGGATACCTCGGCGAGATGGCGGTGCCGCAGCAGGCGGCCTTACCGCGAAGGGCGAGCCAGCCGAGAATGGGCACGTTGTTCCAGACTCGGATCGGCGCCCCGCAGCCGGGGCAGTGGCTTGGGGGCGTCACGACCGACATGCCGCGCGGCCACCGATAGATCGCGACGTTGAAGAAGCTTCCCCACGTCGCGCCCCACGCGAACGCGACCAGCCAGACGAACCAGCGCGGAACCTCCCCAGCGAGCATCCCCCAATGCTACCAGCGAAAAGGGGACTGTCCCCTTTTCCGCCGGAGGTTGCGGGCCTGGCCGCGGAATGCGATTTGAAAGCAGCCCATGACCAGCGACACCACCAGATTGGCACTGCGCGACTGCAAGCGCATCGTGGTCAAGATCGGCAGCCGCGCGCTCTGCTCCCAAGGGGGGCGGTTCGCGCAGGTGGCGGCGCAGGTCGCCACGCAGGCCAAGGCGGGGCGTCGGGTCGTGGTGGTTTCTTCAGGAGCGGTGGCCCTCGGGCGCGAGCGCCTCGGGCTCACCGCGCGGCCGAAAAAGGTGTCGATGCTTCAGGCAGCAGCGGCCACCGGCCAGTCGCTTCTGATGCGCGCGTTCGAAGACGCTTTCGAGCCGCTCGGGGTGCATGTGGCGCAGGTTCTCCTCACGCACGACGCCGTCACGGACCGAGAGCGCTACCTCCATGCGCGCCAAGCGATCGACGAGCTCCTGCGGCTCGGCGTGGTGCCGATCATCAACGAAAACGACACGGTGTCGATCGACGAGCTTCGCTTCGGCGACAACGACCAGCTCGCTGCGATGGTCTGCACCCTGATCGGAGCGGACCTGCTCGTGCTGCTGAGTGACGTCGTGGGCATCCTCGACGACCGTGACGCGCGCATTTCGCTGGTTCGTGAGGTGGCTGACATCGAGCGTTTCATCAAGCCGCCCGAAGGCGACCTCGGTCTCGGCGGCATGCAGTCAAAGGTCGAGGCCGCGCGTCGCGCCACGCTTCACGGGTTGCCCGTCGCTGTTGGGCCGGCGGCGTCGTCCGATTTTCTCGACGCGTTGCTCCGCGGCGACGACGTTGGCACGCTCCTCCTTCCGCACGGTTCTCCGCTTCCGAGCCGCAAGCATTGGATCGCGTACACGCTCAAGCCGCAAGGTCGCATCGTGGTCGACGCGGGTGCGTGCCGCGCTCTTCAACAGCGCAACTCGAGCCTGCTGCCTGCCGGCGTGGTTTCGGTCGCGGGTTCGTTCGACGTTGGGGATGCGGTGGCCATCGTCGACGAGTCCGGCGCAGAGCTTGCGCGCGGCCTCGCAAGGTATCGGGCGGACGAGGTGCGGCTTCTCGCAGGGGGGCAGAGCCGGCAGATCGCCGAGCGCATTGGCAACCACGTTGGCGACGAGGTCGTGCACCGGGACGACATCGTTCTCACCTCGCGCGCGGACTGACGGGCGGCTCCCCCTCGTGCGAAAAGGTGCTACCGTCTCGGGCTATGGGTGACGACCTCAAGGCGCTGGTCACGGGTTTGGCTCAGCGGGCCAAAGACGCGTCTCGCACGCTCGCGACGGCGGACACCGCGCAAAAGAACGCGGTGCTCGAGCGCGTGGCCGACGCTCTCCGCGGCCCGGCAGGCGATCGCGTGCTCGAAGCCAACGCGGCCGATATGGCCGTCGCAAAGGAGATGGGCATCTCGTCCGCGATGCTCGACCGGCTCGAGCTCGACCGCAAGCGGCTCGATGGCGTCGCGGACGGCGTCGCCCAGGTGGCGTCGCTCGGCGATCCGGTCGGCTCGATCGTCGAGGAGCGCGTGCTCTCGAACGGCCTTCGCGTCGGTAAAATGCGCGCGCCGCTCGGGCTGATTGGCATCATCTACGAGTCGCGTCCCAACGTCACGGCTGACGCCGCGTCACTGTGTCTCAAAAGCGGCAACGCGGTTTTGCTGAGAGGCGGCAAAGAGGCGTTTCACAGCAACACGGCGATCGCCGAGATCTTCACCGAGGCACTCGAGGCCGAGGGCCTTCCGCGCGAGGTGGTCACGCTGCTGCCCACGACGGACCGACAAGCGACTTTGGTGATGATCGGTCTAGATGGTATCCTAGACATGGTCATACCGAGAGGCGGAGAGGGATTGATACGCTTCGTTGCTGAGCACGCAAGGGTTCCCGTCATTCAGCACTACAAGGGTGTGTGCCACGTCTTCGTCGACCGCACCGCCAATCCGGACATGGCTCTCGACATCGCGCTCAACGCGAAGGTGCAGCGGCCCGGCGTCTGCAACGCGATGGAAACGCTTCTGGTCGACGCCGAAATCGCGCCGTCTTTTCTGCCGAAGCTCGGGTCGGCCATGCGGTCAGAGGGCGTGGAGATCCACGCGGATGCACGAGCGGCAGGGCATCTCAACGGCGCGGCACAGGCTAGCGATGGCGATTGGGACACCGAGTATCTCGATCTGATTTTGAACGTCGGCGTGGTCGACGGCATCGACGGGGCGCTCGAGCACGTCGCCAAACACGGCTCCAATCACACCGAGGCGATCGTCACCGAGGACGCCGCTAACGCCGACCGATGGATGCGCGAGGTGGACGCGAGCCTCGTTCTCGTCAACGCGTCGACCCGCTTCAACGACGGGTTTGCGCTCGGTCTTGGCGCCGAGATCGGGATTTCAACGACGAAGCTTCACGCGTACGGGCCAATGGGGCTCGAAGAGCTCTGCACGCTCAAATGGGTCGGGCAGGGAGAAGGACAAGTGCGGCAGTGATGCCGCTGGAGGGACATAGTTGGTCAAACGAGCACCAAGCGCACAGCTAGAATCCACCCCGAGCACCCCTTCGAGCAACGAACCGGACCCGAGCCGTGAGCTCGCGCTCCAGGTCGCCGAGGCCGCGCTCGACAAGAAGGCCGCGAGGATCGAGGTCATCGATGTACGAGGCAAGGTCGACTACACGGACTACGTCGTCGTGATGAGCGGGCGAAGCGACCGCCAGGTGGCGGCCATCGCGCGGGGCATCGAGGAAGACCTCAAGCTCAAACACGGAGCGAAGTGCTCCGGTGTCGAGGGCCTGCCGCAGGGCAACTGGGTGCTGCTCGATTTCGGCGACGTGGTGGCGCACATCTTTCATCAAGATACGCGCGGCTACTACGACCTCGAGGCGCTTTGGCTCGACGCGGACAGGGTGGAGGTCGAAGGGCAAGGGACGGACGACGGGTTCGTCTTTCCCTAGGCCGGCGGCCTCGTGCGAATCCGCATCATCGCCGTCGGCAAAGCCAAGGATCGCGAGCTGCGCGCGCTGCTCGACGACTACTACGGGCGCATCGCGCGCTACGCGAAGCTCGAGGAGATCGAGCTCAAGGACGCAAGACCCGACGCGGTCGCGGAGAGAATCGCGCGGAGCACCCCGGACCGCTCGCGCGTGGTCGCGCTCGAAGTCGACGGCCGCGCCATGAGCAGCAAAGACCTCTCCGGGTGGCTCGAGCGGGCGCAAACCGAGTCCGTGCAGACCATGGTCTTCCTCATCGGCGGCGCCGACGGCCTCCCAAAAGAGCTGTCCGCCAAGGCAACGCTCCGCCTCTCTCTTTCCAAGATGACGCTCCCCCACCGCCTCGCCCGGCTCTTCCTCGCCGAGCAGATCTACCGCGCCTTCACGATCCTCCGCGGCGAACCCTACGACCACTAAAAGGGGACAGTCCCCTTTTTCGCAACGTCGTCTGGGGCTTGCCGATAACGGGGTGTGCCCCCGTTCCTCGACGACATCCTCGCGCTGCTTGCGCCTACGCGGTGTGCTGCTTGCGACGAGCGGTCGAGCGGGGAACCGTTTTGCAGTCATTGTGAGCTGCTGCTCGAGCCCGCGGACGAGCCGTTTGCCGTGTACGAGTACGGGGGGCCGGTCGCGGACGCCATTCAGCGTTTCAAGTACGACGGTCGGGTCGAGCTCGCGTCGCCGCTTGGTTCGCGGATGGCGCAGGAAACGGCGCGGTGGGATGGCCGCGTGGATGCGGTCGTGCCGGTGCCACTTCATTGGCGCCGCCGCCGGCGGCGGGGCTACGACCAAGCGGCTCTTCTTGCGCGCCCGGTTGCGCGTGCGCTCGGGGTGCCGTGCCGCGTACGCGGGCTTCGTCGCGTGCGCAACACACCGCCTCAGGTCGAGCTCAGCCACGCGGACCGCGCCCGCAACATCGAAGGGGCCTTCTCGCCCCACCGGCTCCGTGGGGCGAGGCGCGTGCTGCTCATCGACGACGTGCGAACCACCGGCGCAACGCTTCGAGCGGCGACGCGCGCCCTCCGCCAGGCAGGCGTCGACGAGGTCCATCCGCTCGTGCTGGCAACTCGCGTTCTCCGTCAGTCCGCGTAGAGTTGGCTGGTGCGAATCGCATGCCTGCCGGTCGCCTGCCTCGTTGCGTGCTCCCAGCCTGCGCCAGTCCAGGACCCGCTCGACTATCTGCGTATCGGCGTCGACCCGCGCGCCGAGGCGAACGCCATCATGACCGACCTCACGAGTCACGGCTTCGCGATCGGTCGACGCATCGAAGAGCCCGACTTCGTCGCTTTCGACGCGGCGCGCGGACCAGACTCCACCGTCCGCATCATCACCACGCGGGGCACGGCGCTGTCGATCCAGGTGCCCGACGTGCGTTGGCCCGAGCGTCTGTGGGTCGAGCTCGCTGGGGGCTCGCGTCCAGACTTCGACGGAGACGGGCGAGGTGACGTCGTCGTCGCGATCCGCGAGCGAGACCGGACCTGCTTGGCCTGGGCACGAGTCGATGCGGAGGGCTTCGTTGCGGAGGTCTTTCGCGCCTCCGCCGAGTGGGGCGACGCCCCCTGCCTCGTCGAAATCGACACCCCTCGCGCAACGCTGGAGCTAGACGTCCCGGACGCTCCCGTCCCGGGCGCGCGTGTTCGTGTACCGGTCGTTTTTCGCACGGGCTGGCTGCTCGACCGCTCGCCGGCCGGACAGGCACACTTCAAGCGTGAGATCGAGGCTCGGTCGAAGGCGCTCGAGGAATCCGAGCTGCAGGGTGACACGACCGCCGTCGAGAGGCTTCGCGCGGAGCTCGCCTGGCTCGAGCAGCTTCGCAGCAGCGATGAGCGCGTGCTAGAGCCGGCAGGCGATGGCGAAACGGCGCGTTGATAAGGGCGTTCCAGGGATGGAGCTGCTGGTGTGCCGCAATCCAAAGGCCGCCAAGCGCTACGACATCGAGGAGCGATTCGAGGCCGGGATGGTGCTCTACGGGACCGAGGTGAAGAGCCTTCGCGCCCGTCGCGCCAATCTCGAGGCCGCATACTGCCGCATCGACGACGACGAGCTATTTCTCTATGGGATGCACATCGCCCCTTACGAGCAAGGCGGCCACGCAGGCCACGAAACGCAGCGCCGACGAAAGCTCCTCGTGCACCGTCGCGAAATCGAAAAGCTACGCGGCCGGCTCACCACGAAGGGGTATGCGCTCGTCCCCCTGCAGGTGTACTTCAAAAACGGCGTGGCGAAGGTCCAGCTCGGCCTCGGGCGCGGCAAGAAAAAGGGCGACGACCGTGAAGCGATCCGACGTCAGGAAGACCTCAAAGAGGCGCGCGCAGCGATGCAGCGGCGAAAGGGCTGACCGTGAAGGTTGCGCTCAAAAGCGGCGAGGACGCCGAGCTCGAAGCGATCGATGGAAACATCGCCACGATGAAGAGCCCCCAAGCATTCGCCCCCGGCTCCCCGATTCGCTTCTCGGTCTCGCTCGAGGCCGGCACACGCCCCCTCGAAGCCAGAACAATCGGCTCGCGCCGCGTCAACGAAAAGCACTTCGAAGTCCGTATGCGATTCGTCAATCTGCGCCGAGAAGATCGCGAAGCGCTCCTCAAAGCGCTTGGGTAGGCAGTGAAGACGCACAGCGCCATCCGCCCGAAGTCTCGGCAAGACCCGGAAGCCACCACCCGCGAGCCCGAAGG
>CAJIBU010000135.1_pt1 | contig 88344 bp, 80 predicted proteins | sample 9199451 | NCBI WGS metagenome assembly CAJIBU01 (sample SAMEA7708315, study PRJEB35096) | sediment metagenome | biome: marine neritic benthic zone biome [ENVO:01000025]; feature: sediment [ENVO:00002007]; material: shallow marine sediment [ENVO:03000034] sea grass bed [ENVO_01000059] ... | reverse complement strand
TTTCGCGAGCACCGACCCCGCGAGGATGCCGAACTCGTGGAGCTGGCCCGCGGGGGTCGTGAACAGCAGGCGCCGCGCCCCCGGCGATTCGGGGATCTGCTCGAAACGGCTCGTCATGAGCTGTCGAAGCTGGGCGCGCACGAGGTGCTCCGGCGCAGTGCCCAGAGTCCCTTCGCTCCACCGACGCCCGACCTCCCACATGATCGGGATCGCCATCGACAGGATCAGCTCGAGGTTGCCGACCCCCTCGCTCATCTCCTGTAGCAGCGCTTGCGCCTTCGTGGCGTCGAGGTTCTCGATCTTGTCCAGATACGCCTGTTGCGCCAGCGACAGCGCCGGCTGCGTCGCGCGAACCCTGCCGAACCCGCCTCCGCCGCCCCCGCGCATCGAAGTCAGCTCACTCGTGGATAGCTTGGCGATCGTGGGCATGCTGAAGCCGCGGTCGCGGAGCTCTTTGAGGCACAGGAGCCGAGTCACGTCCTCTTCGCTGAACTGCCGGGTGCCACCCTCGGTCCGCACCGGGGAGACGGCCTGATAGCGCCGCTCCCAGGCGCGAATCGTGTCGGGGCCAAGGCCTGTCCGCGCGACCACGGCTCGGATCGGCAGCCGTCCAGATTTTGACGGGTTTTCCAAGTCAGATCTGTACATGCCTAGAAATCCTTCGTATGGCAATGGTTTGGAGGGCCGAAACGTTGCGGCGCCTCCGGCGTAGACGTCTCGAGCCGCGGCTCGGAAAGAGGAAATGATGGCGCGATTGGCTTTGGCTTGGATTGGGGCGGGTTTGTGTCTGCTCATGGGGTGCAGCGACCCGAGCGGCGGCGAACGCGGGGGCGCGGCGATTTCGGGGGAGGCCCTCTATCTCGCCCCACACGACGATGCGGACACGACGTTCGCGTGCACGACGTGCCATGCGCTCGACGAGCCCGCTGCCGATGGATTTCGCCGGCCCGGGCATCCGATCGGCGACGCGGCCAATCGCCCCTCCTACAAGAACGGTCAGCTCACCGAGCTTCTCGACGCGGTCAACAGCTGCCGCGTCGAGTGGATGGCCGCGCCTGCCTGGGAGCAGGACGATCCACGCTGGCTCGCGCTTCTCGAGTATCTCAGCGAGGAGGCGGGCACGTCGCCTGGCAACGCCATCACATATGAGGTCGTGTCGCCTCCCGACGAGTTGACCGGCGGGGACGTGATGGCCGGTCAGGCGCTCTTCAATCGATCCTGCGCCATCTGCCACGGCGAAGACGCTACCGGCACCGAGCGCGCACTTGCTCTGCGTGGGCAGCTTCTCGACGCCGAGACGATTGGCCGGCGCGTACGCACCAGCGGCAGTGCGAATAGCGCGGTCTATGAAGGGCTCACCGGCGGCAGGATGCCGTTCTGGGCGGCCGATCGGCTGAGCGACGACGAGCTTCGCGACCTCGTCGCGTTCGTTCTTTCGAACGACGGCGGCGGCGGGGGCGGGGGCCAAACCGGCAACCTCCGAGAGTGCGACGCCACGCACCCGAAGATCGGCCAGGTGGCGACCCTGAGCACGTTCGCCCACCAGGTGTCCGGCACCGCGGTCATCGTCGACGACTGCACGATCCGCCTCGATGACTTCGTGTTCGATGGCGCCGGCATCGACGTGCGCTTCTACAGCGGCCTCGGCGGAAACTACGTGAACGGCTTTTCGATGAGTGAAGAGGACCTCCGGCGCCCGGAGGGCTACGACGGCACCGACACCGTCTATGCGCAGCTTCCCGTCGGGCGCACGCTCGACGAGCTCGACGGCATCAGCGTCTGGTGCGTGCCGGTCGCATCGAGCTTCGGCGACGGTCTATTTCAAGACCCCTAGGAGCGCTGCTATCGTAGAGCACGATGCGATCGTGCTTTCTTGCTTGCGCTGCGACCGCCATTGTCGTCGCGGTGTCGTCGGCGGCAGGGTGTCTGTCGGCCGACCGCATCGAGCTCGTCATCGTCGGCACGGAGCCGATCGAGGGCGCGCCTCCACCATCGCTCGTTCGCGTTCGCATCATCGACGCGGCGACGGGGCAGCTCGTGGTCGAGAGCACCGTCGAATCCGCGGACGGAAGCCTCGCCGGGCTCGGCGCGCTTCAGGGCGGCGCGACTTATCAGCTCGCGCTCGAGGCGCAGTTCGACGCGGGCACGTGCGCGAACGATCGGGCCATCGGGGTGTCGCCGCCTTTCGTTCACCGCTCGGGCGGCTATTCGATTCCGATTCAAGTCGGATGCGCTGACGAATTCGGCCGCACAGTTTCCCAGCCGATCGAGCCGCGATTGGCGCCAGGCCTCACGACCGCCGCGGATGGCACCGCCGTGCTCACGGGGGGAACTCCCCGCGTCGAGCTGCGGGTCGACCAAGTCGAGATCGACGAAGCCGTCGAGCTGATCGAGCGCTACGATCCGTTCGCGGGTGGGTTCACGGAGTCGGGAAGCATGGTGACCGCGCGCGCGTACCCTGCGGTGCAGGCCGTTCCGGAAGGCGGCGTCGCGATCTTTGGCGGCGTGCTTCCGGGGGAACCGCCCTGCGAGGCCACGATCGAGCTCATCGTTGGGAGCGCCTCGAGCGCCAAAGGGCCGCTCGCCTACACGCGATGCTTTCCAGACGCGACGTTGCTCCCGGCAGTCTCGCGCGTCGTCGTCGGCGGCTGGTCGATGGCTCCCGCAGAGCGGATCGGCGACTACGAGGTGTTCAACCTCGATGCGGATGCGGGCACGGGCGAGCAGGTCGCCGGTCTCGTCTACCGGGAGACGCCGCGGCTCGTCACACTCGGAGATGGCGAGACGCTGCTCGCCGTCGGCGGCGTTCGGCCCGGCCTGGGTGGCCCCGTGGTGGAGGCGCTTCATTTCGGCGACGACTGTCCCGCCGGGGTTCAGGCGCCTTGCGCGCTGCCGGTGCCGGCCCCGGGCCTCGATCCTCGGGGGCTCCAGTCGATGGCGGCCGCCTACGTGGCCTGCCCGTCCGGCGGAGGGGCGGTCTACATCACCGGCGGCATCACGGGTGCGGGGGATTCGCGGAGGGTGCTCGACCAGATCCTTTGCGTGCGCGAGCAGGAGGACCCGAGCGCCATGACCGTCATGCAGGCCGGCACGCTTCCCGAGCCGCGAGCGGCGCACGAGATGGTTGTCGTCCGAGGAGACTCGCCACGGCTCCTGATCGTCGGCGGAGGCCAGACCACCAGCGTGGTGAGCGACCTGCTCGACGACGCGCTGCTGGTGCCGGTCGACCCCTGCACCTGCGAGCAGAGCTCGCCGCAGGTGCTTCAGCGAATTCCGCTGCCGTTCACCGGCTCCGCGGTGCTTCATCGCTTGACGACGCTGCCCGACGGGAGCGTGCTGCTGGTCGGCGGCGCACGGATTTTCAACGACGAGCTCGGCCCGCGCTATGAAGCGCTCGGAGAAGCCGCCCTTTTCGTCCCGGAGATCCCGTGACGCGTTTCGGCACAAAACTCTTTTTGATGCTCACGCTCGCAGCCGGCGGCTGCGCCGGCTCTCAAAACGGTCGCCACGCCGAGCCCTTTGCGCTTCTCATCGCGCCTGGCGAAACCGTTCCGGATCCGCTCCCAGAGCACACGACCCGCATCGAGACCGAGTCCGAGCCCGAAGACGCCTCGCTCCGATCGGTCGAAGCCCGGCTCGCGCGCGCGCGCCGGCTCTACCGCGATCTCGCGTTCGAAGCCTCGCTCGAAGAGCTTCGTCGCGCACAGGCCGAGCTCGAGGCGGAGCTCGCCGCCATGGAAAGCTACGCGCTTCTCGACCGGCTGTTCCTGCTCCGTGGGTTGGACGAGCTCGCGCTTGGCCGCTCGAAGCAAGCGAACGCATCGTTTCGGCAGTCGCTCTTCTTGCGTCCCGATCGCGCGGCGCTCGACCCGGCAGAGTTTGCCCCCGACGTTCGCACCGCGTACGCACGCGCTGCGGAGCCCCTTCGCACCGAAGCGCCGTTCGCGCTGAGCGTCGAGACGGCGCCCGCTCGCGCCGAGGCGACCGTCGACGGGGGATCGCCCAGTACGACGCCCCTGTCCTTGCGCCTCCACGTCGGCCGCCACTATCTGGTCGTTCGCGCCCTCGGCTACGAGACCGAGGCCCGATCCCTCGACGTGTCCGACGCGACGGAGTCTTCTCTGCGCGTCGAGCTCGAGCCTCTCGAAGGTACGAGACTCGCCGGCCAGCTCGCCGAGCTGGATGCCCGGCAGTTCGTCGCGCTCGACCCCGCGCTGCGGCTCCGCCTGGCGCCACTCGCAGGCGGCGCCTCGCCAGTCCACTTGGGCCGAACGGGATCCGGCTGGGGCGCGACGCTGTTCGATACGAAGTCGGGGAAGATCCGCGCCACGCGAGTCTCGAGCAACCCCCGGCTCGACCAAGCCCTTCCCGAGCTGGTCGAAGCGCTTCGCGCCGCACTGCAGAAGAAGGCGCTCGTGCGCCAGTGGTGGCTCTGGACCGTCGTGGGCGTCGTGGTGGTCGGCGCGACCCTTGGTCTCTATTTCGGCCTTCGAGAGCAACCGGAGCCTCAGCTCGTGATCGCCGGGCCGTAGCCGCCTGCACTGGGGGCGTCCCGCGTTCTGATACCCTGTGAAGCGGTGGACCGCGGAAGCATCATCTCGCGCTATCGGATCATCGACCGCATCGCCGAGGGCGGCATGGGCGAGGTCTATCGCGCGAAGATGGAAACCCTAGGCGGCGCGGAGAAAGTCATCGCCCTCAAAGTCGTGCGAAAAGACCTCGCCGAAAACGAGGAGTTCGCGCAGCTCTTCATCGACGAAGCGCGGCTGGCCATGGGCCTCAGCCACGTCAACATCGTGCAGTCGTTCGACGCGGGGAAGATCGACGACCAGCTCTTTCTCGCAATGGAGTACATCGCCGGGTTTCATCTCGGCGATCTGCTGCAGGCTTGCGTTCAGCGGTTTCAGCAGCCGCTGCCGCACAAGCATCTCATCTACATCGCCGTCGAGGCGCTCAAGGGGCTCGACTACGCCCATCGTCGCGTCGACAGCAACGAGCGGTCGCTCGGCATCGTGCATCGCGACGTCTCGCCCGGGAACCTGCTCGTCTCGCTCGAAGGCGAGGTGAAGGTCGCGGATTTCGGCATCGCGAAGAGCGCGCTTCGCACGCGACAGACCATCGGCGGGCAAGTGAAGGGCAAGCTCCCCTACATCGCGCCGGAGCAGCTTCGCGAGTCTGGGGTCGACCGCCGCACCGACATCTACAGCCTGGGCGCCGTGATGTACGAGGCGCTGACCGATCGTTGGCTCGTCGACGCAAACGACACCGAAACCGCGATCCGGGACATCCTCGATGGGCGATTCCCCCGTCCCCGCGAGCTCAATCCGGACATCAGCGAGGAGCTCGAGGCGATCGTCCTGCGCTCGCTGAGCCTCGACCCCACAGATCGCTACGCGACGGCGCCCGCGATGCGACAGGAGCTCGAGCGCTATGCGTTCTCGCGCGGCTATCTCCTTTCATCGGCGGACCTCGCGGATTTTCTCGAGGCGATCTGCGCCGGCTCGGCCGAGTGGGAGGCGATGCGCATCCCGCGGTCCACCAGGCCGCCCGGCGAAAGGGAGCCCGCGGCCGAACGCGAGCCGATGGGGCCGTTCAACGCGCTTCTCGGCGCCGAGCTTCGAAAGATCGACACGTCCGACGCCTACAGCGTGTTCACCACGGGTGACGTCTCCGGTCTCGCCAGCGCCGGGTCGCTCGGAACCGCAAACACGGCGCCGCCACCAAAGCGAAAGCGTCGCCTCGGCTGGGTGCTTCTCGCAGCAGCCGTCGTCGCGCTGCTGGTGTTCGTGGGTGCGAGGCCGAAGGAAACCGCGGCGCCGCCGTCCGAGCAGACGAAAACCGCGGTCGCGCTTCCGGAGGCGACCCCCGCTCGGGCGGTCGCGGAGCCGCCCGGGTCGCTCGTCGAGCCGCCGCCTGCGAACGCGATCGATCCCGCCCCTCCCGCTCAGCCCGAGACGAAGCCCAAGGCTCGTCGAAGGTCTCGCCGAGCGGCTACGCCCACGCTCCCGCCGCCCGACCCCGCGTTCGTCTCGGTGAACTCCGACCCGTGGGCGTACGTCGAGATCGACGGCAAGCGCATCAAGGCCACGCCGCTACGAGCGCATCGAATGGCGCCGGGGAAGCATGAAATCGTGCTTCGAAATCCCGACGCCGGGCTCTTTCGCCGGCTCGAGGTCGAGCTAGGCCCCGGTGAGCGCAAGCGCCTGAGCATCGACCTCCGAGGAGGCCCATGACGACGCCCGCCACGCGAACGCTGCTCGTCGACGACAAGCCCCGCCGGAAGATCCGGCGGTACAGGCTCCAATCGAAGAGCGGGGAGCCGCACGACTTCCACGCCCAGGTCGCGCGAATCGGATCGCGGCCCGGCAACGACCTCGTGCTCGACGATAGCGCGGTGAGCCGAATCCACTTCGAGATCATCGCCGACGACGTTGGCTTTCGCGTCCGCGACCTCGACAGCCGAAACGGGACCTGGGTCGACGGCTATCGCGTCGTCGAGATGTATCTGAGATCGGGGTGCGTGGTGCGGGCAGGAGGCACGGAGCTTCGCTTCTCCGTGCTCGACGACGAGGTCGACATCCCCGCCACGTCGTCCACCGGCTACGGGCCGCTCGTCGGTGCGAGCCTTCCCATGCGTGAGCTCTATGCGATCCTCGACCGTGCGGCGCCCACCGAGGTCACCGTGCTCGTCGACGGTGAAACCGGCACGGGCAAAGAGCTCGTCGCGCGCGCGATCCACGAGCGCAGCGACCGCGCCCAAGGCCCCTTCGTGGTGCTCGACTGCGGGGCCGTGCCCGGCAACCTGCTCGAAAGCGAGATCTTCGGCCACGAGAAGGGCGCGTTCACCGGGGCGCACGCGAGGCGAATCGGTCTGCTCGAAGAGGCGAACCGCGGCACCCTCTTCATCGACGAAGTCGGCGAGCTGCCGATCGAGCTTCAGCCAAAGCTCCTTCGCGCGCTCGACCAGCGTGAAATCCGCCGACTCGGTGCGCGTGACACCGTGTCGCTCGACATTCGCGTGGTCGCCGCCACCAATCGGGACCTCGCGGTCGAGGTCAACCGAGGGAGCTTCCGGGAAGACCTCTTCTACCGGCTCGCCGTCGTGCAGCTCACGCTCCCCCCGCTTCGTGATCGCCGAGACGACATCCGTGCGCTGACGGCGCACTTCGTCCGAAAGGCGTTTCACGGCGACGCGGCGCGCGCATCCGAGGTGCTTTCCGGCATCGACGAAGAGAACTGGAAGCGCCTCGAGGAGCACCCTTGGCCGGGCAACGTCCGCCAGCTCAGAAACGTGATCGAGCGGACCCTGGTGCTGAGCGATCCGTCTGCCCTCGGCTTCGATCTGCCCGGGTCGGAGGCGCCGGCAAGCTCTCAAGCAGTCCCCGAAGTCGACCTCGATCGACCCTTCGTCGAACAGAAGGCTTCGCTTCTCGCCGGGTTCGAGCGGGTTTATCTCGAGGGCCTGCTCGCACGGTACGACGGAAACTTCTCGCGCGCCGCTGCGGCCGCCGGCATCGACCGCATGTACTTCAAGCGCCTGCTGAAGAAGTACCGCTGAGACTCGCCGTACTCAGGGCGCTTCGAGGCGCTGAGACCAACCGTTCTCAGCGGGCGCGAAGGCCGAGCAAAACAGCCGTCTTTATCGGCATCCGCGTGTTGGCACGCGGCCTGCACAGACAGAACACCAGGAGGTTCTGCAAATGCACAAACACACGATGACTTTCTTGGCGGCGGCCCTGCTCTTGGCATGGGGCTGCGGCGAAACTTCGACGACCGCCGAAGGCGGCGCAATCGCCGACGCGCTCGAACAGGAGAACGGCGGGCTCACGATGGAGGACGAGGCACCGGCGTTTGGCGACCCAGACGCGTTCAGGGACGTCCCCGAGTACGAGCCGGTCGACGACGAGCTCGCGGACGACCCCGCCATCGACGAGATGCGCGAGCGTCCGGATGCCGTCCAGGTGAATCTGATCGTCGAATGGGGACAGATCCCCGGAAACCCCGACAACGAGACGCCGCGCAACTGGAGCGGCGTGTTTCACGTGAACCGTGGCGCAATGGTCGTCCGGCGGGTCATCAAGTTCGAAGAGCGGACCGACGAGCTGCTGTCCCGCCCCGACCGGCAGCACGTGCCGTTCACTTCGGTGACGCTTCCGCACCACGACGGCTTGATCCTCACCATCATCGACCCCGAGCCCGAGAGCGACGAGCCGCTCGTGTTCTCCTACGCGAGCCCGTTTCCCCGTTCCGACGACCCGGACGCCCCCACCGATGAAAACGCGACGACCGACAGGCCGACCGAACCGCAGACCATCGTGCGCGTTCCAGTTCGCGACCTGGTGGACGGCCGGGTGGAGCTGCTCGTCGACGATGCCGGAAACCGCATGGTCGCGGCGGCGATGGCCCGCCCCTTGGACATCTGCGAGCGAGGTTTCCTTCGGGGCCGCTGGCAAAAGGTCGAAGAGGGTCGCGGGCGCTTCGTCGGACGCGTGATGAACGACGACGGCGAGCCGGTTGGGCACATCCGCGGGATCTACGGACAGCGCGAAAGCGGCGAGCAGGTCTTCTTCGGGAAGTTCATCAACCGCGAAGGCGAGTTCAGAGGGATCTTCAAGGGTGAGCACGGTGACGGCAGCTTCCGGGGTCGCTGGGTGCATCGCGCCGGCGAGCACGGCGTCCTCGGCGGAGCGTACCGCGAGGGCGATGCCGGCTCCGAGGCGGGCCACTTCGTGGGTCGCTGGGCAGAGACCAGCTGCAACTTGGACATCTAGCTAGCTGAGCGACGGAGGCGGCGACTTTCGGTTCCGCTTCTGTGCGTCGCGAAGGCGCGACTCGGCTGCACGGCGCTGGCTTTCCGCCGCGTCGTGCAGCTGCATTGCGCCTTTCAGGTTTTCGATGAGCTCGGCTTGGTCGCGAAGGCTCCGCTTGAGATGATTCATGAGGACATCGACGCTGACGACGGCCATGGCGGCAAACACGGCGAAGATCGCGGTGATTCGAAGCCAGTGGCTGAACACGTCGGGCTGGTAGAAGTCGGTGGTTTCAACCTGGGCGACCCCCGTGGAAAGAGCCGCGCCCACGCCAAGCAGGGCGATCAGATTCAGCACCATCGCGATGATGGTGACGCGGCGGCCGAAGAGGACGGCCGCGAGCACGTTTTGAGCGGCGAGCACGAGCACCGGAGCGGCGAGATACCCGACCGAGAGCAACGCGAGGACTCCGAGGACATAGAGCAGCGCGAGAAATCCGAGCGCACGCACCACGTATGGGAGCTTTCGGGCGAAGAACAAGATGATGAAGCCCGCGTACATCACGACTGCGACCACGCCTGCGCGCCAAGCGCCGAGGCCCATCGCATCGATGAGCGTGCGAACGAACGCGAGGCCACCGACGACGATTGCGATCAGCAGCGAGGTGTTGAGCACTTGCTGGCGGAGCCCTCGGCTCTCTGCCACCACGTCGCGCGCGGCTGAAGTCGCGTCATCGATGCCCACGGCTTCTAGAGTAGCCCGGGCTTTCGCGTAGCTCCAGCTTGCTTTCGGAGCACCGCCACCAGGAACCCGCCGAAACGACGCAGCCGAGACCGCATCGCCCAGCGCTCGGCTCGCGCGAACGCCGCGGATGCCCATCGAAGCTCATGGACTACGGCCGTCGGGGTGATCACCCGGATGCCGTGGTAGTCGAGAAGCTCGAGCTCGGGGGGGAGGGCTCTTTCGAGAGACGCGGGCGAATCCCAGCGTGTGTAGACGTCAGCCTCGGTGCGCTTCCCGGCCACCGGGCGCGGGCCGCCGAGCTTCTTGACCAGGTAGCGCAGGCTCCGCCGATTGTAGAGCTCGAGGAGTAGATGACCGCCGGGCCGTGTCACCCGCGACGCCTCTCGGAGCGCGGTCTCGAGCTCCGGCACGTGGGCGAGGACTTTGAAGCTGTAGGTGAGGTCGAAGCGGTCGTCGTCAAACGGCAGCTCGCAGACGCTCGCCACCCGCACGTCGAGCCCTCGTTGGCGCGCGTGCTTGGCCATCGATTCCGAGAGGTCGACCCCGACTGCCTCCTGGCTGACCGGCGCGATGCGCGAGAGGATTCGCCCCGTGCCGCATCCGAGCTCCAAGACGCGCGCGCCTCGTGCGTACGGCAGCGCGAGCTCGACCTCGAGGTCGTCGAGCATCCGGTGATAGCGATGCGCTCGCCGTGCATCGTAGGATGCGCTGACCTCGTCGTAGTAGCGCCGGGTCTGCGCCTCCGTGTCGTCACGCATGAAGCTCATCGTAGAGGGTCTCATACGCCGCGGCGACCTTCGAAGGTGAAAGCTCCTCAGTCACGTACTCGCGCCCGCGAAGCGCGAGGGCGCGTAGCGCGGTCGCGTCGGCCGAGAGGTGCTCGATCTCGGAAGCGAGGGCCTCGCCCGAGGGTGCCACTTCCGCGGCGGCGCCGGTTTCGGCCAGCTCCGCCGAAGGCGTTGCGCGACAAACGAGCACGGGACGCCCGAGGCTCATCGCTTCGAGCGCGGCGAGGGGGTAGTCCATTTTTCCAAACGGGCTCGGGTTCACCATCGTGACGAAGTCCCCGAGCGCGAGGAGCTCGTGGATGTCGGGCGTTTCACCGCACCAGCGTACGCGGTCGCCGATGCCCCACCGTCTCGCGGCGTCCCTCAGCCGCGTGCGGGTCGCGGCGGCTCGCGCGGTCTTGTCGCGGCACGCCATCAGGAGGAGCGAGTCCGGACGACCCCAGGCGGCAAACCCGCCGAGCGCGATTTCCGCGCCGCCCCCGAGCTCGAGGTCCCCCGGGTAGACCCAAATCGTCGCGGACTCGGGGAGCCCGTGACGTCGTCGAAGCGCGGCCCGCTCTTCTTCGCTCTTCGCTCCGAGGTCGGGCACCGAGGGCGGGATCTGGCGAAGCGCGCGCTCCGGGATGCCGGCAGCCACGAACCGGCCGAACGAGGCTCGAGACAGGGCCACCGTGACGTCTGCAAAGACGGCATGCCTCAGGTCGCCGGACTCGAGAGGCATGCTGCACGCGGTGTGGATCGTCGGCACGGGTCGGAAACGCCGTGCGAGGCCCCCCGCGATCGAGCTCAGCCGGTTGGGCGCGAAGAAGAAGTGCCATAGGTCGCCCGCGCGCCCCAAGAGGAGCTGACGCATCACGCGCGCGCGCTCCCCGAGACGGGGTGCGAAGCCGTGTTCGTCGCGACTCGAATAGACGTCGACGACGCGCCCCCGCGCCACCGGGCTCGTTTGGCCGCGTCTTCCCATCACGACCGGATCGTGCCGTACGAGATGGCCACTGACGTCGCGGACGAGGTTCTTGCTGCTGTCGTTCCACGGCGGGGCGACCGGCTTCGATACGAAAAGAACCTCCGCCATGCGTTTCGGGGTTACGCGTAGCCGTCGCCGGCCGCAAGCCGTTGACCGGGCACTCGAAGGGCTGTAGCCAGACCACGTGCTCGGAGGCCATCGAGTTGCGGTCGTGATGCCGGCGTACGACGAGGCGGAGCTCATCGGCGCCGCCGTTCTTGGAATTCCAGGCTTCGTCGACCACATCGTCGTCGTCGACGACGCGAGCTCCGACGGGACCGGAGACGTGGTCAGGCGGCTCCCTCGGCCCGTGATCCTCGAGCGCCACCATTCGAACCTCGGTGTCGGCGCCGCGATCGCGACGGGCGTGCGGATCGCGAGGCACGCCGGCGCCACGCTGATCGCCATCATGGGCGGCGACGGCCAAATGGACCCGGTCGACCTGCCTGCGCTCCTTTCGCCACTGGTCGCAGGCGAGGCGGACTTCACCAAGGGCAACCGGCTGGTCTGGCCAGGCGCTCGCCGCCGCATGCCCTGGTCCCGATGGCTCGGCAATCATGCGTTCTCCTGGCTCACCCGCCGCGCCGTCGGCCTGAAGACGAGCGACTCGCAGTGCGGCTACGTCGCGATGAGCGGGCGCGCGGTCGACTCGATCGATTGGAAGCGCCTCTGGCGCGGCTACGGGTACCCGAACGACCTCTTGAGCTGGGTTGCGCTTCGCGCCCTTTGCGTGCGCGAGGTTCCCGTTCGGCCGGTCTACGGCCGCGAGCGAAGCGGCATTCGCGCGCGCCACGTCGCTTTGACGATTCCCTGGGTCATCGCGCGAGCCTGGCTCAGAAGACGCGCGGCTCAGTCGTTCTTCAGATACGGGTGGGCGCGAAGCTTGACCGACGAATACTCGAACTCGTCGCGCCCGAGCAGCTCGGATACGCGCGCGATCCCATGCGTTGGGAGGATGAACGGAAGCATTCCTGCGCGCGCCAGCAGCCAGAACCAGCGTGGGTAGGTTTCAGGCGTGGTGGGCTTCGGGAGCGTGGTCGGGCCAAAGCGCTTCGTGATCAGGTGAGCCGCGTCGATCGCCGATGAGATCGCGCCCTCCATGCACGCGAGGTCGACGTGCATCTTCACGTAGTCTCCCGCCAAGAAGAGATTCGGGATCTTGCTGTCCACGCGCGGCCTGTTGGTCCACGAGCCGACCGTGTTGATGTAGAGAGGCGCTTCGATGTTGGTGTTGAGGTGGTGGTGCTTGATGCCGCTCGGCAGGATCGGCAGATACTCGTAGATCTCTTCGAGCAGAAGCTCGATCGCCTTGTCGTGGCTCACGCTCGAAAGGGGCGAGAAATTGCTGGAGATGAAGCTCAGATACGTTTCGTTTTGGAACGCGGGGTCGCTCCAGGTCTGCGAGTTGTCGATGAAGCTGAGCCCGTAGTGGGATCCGGTGAAGAACACGTGCTCCTTCGGCAGGCCCGGCATCTTGTAGTCCAAGTACAAGTGAAGCGCGCTCATCGGTTCGAACTCGAGGTGATGCATGTTTCCGAGCTCTGGGTCCGCCTGGTAGACGTCGTCGTCGATCCATTCGCGGGTGACCTCGAGGGGGGTGGTGAGGACGAACACGTCTGCGACTTCATCGGTTTCGTTCGTCTCATCGGTCGTCGGGGCTGTCGTCACGGATTCGACGGCCCCGGCGTTCATGTTCACGCGCTTGACTCGTGTGTCGAGCTTCAGTTGGACGCCGGCCGCGCTCATGCTCTGCGCCAGGGGGTCGATGAAGTGCTGCTGGAGGTCGCCCCCGAGCACCGAAAGAAAAGGGTCCGGGTAGCGCACCCAGTACGACGCGATGATCTTCGCGGTCATTGCGCTCATGTCGTACGCGGGGATCGCCGATGCCTTGAGAATGTTTTCTTGATTGAGATGTGCGAGCGCCTCGGTCGCGTAGAAGCGGTCGCGAATCAGACCGAGCTGGCTGATCTTGTCGAGAATGCTCTTGCGGGACAGCGGCTGACTGAGCATGTCGACCACCGAGTATCCGTAGAGCGCGGTGTGATACCACGGCAGGATGTTGCGGAACGTGTCGTGCAGCAGCGCGGAGAGGCTCGCGGGGCCGCGGACCGTGACGAAACGCGGGAAGCCTCCGGGGGGCAAGTAGTGGTAGCGGTCGAAATCGACGAGCGTGACGCCGAGCTCGTGGAGCAGCGCGCGAACGTTGGTGTACCAGGCCGGAAAGACGTGATAGCCGTGCTCGACGTAACGCGCGCCGTGCAGCTCAGCCTCGGCTTTGCCGCCTAGCTGATCGGCCTTTTCGATCAGCGTGACGTTCCATCCGCCTGTTCGCGCGAGGTTGCGGGCGGCAAGCATTCCCGCGAGCCCTCCGCCGATCACCACGCACTTCTTCATGTGGCGACGCTAACAGAGTCCACCGATGAACGGGTGGCGGCACCCATACGTAATTGTTTACGTCGTGAGGTGGCGCACGCGCAAAACGTGCGTGGCGGGTGGTTTGTGGTCGGCAAGCGTTGACTCCTCGCGGACGAGGGTGTTCACTCGGAGAGTCGCGCGGCATTCGCCTGCTGCGCGCCAAGGAAGAAGATGGATCGCGTCACGTCAGCGGTTATCGACCTTGCCGAAGCGTCGTACGACCTCGACATCAGTGATTCGGAATGGCTCCCCAGAGTGATGGAGGCGGGCCTTCCTGTGCTCGACCACGGCCTCGGCGTGGCGGCCGGGATCTACACGCGCCCGCTCGATGGGGGCGAGGTCACCCTCCATCAGCTCCATGTTGCCGCCGCGCCCGCGGACTTCGCGCTTCGTCAGGCGCGGGTGACCGCCGAATGCCCGGCCGAGATTCAGCAGGCGTGCACGCGTCCAGGGATCTGCATGACCCTCAGCGAAGCCGCAGGCGAGAAGTATGCCTATGCGGTCGAAAGTTGGACGCGGCACCACGACTACGCCAAGGACGCGCTTGGCCTTTCCGCGGTGGACCCCGACGGGCAGGGCGCGCTGATCATCTCTCCGCTCTCGGAGCGCACCACGCTCACCGGGCACGTGCGCCATCGCTGGCAGATGGTGGGTGCACACCTCACAACGGGGTTTCGTCTGCGGCGCGCGCTGAAGCAGGCCAACGAAAACCCGGTGCCCGACGTCGCCCTTCCGCATCGTGCCGAAGCGCTCCTCGACCCGCTGAGCTTCCAGGTGAAAGAAGCGGTTGGCCCCGCTCAGGAGAGCGACGCCACCGCGGCACTTCGAGACGCCGCGGTGCTGGTCGACCGCGCGCGCGGCCACATGCGAAAGAGCGATCCGGACGAAGCGCTTGCGATCTGGCGAAGCCTCGTCGAGGGCCGGTGGTCGATGGTCGACTGGTTCGATTCGGACGCGCGCCGCTTCGTGCTGGCGATCCGCAACCCGCCCGGCATTCAGGACCCCCACGGCCTCACCACGCGGGAGGGGCAGGTAGCCACTTATGCGGCGCTCGGGGAGAGCGGAAAGCTGATCGGGTATCGACTCGGCCTTTCGCCGTCGAGAGTGTCGTCGCTCCTCCACGACGCGATGCGAAAGCTCCGCGTGCACACGCAGGCCGAGCTCGTCGAAAAGATGCGGGGGCTCGGGCTCGTCGAAGGGGTGCTATAGCCCCGTCGATGGCCCACTTCGACATCTTCAACGGCGATGCGGACGGGATTTGCGCGCTCACGCAGCTCCGCAACGCCGAACCCCTCGAGTCCACGCTGATCACGGGTGTGAAGCGAGACATTGCGCTCGTCGGGCGGGCCAACGCGTCGTCCGGGGACCGAATTACCGCGCTCGACGTGAGCTTCGACAAGAACCGGGAGGCAGTCGTCGCGGCGCTGGAAGCGGGCGCCGAGGTGTTCTACGTCGACCACCACTTCGCCGGCGAGGTCCCCGAGCACGAAAACTTCACGGCGATCATCGACGCCGATGCGAACGTGTGCACGAGCCTTCTCGTCAACGGCTACCTGCGGGGGGCCTATGTCGAGTGGGCCGTCGCAGGCGCCTTCGGCGACAACCTCAAAGCAAGCGCTCGAAGCATTGCAGAGCCGCTCGGTCTCTCGTCCGATCAACTCGAGCTCCTCGAAAACCTCGGGACTTACATCAACTACAACGCGTACGGGTCGTCGCTCGAGGATTTGCACTTCGCGCCTGCCGAGCTCTTCGAGCTCGTTCGGCCCTATCCGTCGCCGTTCGCATTCGTCGAGCAGGCGCGCTCCACCTTCGAGAAGCTCGAGTCGGGCTATCACGAGGACATGCACAAGGCAGAGTCGGTTGCCGCGACGCGAAGCTCGGATGGCATCGCCGTGTTCGTCTTGCCGGACGAGCCGTGGGCGCGGCGGGTCTCCGGGGTGTACAGCAACGGTCTTGCGAACGCCCACCCTTCGCGCGCGCACGCGGTGCTGACCGAGCGTGCCGACGGCACCTATCTCGTCAGCGTTCGCGCGCCTCTCGACAACAAGACCGGAGCCGACGAGCTTTGCCGGGGTTTTCCGACAGGCGGCGGTCGCGCGGCCGCGGCGGGCATCAACACGCTGCCGCACGATCGGCTCGATGCGTTCATCGATGCGTTCAGGGCACAGTTCGAGGCCGCGTAGGCCTTCAGCTCCGGCCGATGCCGCACCAAAGGCTGTCGTGAAGACGGTTGGCGACCGCTTCGGCGTTCGGGATCAGGTTGCAGAGCTCGAGGCCGTCGTCGATGAGAAGAAACGCCGCGCCGTGTACCGCGGACCACGCGAGAAGCCCGGCCTCGCGAATGTCGCGCGTGAGCAAGCCCGCGCTCTGACATGCTTCGAGGGTTTCCTGCAGCACGGCGAACGCGGCCTCACCGCTTTGGCTGAGCTCCGGTGCGTCGCGGGCGGGCATCCAGCCGAACATCAGGCGAAACAGCTCGGGGTGTGTTGCCGCGAACTGGAGATAGCCGACGCCGCCGCGCCGAAGGCGGTCCTCCGGATCGGTCGCTCCCTCTTGCTCACGAAGCATCGTCTCGCGCAGTCGCTTGAAGCCGCTCGCCGAAAGGGCGGCGAGGAGGTCGTCCTTGTCTTCGAAGTGGCGGTAGGGAGCGCCCGGGGTCACGCCGAGCTGCCGCCCGAGCTTCCTGAGCGATAGACCCGCTGGGCCTTCCTCCTCGAGCTGAGACTCGGCAACCGCTAGCAGAGACTCTCGTAGCTCTCCGTGATGATAGGCCTTTTTAGCAAACGCCATGGTGGACCGTAACAGATTCGGGGGTGCGGAGTAAACACTGTTGACATTGAAAGTGAACGCCGTATACATCAATGTATACAGTGATTACATGAGGAGGTCAACCATGGGCAAGCCAGCAATCACACTCGGAATCGTACTCTCGCTCAGCCTCGCCGGATGCGCGGGCTTCTCGGTCCAGCAGGGCCCGAGCCTCTCGTCGCAGCTCGCGGAAACCAGGGGTGTCGAGCCCCTCTGGGACGAGGTCGAGGCCAAGCCGACCCAAAGCCTCGACGCGCCGAGGTACGCCGACCAGCATCTCGACGGGCTTTGGGACGAGTATCGCGCGGAGCCGGCCGAGAGCGGCAAAGACGACCCCGAGCAGGGACTGCTCTTCGGGGAGCAGCTCTCCGGGCCGCAGTCGATCCGCTTCTAAATCAGCGGCAGCCGGGCGCCGTGACCTAAAAATTACAGATTGTTAAGTTGCGCCGCCGAGCCCATCAAGTTTACATTATGTAAACGATGGGCTCACCGGCGCACACGACCAACCTTTCGCCCCCAAGGCCGATCCCTAGGCACAAAGGCCATTGGCTTCTCGGAGGCACGCTCGACTTCCAGCGGGGTCCCGCCGAGTTCGTGCTCAACGGGCACGAACGGTACGGCGATGTCTTTGGGACGCGCGTGCTCACCGGGCAGTCGTTCTTCGTGCGCGACCCGGCGGTCGTGAACGCGATCAACGTGACCCACGCCAAGCACGTGCAGAAGCCCAAGGTCGTGAAGCAGATGTGGAAACCGTTCCTCGGCAACGGGCTCGTGCCGAACGACGGCGAATCGTGGCGGCGCCAGCACAAGCTGATCATGCCGGGGTTTCACAAGCTTCGCATCGATGCCTACGCGCCAACCATGGCTCAGTACACGCGCGAGATGGTGCGGAGCTGGCGCGAAGGCGAGCAGCGAGATTTTCGGCGTGAGATGGTGGCGCTCACACTCCGTGTCGTCGCAAAGACGCTATTCGACACCGACCTCGCTCGCGACTCCGAAACGGTGCACCAGGCGATGCTCGACATCGGGGACGCCTTGTTCGATCACGCGCAGACGCCGATCCCCGCACCGCGCTGGTGGCCGTCCGAGCGAAACAAAAAGATGGTTCGGGCGCTCGATGCAATGGACGAGCTGATCCATCGCCTGATCCACGCACGGCGACGCGAAGGTAAAGACCACGGCGACCTGATGTCGCACATCGTGTTCGCGAAAGACGAAAAGGGCTCGATGTCGGATCGACAGATGCGCGACGAGCTCATGACGCTGATCTTCGCGGGTCACGAGACCACCGCGCACACGTTGACGTGGGCGTGGTACCTCCTCGCGAAGAACCGCGACAAGCTCGCGAACGCCCAGCACGAAATCGACGAGACCCTCGGCGGCCAGCCGATCGGCATCGACGACCTGCGGAGCCTTCCCTATCTCGAGATGTGTCTGAAGGAGTCCCTGCGTCGTCTTCCGGCGGTCTGGATTTACGGGCGCGAAACCAAGAACGAAGTTCGGCTTGGGGACTACGTGTTTCCAAAGGGTGCGATCCTCGCGGTGAGCCCTCTCGCCGTGGGCCGAAATCCGAAGTACTACGATCGGCCGCTCGAGTTCCGGCCCGAACGCTGGACGCGCGAGTTCGAGCGTCAGCTTCCGCGCGGGGCGTACGTGCCGTTCGCGGCGGGGCCGCGAGTCTGCCTCGGCAAGCAGTTTGCGATGATGGAGATGCGCATCGTCCTCGGCACGCTGATGCAGAACGTCGACATCAACGTGCTCGATGGGTTCGAGCCGGACTTCCTCCCGGACCTCTCCCTCAACCCCGGGGAGCGGGGGATTCCGATGACCGTCCGTTTTCGCGACGGCGCCCCCATTTTGGGGCGTCGCACCGTGCGCTCGTCGAGCTTCGACAATCACGCCGCCTGAGTGCCTTTAAGGCCTATTTCAGGTTTTTCATAATGATATTATTGAGGAATTCGCCGCTTAATCCTTGACGCGGTGCGTCGAAACGCCCACATTCAAGGTCAGGAACACGGGCGGCTCGCCCCAGCAGCTGACCGTGGACCGGAAACGGGGGTTTCCCATGAACACGCAACTACTCATCGTCATCCTGTCGATCTTGGCTCTCCACGTGGCTGCCCTTGGCGGCGGCGGCTTGGTCTGGGCCGTGATGAGGCTGTTCGGCTACCGGCTGCCAGAGTCGGGCGCCGAACCGCGCGAGTCCATTCCCTGAGCGGTCAGCACCAGGACGCTTGATGTCCGGGCCGCTCGAGCAGCTCGCGTAGGTTCGCGGACACGACGCGATAGCCGACATTGCCATAGAGCTTCTGCCGGCCTTGATTCAAGTAATAGGTAGGGCTGCCTTCGATCTTGTGTTCGTCGCGTAGCTCGACGTCGCGGCATGTTTCTGCGACCGCTTCCCCGGAGGCCAGCTTGGCCTCGATCGGTGCGGTTGGCAGGCCGGCGGCGTCGAGCACGTCGAGCAGCACGTCTCGCTTCGAAACGTCGCGCGCGTGCTCGAAGAAGGCGAGGCGCACGCGCCACGCCGCCTCTTCGAAAAGCGTGCGCCCGCCGAGGTCGTCGCGGCGTGCCGAATCGATGACGCCCTCGTTCACGAGTAGCCGTGCTGCGCAAAGCATCTCGTGGGCCGCCGCGGACGTGGTAGGCGCGACCTCGTTCCAGACGCGGCTGCTCACGGTGACGTGAGGGAAATCGGTCGCGACCTTTCGAACGTGGTCGCCGAAGCCCGCATAGCCGCCTTTGTTCTTCCAGCCTTCGCCGATGCGGTAGCGGGTGGCGCCAAAAATCGGGATGAATCGATAGTCGAGCTCGATGGAAGACCCGTACTCGGCGCGGAGCTCGTCTAGACGGGCCTCCGCGACGTAGGCCCACACGCACAGCACGTCCGACACATAGGACACCTCGATGGTCATTCGAACACCACGTACGCCACTCCGGCGATGAAGAGAAGTGCGAAGACGACGAGCCACTGTCGCCAGATGTCGCTCTGGAGCGCCGAGCCCTCCGCGGGCTGCACGGCTTCGGTCCGGCCACACGTGGGGCAGCGCGGGTCGTCCCCTGAGCCGGCCGGCACGAACTCCCGGTCGCAGTCGGCGCAGACGTAGTTGGCTGCTGCGGCAGCGCTCACCATCGGCTCATCCCGCCGAGGTCGTGCACGCCCTCGAAGCCCTTGTTCTGCAGGAGCCGCCTCGCCATCGCGCTTCGCCCGCCGCTCGCGCAGTAGACGATGATTTCCCGGCCAGGGTCGCCGAGCTCGTCGGTGCGTTCGGAGAGCTCTTGAATCGGGATGCTGACGGCGCCTTCGATGTGCCCTTCGCTGAACTCCGCGGGGCTACGCACGTCGACGAGCAGGGCGCCGCCCTCTACCAGCGCGCGCGCCTGCGCTCCCGAGATACGCTCGGCGCCAAAGCGCAGATAGAGCACCGCGAGGACGAGCAGGGCGAGCACGACGAGAATCACTTTCGACAGCATCGCCTGAAGGATACCCGCGTGCGGCGGGCGCGCCACGGCGCGGCGCGCTAAACCTCTGCCTGTGGCTGAGGCAAAAACTGCAACCGAGGGCCAGGAGAACGCGCCGAACTTCGTTCACGAGCTGGTTCAGGACCACCTTCGCGAAGGCAAGCACGGGGGCCGCGTGGTCACGCGGTTTCCGCCCGAGCCCAACGGCTACCTTCACATCGGCCACGCGAAGTCGATCTGCCTGAACTTCACCACCGCCGAGCTCGCCGAGGGCGGGCGCTGCCACCTCCGCTTCGACGACACGAATCCCGAGGCTGAGGACGTCGAGTACGTCGAGTCGATCCGAGAGGACGTGCGCTGGCTCGGGTTCGACTGGGGGAGCCACGAGTACTTCGCGTCCGACTATTTCGGGCGGCTCTACGATTGCGCGGTCAGCCTCATCGAGCGCGGGCTCGCCTACGTCGACAGCCAGAGCCTCGACGAGATCCGGCAAGGGCGGGGCGATTTCTACAAGCCCGGGGTCGACAGCCCGTACCGGGGGCGCAGCGTCGAGGAGAACCTCGATTTGTTCGCGCGCATGCGTGGTGGCGAATTCGATGAGGGGGCGCACGTGCTGCGCGCCAAGATCGACATGGCGTCGCCCGACGTCAATCTCCGCGACCCGCTGATGTATCGCATCCGGAAGGTGGAGCATCATCGCACCGGAAACGACTGGTGCATCTACCCGATGTACGATTACGCGCACCCGATGTCCGACGCGTTCGAGGGCGTCACGCACTCGGTCTGCACGCTCGAGTTCGCGCACCACAATCCGCTGTATCAGTGGTTCGTGTCGCACTTCGACTTCGACCCGGTGCCCTGGCAGTACGAGTTCGCGCGGCTGAACCTCACCTACACCGTGATGAGCAAGCGGCTGCTCAAACGGCTGGTCGAAGAGGGCCACGTGAGCGGCTGGGACGACCCGCGCATGCCGACGATTGCGGGGATGCGGCGTCGCGGCTTCACGCCGGCCGCGATTCGGCGTTTTTCGGAGCGCATTGGGGTGTCGCGCCGCGACAGCATCGTCGACGTCGGCCTGCTCGAGCATGCGCTTCGCGAAGACCTCAACGCGACGTCGCCTCGAACGATGGCAGTGCTTCGGCCGCTCAAGCTGGTCATCGAAAACCTCCCTGAAGACGAAGAGGTGGTGGTGACCGCGCCGTTCAGCCCAGACGACCCGCGCTTCGGGTCGCGGGAGCTTCACCTGACACGAGAGCTCTTCATCGAGCGCGGCGACTTCATGGAAGAGCCGGTGAAGAAGTGGTTTCGCTTGGCGCCTGGAAAAGAGGTGCGGCTCCGTTACGCGGCGCTGGTAACCTGCACGGGCGTCGTCAAGAACGACGACGGCGAGGTGGTGGAGCTTCGGTGCACCTGGGACCCGGACTCGAAGGGCGGCAACGCGCCTGACGGCCGCCGGGTGCGCGGAACGCTCCACTGGGTGAGCGCGAAGCATGCGGTCGATGGCGAGGTGCGCCTCTACGACCGCCTCTTCAACGAGGAAAACCCCCTCGACGAAGCCCACGAGGGCGACTTCACCGAGCGCATCAACCCGGCCTCGCTGGAGGTGATCCAAAACGCCAAGCTCGAGCCCAACCTAGCCCACCGCGGCCCATCCGAACGCGTCCAGTTCGAGCGCCTAGGCTACTTCGTCGTCGACCCCGACAGCACCCCAGCCCACCCCGTCTACAACCGCACCATCCAGCTCAAAGACAGCTGGTCCAAACACCAAAAAAAGAAGCGCTAATTCATATAGGGGACAGTCCCCTTTTCCAGGTCCGGTCATGGAAAAGGGGACAGTCCCCTATCTAATTAGAGCATGGCGACGCGGGTGTTTAGCTCGTCGTGCCACCACTCGATGGGGGCTTCTTCGATGCCGTAGGTGAACTGGGTGTTGGCGCCGCTGGTGACGCCTTTTTGGATTTGGGCGCACACCCAGAGGTCTTCGCCTTGGAAGACGCCGTTTTGGATCAGCTCGTAGTTGAGCTCCCAGTGGGCCCGCGCTTTTTCGGTTTTGGGCTCTTCGGGGATGATCAGGTCGTGCTCCCAGTAGATCTCGTCGATGCCGGTGGGGTACACGGTGGCGCGGCTGACGAAATCGGGCTGCACGACGAAGATCGTGTTGGGGAAGATCACGTAGGTCGGCGTGGCGACGCCTCGGACGTCGTCGATCTCGCCCGCTTCGAGCGCTTCTTGGAACCCGCTCCGCCCCACGATCGAGCGCACGTGCGGCCCGGCAAGCTCCGAGTAGCTTTTGTGGTCTTTGAAGTACGGCCCGACGGTGTTCTTGTGGAGGTGCCGGACGTGGTAGCCGTCGAGAAAGGCTTCGACCACGATCTTCCAGTTCGCGCGGGCGGTCGACGTCGCGCGCCGAAACACGACATGGCTCTCCAGGCCGAGCCCACCGAGGTCGGGCTCGAGCGGCCCCAAAAACGCATCGAAGTCGTAGCCCGCGCCGGGCGTGGCCACGACCCACACGAACCCAAACCGCTCCGCGACGGGTAGCGAGACCAAGCCGAGCTCGGCTTTGTCGAGCGTGGGGAACAGCTCCTGCTTGGGAACGTGCGAGAGGCTGCCCTGAAGGTCGTAGGTCCAGCCGTGGTAACGGCACTGAAGCGATTTGCGAACTTTGCAAAAGCCCGGCTCCTCGAGAAGGCGCGTACCCCGGTGCCGGCACACGTTGAGCATGGCGTGAAGCTCACCGTCTCGGTCGCGTGTGATCAAGATCGGGACGCCGAGCCCGTCGTGCACCAGGCACGCGCCGACCCCAGCGAGCTGCGAGACGTGCGCCACCGCAATCGGGAGCGTCCTCAAGAGCTGTTGCTCGCCGCGAAGCTTTGCCTCATCGGTATACACGGAAGTCGGGATCTGGAAATCATGCAGCGCCGGGTCGGCGCCGTTCTCATAGGTGTGAACCAGCTTCGCGAGGAGCTGCTTGTGGATTTCCGGGTTCTTCACGTGGCCGCCTCCGGGATGGGCACCGGTCGCATGGACCAATACGTGGCAAGGGTCAGCCCGGAAATCAAGTGCCACACGCCCCACCACGCCGCAACGATCGCCATGCCGCCGAGCCCATCGAAAAAGCCGAAGATGAGCACGAGCGCCAGAGCCGAGTTCTGGATCCCGACCTCGATCGAAATCGCGCGCGCGTCGTAGCGCGGGCAGTTGAGCGCACGCGCCGTGAAATAGCCGAGTGCGAGGGCCAGCGCGTTGTGGAGCATGACGGCGAGAGCGACGTAGCCGATGTTGTCGAGGAACTGCCGCCAGTTCCCCAAAAGCGCACCCGCGATGAACAGCCCAAACGCCCCGAGCGAAAACGCCTTCATCGGCCCTCGGATTCGTGCCGCCCACTCGGGCTTTTTTGCAGCGACCAGCATGCCCAGCATCAGCGGGATCAGCAGGATCACGAGAATCGTTTTGAACAGCGCGAACGGGTCGAGGTCGACCTCACGTAGGATTGCGGCGGTCTTCGGATTGAGGCTGCCCCAAAACGTGAGGTTGGTCGGGGTCATCACGACCGCCAGCGCCGTCGAAATCGCCGTCATCGTCACGCTCAGTGCAGAGTTGGCCCGCGCATGATGCGCGAGGAAGTTCGAGAAGTTCCCGCCGGGGCACGCCGCCACCATCATCATGCCGAGGCCGATCGAGGGCAGGGGGTCGATCGCCGAGACCAGCGCGAAGGTCATGGCAGGGAGCAGCACGAACTGCGCGCCGAGGCCGATCAGCGGCCCGCGAGGGTCACCGATCACGCGTTTGAAGTCATCGACCCGAATGTCGAGCGCGACCCCGAACATGATGAGGCCGATCAGCGCGTTGAGGATCGTCAGCATCTCCGCGTTGAAGTTGAGCTGAACCTGATCGACGGTTTCCAAGACTACGCGCTCGTTTCGCCTAGGTGCCGCGCACGAGGGTCGAGATCCAGCGGCGTGTGTCCGCGGGGTCGATCACGGCGTCGATCTCGAAGTGCTCTGCCATGTTGGTCGCTCTTCCGCGCTCGTAGAGCTTGGCGACCATCTGCTCAAACATCGTTTCGCGCTCGGCTGGGTCGGCGATCGCCGCGAGCTCTTTGCGAAAACCGAGCTTCACCGCGCCCTCGAGCCCCATGCCGCCGAACTCGCCGGTCGGCCATGCGATGGTGAACGACGGCGCTTTGAAGCTGCCCCCCGCCATCGACTGTGCCCCGAGCCCGTAGCCCTTGCGAAGAACCACGGTGCAAAACGGCACGTCGAGCGACGCCCCAACGGTGAACAGCTTCGCGGCCCGCTTCACGAGTCCCGTCTCTTCCGCAGCGGGCCCCACCATGAACCCCGGCGTGTCGCACAGAAACAAGAGCGGAACGCCAAACGTGCTGCAGAGCTTCATGAACCGGCTGGCCTTGTCCGCGCCGTCCCCGTCGATGGCGCCTCCGAGGTGCATGGGGTTGTTGGCGATGACGCCGAGCGGGCGCCCCTCGATGCGCGCGAGCGTCGTGACCATGCCCGCGCCGAACCCCGCGGTGAGCTCGAGCGCCGAGCCCGCGTCCACCAGGATGTCGATCACTTGCCGAACGTCATAGACGCGAAGCCGGTTTTCCGGAATGGCGTTTCGCAGCAGGCCCTGGTCGGCCTGCTCCCAGTGGTCGATGGAGCCCTGAAAGAATCCGAGGTACTTTTTCGCGGCCGCCACCGCTTCGGCGTCGTCGTCGACGAGCACGTCGATCACGCCGTTTGCGTATTGGGACCCCGAGGGCCCGATTTGCTCGGGCTCGAAGACGCCGAGGCCGCCGCCCTCGATCATCGCCGGCCCGCCCATCCCGATGTTCGATCGCTTGGTGGCGATCACCACGTCGCAGCAGCCGAGGAGGGCTGCGTTACCTGCAAAGCAGTGGCCGGAGCACACACCGACGAGGGGCACCCCACCGGAAAGCTCGGCGAAGTACTGAAACGCACGGCAGTCGAGGCCCGCGACGATGTCGTAGTCCGTGTCGCCCGGCCGACCGCCGCCGCCTTCGGTGAAGAACACGACCGGCAGCTCCCGCTGCTCCGCGATCTCGAACATCCGGTCCTTCTTCAGGTGGTTCATCGTCCCCTGCGTGCCGGCGAGTACGGTGTAGTCGTAGGACATCGCCACGCACTGCGTACGTGTGTCGCCGAAGAGGGCGCTGTTCACGCGGCCAACCCCAGCCACCAGGCCGTCGGCGGGCGTGCGCTCGACCAGCTCGGCGTGAGGCCGTCGCCGCCTCTGCGCGGCGATCACGAGCGCGCCGTATTCGATGAACGTCCCTTCGTCGACGAGGTCTTCGACGTTTTCGCGCGCGGTGCGCTGGCCGCTCTTTCGGCGCCTGGCCACCGCGTCGGGACGGTTTTCGTCGAGCCCGTGGGCAAGGCGCGCCTCCACCTCGGCGAGGTCGGCTCGTGCTGCCGGGCCCGACGGCGCAGGCGCAACCGTCGGCTCGGAGGTCGTGTCGGTACGCTCGAGGACCACGAGCTGCGCCCCTTCAGCAACGGTCTCTCCTTGCTCGACCAGCACGCGCTTCACGACGCCAGCCTGATCGGCAACCACCACGTGCTCCATCTTCATGGCCTCGAGCACGATGAGCGCCGCGCCGACCGGAACCACCTCGCCCGGGGTCGCCTCGATGCGAACCACCACGGCCTGCATCGGGGCACGGGCTTCGAATCGATCGCCCATGGCGGCTTGTACCAGCTTCCGACGGAATTGGGGGAGCGATTCCGAGCAGCCCGCGCCGGCTTGAGCGCATCCGGGCTTCGTGTCTTGGTAAGGAGATGCGCCACCGTCTCGCCTTACTTGCTCTGATCGCAGCCACCGTGTTCCACGTGGGCCCTTTGCAAACCCCCGCTCAGGCCGAGGCCGACGTCGCCCCGACACACCAGCTCCGCCTTGCCACTCTCGCCCCGCGACAGTCGGGCCTCGGAAAAGCGTTTCAAGAGCTCAAGAAAGAGCTCCGCGCGCGCACCGACGGCCAGGTCGAGCTCAAGATGTACCCTGGCGGGGTCGCCGGCGACGAGATGACCGTCGTTCGCAAAATGCGCGTTGGACAGATGGACGGCGCGCTCCTCACCTCGACTGGCCTCGGGGCGCTGGTGCCGCAGGTGCTCGTGCTGCAGGCGCCCGGTCTCATCACCAGCTACCCCGAGCTCGATGAGGTCCGCGAAAGACTCGCGCCCGACCTCGAAGCACTCTTCGACAAAGCAGGCTATGCGCTCATCTCGTGGGGCGATTCGGGTCGCATTCGAATCTTTTCCAAGCACAAGGTCCAGCACCCCGACGACCTCAAAAACGTCCGCCCGTGGGTGTGGCGCGGTTCGCCTACGATGCGCGCGTTCATCGAAGCCGCCGGCGCCAACGGCGTCATCCTCAATCTTCCCGAGGTGTTCAGCGCGCTTCAAACCGGCATGATCGACACGGTGGTTGCATCGTCGATCGGGGTGCTCGGGTTTCAGTGGCACACCCGGCTCGAGACGATGAGCAAGCCTGGGGGCGGTATCGTCGTCGGAGCCTACGTGATCAGAAAAGACCGGCTCGAAGCCCTTCCGAAGGCCGCGCGCGACTACATCGTGCAAAGCGCGATCGAGAACGCGGACGAGTTTCGTGACGGCGGCCGAAAGGTCGACGAACAGGCGAGCAAGGCGCTCGCTGGCAGGCTCAAGACGGTGAATCTATGGCGCAACAAGGAGGCCTGGGAGGCCGTGCAGCGCAAGGCGCGCAACGCGCTCGTAGGCCGGCTCTACTCGCGTTCGCTGATGCTGCGAGTTCAGGAAATCACGGGAAGGAAATACTGATGAATCTGCTTAGATTGACCTTTCTACTGGCCCTCGCTGTGCCGCTCATGATCGGCTGCGGCAGTGACGCCGTCGAGGTCGGCACCGGCGGCGAAGGCGGAACCGGCGGCGAAGGCGGAACCGGTGGAATGACGTTCGTGCCAGGCGAGGCGTGCACGGCCTTTTGCGCGACCCTCGTCGGCACCTGCGACGCGTTTCCGCTCAGCGAGCCCGACTGCGGGAGCTCTTGCCAGGCCCTGGTAGAGGAAGGGCGGGCTGCGTCCGAGGATTGCGCGACCGCCTACGAGAACGGCTTTTCGTGCGTCGCCGAGCAGAGCTGTGCCGATGTCGTGGCCTGGGTCAACCAGGTGGAAAACCCCTGCACCCCATTCATCGACGTCATCGCGCAGCTCTGCCCCTCCTGAGCACAAAAAAAGGGCGCCCGGCTCTGCCAGGCGCCCCATTTCTCGTCGTGGTAGCGGAGACTCAGCAGTCGTCGCTCGGGATGCCCGAGCACTCGACGAACTCAGGCGTGCAGCCGAGCCCGTCGCCGCCCAACGTGCAGCGGCAGTCGATGCAGTCGGGAGCCGTGGTGTCGATGGCGCATCGGTCGGTGCAGAACGCCGCGCCGCAGGCCACGGTCGCGCCGTAGCACGCAATGCATTCGTCGCTCAGCTGCCCGCCACCCGTGATGGTGTCGATCGTCCCTTGGATGCACTCCTCGACGCACACCGCGAGTGTGGTAATCGTCGCCTCGGGGCAATTGGGGAAGCACGCCACGACTTGGATGGTCTCGCTTCCACATCCTCCCACCTGAGGTATCGAGCTGTCTGAGCCGCGCACGCAGTCGCTTCCGATCGCCGACACGGCGTCGGTGCCCGAGGTCATCTCGCCGCGATCGTTGGTGTAGTCGACCTCCGCGTAGACCGCCGCGTCGTCCTCGTTGATGCATTCGCCGACTGTGGCGTCGCCGTCGGTGCCGCCCGTGCCGCCACCCGTGCCGCCGCCGCCATTGGTGCCGCCGGTCGGCGGTGGTGCGGGAGCGCCCGTGATCGCTGGCCCGCTGTCGCAGCCGATCGCCACCGCGCCAGCCAATGCAAGAACCGCAGTAAGTTGGATTAGTTTCATGGGTTGGTTCCTTTCTCTTGGCTCTACCCGGTCAGAAGATCATGGCAGCGCGGAGCTGCGTGGTCCAGAGGAAGGCGTCGTTGAACCCGGCGGTCGTAAAGGCTTTGCCCGGCTGCATGACGCCAAACTCGAGGTCGACCCAAACGATGTCTTTGGCACCCACGCGAGCTCGGAACGCACCGTCGAGCTCCCAGCCCATGAAGCAGTCGGTGCTAAGTCGGCACCGCTGCTTTTTTTGGTTGTAAATCAGAGGGTCGAGCTTGGCGGCCCAAGAGACCAGAGCCTGCGCGTGGAACTCGAGCCCGGGCACGATCGTGACGCGTCCTGAAGGCAGAGCGTAGACGGAGTTCCAAACGCTTCCGTTGGTGCCGATTTCAACGCCCGCGTTGAATGGGGAAAGGGAGTCGTAGGTGAGGGCGCGGAGCGCGACCTGGTACATGAGGAGGCCAACCTTGACGTTTTCATTGAAGGCGCGCGTGCGAAGGGTGGGTGGGGCGTTCCCGTTGGCTTCGCGTTCGTTGAACGAGAGAACGTCGTCATCACCCGAGGAGTAGCCGCTCTCGAGCTGCGCCGCCCACTTGCCTTCTTTGAGAGCGCCGACGCGCCCGAGCACGTTGAAGATGCGCCCCTTGCCGACGTTGCACTGCTCGGGCCCGCACCCACCGGTGAAAGGCAGCGAGCCGCTGCCACCGAGGATCGTGTAGAACTCGCCCTCGGTCGTGAACGCGACCTTCTTCTTGCTCTTCTTCGGCGTCAGCTTCATTCGCCACGCCACGTCTGGGATGGTGATACGAGTGACAGTCGAGCGCTGCCAGCGATACACCGCGTAGGCACCGACGAACAGCTCATCCGTGGCTGCGTTGCCGAAGTCCTCGTCGAACCACGCCAGCACGCCGACGATCTCGCTCACGCGCCGATCGAGGTTCGTGAGATACGCAAACGGATTGTTGACGCGGCCGGGGTCAGTCGTCCAGGAGGGCCTGAACGTGTCCGGGTTCGAAGCCACCGGCGGCGCCTGGAGGTTCGGAGCGAGCACCGGGTCTTGAGAGATCCGGTCGTAGACGAACGCGAAGATCAGCGGCGTTTGGCGGGTGTCGCCTTTGCTGATGCCGCGCGCCAATGTGATTGGCCTCGTCGCGAAGAGAATTCGGTCGAAGGTCTCGCCGCGGCGGAACTCGCCCCATTCGGCGAGGCCGTTGCCGGCGTGCGTCAGAAGCCCGGAGCCCCACTGGGATTCCATTCGGCCGACGCGAACCTGTCCGATCGGGACGAGGAATTCGATCCACGCGCGCTCGAGCTTCAGAGAGTCGCGAAGGTCGTAGCCGTCACCCTGGGGGGCCGGGCCGCCAAAAGTCGTGTACGACTGGTCGACTGCGAAGAGCCCGGCGCTGAAGGTACGGTTGTTGTCACCCCAAACGACGTTGTCGAAACCGTCGATGGTGAAGCGCAGACGCGCGATGGGGAGGTCCGGGTTGGGCCCGTAGGAGACCTCTGGGTCGAGGCGAAGGCGCATCTCGCCGAACGATGCGTTCTTGCTCGGCATGGCCAGCGGATCGCGTCCCGGCTCGGGACCGTTCAGGCTCCCCTGCGGCATGGGCGCGTTGCCGATCCAGTTGTAGCGAGCGCGGTAGTAGCCGTGGAAGATGAAGCGAAGCGGGATCGCCTCTTCTTCACCGGTGCGCACGCTCCGCCCGACTTCGCCGATGTTCTTGCGAATCCGCTCGCGCTCGGCGGCTTCGGTGCCCATGCCTGCTTGGCTCGGGTCGGTCGACACCTTCGAGCTCGGCGGACGGGCGCCTGTGACCTTGCCCATCTCCTCGCCTGGGCTGTCCTGATTGGCTTTGAGCTTGTCGAGCTCGCTCATGCCCTCGGTTCCGGTGTCGGTTCCGGTATCTGGCGCGGGATCCGCGTCCTGAGCGGCCACCTGCCCTGTCGAAAGCAGAACCGCCATCATGGCGACTAGCATCCACCTAATTTTCACGTCGCACCTCCACCTTCTCGAACGAGAGCGCGCCTCATGCAGGCATCCGGGCGCCATCGTGAGCCCGGTTGTGCGGAGAATGCACAAATGCGGAACGTTCTGTCTACCCCCTTTTTCCGGGTTTCTCGTGCGCGAGCGGCGACCGCGGCGCGCGCGTGGGCTGTCGCATCGAGTGCGAGCGCCGTTCCTCGCGCAGATTTCAAACGTGTCGTGGTGAAGAACGCGTAGGTTTATTCAGCGCAAAATGGGCATCGTCCGGCGCGTTCAGCCGGCCTCGGCGCTGAACATGTAAACCCGTATCGCTTCGCGCGACGGCTTCGGCGCGACGACTACGCACTTTCTGCGCTTCGCCGTTTTCGGTCGTCATCGACGTGCGCGGGCCAAGATGAAGATGCGCTTTCCGACGCTTGCGTGAACCTCGACCCGCGCGGCGCCGAGTGCGACAGCCCATCGCGGAAGCGCCGGCTCGGCGACCATCACCAGCTCGTATCCGTCGAGCGACCCATCGACCGCGGAACGAAAGAAGCGCTGCGCATCGGCGTCGGCTTGCGCGCGCTCGTGCACCGCCGACGCGGCCATGCCCTCGGACAGCTCTCTCGGGATGTGCTCGTAGGCCGTGAATTCGGGGATGACCAGCACGTCGGGGCTGCGGTCGAGCACGTTGCCATACGCCTCGTCGATCTCTTTCGCGCCGACGAGTGGATTTCGCTGCTCGATCGGCCGGCGGCTGACGCGCTGAAGGCGATACGGCGACGCGTCGGAAACGTCGAAGTGCGGAAGGTGAACCAGCAGGCCGTACGTCTCGACCACCGCGCCTTCGTCGAGCGCGCCGAGATACGCGTCGACCTGGTGTCGGGCGTCGCCGAGCTGGGTCAGGTGCACCTTGGCGCTGTGCGCGGCCGCCCAAGCGACCATCGCAGCAAGTGCGACTCGTCCGGCGCGCAGGGTGCCTTTCGGCCTTGCTGCGAGCCACGACGAGAGAACCGCCGACGCCACGCCGCCGTAATACGAAAGCCAGAAACCAAACGGCAGGACGAAGCGGTGCTGAGCGCGCGCGACGACCAGCGTGAAAAACACGAGGCTGCTCAGCCCGGCACAGAGCGGCAGCAGCCGAAACGTTCGCGCGTGCACGCCCTCGCCACCCGGCCGTGCGAGCACCCAGATCACGCCGGCCCAGCACAGGGCCACCACCGGCCACGGCCAAAACAAAGCCTCTTGACCGGCGAGGATGTCGGTCACGTTGGCAAAGATGCCCTCGGGCGTGCGGGCGTAGGTCATCCAGTCCTGGCTTGCGCCGCCGGTCAGCTCCGAGAGGCGCGCGAAAAAGCCGGTGGGGTTCAGCAGACCGCCACCGAGCAGGCCGAGCGAGACCGCGCCTGCCGCGGTCGCAATCGCCGCGTTGCGATAGTGGGCACTGAGCGGTCCGAAGGGACGGTCGCGACGCAGCGGAAGCAGCAGCACGTAGACGAGACCCGGCAGGACGAAGCCCGCGTACGCCTGGTCTTTGGTAGCGACCGCGGCTCCGGCGAGAACACCAAACCAGACGTAGTCCTTCAGTGCCCGGGTCTCCGCGACGGTGAGCAGGCGGTCCAGCGCGAGCGCGGTCCACATGAGATAGGGCCCGTCGAGATTGCTCACGCGGCCGTAGTACGCGAACGTGAGGCAGGTCGCGGCCCACACGGCCGCCCAGCGTCCAGCCGAAGCGTTCACGGTGCGCCGCGCGATTCGGGCGACCACCAGAACCGAGACGCAGCCCATCCCCACCGCGAGAAGCTTCGCGACGATCGAGCAGGCAGTCATCGTGGGTACCGTCAGGATCTGCTCCATCAAGGACGGCAGCGTCCATTCGTCGGCGGCAAGCGCAGCGGGCAAGAGAACGGGGAGGCAAAGCACGCCGACCAGCAGGTTGTGAAACAAAGGATACCGGTGCCCTTGCCCTGGCGTGAGGTTGACGGCGATCCCCGCAAAGAAATCACGCGGCGCGATGCCATCGTTTTCCCACCCGTAGGCGCCCGGCAAGTCCCAGCCGATCGCGGCGAGCTGCGACAGCGCGAAGACGAGGACGATCCAGCCGACCGCGCGGTCCTCGCGGAGGAGCTTCATGACGGCGTCAGCTTGTATGCGTAGAGCCGCCCGAGATGGCGAATGAAGTTGAGCTGCTCTTTGAGTGAGAGCTTGCTTTCGCCGTGCTGTCGGTCGGCGAAGTGAATCGGGACCTCGCTCGGCTTCACGAACTCGCCTTTCACGAAGATCTCGAGCGCGATCTTGTACCCGATCGGTGAGAGCTCGCTCGCGTCGGGCATGTTGCGGCGCTCGATTGCGAAGAAACCGCTCATCGGGTCTTTGAGGGGGCAGAGCGGCTTGGCGAGCAACGACGGAACCACCGAGTTGAGCTTGCGGAAGAAGCTCCAGTCGTCGTGGATCGAGCCGCCGGCGACGTAGCGCGAGCCGAGCACGAAATCGCTCTCGCCGCTTTTCAGACGCTCGACCATCGTCGGAATCGCGCTCGGCGGGTGGGACAGGTCCGCGTCCATCACCACGATGATGTCGCCGGATGCCGCCGAGATACCGTGAATTACCGCGGTCGCCAGCCCTCTTTCGCCACGACGGACGACGATCCGAACGGGAAACCGTTTTGCGAGCTCGGCGCAGATCTCCTCGGAGCCGTCTTGCGAATCGTCGTCGATGAACAGGAGCTCGTAGTCGTCTCCCGAGTGGCCGAGAGCATCATCGACGGCGTTGGCCACGAGGGGGAGGTTGTCCGCCTCGCGATAGGTCGGGACCACGACGGAGATCACGCGGCGCGTGTAGCACAAATCGACGAGGGCTTCCGTCGCGGTGGCGTGCGGAGGGGCGCTGGGCTAAGAGCGTCGGCGAGGTCGCTGCTTGATCCCCTCGATCGCGCATTTCGTTTGGTACGGGCCCAGGCTGCCCTACCTGCACGCCCTCGCGATCCGCTCCGCGGCCACCCACGGGAACTTCGATTCGGTGAGGCTTCACCACACCGACCCGCTCGAGGAGCTCCCCCACGTGCGCGACCTGTTTTCGCTCCCCAACTTCGAGCTCGTGCCCCTCGACGACCGCGCGCTCTGCGAGGAGGCCGAGGGGCCTGCGCTCGCCGATCTGGTCGCTGCGCTCGAGTCCCCAGTGGCGCGCTCGAACCTGGTGCGCACCGCGCTCGTGTATCGCGATGGCGGCGTCTACCTCGACATGGACACGCTCACGATTCGACCGTTCGACGACGTGCGGGGGCGCGCTCCGGGCTTCCTCGGGCAGGAGCACATCGTGTTCCCGGGAGAGGTCGTCGCGTCTTGGGATCCGCGGGTGAAGGGCGCGGCATATTTGAAGACCACCGTCCGTGACCTCTACCGCAGGCTGCCGCACGGATATCGCTACTTTCCGCGAATCGAGCACCGCTATCACCGTGCGGTCAACGGCGCGATCCTCGGCGCTGTAGCGGGGCACGCCTTTTGTGCACAGTACCTCGAGGCGATGACGCGCGTGCCGAAAGCGCGTTGGAAGAAGCCGCACGCGCTCGGGACCCACCTCCTGCAGGAGGTCTACGCGGACTACGCTGGCAGCGATCTTCACACGTTTCCGCCGCCATATTTCTATCCTCTCCCTCCCGAGATCAGCGCCCACTGGTTTCGTTTCTACCGGGACGGCGTCGACCCAATGGAGGTGATTCGGCCGGAGACGTGCTGCGTGCACTGGTACGCGTCGGTTCGCACCAAGAAAATCATCGCGACGATGGACGAGGCCGAGCTGCGAAGCCTCGCGAGCCAGCAGCTTTTTTCGGCTCTGGCTGCACGAGTGCTCGGCGGCGAGACGATCACGCAGTGACCGCGCGACTCGGCTGGGCGGGCCGGCACCACGCTCTCAGCCACACGAGATTCACCACCAGTGAGATGCCGAGCCCGATGACGCCGACCTCGCCGAGCGAGCGGAGGCCCGGGCTGTCGGCGGTCATCAGAGCGCCAAACGCGACCATCGAGGTCAGCGTCGATGCGGCGACCGCTTTGTACGTGGCGTATCGCTCACGCGGGTTGCCCGAGGTGAGCGTCCATCTCACGTGCACTGCGCCATCGACGGCGAGGCCGATGACGACGGGCACCGCGAGAAGGTTGTACAGGTGGAGGTCGATGCCGAGCAGGGTCAGCGTCGCTGAAAACAGCACCGTCGTCAGCGCCGTCGCGAGAAACACGTCGCGCGTCATGGTGAACGAGCGGCTTGCGATGCCCGTGGCGACGATCAGCCCCAAGAAGACGAGGGCGATGATCCACGGGGCGTCGGCGATTAGGGCGGGCGTCACTTCGCCGAGGAGCGCGGCGGCCGACGCGAACGTCACGTCGGGGTGAGCGGCCCGAAGCTCGTCGAGCCAGGCGGCGAGCCGTTCCATCGCCTCGGCGTTTGAGCCGCGAAGCGGCACGTAGATGATGCCGCTCTCCCCGACCGTGCCGTCTTTCGTCACCAGCGTGGCGGCAAGCCATGGCGGGAGCTGGTCCGGCTGGGGAGGGCCGTCGACTTGGACCCAGGGCTCGAGCTCGTCGAGGTCGTCGAGGAGCTCTTGGTCCTCGCGCTCGGTGGCTTTTTCGCGCGCCCGCACGATCGTGGCCTGAAGGTCATCGAGGATGCTGGTCTTCTCGTCGGAGTCGTCGGGAAAGATCACCTGCGCGGAAACCACGATGGGCTCGGCGCCGAGCGTTTCGACTGCGCCCTCGCCCATCAGCGGGTCGACGAGAGCACGGTCGACCGCATCGCGAGACTGGCCGATGTAGAGCGCGTTGATGTTCCCGCGTGCGCGCATCATCGAGGCGTCCATGCCGTGGCCTACCCCCTTGGGCTGCAGCTTGCCGAGGTTGGGCTCGAAGCCCACCTGGGCCGCAACAGGGAGCGCGAGCGCGCCGAGCACGAGCCCCACGACGGCGAGCCCGCGCGAGCTCCGGTCTTTTGCCGACGGCTGCCGTTGCGCCTTCACCCGGCCCGGAATCACGCGCACGACGGCGGGGAACACGGCGAGGGTCCAGAGCAGGGTGACGATGATGCCGAGCGACGCCATCCAACCCATTTGCGAAAAACCCTGAAAATCGGTCATCGAGAGCGCGCCAAAACCGCAGGCCGTCGTCAGGCCGGCCACCAGGAGCGAAACCCAGAGCTCCTGCACGCTCGCCTTGGCCGCAGCGCCCGGGTTGTGCCCCTCGGCCCGGGCGGACTGATAGTGCATCAGCAGGTGGATGCCGAAGTCGATCGCCATGCCGGCGAGGATCGCGAGCGCGGACGCGCTGATGATGTTGATGTTCGGCTCGATCAGCGCGATGAGCCCAATGGCGACTGCTAGGCCGCTCAGCATCGGGACCATGAGCTGTACGACCGCGGTGGGATCGCGAAAGAAGATCAGAACCACCAGCAGGGCCCCGACGGCGGCGAGGATCGACACGAGGCGAAGGTCGTTGAGAATGATTTCGTGCTCGAGTGGCGCGGCGCGGTAGCGGCCGATCACCTCGATGCGGGTGCCCTCGGGCTGCGATGCCGCGAGCGGCACGGTGATCGCTTCGGCGCGATCTTTGATCGTGCGCGCGTACCCGAGGTCGCCCGGCGTGCCGCCGAGCATGACCTGCACCGCGCAGACGTTGCCTTCGTCGTTGCAGAGCGCGTCTTCCGCGTCGTCGTCTTCGTCGCCCTCGTCTTCGCTCTCCGTCCGAGCCTGCTTGGCGGACTGCCCGGTGAGCTGCTTCAACACGAGCCCTGCCTGGGATCGGTCGACCGCCTCGCGAACGTCGTCGCTATCCGGAAGCTCGGGCGGGTCGGCGATGGTCACGCACAGAGGCGACGCTTTGCAGACCTCCCAGTCGAGCGCCTCTTCGGCGAGCTCGCTCCATTCGTAGAGCGTCTCGGCATCGACGTAGTAGAGTGCTCTTTCTGCGAGCCCGTCGAGGCCGTAGCCGGTCATCACCCAACTGGTTTCCGGCCATTGTGAAAAGGCCGCGCCGAGCTCGCGAGCGAGCGCGCGGCTTCGCGATGGATCGGTCGTTTCGACCAAGATCGTGAGGGGCTCGTCGAGCGCGAGCTTCGTGCGGGTCTCGTCGATCGAGCGGACTGACACCGAGTCCGCAGGGAGCAGCGCCTCGAGGCCCGTGTCGAGAGAGAGCCCACGAGCGAGCCAGACTCCGAGCGACGCGAGACCGAGCGCAACGACGAGTGTCAGGACGGATCGCGCCACTGCGCGGGACTATAGACCCCACCGCCAGGAGCACAACTGTGGGCAAACGCTTGGCCGTCTCGCAGCCCAAGATCGAAAGTCTCTTGAAGGCCGTCCGGGTTTGCGTAGTCGAACTTGTCGATCTCGATCGGCGCGGAGGGATGAACCCACGTCACGCCGCGCTGCTTCGGGAACGGGCCGTCGTGGCGCTGGCTCAGCAAGACCAGCGTTTCACCAGGCTGGTCCGAAGCGAGTCTCACGGGCACGTGCTCGATGAAGCCCCCGTCGAGCACCGGCCGGTCGCCGAAGCGTCCCTCGGGCAAAACCGGTGGGATGCGCGACGACGCGAGCACCATGTCGACGAACTCGTCCGGAGTACGACAGTCGGCAACGCGCCCGACGACGGGACGGAACCCCGCCTTGGTGGGCCAGGTCGGATGAAACACGTCGCCTCTCACCAACGTTTCGAGGCCGTAGACCATGAACGCGAACGCGGTGCCGAGCCTGCCTCCGAGCCATCCTGGGTACGCGCTCATCAGCACGTGAATCGAGGTCTGCTTGAGCATGCGAAGCTCGACCGGCCCGACGATCGTCCGAAGCGCCTCGCGATACATCTGGGGATGAGGGAAGAGCCCACCCGGCTTCAGTGGGTTGACGTTGTTCCAATGGATGTTGGCTGGGTTTTTCGCCGTGAAGTCTTTGAACAGCGCGAGCGCCTCGCGGGCCTGACCGAGCCACGCCACCGCAGACATCGCGGAGCCTGCGCTCGTCGAGCCGAAAAACTTCACGGAGCCCTGGAGATCGAGGCCGGCCGATTTGGCGCCTTCCCAAAAACCAAGCTGCCAGAAGCACCGGCTGCCGCCGCCGGCAAAGATCGCGTTGCGGAATTCCACGAGCGGTCGAGTGTGCACCGAAGCCGCGGCCGCTGTCGAGCCGAAGCGAGTTGCCTAGCCACCGAAATCGAGTAGACGATGGCCGCCATGAAGCCGCTCGTCGTTTGCCTCGATCTCGAGGGCGTTCTGATTCCAGAGGTCTGGATCGCCTTTGCGGAAAAGACCGGCATCGACGCCCTTCGCCGAACGACGCGCGACGAGCCCGACTACGACGTGCTCATGCGCGGCCGCGTGGAGATTCTCGATGAGCACGGCTTCAAGCTCGCCGACATTCAAGACGTCATCGCGGGGATGGAGCCTCTGCCTGGGGCGCGCGACTTCCTCGACGAGCTTCGCGAACGCACCCAGCTCATCATCTTGAGCGACACGTTCTATCAGTTCGCGGCTCCGTTCATGCGCCAGCTCGGGCAGCCGACGCTCTTTTGCCACCAGCTCTTGACCGACGAGTCGGATCGGGTGGTCGACTACGAGCTCCGAATTCCGGACGGCAAGCGAAAGGCGGTGGCCGGCCTCAAGAACATCGGCTTCCGCGTGCACGCCGCGGGCGACAGCTACAACGACACCACGATGCTGAAGGAAGCCGACCGTGGGATCTTGTTTCGCTGCCCCGACAACGTCGCCGAGGAGTTTCCGCAGTTCAAGCGCACCGACGCGTACGCTGAGCTCATGCCCGCGCTCCTCGACTAGCGGAGTTGCACCCGCTCAGCGCTTGGCTTCTTTGGTGACCGCGCGAGGCGCGTTCTTTTGCACCGACTTGATGCCGTTTTCCATGGCGCGGGCGGTGTTGTAGTGCTCGCTGTGCCCCACGACGCGGCCGTTGCCCGCCTTCATGACGAAGTAGTCTTTGCCGTTCCGCGTCTTTCGACGCTCAAAGCTGCCGGCTGAGCTCGCGCAGCCCTGCACGCACGCGATGCCCTTCTTTGCGCCGCCTTTGCTCTTGTAGTGCTGGCTGGTGAGGATGACCTCGCCGTTGCTGGCGAGCAGATTCCACATGTACTTGCCACCCTTAGACGGCTTGAGCTCGAACTTCCCTAGCATCGATTCCCTCCGTTGGGTGCGAGAACTGTGGCGAACTATAGGCGAGGCGAACGCGGCGGCACAACTCCGAAAGGCGGGTGTCACTCAGTCGGCATAGACCGCGGCGTGCACGGCGCGCGCCGCGTCGACCATGCCGAGCCCGGGGTCGGTGAGCAGGTGCGTGTCGATGCCGCGAACGGTGCCGAGCCGACAGGCTCGAAGCGCCTCGAATCCTGGGTGCCGGCAGAGCGTTTGCTCGGTGCCGGGATTGGTGATGATCCACGGCGGGTCGAGGCTCAGGAGCTGCTCGTTGGTGTAGGCCGGCCACGCGACGAATCCAGCCTCGGCCGCGACGTCGTCGAGCCCGCCCGCCACGAGAATGTCGTGAAAGCTCGTGCCTTTGGTTCCGCCGTAAAGTCGGTCGCCGTGAATGCCGACGTAGAGCCCGCGCCGACGACGGTCCGCCGGCACCGCCTTCGAAACCTGCGCGAGCTCGTCCAGAAACCCACGTGACAGCGCCTCTCCGCGCTCCGGCACGCCGAGCACCGTCGAGATCTGCGAGATGTTTTCGAGCAGAGTCTCTACGCCGCGCATGACGCCGAGGTTGAACATCCTCAGGCCCGCGTTACGAAGCCGCTCGACCTGTCGCTCGTCGACGAAGCTGTTGATGAAGACGATGTCGGGACGAAGCTCGATGATCGTTTCGATGTCGCTCGCGCGCTCGACGCCGATCTTCCCGCTGTACCGCTCCGAAGTTGGGCCGCGCAGCGTGTGGGCGCTCACGGCTAGAACTCGGCTTGGGTCTACCAGCTCGACGAGCACCTGGTCGGCGATCGTGCTCGTGCTGACGATCCGGACGTAGTCGCGCACCGACACGCGGACGCCACTCGCATCCTCGACCGAGCGCGACGCATCGTTCGAGCCGGTGGCACCGTCCCTCTTCGCGACGGCGCCGGTCAGCAGCACACCCGCAAGAATCGCCGCACCGAGGAGCAAGGCGTTGATTCGGCCGGCGCTCACGGTCCCGCCTCGGGTGTAGGCTCGAAGCCGATGCGTGCGTTTTCGACGAGCTCGACGCCATAGACGTCGCGAATCGGGCCCGGGCTCACCACGTCCGCCGTTGCGCCTCGCTCGATGACTCGACCGTCCTTCAGAAGCAGCGCGCGGTCGGTGGTGCTTCGCGCGTCGGCGAGGTCGTGCAGGACGACGATCAGCGTTCGGCCCTCCGAAGCGAGAGACCTGATCAGGCGAAGCACCGCCATGCCTTCCCCGACGTCGAGTGCGGCGGTCGGCTCATCGAGCAGGAGGATGGGGGCCTCGGAGGCAAGCGCGCGGGCGAGCAGCACGCGCTGCTGCTCACCCACGGAAAGCTGCGTGAAGATCCGGCCGCGAAGCGAATCGGCGTGCGCGGTTTCCATGGCGCGCCCGATCGCCTCCGCGTCGGCGCCCGACACGCCGCCAAAAGCACCGCCGTGGACGTAGCGGCCGAGGGCCACCACCTCTTCGACCAAGAGCGCCGAACGCAAGAGGCTCCGCTGCGGGACGTACGAGATCTGCTTCGCGCGCGCGCGCGAATCGAGCGCTGCCGAGTCGCTCCCGTCGAGGTCGACGCGTCCGTCGTATGGCAGCAAGCCTGCGAGCGCCTTCAACAGCGTGCTCTTGCCGGCGCCGTTTGGGCCGAGGAGCGCGAGCACCTCGCCAGGAAAGGCGTCGAGGCTCACGTCACGCAGCACGGCTCGCCCCCCGAGCGTGACGTCGAGCCGGGAGGCCCTTACCGCCGGAATCTCGGGTCGATCACGCAAAGGCGCGCTCCCTTCGAAGCTTGATCAGCAGCAGCAGGAACAAAGGCGCACCGATCAGCCCGGTGACGACGCCGAGCGGGATCTCGCTGCGAGACGGAATCACGCGCGCAACGATGTCGCAGGTGACGAGAAAGATGCCTCCCGCGAGCGCCGACGCCGGGATCAGACGGCGATGCCGGGTGCCCGCGAAGGGGCGAAGCATGTGTGGCACCACGAGCCCGACGAAGCCGACGTTGCCGCCGAGCGACACCGCGCCGGCGACCAGAACGCTCACCCAAATCGCAGACCACCACCGAACCGACGGGACGTCCGCGCCGAGCGACTGCGCTTCTTCCTCGCCGCTGAGCAGAAGATCGAGCGAGCGCCCCCACGACCACGAGGCGACGAGCCCCGCCGCGATCAGCGGCAGCGCAAACGCGAGCTGGCGCGGCCCGGTGCCGCTCACGGATCCGAGCGAAAACGACACCACCGCGCGTCCGAGCTCCCATGTTTCCTGCGCGACGCTCGTGACGAACGCGCTGAGGCTCAAGAAGAGCGCGCTCAACACGAAGCCGGTGAGAAGAAGCGCCAGCAGGTCCTGGGTGATGCGCAGAAACGCGAGCAGCACCGCGAGCGAAGCCAGCGCACCGGCGAAGCAGCCGATCGGCACGATCATTTCCGGAACGACCAGCGCGGTGCCTGCGCCGGCGAGGCCGTGCGCGAGCAGGGCCACCTGGCCGCCGAAGCTCGCGCCCGCGGTCGTGCCGAGCACGGACGGGCTGGCGAGCGGGTTTCGAAACAGACCCTGCACGACCACGCCGCCCACGGCGAGGGCGGCCCCTGCGAGAAACGCCGCGGCCAGCCGGTACCCACGAAGCTCGAGAAACGTGTCGCGAAGCTCGGGGTCACCGAGATCGCCCGACCCCACCAGCACGGCGATCACGCCCGCGATCAGCGACAGCACGAACAGCAGAGGGTAGAGCCGCACCGCGCGTCCTTACCATGCGCACACGGCACGATCGATGCGTGCGGCCCCTGCGTTGACCGCCTGTTGGGGATCGGTCATCGTCCGGCAAACGCAGGGAAGCCGGTGCAAGGCCGGCGCGGACCCGCCACGGTATGTGACTGAATGCGCTGTCGTGATGCCACTGGGCGATGAGCCTGGGAAGGTGACAGAGCCTGGGGTCATGAGCCCGGAAACCTGCATGTGTTTGTGTGCCTATCGCCTCGGGGACGGTGTGGGTCGCGCGCCGGTTTCTTCGTCCGGCCCGGTCGGCCGTTCCCGAATCGGAACCGGGATTTGGAAGACATCGGGTGGTTGCATCGGAGCTCGTCGCGCCTGCGCGGTCCGTGGATCGGTGCGATCGTGCTGTGCGTTGCAATCGCGGGAGCGGCGAGCAGCGCGGCGGCCCAGTTCGGATCGACCGCGGAAGTGGCCCGGCCGATTCCCGCGACCAACCCGCTCGACCCGACCGCCGCGGGGAGCGAGGTCGTCATCAAGAACCGCATCGTCGCGCAGACCACCGATCAGCTCCTTCAAGAAGCCGCTGGCACGCGGGTCGTATCCACCGGTGCGCTCGGCACGCCATTTTGCCTGCGCGTGCGCGGATCGGCCTGTGAGCAGGTCGCCGTTCTCCTCGGCGACATCCCGATCAGCAGCCCCGACACGGGCGACTTCGACCTCAGTCTCGTGCCGCTCGAGGCGCTCAGCGGGTTCGAGGTGTATCGGGGCGGCACCCCTGCGTGGCTCAACAACGGCTCGATCGGCGGTGTGCTCCGCTTGCAGCCGCGCGCGTACGAGAACAACGAAGTGGGCGCGCGAGGCACCCTTGGAAGCTTCGGTGCGTGGCGCGCCAACGTGTTCGGCGCGGGCGCCGGCGAAAAGGCGAGCTTCTTCGGGACGGCGGGCGCAGCCGGCGCGCGTAACGACTACCCCTACCTTGACGACAACAACACTCTGTTGATTCCCACGGACGATGTGGAGCGGCGACGTCAGAACGCGGACTTTCTCGAAGGGTTCGGCTTCGGCAACCTTCGCCTCGAAACCAGCGACAAGAGCAATCTCGACCTGGTGTTTCTGGGGCTCGGGCGGGAGCGCGGTGAGCCCGGCCCGGCTGCTAGCCGGTCCCTTCAGGCACGCGTGAACGAAACACGCCTGATCGGCTCCGCCGCGTGGCTTCAAGAAGAACGAGGGAAACATCCGTATCGTCTGCAAGTCGCAGCGAACTACGACTTCGGAGGCAACCGGGTCGACGACGAGCTCGGCGAGGTCGGCCTTCCGCGGCGCACCGACAACAAGACGCACGCGGTGTTCGGGCGCGTCGCCGCCTCCGTCATCACGGTGCCCTGGCTCGAGGTCACCACGGTCGCAGCGGCGCGCTACCAGGCGTTCGATCCGAAGAACGAGCTCTCGACGGCTCAACAGCCGGCGTCCGATCGAGTGACGGCCGCCGGTACGGTCGAAGCGAGGTTTTTCGGCAACCCGGGCGACGTCGGCCTCGAGCTTCGTCCGAGCGTGCGGTTGAGCTGGACGCGCGCACGGATCCGGCAGTCGGTGCTCGGTGGGACTCCGCCGCCCGAGCGCTCCGACTTTCTGCCCACGTTTCGCGTTGGAGGGGCCATCGCGCCGCTCGAATGGCTCGCGTTTCGCGGCTCGTTTGCAAGCGGATACAAGCTTCCCTCGGTGCTCCAGCTCTTCGGCGATCAGGCCAGAGTGTCTGAAAGCATCGACTTGATCCCCGAGCAGTCGCTCGCCATCGATGGCGCCGTCACCGTTCGTGGCACCTGGAAGCTCGTGAGCGGCTATGCGTCCGTCGGCGCCTTCGTGACCTACATCGACAACATGATCCGTCCGCGAATCGTTTCGCAGAACATGCTCAAGTACGAGAACATCGACTCTGCGAGGAACCGCGGCGTGGAAATCGAGCTTCGCGGCGGGGTCACCGAGCGCTTCTTCATCACGGGCGAGATGACTTGGGTTCAGGCGATCGACCAGCGGCTTGGCCGGCAGCTCCCGGGCCAGCCGGAATGGGTCGCCTTCGCTCAGCCCGAGGTCCACTCCGGCACGCTGTCGAAAATCGTGTCGGACCTCCTCGTGTTCTTTCAGGTCTGGTACGTCGGCAAGAGCTTCAACGACCCCGCCAACCTCGTGGAGATCCCCGGGCGCACGGTCCTTGCGCTCGGCGCCGGCGCTGATTTATTCGAGGGCCGTCTCGGCTTGAGCTTTCGCGTCGATGACCTTCTCGACGTGCGCGGCGTCGACATCCTCAGCTTTCCGCTTCCAGGCAGGCGCTACACCGGCCGACTGACCGTCCGCCACGAGTGGTAGTTGACTTTATTGGGTGCACGGGTAGCGTGCCCACCTCGCGAGGGTCGAAGGCGGTTTCTACGAAGCTGCTGGAGATAGGCCGGTGGAGAAGAAAACCAGCGGCTAACGGGGAAGTCGGTGAGAGGCCGACGCGGACCCGCCACGGTATGTGACTGAATGCGCTGCCATCACGCCACTGGGTGATTCACCTGGGAAGGCGGCAGAGCCTAGGGTCACGAGCCCGGAGACCTACCCGCGCGAGCCCAACCAAATCGCCTCGGGGATGGCGGGCAGAAGCAGGGTTTTCGATTTCGATCTTCCTGTTCTTCCCACCGCCGGGCGGGAGGGAAGATCATGAAATCGAATCGGTATTGTGTTGCTCTGACCCTGTTTTCCGTTCTTGCGATCGGATGCGGGGAGAGCAGTCAGGCGGGCTCTGGTGGAAGCGGCGGCACGCCGAGCACAGGCGGAACGGGCGGCAGCGCGGCCGCTGGCGGCGAAGGAGGCGCAGCGGGCGATTCGGGCAGCCCTGCGCTCGCACCTCTTCAGACGATGCCGCGCTACGCGGTTCTCAGCACCGACTTCAGCAGCTCGTCGATCGCCATGCTCGACGAAGCTTTCGAGGTGATCGACGACAGCTGGTTGAACTCGGGAACCACGTACCCCGGTCTCGTGGCGACGCTTTCGGGTGACGTCGTGCTGCCGACTCGACAGGGGGGTGATTCGACCTTTGCGGTGGTCGATCGATTCTTCACGGACGTCGTCACGCGCTTCTTCGTTCCAAGCGGAAACCTCAACGGGCAAGTTCGGACCCAGGGTGAAGTCGGTGATTCCGGGTTTTCGTCCAATCCACAGGACCTGATCTTCGTCGACGCACAAAGCGCTTGGATCCCGCGCTACGAGTCCAATCTCAATCCAGACGCGGCACCCGAGAACCAAGGCAACGATCTTTTCGAGATCAACCCGACGACGATGCTTGGCACCGGGCGGCGCATCGACCTTTCGTCCTTGAACGTGACGGAAACGGTGGGCGAAAACGAGGTCGAAGCTTTCGCGCGCCCGAGCCGCGGCGTGCTCGTCGGTGCGACGATCGCGGTCGGCCTCGACCGCATCAGCGCGGCATTCGATGCCGCGGGCACCGGGATGGTCGCGATCGTCGATCTCGAAGAGGAGACCGTAGTCGGGCTGGAGCTCCCCGGGCTCAAGAGCTGTGGAAACGCGGTGCCGATCCCGGGCGCGCCCACGAAGGTGGCTGTCGCGTGTGTCGGGTTCGCGCAACCCTTCGGCGACGAGCCCCAGGTGCGCGCTTCGTCGGGCATCGCCGTCATCGACGTGGTCGACGGTGTCGCTTCGATCGAGCGCATCTGGCGCGTCTCGGACGACCCCGACTCGGCGATCGCCGTGAACTTCATCGCGGCGCTGGACGAACAGCGCGTTCTCGCGGTTGCGAGCGGCGATTTCGGGAGCAGGCCCGACGTGCTTCACCTCGTCGACCTCGAGACCGGCAAGCAAAGCGTGGCGCACGAGTCGAGCGGCTCGTTCGTGCTCGGCGTGTCCGCGTACGATCCGGATCGAGAGCTGCTCTACGTGCCGGACGCATCGGCCAACGCGGTGGTCGAGCTAGCCGTCGAGCAGAGCGGCTTCACCGAGCTCGATCGAATCACGATCGCGCCAGGCCTCGGGCTGCCCCCGACGCGAGTTCACTTGCTCGAGTGAGGAGAGCCTAGGGTTCTTGCGGAGCGTCAGGGGCCGGCTCGGTTTCGGTGTCTTGAGTCTCGTTGGTGTCGGAGCTCTCGTCGGCGTCCGAGCTCTCGTCGGCGCCCTGGCCGTCGTCGGCGTCCGGAGTCCCGTCGGGGTCAGGCGCCGTTTCGTCGCCTTGATCGTCACCCGTCTCTTCGGCTTCGTGAGGCGCCGCATCTCCGCTCTTCCGTGCCTTGCGCTCCTTGTACTTCTTCTGCACGTCTTTCGCGCCCCTGCCGGCGACCGCCACCGCGCCGGCCAAGTACAGGATCACCGAGCTCGTCGTGGATTTCGTTTTCGTATAGACCCCGACCTGGGCGTCTTGATCGATCGTGAACGCCAGCGCGTCGCCGCGCCCGAAGTACCCCGTGGCGCCGACCGTCAACCGGTAGCCCTTGGCGTCGACGCCTATTGCAAAGGCGGCGCCGTAGATGTTGATCTGTTCCGGCGTATAGGCGGTCGTGGTGTCGGGCACGTCGGGCGCGGCCGAGAGGCTGGTGAAGACGCCGCCCGCCACCACGGCCTTTCCGAAGATGTGGTCGGCACCCAACGCGAAGTTGGGCGTCCAGCGCCGCTCCGTCGAGTTCGCGAAGTACACCCCGAGCTCTCGATCGAAGCCGTCGAGCTCCTCGGGTCGATCGAACACCTGGCAGTTGCGAACCGGCCCGTTGACCGAGGCGTCGAACGAGATGGTCGTCAGCGCGTTGGGTCTGTGTTCGAAGCCCACGCGGAGCTCGAAGGGGATGGGCGTGCGAGTCTTGAAACCACCCTGCTGAAACAGAAAGAACGCGTCGTCTATGTCTGGCAGCGCGGCCGTGGTTCTCCTGAAGATGCTTCCATCTTTCCCGACGGGAATTCCAGGAGGCTGGAACATGAACCCGACCTGCCAATTGGATTTGATCCGCCAAAGCGCGCCGAGGCGAAAGACGAGATCCCAGCCAGTAATCGAGACCGACGTGTCCGAGGTGACGGAGCTCCCACCGACCCGAAGTCCCGTCGGCTCGAGCGTGCCCCCGTCTGCCAGCCCGATGTTCTCGTTGTAGTTTCCGCGCTGGCGCGAGATGAATCCGCTGACCCCTACGGAGACTTTCCTCTTCACTTGTGCGGAAAACGTGAGGCCCCACCATCGCATCACGTAGTCCTGGTTGAGCCGAAGGTCGACCGTGCCCTCGGGCTCCACCAGATTGAGCCCCGCGCCGAACGCTTCGCGCGCGACTTCGAGCGAGCTGTATGCGATCGCGAACTGCCGATCCCCGAACCTCTGTCGTCCAAACTTGATCGCCGTGCCAATGAACGTCGGCAACGTCGTTTGCCTCTTTGAGGCGAAGTCGCCGGTCAGTGCTGGCACCTCGAAGGCGGCCTCGACTGTGCGCCGTGCGAAGACGAGCGAAGCCAGGCTCCCGAGTAGCTGGAACCTCCCGCCCGCCATGACGCCGGCCGGATTGTAGTAAGTCGCGGAAGGGTCGTCGGCGATGCCGGTAAACGCGCCGCCGAGGCCGATCGCGCGCTCGCCGATCGGGACGTTGCGATAGTAGAGCGCTTGCCCTCGCGCTGGCGTCGGGCGTGCCATGGAGGCGAGGGCACTCCCGGCGACAATCAGCAATAGAGCCGCCCCGGCCCTGCAGCCCCTCCAGCACGTCACGGACGCGAGCTTCCCACGGAATCAACTCGCCGGCGACCCTCTTCGCACTGTCTTTCCGTGCTCGCCGCAGCCGGCGCTAGACGTCGAGGCCCTCGGCGAGCGCACGCAGATATTGACCGTACTCGGTCTTTTCAAATCCCTTTGCGAGCGTTGCGAGTTGCTCGGCGTCAATCCAGCCTTTGCGAAACGAGATCTCTTCTGGGCAGGAGGCCCGAAGGCCCTGTCGCTCTTGGATGGTTTGCACGAAGTTGGCCGCTTGGAGAAGCGCTTCAGGTGTGCCTGTATCGAGCCAGGCGACGCCGCGGCCGAGCTTTTGGAGTCGAAGCTGGCCTTGCTCGAGATACCGCGCGTTGAGGTCGGTGATTTCCAGCTCGCCGCGAGCCGAGGGTTCGAGTGTCTTCGCGTAGTCGACCACGTTTTCGTCGTAGAAGTAGAGGCCTGCGACCGCGTAGTTGGACTTGGGCTCGGCGGGCTTCTCTTCGATGCCGATGACGACGCCGTCTTCGTCAAACTCGGCCACCCCGTAGGCCTGTGGGTTGCTCACGAAGTACCCGAACACGGTTGCGCCAACGGCCTCTGCCGCGCTTTCTTGCAGTAGGCCCTGTAGCCCGTGTCCGTAGAAGATGTTGTCGCCGAGGACCAGGGCACACGCGTCTCCATCGATGAACGGTTCTCCGATGAGAAAGGCTTGGGCAAGGCCGTCAGGGCTGGGCTGCACCGCGTATTCGATCCTTAGCCCCCACGCATGTCCATCACCCAGCAAGCCTTGAAAAAGCGCCTGCTCGTGCGGTGTCGTGATGACCAAAATTTCCCGGATCCCCGCGAGCATCAGCGTCGACAGCGGGTAGTAGATCATGGGCTTGTCGTAGATGGGCATGAGCTGTTTGCTCAGCCCCTTCGTCAAGGGGTGGAGCCGGGTCCCCGTGCCGCCAGCCAGAATGATGCCTTTGTCGATCATACGCGCGCTACCTCGGTCTCGAACGCCAACGGCCAGCATAGCCGGAAGGCCGGACCGACGCACTCGTGCGGGGCGTAGGGTGAAATCGGCGTTAGCCGCCCAGGTGGATCGTCAGCGCAAAGGTGCCCGCGATCGCAGTTCCGGCGGTGCCGGCCGTGAAGCTTCCACCGGTGATCGTCTGGTTTCCGCGGAACATCAGACCGATGATCGAGTATTCGAAGTCCGCGGCGAGCGAGATCCACCGAATCAGCGGGATCCGGAGCCCGATGCCGATGTTCGCGCCGCCGCCGTGGCTCTTCACGTTGGTGACGAGGTCTTCGACGCCAGGAATGACGAGCCCGCCCGACGTCGTCGCGTAGTTGAAGCCCAGGCGAATCGCTGGATGAACGAACGGCACGGCTCTCACCAAGAATCCGAGGTCGAGGCCGACGGTTGTCAGGTCGAAGGGCTCGTAGTCGGCGCGCTTGAAGCGCACGCCGATCGTGGACGCTCCCGTTCGAAAGCGAAGCGCCGCGCCGAATTCCGGCCCGCTCACGACCACGCTCGGGATGAGCTCTTGCACCTGCGAAGGGATGATGCTGAGCGAGCGAAAACGCGTTGCGTCGAAGCGCGAGGGGCCGGCGGTGGCTTCCAGCCAGACCAATCCCCCGACCTTTCTCTCGTAGATCTTGCGCTTTTCCGGGACGTCTGCCGGAGCTTTGGCGTCCTCGCCCATGAGCAAGACCCCGTTTTGCTCGATCGCAAATTGTTCCGGCGTATCCTGCGCGCCGGCCGTCACCGCCACGAACCAAACTGCCCCCAACACACAAGCAAAGCGCTTCATCGATCCCCCCCCGGCGAACGCGCCCCGATCGAGCTGCGCTCCTCAATTCAGTGTCGAGGGGCGCCTGTTGGGCGTCAATGACAACGCGTTGTCGCTGTGCGATGGGTCACAGTTTCGAACCGCGAATCGGCTTCAGGCGAGAATCTCGCTGACGGGCTGCGTGGCTTCCATCGAGCGCGTGCCCCAGCTCTCCACCGCGAGCCCCATGGCCTGCTGAATGGTGAGACCGACTCGAGTGGAGGGCGACGTGGCGCCACGGACGTGGATGCCCGGCTTCAGCGCACCGCCGGCGGACCCCGCGATCATCATCGGGATGCCAGTGATCGCGTGCGCTTTCGCGAACGAAACGTCGGAGTGAGCGAACACGAGGCAGTTGTCGAGCAGCGTCCCGTCGCCCTCGGGAACCGCCGCGAGCCGTTCGCCGAAGTCGGCCCATGCCTCCATCGACGAGAAGACGAACTCGGTGGCCTCGGGCTGATAGCCGAGGCCCGCGTCGATCGCCTCGTCGTGCGTGAGTTGGTGGTGCTGAGAGCTCGAGCCCGGCTGCCGAAGCCCCGAAATGCGATCGGAGAACATCAGGCTGAAGACTCGCGTCTGGTCGCACGCGAGCGCGAACGAAAGAAGGTCGGCCATCAGCCGGTTGGTCGCCGACGATTGGCCCACCTCCGTGCCGAGGCTTTCCGGCCCGGGGACCGGGGCCCGCGCGCAGCTATCGAGGTCGGGCGGACCCGAGAGCAGGATGTCGAGCTGCTGTTCGAGTTGACGAACCGACGTGAAATAGAGGTCGAGGCGCTGCCTGTCGTGGGTGCCGACGCGCTGGAGCAGGCGCTCGCGGTCGTCTTTGACTACGGAGAGCACGCTCTGGCGAAGCATCAGCCTCGAATCCGGGATGAACGGGCCGGCGTTCGGGTCGGCGAACTCGGGGCCGAAGACGCGTTCGTAGAGAGCCATCGGCGAAAGCTCCGGGGCGTTGAAGACGCCTTGGCTTTCGAAGCTGTAGCTTTGGTTCGGGTTGCCGGTGCACGACATCTCGAGAGACCGAAACCGCGTGGCAGTGCCGATCTCGCTCGCGACGAGCGTGTCGAGCGTTGGCGCGGGCACGGTGTAGTCCTCCTCCGGCAAGCTGCCCGTGAGCGTGCCCATGAGGCCTGTCGTGTGGGGGAAGTTTGGCCTCCCGTCGAGCTTCACGTCGAAGCCGCTGAGGATGCTGATTTGGTCGCGCAGGCGACCGCCCGCGTCGAGCTCACGGTCCAAGGCGCCGAGCTCGATCGGCAGATCGTAGCCCGTGCCTTCGTTCGCGGGGACCCAGCGATCCGGGTTCATGCCGCAGCCCCACATCCACGCGCCGAACCGCACGGGGAGCGGAGCGCCCTGCGCGAGCGCGTTGCCGTTTCCGTTGAGAAAACAATCGAGGAGCGGCAGCCCCATCGAGACCGCGCCGCCGGCAAGCGTTCCTCGAAGAAGCGTCCTTCGGTCGAAGCGTTTCACGAGCCGCCCTCCGATTCCGCGAGCACCCGAGATCCCGAGGTTGCACGAAAGCCCTCGCTGAGCGCGATTTCACGGAGCAGCTCGGTGACTCGATGGCCCGAGGCCGCAAAGCGCCCGCTCAGGTAATCGATGAGCGGCTCTTCGCCGGCTTCTGCCTGCCGGCCGACCGCATACCTGAAGGCAGTTCGAACGAGGCACGGCCCGAGGTTCGGATGGTCGCGAAGCGCGCGCCCCATGCCGGCCGCGTCTTCGTACGGAATGCCGTCGAGCTCGCCCGACGGATCGATCAGCACGCCATTTTCTTCGGTGCGAAACATCCCGATCGCGTCGAAGCTCTCGAGCGCGAGCCCGACCGGGTCCATCAAAGAGTGGCAGCCGGCGCAGGCCTCGTTGGAGACGTGGGCCTCGAGCCGCTCGCGCGCCGTACGAAGCTCGCCTTCGGTGTTTTCGACGATCGAGAAGTCGATGTTGGCGGGCGGTGCCGGAACGTCCTGGCACAGCAGCACTTCGCGGACGAAGTTGCCACGAAGCGTCGCAGAGCTGCGGCCGGGGTGCGAGTGGAGCGCGTTCAGGCTTGCGTGCGTCAGCAGGCCCGCTCGCATGGTGTCGTCCGAAAAGCGATAGGGTTCCCAGCCGTTGGGCGTCGGCACCGGCACCTGGTACAGCACGCCGAGCCTGCGGGTCATGAACGACTCCGAGGTCGTGAACAGGTCGCGATAGTCGAGGTCCGCGTTCAGGTGGGCAACGATCGTGCGGAGCGTCTGTTCCTTGGCTTCTTCGATGAGCGGCTGCGTGTAGACCGGAAAAAGCGCGCCGTCCTTGCGTACGAGTCCATCGTCGAACTGCTTGAAGTCGTACAGGTCAGAAAAGAGCGCGCGAATCCCGGTTTCGAGCTTCGGCGACTCGAGCAGCCGGTCGAGCTGCGCGACCAGCCCGGCTTGTTCCACGAGCTCGCCGTTTTCGCCCGCGGTGGGGAGCTCGTCGTCGGGTGTGGTGTCCCACAGGAGGTAGCTGAGCCGGGAGGCCATCGACACGCTGGTCAAGCGCATCCTCGACGGGTCGTCGGGAACCGGCTCGGCAACCTCGACGCGGAACAAGAACTCAGGCGACACCAGCAGGCTGATCAGCGCAAGCTCGAGGCCTTCGTAGAAATCACCCAGCTCTTCGGCTGCGGCGTTTGCAATCGCGGCCCGCGCGTCGATTTCTTCTGCAGCGAGCGACCGCCGCAAGAGCAGCCTGCCCACGCGCTCGATGAAAGAGCGCGCGCACCCGTCGTCGCGTGTCCCGCCAGGCGAGCATCGAACGAGGGCCTCCCGGTGGGGTTCGTCGAGCGCCTGCTCTGCGATCGCTGCCGCCGATGCTTCGTATTTCTCGAAGCCAGACGGCGTCACGCTGGCAAACGACGAGCCGACGGCCAAGAGCCCTTCGCGCCGGTCGTCGGGGTCGATGCGGCTCGTGACGGTGACGTGCTCTCCGAGCACGTCGCGAATGCTACGCTCGTACTGCCCGGTGGTCAGCCTGCGAAGCGCGGTGGAGCCCGCCTCGACGCCACGGGGGCCGGCGGAGTCGGTGCCGCTCGTGCACGCGCCGACGAAGACCAGCAGCGCAAGCGCGGGCTTGGAAAAGCGGGTTTTGGAGACGCTGGGCATCGGACGGGGCGAGACCTCGCCGAAGACGGTACGCGGACGCCGCCACGCGCGCAATGGCCCACTTCCGGCGCGCGTTTTCGGGTATGCTCCGGCCGCGGCGGCCCGCTTCGGGTGAGGAGAGAGTGTGTTTCGAAAGTTCGTGTTGATCACCGGGTTCTTGGACATCCCGATCGGCCTCGCCACCTGGGCCGCGGCGATCGTCGAGCCGCACGACACGCATTTCGGTGCGCTGATGACGGTCGGTTCGTTTCTAGTCTTTGCCGGCGCGGCGCTGATGTGGGCCGCGCAAGATCTCGACACCCGCGCGCCAATCGTCTTCTGGCAGGGCTTCGTCCGGCTAACGGCCGTGGCGAGCATCGTCTACATGGTTCCCTCGGGCCTCGCCGAGTCCTGGCAGTACGCGATCGTCGCGTTCGACGGCATCATCGCGCTCGTTTACATCGTCGGCGCGCTCCGTCACACCGGCTCTTCGTTCTTTCAGCTCGCGGCCGGGAGGACCGGCTGACGCGACCACTGCCGTCGGCGCTTCGGGGTGCTAGCCTCTTCGGCGATGGTCCGAGTGGCTGCGTTTGGGGTGTTCTTGGTGGTGCTCAACGTCGGGCGTCCCATAGTCATTCCCATTCTTCTCGCCACCCTGATCGCGATCAGCCTCTCGAAGATCTTGGACCTCGCGGACGAGCGGCTTCCCCACTGGGCCGCCGTCTCGCTCGCCGTGCTTGCTGCCGTCGCGGTGGTGACCGCGCTCGGCTTCCTCACCACGCGGGCCGCAACCGATTTCGCGCTGGCGTTCGGTGCTTACCGCGGCGACTTCGAGAGGCTCCAGCTCGAAGCCGCGTCGTGGCTCTGGGAGCAGGGCCTCGGCATTCCAGCGACGGCAGTCGAGCAGTTCGATGCGAGCGAGATCGTGAGAAACCTGACGGTCCCCGGGCTCACGCTCGCGGCCGGCGTCGTGTCTTCCGGTGCGCTCGTCCTTTTGATCACCGTGTTTCTCGTCGTGGAGAGTGGCTCGATCACCCAAAAGCTGGCGGGCATCGATCGCTTCGGGCGCATGGACGTGAAGACCCTCAAGCGCGCCGCGAGAGACGTTCAGCGCTACCTGTTGATCAAGACTGTCACGAGCGGGGCGACTGGGCTCTTGGTCGCTGGCCTCACCCACGTCGTCGGGCTCGGGCACTCACTGCTCTTCGGCCTGCTCGCATTCGTGTTGAACTACATCCCGAGCATCGGCAGCATCCTCGCCTCGATTCCGGCGCTTGCCCTCGCGCTGATCACTCTCGGCTGGCTCCCGGCGCTCGGCCTCGCAGCAGGCTACTTCGTGATCAACTTGGTGATCGGCATTCTGATCGAGCCACGCTGGGCGGGGCAGGCCACCGATCTCTCGCCCTCTGTGGTCGTGCTCTCGATGATCTTCTGGGGGTTCGTGCTCGGCCCGATTGGCGCCCTGCTTTCCGTGCCGCTCACGATCATCGTTCGCATCATCGCGGCGCAGTCCGACGAATGGTCGTGGCTCGCGGTGCTTCTCAGCTCGCCGCGAGCGGCCCGCGCCACCTGACTCGCGAGCTCAGGCGTGCTCGCTCGCCGTCGTGACCAGGTTCGCGAAGCTGTACGCGGCCATCGGTACGACTTGCCCGTCCTCTTCGATGCCTTGAATGCACCACCTCGCCGCCTCGAACACCATTCCAAAGGCCTTGTTGGGCGCCGGCTGCGGCGAAATCCAGCGCAGGGCCGTGAACGCTCCACGAGCCAGCGGGTTGGCGAGGACGATCGCGCTCCCGATGTTCTTCTCTTTGATGATCTCGCGGCGCGCGTCCTCGAACTCCTTCATACGGCGGCGAAGCGTCGCATCGGGGATTTCTTCGAGACCCGTCGTGTCTACGACGAGCGCGTGGCGGGTTGGCTGTGCAAACACGAATTCGTACGACGCCTGCAGGTACTCGATGTCTTCGATGCGCATCACCGGCGGCATCGACACCACGACGAGCGGCCACATCGAGACGTCGAAACTCAACGACACCCCAGGCGGCCTCGCGCCGATCTCTGGTCTTCCGCCCACAGATACAAGCTAGCGAGCCGGCCGTCGCTCCAGCAACGGTTTATGCCGCGCCCCCAGCCTTCCCCGCGGATTTCAGGGGTTTCGGCTCAACTCGCCGCTGCTTCTCGCGCGAGCCCCGCGTACGCATACGCCGCGACCGGGGCGGTCTGTCCATCCGCCTCGATGCCGTCGATGCACCAGCGCGCGCCGTCCTGAACACTCGCGAACGCCTTGTTGGGGGCGGGCTGCGGCGAGATCCAACGAAGCGCGGTGTACGCGCCGCGCACGAGCGGGTTTTGGATGACGATCGCGCTCCCGATGTTCTTTTGGTGTATGATCGGCCGCCGGCTGTCCTCGAACTCTTTCATCTGCCTTCGAAGCGTCGCGCCCGGGACCCGAACGATCGTGGTGGTATCCACGACGAGCGCATGTTTGTTCGGCTGCGCGAACACGTCTTCGTAGCACCGCCGAAGATAGTCGAAGTCTGCCTTCGCGGTGACCGGCGGCATGGTGACCACCACGAGGGGCCACATCGACACGTCGAAGTGAAGCCCCACCCCGAGCGGCGGACCGCTGATCATCGGTGCCTGCCCCATCGCTTTCATTATGCGCTCGGCAGGCAGCGGAGCCAAAGAACGCGCGAACTAGTCGATCATTTCGTCGATCAGGCCACCCTCGAGGCTCTGATGTCCGAAGTCGTCCACCGGGCTGCCATTGCCTTTGCGAAGACCGACCGCGGTCGCGATCGTGTTGAGCAGCTTGTTGTGGGTGACGCCGCCGGCGTCCACGTAGGCCCCGGTTCGGAGATAGCCATCGGCGCTGCCCGCGAGGACATACGGCATGTTCGTGATCGCGTGAGGCGGACCGTTGGAGAGGTCGTTGATCCACGCGACCACCCCTTTGTCGAGCAAGGTGCCGGTCTCGGTGGTGTACGCCGAGAGCTTGTCGATCAGTCTCGAAAAGAGCCGCGCGTGAATACGGTCGACCGCGTTGTGTTTGGCCTGCGCATCGGGGATTGGGTCGCCGTCGGAGCCGTCAGCAAAGATTCGGTGTGAGATCCAGTGGTACGACGGGAACTGCTCGCCCAGCCATCGGTAGCGGGTGCTGTCGTTGCCGTTGCCGATCTGAAGCGTTGCGGCATGCGTGTAGCCGCACGAAATCGCCAGGGCGATCACGTCGATGTGGAGCTCGGCGACCTCCACGATGCGGTCTCCGTTCTGGTGGTCGCCGTCGATGCCGTTGATCGCGTTCACCGTCTGCGCGTCCAAGGGCGAGCACTCCGAGAGCCGGATCTCCAAGTCGCGAATCGCCGTGAAATGCGAATCGAGCCTTCCTCGGTCGTCGGTGCTGAGGTCGGTGCGGCCGAGGAGCGCCTGCATCTGGTCTCGCACGAGGTCGTTCACGCTTTGACGGCGCGCGGCGATCGCGTTGGCCTCGGTCTCGTCGATGTTGACCACCCCCATGATGTTGTCGAACGCGACCTTTGGGTTGGTCTGCGCTCCGCGTCGGTCGTTCGGACCGCGGTACGAAAGCACACTGTCGAGAAAGTTGTACGGACGCATCGCCGCGAGGGTGAGTGGGCCGCGGCCATCGGGATTCAGCTCGCGGGCGACGCGGTTGTCGAGTGACTCGCCGAGCGCGAGCGAGTTGTTGCTCGCCTCGGAATCGCCAGTGGGCTGCGCGGTGAGCGCTTGGAGTGCGCCGCGTGCGTGCCCGCATCCGGAGATCGAAAACGCGCCGTCCACGCCGCGCACCAGCAGGAGCTTGTCGGCGTGGCCGCTGAGCTCGCTCAGCGCGCGATCGCCGTCGGCCGCCATCGATGCCGTCGTCAGCGCGCCGAGATTGCGTGGCCAAAACATCTCTGGCTCGGAGGGATTGCTGAAGGGCATCGCCTGCGAGCAGCCGTTGCCCTGGCGCATGAAGACGACGAAGCCCGGGTCGTCGGGCGTGGCCGCGCGTGCGCCCTTCTTCGCGAACGTCTCGAGGAAGGGCAGGGCGACGGTGACGCCCGCCGTGCCCGTCAAGAAGAGACGCCGTGGAAAAGGCCGTTTACCAAAGCCCTTCATGTGCCCTCCGCGTTTCTCACCCTGAACTCCTCGCTCTTCACGAGCTCGATGATCAGCTCTCGTACCGAAAGCCCTTCGACCGACGCATCGCCGAGCGCTTGGATCAGGTCCAGGTCGGACCCTGCCGTATCGCGCCCGAGCGCGTATTCGACCCAGTGCTTCGTGTAGCAGTCGTGGGTTTGAACCCGCGTCGACATCTCGCTAGCGAGCTCGTCTGCGCCGTCGTAGGAAACCGGGCCGTCCGCAAACTCGAAGGTCGCCGAGCTGTCGATCGGCTTCCCGTTTTCTTCCGTGCGGTGCTGGCCGAGGCCGTCGAAGCTCTCGAAGGCGAATCCAATCGGGTTGATGTAGGTGCCGTGGCACGTGGCGCCGCAGGTGCCCTCGCCGGTGTGGAGGTCGATCCTCTCGCGCGACGTGAGCGTCATGCCTTCGTCCGACGGGATTGGCGGAAGCGCGTCCGGAGGCGGCGGAAGCTCCGTGCAGAGCACGCGATGATTGATGAACACACCACGATGCACCGAGCCGGTCAGCCCGCCGTGCGACGCGAGGAAGCCGAGCTGCGTCAGCATGCCGCCTCGGTCCGGAGTCGTCGTGGGGTCGAAGCTCGCGAGCGCGAAGGACTGGTCGAACGCCCCTTGGAGCTCGTAGATCGCCGCGAGATCCTCGTTGACGAAGGTGTACGGCGCGGTCAGCAGCTCCGCGAGGTTTCCGTTCTCCTCGAGGACGACGTGCTCGACGAAACGGCGGGCTTCTTCGTACATGTCGTCGCCGACGTCGCTGTAGTAGAGGGGAAACTCCGACGGGTCTTTGCTGAGCCCGCGAAACAGGTCCCAGTTGAAGAGCTGGGAATGGAAGCGCTCGAGCATCGCCCGGCCGCGCGGGTCGTCGAGGAGGCGCGCCGCCTGCGCTTCGATTTGGTCGGCGCTTTGCAGCGCCCCGCGCTCGGCTTCGTCGAGAAGCGCGTCGTCAGGCATCGTGTTCCAGATCATGTACGCGAGCCTGGTTGCGATCTCGAAGCCGCTGAGCTGCACCTCATCGCCGCTTTGGCTCTGACCCACTTCGATTCGGTAGACGAAATGCGGGGATTGAAGAAGCCCTTCGATCAGCATCCTAACGCCCGCATCGAACGAATCCATTTCCGGGAAATGCGTCGCACCCTGCCCGAAGAGCGCGACGTGCGCGTCGACCTCGGCGTCCGAAAGAGCTCGGCGGTAGGCGCGCCGGCCGAGGTCGCGCACGACGGCCCGCACGCGTTCGGTGGGGTCGCTCGGAAGCTCGCTCGGGAGGGCTCGGGCGAGGGCGGCTCCGTCTCCCGTAACGTCGGCGGCGACGGTTTCGGCGGCGGCTTGGTAGCTCGCCCACAGGTCGCTGCTGACTCTGAGCGCCCGAGTGTTGTTGTCGAAGAAACTGATGCGCGTATCCGGTTCGAACGTACCCGCGAGATTCGGCGCCGAGTCGAGGCGAAGCAGATCGCGAACGGTGTTTTCCCACTGCGCGTGCGTGAGGCGTGGAAACGCCGTGCCCGCCGCAAGCTCGCCCGTGGCGCCGCAAACCGACCGGCCGCACTGCGGCGGCGGCGTGCCACCCGGGCCTCCGGGCCCGCTCGGGTCGAGCGAGTCTCCGATCACCCCGTCGCAGCCGACCGCGAGGAGTGCCGTCATCAAGATCCAATGCCGCATCCGCACCTAGCACTCCATCATTACACCCCTAAGGGTGTAGGTGTCCAGTCGCCTCTCAACCCACCCGGCGGCCGATTCCACCGACTACCGTGCTATTCAGCGGGGTGTCCAAGCTCCAAGGCCTGCTCGAGCGGCTCGATCTCGAGGCGCTCGACACCGACCTTTTCAGGGGCTTCAGCCCGAGGGACGGGCGCCCGCGCATCTTCGGAGGTCTGGTTGCGGCGCAGTCTCTGATCGCCGCGTGCCGCACGGTCGAAGGGCGCTCGGTCCATTCGCTCCACGGCTACTTCCTCCGCGAAGGCGATACGACGGTGCCGGTCATCTACCACGTCGACCGGATTCGCGAGGGACGCTCGTTCGCAACGCGAAGGGTGGTGGCCAAGCAGAACGGCAAAGCGATCTTCAACACCGCGGTTTCGTTTCAGGCGCCCGAAGAAGGGCTCGAGCACCAGCGGCAGATGCCGGATGCGCCCCCGCCCGAGACCGTGCCCACGAACCATGAGCGCCTGCGCGCGTACAGCGAGCGCTCGGACAACCCCGCGTTTCGGTTCCTGCTCGGGCTCGATCGTCCAATCGAACGGCGAGAGGTCGACCACGTCGATCTTCTGGAACCCGAGCCTTCGAGCGGCCTTCGTCGTACCTGGTTTCGTGCGGCGGGGGAGCTCGGCGACGATCCGGTGCTCCATCAGGCGGTGCTCGCGTATGCGAGCGACTACGGCCTCCTCGAAGCTTCATTCACTCAGCATGGCCACAGCTTCTTGACCGAGACGCTGATCATCACGAGCCTCGATCATTCGATCTGGTTTCACGCCCCCTTCAACGCGGACCGTTGGATGCTCTACGTCACCGAGAGCCCGCGCACCTCTGGGGGCCGCGGCCTGAACTTCGGACACGTGTACTCGGACGAAGGCGTCCTGATCGCTTCGGTTGCGCAAGAGGGCCTCATGCGGATACGAAAGCCGCGATGAGCTCGCGACGAAACCCGAAGCGTCTGCTGGGGCTGCTGGTCTTCGTGTTCGCCGTCGCCGGGCCGCTCGCCGTGCTGGCGCAGCCCGGAGCGGACGGGGATACGACGGCCGTTGCATCCGAGCTGGTGGAGCTCGAAGCGCGGATCGGCGAGCTTCAGACCCGACTGCGCGAGTGGAAACGGCTCACGGCCGAGAGCGAGGCCGCCGCTCGAGAGGCAGAGCCGCGCATTCGGGCGATCGACCGTGAAATCGCGCGCATACAAGCGAGAGACGCGATCGAGATTCCGAAGGACGCCGAGGTGGAAGAGCTCGAGGCGCTGCTGCTGGACGCCGAGCAGGACCTCGACCTCGCGCGACGCGACGCCGGCACGCTTGCCGCAGAGGCCGAGCTCCGCGGCGACCGTCGCAAGAAGCTTCCCGAGCTCCTCGCCTCTGCCAAAGAGCGCCTCGGCGAGCTCGAAACCGCTCCTCCACCGCCGCCGAGCACCGACCCGGCCGTCACGAAAGCGCAGCAGCAGCTCGCGCGCCTGAAGCGAGCCGCCCTGCTCGCGGAGATCGAGGCGTACCAAAGCGAGCTTGCGAGCTTCGACGAGCGAGGGGCGCTCCTCGGCAAGCTTCGCGATCGAGCCACCCTGCGCATCGCCTACTTCGAGGCCTCGGCAACCGCTTTGCGCGACGCTGCGCAGTCGAAGGAGCGGATGAACGTCGAGCGCGACAGCGAGGCGACCAAGAAGCTGATGGAAGAGCTCACTGCGCTCCCCGACGGGTTCGAAGCCACGCTGCAGCAGCTCTACCAGCGCAACGAAGCGCTCGCGTCGCTTTGGACGAAAGAGGGAGGGCTTCACGAGCAAATCGACGACGTCAGTGAGAAGCTCGTTCGGGCCGAGACTAGGGTGGCCGAGATCGAGGCCGAGCTTGCCCGTCTGGCAGCGCGCGTCGAGGCGGTCGGGCTCGCCGACTCGGTCGGGGTCCTGCTGCGCCGCCAACGCGCGGAGGCTCCGGATGTCGGCATGTATCGACGTTTCATCCGCATGCGGCAGGAGCAGATCGGGGCCGTTCAGCTTCAGCAGATCAAGCTTCGCGAGCAGCGCCAATCCCTCACCGACGTCGACGCGAGGGTCGAGGAAGCACTGGCCTCCATCGAAGGTCAGATCGCGGCGAAGGACAGGCGCGAGGTCGAGCAGCTCCTGCGCCAGCTCTTCACGACGCAGCGCAAGTACATGGACGCCCTCATCGAGGACTACGAGACGTACTTTCAAAAGCTCGTCGACTTCGATGCGCGGCAACAGGAGCTGATCGATCGCACCGAAGATCTGCTCGCGTTCATCGACGAGCGCATTCTCTGGGTTCCCAGCGGCAAGGCTGTGCAGCCAGAGCTGCTGTCCGACGGCCGCGACGCACTCGCGTGGCTCTTCAGCAACAAGCATTGGGGGCAGCTCGGCCGCGGCTTGCGCGACGCCGCCAAACGGCACTGGCCGGTCCACGTCGTCGTGCTGCTCCTGCTTCTGCTCTATGTCCCGGCTGCGCGGCGGGCGGGTTCGAGGCTCGAGCGACTGGCCGAACAAGCCAACCGCGACGACTGCACGAACTTTGGTCCGACTGCCGAAGCGCTGGGCCTGACCGTGCTTCTTTCAGTTTGGCTTCCCGCGGCGGTGGTTTACGTCGGCTGGCGCCTCGGCCTGTCGCCTGCAGCCACGCAATTCACTCGGTCCTTCGCGTATGGGCTCATGGTGAGCGGCTTGTTTTGGGGAACGCTGCGCTTGCCGCGACAGCTCGCCCGCCCCAACGGGGTCGCGGAAGCGCACTGCGGCTGGCCCAAAAAGCAGGCCCACGATCTCTGGCGCCAGCTTCGTTGGTTCGCGATGGTGACGGTGCCGGCGGTGTTCCTCGTTTTCGTGTTCGAAATGCGCGGCGAAGACCTGTGGCGAGAATCGGTTGGCCGCCTGCTGTTCATCGTGTCGATGGTCGCGACCACGGTGTTCAACTATCTCGCGCTGCGACCAGGCGGCTCGATCGCGGCGGTGGTGCGCGCCGGCAAGCTCGGGCGACCGTGGGTCTGGCGCGCCTTTCAGCTAGCGGTCGTTCTTCTTCCCGTCGGGCTTTGCGCTGCCGCGCTTCGCGGCTTCTACTGGACGGCGCTTCAGGTCGGCCTCCGACTCCACCTCACGCTCGTCTTTCTCCTGCTTCTGGTCCTCGTCGTGCAGCTCGCGGCGCGCTGGTCGATGCTCGGGCAGCGGCGTCGGGCGCGAGAAGCCGAGACGCTCGACGGGCAGGCCGAGCTTCCCGAGCCCACCATGGAGGTCAGCCGCTGGATGCTCGGCACCGGTCTCCTGATCGCGATCCTCGGCGCCTTTGCGATCTGGGCCGACCTGCTTCCGGCGACGCGCATTCTCGACCGGGTCGAGCTGTGGACGACGACACAGCCCGTCACCCTCACCGAGGTGGACCCCTCTGGCGAGGAGCACCTCTCGACCGAAGACCGGTTGGTACCCATCACCCTGGCCGACCTGTTCCGATCGTTACTGATCGGTCTGCTGACGCTGGTTTTGATTCGCGCGCTTCCCGCGATCCTCGAAGCGACCGTTTTCCGCAACCGTGGCCCCGGTGAGCGATACGCATATTCGACCATCGTCAAGTACGCCGTTGCGCTCGCAGGCCTCGCGATCGCGTTCGACGCGATCGGGATCGGATGGTCGAGCATCCAATGGCTCGTCGCCGCGGTCGGCCTCGGTCTCGGCTTCGGTCTTCAAGAGATCTTCGCGAACTTCGTGTCCGGTTTGATCATCCTGTTCGAACGGCCGATCCGCGTCGGCGACACGGTCACGGTGGGCGAGGTCAGCGGCACGGTCAGCAAGATCCGAATCCGCGCGACCTGGATCACCGCCTTCGACCGCAAAGAGCTCGTGGTGCCCAACAAGGAGTTCGTCACCGGCAGGCTCATCAACTGGACGCTTTCCGACGCGGTGTTGCGCATCGACGTGCCCGTGGGCATCGCCTACGGTTCCGACACCGAACGGGCCATCGAGGTGCTCGACAAAGTCGCCCGGGAGTCGCGCCGCGTTCTACGCGATCCTCGTCCGCAGGTTCTCTTCCTGAGCTTCGGGGACAGCTCCCTGTCGTTCGAGCTCCGCGTCTTCGTGCGAAACGTCTCTCAACTGTTCGCGGCGCGACACGAGCTCCACATGGAAATCGACCGCGCGTTTCGGGAGGCCGGCATCGAGATCGCCTTCCCCCAGCGCGATCTGCACCTTCGCTCAGTCCCCGAGGGGCTCGTGGCGTCCAGCACGAGCGCCGACTGACCGGGCCTGCCTGTCACTGCAGCGTGTATTCGATGGTCATCGGGGATCCGCTACGGCGAATCGACAGGCTGAACTTGTCGGCCGTTCGCAGCGTTGTGTACGCGCCGAGTGCCGCATCCGGGCTCGATAGAGCCTGACCGTTGACGCTCTCGAGGATGTCGCCGTTTTGGATGCCGATTTTCGTCAGCAGCGTGTCGGGGCGAATCCCTCGGATCTCCATTCCCGACGATTGACCGTTCTCGATCTTCGGCGCCACGGCCGCGATGCCGATCAGCTTGCCCGCGTTGTCGAGCACCTTGTTCAACATCGAGCGCGAAAGCTTGTAGTTGGTATCGCTCAGCTTCTCGATGCCTTCGGCCATCTCTTGGTCGGAGAGACCCGCGTTTCGATCGACGAGGGGGCCTTTGCGCTTTGTCGACTTCTTCTTGGGGGCCGGTGGTTTGACCCTCGGCTTGCGCACCGGGGGCCCGTCCACTTCGAACATCGCCAGCTTGCAGAGCCCGGCCTTGTTTTGCAGGACCACGCTGTCTGACAGGATTGCCCGGATGCGAGCGCCCTCGACCTCGGCGCCGCCGTAGTGGAGCCCGGCCTGGTTGTCGGTCCCGACGATGGCTGCAAGCGAGCGTTCCAAATCACCCGGAAGCACCACGGTGCCAATCAAACGCAAGCGCCCGTCGCACGCGGTGGCAATCTCGCCGGGCGCGAGGTCTTCGAGCGGGACGTCCGCCTCCGGGATCGGCTGCGCGGTGAGGTCTCCGAGCGCCGAGTCGAAGATGTTTCGACGAAGGATGACGTCCGGGTCGTGGCGTTGTCGAAACCGAGCCGAGGCCACGGAGCGCCGGGATGGCGCGCGCTTCGCAGAGGGCTCCCCGGAGAGCACCTTGGCGCCGATCAGCGCGGTCGCACCCTGAGCCACGAAAAACGCCGACGAAGCGAGCGTGACCAGGACGATCGCGGTCTTTATGCGTGTGTCGCGGGGCGAGGCCATGGCTCTGCTCGATCTTAGCCTACAATCGGATCCGTCGATCGGTTATAGAGCGCCCCCATGGCTGCGATCGGGCGGTTTCTCCGGCGCCTTTTGCTGGATTCTTGGCGAGATGCCGATGCGCAGGCGGATACCGCGCGCGCCGGCACGTTCGACTATCGCCCGATCGTCATCCTCGTCACCACCGCCGTGGTGCTCACGCTTTGCCGCTACTACGGAGGCAACGCGACCTTTTCGGATCTCATTCCCTTCGACAAGAAGGTCTACTCGCGGGCCGAGTGGGACCTCATGGCGCGGGCGTGGTGGTCTGGGACGCGGGTGGTCTGCTACGTCGCGCTTCCCGCGCTCACGATCCTGCTCATGCCAGGAGAGCGAATCCGCGACTACTACGTGTCCCCGCGAGGCTTCATCCGCCACCTCTGGATCTACGTGGGGCTCTATCTCCTCGTTTTGCCTTTCGTGATTCTCGTCGCGACGCAGGACGCCTTCCAGCACACCTATCCGTTCTACAAGTACGCCAACCAATCGGTCGGTCATTTCCTGGCGTGGCAGGCGCTCTATGCGGCCCAGTTCGTAGCGCTCGAGTTCTTCTTTCGCGGCTACATGCTCAAAGGGCTTCAGCCTAAGTTCGGATACGGCGCGATTTACGTGATGATCGTCCCGTACTGCATGATCCACTACCCGAAGCCGATCCCGGAAACCCTCGGCGCCATCCTCGCGGGAATTGCGCTCGGGACGCTCGCGATGCGCACACGCTCGATTTGGGGGGGCGTCCTCATCCACGTCGGCGTGGCCGTCACCATGGACTGGCTCGCCGTCGGCTACTGCCCGCCCCCGGGCGAAGGCCCCTGCAGGGGGCACTGAGCGTGGCCGACCCGCTGCTTTGTGACACCATACGGCGCACGTGACGACGATTAACAAGAAAATTGGCGTGGTTGGGGGTGGCATCGCGGGCGTCGGCGCCGCCTGGTCGCTTCACAAGGCCGGCTTCGGGGTCGAGCTCTTCGAAAAAGGGCCGGCGCTCGGCGGCAACGCGAAGACGTTTCGTTGGAAGACGAGCGACGGCTATGCGGAGTCGCCGCTTCTCGTCGTGGGCTGGCCGCAGATGTACTACCACAACTACGAGCGTCTCCTCGGCGAGCTCGGCGTCGGCATCGAGACCTTGCCGATCTCCTATTTCGTGCAGACGCCGGCCGGCCACTTCTGCCAAGACGGCGAGACGGCGCTCGAAAAGAGCTTCGCCAAAGACTTCCGACGATGGAAGCGCCTCGTCGCATTCGTCACTCGCGTCAACGACTTCTTCCTGTCCGGCGACAAGCACGATTCGCTCTACCACTTCTCGTACTTCAACCCGCTGAATGTGATCCCTCTCTATTGGCTGGCTCGGCTCTTCGGCGTGTCGCGGAGGTTTTGGGATACGATTTTCGTGCCGGTGCACTGCGCGAGCTTCATCACGACCTCGATGCGAAGCGTGCCCGCGGTCATCCTGCCGCTTCTCGAAAGCATCGTCCCGCTCGAAGAGCCGACGAGAATGGGCACATGGGAGGGTCCGCCGCGTCTCGTGTTCGATCGGATGACCGCGCCCTTCGCCGACAACGTCCATCTCGACCACGAGGTCACCAGCGTCGGGCGGAGCGGCGACGGTTTCACCATCTCTGATTCCGAGGGCCGAGCCTACGAAGTCGACGAAGTGGTTTTCGCGTGCGACTCGACGTCCGTGCTGCGCGCCCTCGACTCGCCAACTTGGCTTCAGCGCGTTTTGCTGGGCAACGCGCAGTACGTCGACGACGTCGACCCCACCTTTTCGAGCTTCGTGGTCCACTCCGATCCGCGCGTCCTGCCTGAAAAGTACCGCACCCGCATTCTCGAGGAGCACAACACCTATTCGGAGCTCGACGACGCGGGCAACCTCGAATGCACCTTCGTCATCTCGGCCCAAAACCCCAACACCAAGAACGCGGGCATCCCCATGCTCGTCACCTTCAACTCCAAAAAGTCGCTCGAAGAGGTGCAGGCTCGAATCGATCTGCCGCACCCCACGCACACGCTGTCGCTTCGCAACCTCATCATCATGTGGATGATGCGGTTCCTTCAGGGTCGAGGCGGCGTTCACTATTGCGGCACCTTCACCACGCCTGAAGGCGGCCACGATCTTTCGTTCATGTCCGGGCTGGTCGCCGCGTCGGCGATCGGCGCACCTTACCCGTTTCCACACGACGACCCGAACGGGCTCGCGGATTTCAACCAGATGCAGCGCATGATGCTGCGCGGTCGCGATCGGCGGGTGCTGTCATTCGAGGCTGGCAGCTACACTATGCTACGCCAACCATGAGCTCGGTGAAGCAAATCGGGTACCTCGCCTTCGAGGTCAGCGACCTCGCGGCCTGGGAGGCCTTCGGCACCAAAGTGCTCGGGCTCGGGCTGGTGGATGCGCGCGGCGAAGAGGGCTTTTCCCTTCGCATGGACGACTACCGGCAGCGCTTTTTCGTGAGCCGCGGCCCCGCCGACGACCTCGCCGCGATCGGCTGGGAGGTAGAAGACCGCGCGTCGCTCGACGAAATCGCCGCACGCCTCGAAGCCGCCGGGCACGGCGTGCAGCGGGGCAGCGCCGAGCAGGCTGCCAGGAGGCACGTGGAGGCTCTGATTCGAGTCGTCGACCCGGCCGGGAACCCGAACGAGATTTTCTTCGGACCCGACAAACCCCACGCGCCCTTTGCGTCCGAAGTCGTGCGCTCCGGCTTCGTCGCCGGCGACCAGGGCTTCGGCCACGTGGTTGTGGCAGCAAACGACCAGGCCGAGCACGAAGCCTTTTACGCGACCATGCTCGGGTTGAGGCTCAGCGACTACATCCGCTGTCAGATCTTCGGCTACGACATCGACGTCACCTTCATGCACGCCAACCCGCGCCACCACTCGCTCGCGTTTGGCGGCGGGCAGGACAAGCGGATTCACCACTTCATGGTGCAAACTCGGTCGATCGAGGACGTTGGCCTCTGCTACGACCGGTTTCTCTTCGCGGGGGGCAAGGTGCACCAGACGCTCGGCCGGCACCCCAACGACAAGATGTTTTCGTTCTACGGATACACGCCCTCGGGCTTTCACTTCGAGTTCGGCGCGGGCGCGATCGAGGTCGACGACGCGACCTGGGAGCCGTCCGTTCACGACTGCGTGAGCGAGTGGGGCCACCACCCGCCGCAGCTTCTCACGAAGGCCTACCGCAAACCGAAGCCTCCGGGCTGACGCTCAGTCGCTGGCGATCGCTTTTTCCACGGCGCTCAGCAGGCTCTTGCTGTAGACGCGGCCGGCGAGGGCGTCGCGCGTCTGCTTGGCCACCGCATCCCACTCGGCTCGGTGCGTCGAGGTGTCGACTTCGACCATGCCTCGCTTCACGAGCGAGGCGTAGGCTCGGGCGTCGTCGCGGCGCGCCATCTTGTCGCCGGCGCGCGCCACTCTTTCGGCCGTGTCGATCAGCACTTTTTGGTCCGCCTTGCTCAGCAGGTCGAACTTCTCCTTCTTGATGAGCGAGCCACCGACGATGATGCCGAAGTTGTCCTTGGCCATGTAGTTGAGCCGCGTGTACCACTGGAGCGCCACGGCAGCGAGCGCGGACGCGGGCACGGTGTCGAGCATGCGCGTCTGAAGGCCCCCGTAAACCTCGGGCACGCCGACGCGCACAGGGTTGGCGCCCATCGCGGAGACGTAGCCCGCGAACACGGGGTCGTCCTTCCACGCCCACGGCCGAAGGCGCTTGAGGTCGTCCGGGCGCGAGAACTCCTCCATGGAGAAGAGCCGGTTTTTGCCGGCCTCGCCCCACGCGAGCATGACGAAGCCGTTGTCCTCGAACAGCTTCGCAAAGCGGTCGCTCAACGCGCTTCGAGCGCGCTCGAGCTGGTCGTACTCGGTGATCAGCCCTGGAGCGGTCAACACGAGAACGGGTCTCGCGACGATACCGAGGCCAGTGGTGGTGATGCCGGCCGCGTCCATTTGGCCGGCGCGCACCTTGCGAATGAAGTCGCGCTCGTCCCCCTGGCTGCCCCCGGAGTAAAAGCGAAGCTCGACTCGGTTGTCAGTGCCCTTCTTCAACGCTCGGTTCCACGCTTTGAGAAGCTTCATGAACCCAGAGCCGGGTGGTGCGAGCGACGCGAAGCGGATGATGACCGGCGATGCGGCCTCGGCCCGAGGCGCCGAAACCGCGCCGGGCAGCGTGAACGCCCCGATTGCGAGAAGAGCTACGAAAAACTGCTTCATTCCATCCTCTAATGAATACTAACGATGCTGGGTCTATAGCGCTCTCCGATTCGACGCCATACCCCAGCCTGGGATTCACCCCAACGGGGAGCCGATGCCCTTTTGGGACTTCGTTTGCGAGGCTACGGCGGGGCTCGGCTTCCCGCAGATCAAGTACCCGCGCAACGAAGTCACACGTCTACGCGATCGCCACCGTCAAAGAGGGTGTCGACATGCTGCACTTCAGCATCGACAAAGCGCGCCGCGACTCTCGGCTACGACTCGGCGGTGAGCGTCGACGAAGGCATCGAGCGAACGTGCCAGCATCTCGAAGCGACCGGGCAGGCGCGACCGCCGGCTGAGCCGATTCTCGTGAAACGGCCGGGTTGGGTGGACGGGCCGCTTCCCCCGAATGCGGCCCGCCCCCCGGCCCCCTGTTGATGCCCGTTGCGCTCACCAGGGACGAGCCTTCACGGCTCTCACAAATCCTGCGGATGGACCTGCGTTGCCTACGATATGAAGCCTTTTGGGCCGATCAACCAGGGATTGCGACAGTTCCTTACAATTTTCTTCATCCCTAGGGTTGAGTCGGGCCCCAGGGTGTGTCCCACTTTGCGCAGCCAGAGTCGCGCGCCCCCTCCGGGCGCGCCTACAATGGACGAGGTTTGCCGAGGGGTCGCGGGCTGGTACAAGCGCTCGCATTCCTGGGGGCCCGTTTCGATTGGGGTGAGGTCGAATGTCTATCGAGATAGTCATCTTGCTTGGCGCAAGCGGAGTCCTCGCTCTGTTGGGCGTGCTCGAGCTGCTCCTGCATCGCGGGCGGTTGAAGCGCATTCCGATTCGGGTTCACGTCAACGGGACGCGGGGCAAGACCAGCGTCACCCGACTCATCGCCGCCGGGCTTCGTGAAGCGGGGATACGCTGCGTCGCCAAGACCACCGGCACCGTCCCACGCTTCATCCTGCCAAACGGCCGCGAGGTGCCCGTCTATCGGCCGGGCGGCCCCAACGTGATCGAGCAGAAGCAGGCCGTCTCCATGGCCGCTGCCCAGCGGGCCGAGGCGTTGGTCGTCGAGTGCATGGCGCTCCAGCCACACCTCCAGTGGCTTTCCGAATCGAAGCTCGTTCGCGCCACGCACGGGGTCATCACCAATGCGCGCCCCGACCATCTCGACGTGATGGGCCCCGGCGAAGACGACGTGGCTCGCGCGCTCGCGGCCACGGTGCCGATCGACGGCGTCTTTTTGACGGCGGAGCGCAAGTATCGCGAGTTCTTCCAAAAGGTGTGTGAGGATCGGCGAACGAGGTTTAGAGGCTCCGAGGAAATCAGCCGCGAGCTCACCGACCAAGACGTAGCCGCGTTCTCCTATTTGGGGCACCGCGACAACATCGAGCTCGCGCTCTCCGTTTGCGAGGAGCTCGGCATCGACAACGAGACCGCGCTTCGCGGGATGTGGAGAGCGCGGCCGGACCCCGGCGCGATGACCGAGGCCGAGGTCGAGTTTTTCGGCCGCCACATCGTGTTCGTGAACGGCTTTGCAGCCAACGACCCGATCTCCACCCGCTACATCTGGGAGCAATCGATTCGGCGCCACCGCGAGCTCGCGCGGCGTATCGCGGTGTTCAACTGCCGCTCGGACCGCGCCGACCGTTCTCAGCAGCTCGCCGAATCGTACTCGGGCTGGACCCAAGCCGACGAGGTCGTCCTCCTCGGCACCGGTCAATACATCTTTGCTCGAGCCGCCGTGAAGAGCGGGCTCGACCCGACGCGTCTGGTCTTCATCGACCGGACACATCCGGCCGACATTTTCGAAATTTTGCTCGGCCTCGCGGAATCCTCGGCTCTGATCATGGGCCTTGGCAACATCGCGGGGCCCGGCTTGGCGTTGGCGGAGTACTTCGCCAACCGAGGGATGGAACATGCCAGAAGTTGAGTTGTTGACGCTTTCGATCGGCCTCGGGCTCGCGGCGAGCCTCCTTTATGGGGAGCTCTTCGGTCTCGCCGCCGGCGGGATGGTCGTACCCGGCTACATGGCGCTCTACGCCAACAAGCCCATCGACGTGGGGCTCACTCTGCTCGCAGCGCTCGTCACGTTCGGGTTTCTGAAGGGCCTCTCGCAGATCGCGATCGTGTACGGCCGGCGTCGAACCGCGTTGACGATCCTCGTCGGCTACATCGTCGGCCTCGGTTTTCGACTGTGGCTCGACAGCGCGATCGCGCCCTTCACGGAAGGTGCGATCATCGGGTTCATCATCCCCGGTCTCATCGCAATTTGGTATCAGCGGCAGGGCGTCCTCGAGACCACGCTCAGCCTCATCACCGCCGCGATCATCGTCCGCATGGTGCTCGTCGTGTTCATCGGAGACGTTGCGATATGAGGGGAATGTACTGGAAGCCCGAAGGGGCATCGCAGGTTCAGCGCGCGCTCGTGGCGGCGCTTGCCATCGTGGGTTTGGTCGCCGTCGAAGTGTTTCCGTCGGAGGAGCAGCAGCCCCACTACGCAGAAAAGATGCTCGCGGCGAGGAGGGCGCAGGAGGCGCTCAGCGTCGTTCACGACGCCTCGGCTCGGCGGGGCATTCGGCTGCGACCGAAGACCGACCCCGCGGGCTCGCGGCTGGTCGGCGAGGTGCTTTCGCCCATCACCAGCGGGAGCGGGAGCCTCGTCTCGAAACAGACCTCGGTGAACCCGAATTTTGCTGCGGTCTTGGTGCAGTGGCTCAAAGACCTACGTGTGAAAAGCGGAGACGTCGTCGCGGTCGGCGTGTCCGGGTCGTTCCCGGCCATGAACGTCGCCGTCTATTCAGCGCTCTACGAGCTGGGCGTCGAGCCGATCATCATTTCGAGCACCGCGGCATCGCAGTGGGGCGCAAACGACCCGAACTTCACCTGGCTCGACATGGAGGCGGTGCTCCGCAAGGCCACCGTGTTTCCGTACAAATCGGCTGCCGCCTCGCTTGGCGGGGTTGGCGACGACGCGATCGGCCTCACGAAGCGCGGCCGCGTGATGCTCGAGCGGGCGATCGAGCGCAACAAGATCCCCGCGCTCGCCGAGATCGAGCCTGAGAAGAAGAAACCTTCGGAAGATACCGACGTGGAGGCGGAGCAGCCGGCGCTGAGCCTGGCGCTCGTCGACGAGGATCGCGTGCGCGAGCGCATGCGCCTCTACTACGAGCTGGCCGGCGACCGCGCGATCAAGGCCTACGTGAACGTGGGCGGTGGCACTGTGTCGGTCGGGACGAAGGTCGGCAAACGAAAGTTCGTGCCCGGCGTCAATGCGAGGCCGCCAAAAGGCATCGAGGACATGCCGCCGTCCGTGCTCGGTGCGTTTCTCGAGGTGGGCGTCCCGGGGATTCACGTGACCCGCATCATCGACCTCGCCGAAGAGTACGGTCTCGAAATCGCGCCGCGAGTCACGCCCGAGGTGGGGACCGGCGACGTCTTCCAGAAGCGCCAACCGAATCGCTGGCTCGCGGGCATCGTGCTCGCGCTGATTCTGCTGTCGCTATTCGTCATCGCGCGTGCGCCATGGGGCACCCGCATGCTTCGCACCACGATTCCGCCCGAGAGCATCATGCCGCCGGCTCCGCGGCCGCCCGAGGGTTTCGTTGCGCAGGTCGAAAATCGAGACGGGAACGGCAGCGCAACCGACCCTCCGCCGCATTGAGCGAGAGCGGGCCCATGCTAACTCTCGCCCCCGGAGGGTTTTCATGTCGATATCGGCAATCTGCTGATCCCCGTTGGTCCTCAGCCGGTCGAGGGCGAAGACACCCGTCCGGTCTTCGCGGGGCTTGCGCAGTCGGTCGCCGGCACCGGGCCCGATGTTCAAAGCAAGGTTCGAGAAGCCGTGCGGCTCATCTTCAACCAGTGGCCCGACCAGCGCACCTGTCCTCAGGCAGAGTGACGCCTCAGCGTCGTCGTCTTTTGCGGCGATGCTTCTTCGCAAGCTCGGCCCGCCCGCGCTCGGTGAGCCTCGGCGGGAAGACGTACGGCCCCAGGTGATCGAGCGGGTCGACCACCTCTCCATGGTGAAAGAGGCCGAAATGGAGGTGCGGGCCAGAATCTCGGACGCCCGTGCCCCCGACTTCGCCTAGCGCCTGACCTGCCTCGACGCGTTCGCCGACCTTCACGTCGTATCGCTCGAGGTGTGCGTATAGCGAGACCACGCCGTTTCCGTGATCGATTTCGACGAAGAGCCCACGCGGGCCCATGTGGCGCGGATGCACGATCGCGGCCCCCCACGGCTCGAGCGCGATGTGCGCGCGCCGCTCCCAATCGACGCCGGCAAACGTCACCGTCCCGGCCGCGACGGTGCGAACCGGCTCACCTCGCTCGGAGGCAAAGTCGATCCCGCGGTGTGGGCGGCGCCCGTGGTCGCGCGGCTCTCCAAGACCACTGATCGCGACGCGAGGGGAGCCGTCGAGCGGGCTGAGGAGCGCAATCCCGGCGATGCTTCCCCGGTTGCCTCTGAGCTCGGCGTGACTGTGCAAGAGTCGACGTCGGGCGGTCAGGATCCGATCCTCGGGCCCCGCGTCACCGACTCTATCCCCCCACACGAAGTGCGAGACCGCGTGGCGGTGAGGCTCCGAGTCAAACCCCTCGTCGAGCGCGGGGCATTGCTTCCTGAAAACGTGCATCAGGGCGGCGGCGAAATAGAGGTTGGCTTCGGGGTCCCTCAACGCCTCTCGGGTGAAGGGAAAAGCACCGAGCTCGAGCGTGGAGCGCTGCCATCCACGTTTGGTCCATTCCGCGAAGCGATACTCGCCTTCGCGAACGTGGCGCCGGTGCATGCCGCGATTGATCAGCGTCAGCCCGGTGCCGTAGCTGTTGTCGATATCCGGAGCGCAGTCGCTCTGCGTGTAGACGAGCGCCGCGAGAAGCCACGGGTCGACTTCGAACTGCGCCGAGTAGCGCACGATGGCGGCCGCATACACCTCGAGCTCGGCCGTATCGACCGACGCGGGACAAAGGCCCGCCATGGCGCGTGCAAGGTCTGATGCGGACACCCGCGCGGTCGCTGGGGGCTCCTCCGGCCAGCGCGACAGGTCGAGAAGCCCCGCGCCTCTCGGTCGAAGACCAAGACGCCGCATTTCGTCGGCGGTCAGCGGTCCTTTTTCGCTCGCTCGCCGCGCCGCTGGCGCATCGCTCAACACGACGCCCTTTCGGAGTCGGCGCTTCCAAGGCGTGTCCTGCGCGTGGCTCGGGGCGAGGCTGGCGGTGAGGGCTGCGGCGAGGGTCAAGGGCAGCAGTCGGAGAAGGATTTTCAAGCGTTTCACCGGGAGCCTTCAGAATGAACGGTCCTGAGAACCGCTCCAACTTATCCGCGTAAGTGTCCGGAGTGTCTGACTTCTTCAAAGGTTTTGCGGCTCTGGCCCATGTCCGCTAGGGTGCCGGTCAGACCGTTCGGCAAGACACGGGATGAGTAGCCAAGTAGGGACACAAATGATGGGGGAGCGTCTCGTTTCGCTTGCCAACCGCCAAGAGCTCTTCGCTCGCCGGCAGTACGAGCCCGTGATCGCGGAGCGGGCGCTCGACGCGCCGAAGTCGGTTTGGTTCGGTGTTGGCGTCGCCGCGGATGACGCGAGCTGCGGGCTTCCCATCGACGTGCTGATCCTCGTGTTCGCCCAAGAGATGGTGCGGCGCGAGCTCGGGCTGGCCAAGAGCACCATTCTCATTGCAGACAGCAACGCCTGCGATGCCGGTGTGCCTCGGCTCGACGTGCATCGCGCCGCCGCGCTCGCACAGGCGCCTCTCGAAGCGCTCGTGCAGCGTTTCGACTTCCCGGTCGAGGTGCAGCGCGCTTCTTCGCTCGCACCTGCGGGGGAGGTCGAGCACCGGCAGCGCGCGCTCGAGATCGACAACGGCTACGTCGCGCAGCAGCTCGTTCAGACCGAGATCATGCGAGCGCAGGGCGCCACGGTGAAAGTCGGCTGGGCGCTTTCCGCCTGCACCTACGACGAAACCTATTTCGACCGCCTCTACCGAAACCGCTTCGGCGAGCAGGTTGCTTTCGTCTACACGATCGGCGGCCGAACGCTGAACGCACAGCGTCCGCGCGCCTGTCCCTACCTCTGCCGCGAGCCCAACGACAGGCTTCTCCTCGGCACGAGTGAAAACGCCGTGCGAAAGCTCTACGCCGACACGTCTTCGCCGGCCGCGCGAGGCTATCGGCGCTTGCTCGGCAAGCTAGCGCGGGCCTACCAGCATCTCACCGGCGAACATCCCGGCACGCCCGAAACCTTCCTTCAGTTCATCGTCGACACGTCTTCGACCGCCGTCACTGCAGGAAAGCGGCAAGCCCGCGAATCGCGAGCGGGCGCGCCTTCGAGCTTCGCTCCCTAATCGCGCGCACCTGTGGCTCGGTCAGCTCGCTTGCGCCGCCACCGCGCTGGCCCGCTCGCAAAAACTCGCGCGGGCGCACGCCGCGCTCGAGCAGCAGCGCCGTCGCGTGGTCGAACACGGACTCGCGACGCTTCATCGCATCGAAGCTGCTCTCGACGATGGCGCGGTCGACGATGCGTGGGTCCACGTCCCATCCTAAAAAGTCGGTCATTTGCTCGATCGCGCGCTTGCGGTCTTCGAGGAGATCTTCGTAGCGAACGATCAGCACGTCGGGGTCGGACGCATACGCCCGCCACTCGGCCACGTGCTCGTGCCAGGAGCCATACTGCACCCGGCCGTCCATGAACCGCGCGTAGAACTCGTCGAGCGTCCCCTCGAAACCGAGGTACGCGCGGTAGAAGTGGAAGTACGACACCACCACGTCGAGGCCGTCGCGCTCGACGTAGACGTAGCGCGCGCCGTCCGGCAGCCATTGGCGGGGCAGATGGCTCTTGAAGACCCGCGGTGAGGGCAGGCGCTCGAGGTCGGCCGCGGTGAGCTCCCCGATGGCGAGGGAGCGCTCGAACCACGGGCTCACCTGCGTGAGGTGCGCGGGCTCTTCCTCGTCGTCGTGCGAGAGCAAATACAGAATCCACTGCGTCAACGTCGTGCCGGAGCGCGGATAGCTCGAGATGAAGACGTCGGTCGGGCGCACTCGAAAGTCCATGCGCCCCTGCAAGAAGTTGGTGACGCGGCGCGCATTGTCGAGGCTGGAGACGGCGGCATCCATCGTGCGACTCATCAGTTTGAGCGCTCGGCCCGCGGTTCGTCGAAAGGATCGGTTCTTGATTGGCCGCATGATCCGACGGTGACTACCCTAGCACCGTCGATGGAGGCCGTAGCACATCTTGCGACCCCGGAGTTCGCCGTCGCGTTCGCGGTCAGCTTCGTCGCTTCAGCGGTGCACAGCACCGTCGGTTTTGGGTTCGCACTCTTGAGCGTGCCCCTGCTCTCGCTGCTGAACCCCGTGTTTGCGCCCGTGCCTCAGCTGCTCGTCGTGTTTCCTTTGACTCTCGCGATCTTGTTTCGGGAGCTTCACGCGGTCGAGGTTCGGAGCACGCTCTGGATCTTTGCCGGTCGTGTGCCCGGCGCCTTGATTGGCGTCGCGCTGCTCAAGGTGCTCACGGTTGCTGCGCTCGACGTGTTGATGGCGGTCATGGTGATCGCCGGGGTGTACTTGGTCCTGAGCCGCAGCTCGTTTCGGCGAACGCCGGCCCGCGAGATGACCGCCGGCGTGGCCTCTGGCACCATGGCGATGGTGTCTGCGATCGGCGGTCCACCGATCGCGCTCCTTTACCGAAACGATTCGGGCCCGACCGTGCGGGCCAACCTCGGCTTGGTTTTCGCGGTCGGTCTGGCGATAACGATCACCGTGCGCGCTGCGGCAGGCGAGGTGAGCTCGGAAGAGGTGGTGGTTGGAGCGGCTCTATTGCCTTCGGTGCTGCTCGGGCTGCTTGCGAGCAAGAGCCTCATCCCGCGCGTCGAAGGGGGGCGTCTTCGAAACGCAATCGTGCTCATCGCGGGCGGGGCCGCGCTGCTGCTGCTCGTTCGCGGGGTGCTCACTTGGTGAAGCTGACCCAGGTGGTTTCCGGCTGGAAGCGCACGGCGTGCCATGCGGGCGGAACCTCGGGGTCGGTCCAGTAGTAGAGCCAGCGAGCGTCGACGGGCGCGATGTTGGTGCACCCGTGGCTGCGCACCTTGCCGAAATCGGTGTGCCAATAGGCCCCGTGAAGCGCGTACCCGCGGTGGTAGTAGAGCGTCCACGGCACCTCTTCGACTTCGTAGAACCCGTCGATCGGGTCGGTCGCGTTCATGGTCGTCGAGATGTACTTCTGCTGGACCTTGAACAGGCCGGCCGGGGGCTCGTAGCCCTCTTTGCCGCTCGAGATCACCGTGGCGTAGACGGGGCGGTCGCCTTCGTACGCCACCAGGGTCTGCTCGGGGAGGTCGACGTGAATCCACTTGGCGCCGGCCGGCACGCTGCTCGGCCGCTTCGACTTGCGAGCGACGCGGACCTCGTCCCGGCGCACCACGCCGGGCCGCCCGGCCACGTACGAAACGCCGTCGACCTGGACCTCCTCGGTCACCACGAAACGCGCGTGCTTTTGCGCCAGCCCCGCCCCCTTTAGCTGGTCCTTCTTGCGCGTAAGAAGCTCCCGGTCCTCGCCGTACACGAATGCGAGAGGAAGCCGCCATCCGTCGCGGCCGAGCTCTTCACCGCGAACCGGCTCCGGGTTGCGGAGCTCGAGGTCGCTTTCGCGCACGAAACGGCCGCGAACCGTCCTGTAGAACACCGCGCCGTCGGCTTTGCGAGATTGCTTCCTCGCAACCGCGAGGAAGTAGTCGCCTTCCATCAGAGAAGACACCACCTCGGGGGTGGGGCCCTTCTTCTCCATCGCGAGCCGCGCCTGCTTTTCCTCTTTGACCGACGGAATGCGATAGTAGCGGGGCGCGCGTTTGGTGATGACGCGCGTGTACTGGTACGGCAGATGGTTCGTCACCTCGGCGGGTGGCACACCGTAGCGATCGGCCGTCGGCGTGTCGCTCACGTGGAAGCCATGCGATGTGCAGATGTAGCCGAAAGGCGACGCTTCGTACCAGCTTCCGTTCTTGCAGCCGCTGCCGCTCACTTGGTCGCCGAGCGCAACGACCGTGCCGCGCCGAACGACGCCTGCAACCTTGGGCTTGCTCGCGACCGCCTCGTACACGTACGCGTCGTAGTGGAACGCCGCGCCGAATTTCGAAGCGCGACCTGGGTTGTTCTTCGGGCTGCGCTGGCGGTCGTTCCAACCGTCGAGGCCAGGCGCGCGAATGGCGAGCCTGCCGTCCTGTGCTTCGGTGGTGGAGCCCGAGTCCGTGGACGCGCGCTCGCCGAGCGCGACGGCGCCGGCGCCGATCACCAGCACCACGGCAGCGAGAACCACCAAAGACCATCGATTCGCTATCAGCTTCCGCATGAAGTGCCGCCCGTCGCCGCCTGCGCGCCCATCCCGCCGCGCGAGGCCGAGGATAGCGCCACTTTCGTCGGATTCAAAAGATCGGCCCGTGTGGTCAATTCAGTGAAATTCACCGGCTGGATCCGGTGCTGCGGGGCGCTATTCGCCGACGCCGCGCTGGTAGCTCTGCTGCTGCTCGAGCCTGCGCGTGTCCTCCGCCGCCCGGATCTGCTTCGACTGCCGCTCCTCGAATGCACGCTCCTCCGCCTGCATCGCCGGGGTGACGGCCGAGCTCGCGACCCAGGTGTCGCTCGAGCGCAGGTAGACATACACCGTCTTCTGTCCGCAGCCCTCGGCGCCAATCTGCGTTGCGAGGGTCCGAGGCCCCTCGGTCGCCAGCACCTGCAGCGCGACCTCGTCCTCCGGGCACGACATCTCGAACGCCGCGCGCGACTTCACGGTCTTCTCCGCCCGCTTGTTGTGGTTGCACCCTCCGAGCACCAAGGCGCTCAACGCGACGAGAACGACACTGCGCCAACCAAGCATCCACTCATGGTACCGCGTTTCAAAAAAGGGGACAGTCCCCTTTTTCTCTACTGGGCGATGTCGTTGCCGTCGCAGGGGCCGTCGCAGGGGTTTTCGACGCGGCCGGTCTCGTAGAAGGTCACTAGCGTGGGGCCGAGGGCTTCTAGCTCGGTGGCGCGGCCGTGGGGGTCGCGCATGGTATCGGCCCACGGCGGGATGTTGGTGATCGGCGCGTCGGGGTTTCCGAAGTCGATCTCGATCATCGCCGAGCCCACGTGCTCGCCCTCTTCGACCTCGAGGCCCCAGACGTCGCGAATCGTCGGCGCGAGGTTAACCACGCCGCCAATCGTGCGCGCCATGATGTGCGCGCCGAGATTGGTCACCTGGTGGTCGGACTTGGACACCTGAATCAGCACTTCGTGCGGCGGCGTGCCCGGAAGCAGGTCGGTGCGGATGTGCTTCGAATAGCCCGTTGGCTCGGCGCGGTCCCACAGGCCCTGAATCAGCGCGAGGTTCATCTGCATGTCGAGCGCGTTCCAGTCGTAGTTGCCGTAGATCGCGGGCGCAAACTCGTCGAAGTTCACGCTGCGATTGAGGAGCAGATTGTACGACTGCCCGGGCACCGCGATCAGCCCTCGCTCGATGTCGGTGGTCAGCGCCATGAGGCTCGCCCCGAGAATGCCGCCCTGGCTTCCGCCGAAATAGTAGCGGCGCGTGCCGTCGATCATCGCGCCGCCGCAGTCGTTGGTGAGCGCCTGGTTGAGCGGCGTCGTCGGCCCGCCGTCCGCTTCGACCGAAAGCGTTCGCATCGCCATCAAGAAGTTCAGGTAACCCTGATGCATGCGCTCGGGGATCCTGCGGAACTCCGAGAGGTCGCCTCCAGCAATCCCGTTGACGACCGTGATGACGTCGTCGTTCGAGAACCCCTTCCAATCGAGCGCAAACGTCGCGAAGTTCACCTGCGCGGCGATCTCTTGGAACCCGAGCACCTGCTCCTTCGCACCGAGCTGCCCGTGGCCGAACTCCACGAGCGGCGCAGCGTTTTCCTGCGCGCTTTCCGGCACGATCATCGCGGCCGCGTACTCGAACGTCCCGTTTTGCTCGGGCAGCCCGTCCTCGTCGAGGTTCAGCAACCCACCGGTTTCGCCCTGCGTCATGTAGAGCGGCATCTGGAACGTGATCTCGAAGCGACAGGCGATCCCGGCGATTAGGTCTTCGTTTTTCAGCGCCACCGAGTAGGGCACGCCGTTCGGAAAGCGCGTCAGCGCATCGTCGCGGATGTGCAACATCGCGCGCGTGTTGTTCTCGCGGCTGGCGGTCGTGTAGTCCCAGGCGATCTGAAGGTCGTCGCGGGCGATTCCGGCAGCTTCGAGTGTCGAGAAGATCTCCTCGAAATGCGCTCGTCGCGACTCGATCACGTCGTCGTCGGATGGCGTGTCATCCCGAAGCGCGGCAAACCCCGGTGAAGCTTCGATGACCGCTCCCTGACCGTCCTGCACGTTTCGAATCGCCACGATGTAGCGCGTCGCGTCGTCCGGTCGCACGGCGGGCCGCAGCATCAGCGCCTGCTCGGCCCTGAGCTCATCCACGCTGCGCTCGATTTCGAACTCCGGGCGCGGCTCCATCGCGTCCACGCGAATCTTCGCCTGCACGACGTATTCGTCGATGTCCACCCAGTGGGGAAGCCGCTCCCCGGTCTCCGCATCGAGAATCACCGTTCGCGAGTCGGGCTCGAGCGATGCGGGAATCGTGTCGGGGGTCGCCAACCCCGTCACGGCCGCGCCGGGCAGATGCGTCATCGCGGCGACCCCGAGCGAAAATCCGTCCATCTCGTTGAAGGCCTCCGGGTTGGACCGGGTCCCGTTCGTCGTCGCCGGCATGACGACCTCTGGGAGAGCAAGCCGCTTCCCGGTCACCGTGGTTTGGTCCTCGACGGTCCAGTAGTCGTTGGGAAACGGAAACCCGCAGTAGGTCGGCGTCAGCGGGTCGCATCCGAGCGGGGGCATCGGGACCATGCCGCCGTTGCCACCGTTGCCGCCGGTGCCGGTCCGCCCGCCCGTGCCTGCTGCGTTGCCCTCGTCGGTGCCGCAGCCAGAAACCATCGAAGCCGCGCACACCAGCGCGACCGAAACCGAGAAGATCGCTCTCATGTCCGCGATGCTAGATGGTGCGGCCCCTGTTTTCCAGACCTTCTGTGCCCGGCCAGCGACCGCTTGAACTCGCGCCCCCATCCTCTCATGACCCTGCGCATGAAGATCGCAGTGGTGACAGGAGCCGGGAAGGGCCTCGGCAAGGAGATCGCCAAGGGGCTCGCTCAGAAGGGCTTCACGCTGTTGGTGACCGACATCGACGAAGGCGCCGCGGCGACCACTGCCCAAGAGGTCGGCGGAGGCGCATGGTCGATGCGTCAAGACGTTCGTGACCCGGAGTCGCACCGCCGGGTGGCGCGCGCCGCCAACGAGCGCGGCTCGCTCGAGCTGTGGGTCAACAACGCCGGTGTGCTCCACGCAGGCAGTGCGTGGGATCACAGCGACGAGGTCGTGCAGCAGATGGTCGACGTCAACGTGCTTGGCACGACCTGGGGCTCGCGCGCGGCGATCGAGGCCATGCGAGCCAAAGGAGGCCACCTGATCAACATCGCGTCCCTTTCGTCGATCGCGCCCGTGCCCGGCCTCGCGGTGTACGCGGGCACCAAGCACGCGGTGCTCGGTTTCACGCTTGCGCTCGCGGGCGACCTCAAGCGCGCCGCCATTCCCATCGAGGTGAGCGCCGTGTGCCCCGATGCCATCGACACCGACATGGTGCGCAAAATCCGAGGCTCCAAAGAAGCCAGACTCGCGTTTGCGTCCCCGAAGCTTCTCACCGCCGAGAAAGTGGCAGCCGTCGTTCTCGACCTGGTGGACCGACCGCGCCTCGCGGTGAGCGTGCCGCGTTCGAAGGCGGTGCTGGCCCATGCGATGCGCCCCTTTCCAGCGCTGTCGGGGGCCATCACCAAGCCATTCGAGTGGTACGGCGAGCGCCAGCGCCGCAAAGCCAACGACGAGTGAGCCCTCAGTCGCCGCTGTTGCTCGAGTCGTAGACGTGCACGTCGCGCTGCGGAAACGGAATTGAAATCCCTTCGGCATCAAACCGGCGCTTCACTTCGCGCGTGACGTCCCAGTAGACGTTCCAGTAGTCGTCGGTCTTCGCCCACGGCCGCACGATAAAGTCCACTGAAGACTCGCCGAGCGTGTGGAGGCGCACGACGGGCTCCGGGTCCTTCAGCACCTTGTCGTGGCTTTCGATGATGGATGTCAGAACTTTTTCTGCTTTGGGGATGTCGTCCGAGTAGCCGATGCTGAAAGTAAGGTCGATGCGGCGTTTGTCCTGGTGGGTGATGTTTCGGATGATGCCGCCCCACACTTGCTTGTTGGGCACGATCAAAAGCTGATTGTCGAACGTGAGGATTTGGGTCGAGACCAAGTTCATCTTGTCGACCTTGCCTGTGACGCCGCCCGCCTCGACCGCGTCGCCAATGTCGAACGGCCGATAGACGAGGATCATCAGCCCGGCTGCGAAGTTCGAGAGGGTGTCTTGTAGGGCGAAGCCGAGAATGAAGCCTGCGATGCCGAGCCCCGCCAGGAGCGGGCCAACCTCGATGCCGAGCTGCGCCAGCGCGATGATGAGGCCGAAGAGCACGACGAGCCTTCCGGCGGTCTTGATGAAGAAGTCTCGAGCGAGTGTGGAGACGTTCAATCTCGAGCGTTCGAGCCCTCGGCGCACAGCGGCCCTCGCAAGCCCTGCCGCGAACCGCGCCAGCATGAGAATCAGAACGAAAACGAGGAACTGGAAAAACAGCGACGCTGCGTTGCTCCGAAACCAATCCGCCACCCCTCCGAGCCAGTCCGAGAGAAGGCCCTTGGCGACGTCCTTGTCGAGGATGTCCTCGGATACTTTGCCCGTCGCCGTGATGAGCTTTCGTCGGAGCTCGGCGGTGTCGACGCCATAGCCGCCCAAGAGACGCACTGTCAGCCTCTGCGCGTTGGCGAGAACGTCGCGCTGCCGCCTGAGAGCAGCGAGCTCCTTTTGTGCCTCCACGTCTTTGTCCGAGCCGGGGCGCCCTGAGATGTCGTCGATCTGGTCTTTGGTGTTATTCAGAACGCCCGCGACGATGTCCGCGCGAACCTGGAGGTGCTTGACGAACGCCTCGGAGTCCTTCGATACGTCGAGGCCGAGCTTCTGCCGCTGCTTGATGTTGTCGTCGTAGTACGAGACCACGCGACTCGTTCTTGGGATTTCGTTGGCTAGCTTGCGGCGCGCCTCCCACGACTCGGCGCCCGTTCCCTTCTCGGCCGCGTCGAACAGCCCGCCAGCTTGCGAAGCGCGGGCTTCCCATTTCTCAATGAGCATTTTCGCGTCGGCTCGGAGAATGCGCGTGGCTGCGGCGCGCGCGGCTTCCACCGAGCGCCCGTCTTCTTCGGCGCTCACCACCAGGTCGACCAGCCGTGCGACGTCGCGGCGATAGCGGTTGCGACGATCCGAGAGCTCGCGCGCGGTCACGAGGCTCGCGGCCGCGCTCGGATTCTCGTCCACCGTCTTCTGCAACTCCGCGAGTGCTTGGGCCCGGGTCTCCAAATCCGCGACGAGTTGGTCGATCTGCTGCGCCGAACCTTCTTCAGCCGCGCCGACGTCTTGTGCCGACGCTGGCAGGGAGAGGAACCCGCCAACCAATGCAGTCGCCAGGAGCGTGCTGAGCCTCGGCCCAAAGTACGGTGAGTTTCGCAAGAGTCCCTCTTCTGATGTGCGGCCGACGGGTCGACCCGCCAGCCCGATGCCCAGGGCTACACGACGACCCCCCCTGCCTCAAGGCGCGAACGGCGTTGAACAAACGCGGCGGTGGTTCTACAGTCCGGCGCGGAGGACGAGATGACGATCGGAAAACACCTGCTCGTGGGAATCGTGGTGGCGGTCTGTTCGACCGCGGGTCTTGCTCGCGCGCAGTGGGACTCTCAGGACGGTAGCTCCACCGTGTCGACCGCCCAGCAGGGCGAAATGGTGTCGAGCACCCCGTACCCCGCTGTTCAGCAGCCCGAGGACCCCCCGAAGAAAGCGTTCAAGCCGGCGAGCTTCGCGTGGTCGCTCGGTCTCGGCGTGCCGATCGTCCTCAACGTGCCGAGCAAAGCAGTGCGGCCCGGCGCCAACATCTTCTTCTTCGGCGCCGCTGATTTCGGCTTCTTCATGATCGGCGGGGATTTCGGGCTTCAGTGGACCCCGATCGATCTCGATGGCCAAGTGGTGGGTGGGGTCGCTCTCAGCGGTCGCGCACCGCTGACTCGCATCTACTTGAGCGCGCCCGACATTCGCTTCCAGGTGCCAAACCTCCCGGTCGTGCTCCCATACATCTCCGGCGCCTTCGACATGAACTTCTGGAACTTTCGCGAGACGTCGGTCGGCTGCGGCTACTGGTACTGCAGTACGTACTCCGTGTACCGCTTCACGCCCGGGTTCACGGGCAAGGCCGGCATCGCGTTCGACGTCAAGAAGAGCGGCGTGCACATCGACGTGGCCTTCCAGTATTCCTTCACCGGCAAGGGGAACTTCTTCTTGGATTCCGGTTGGTGGCTCGCGCCGGTCATCGGCGTGCTCGTCCGCACGGACTGAGCGCCACTACGAGGCGTCGCCCAGGCGCACCGCGACGACGGTCCACTTCTTTTTGGAGCCGCTCAGCGTGGCGCCCCAGTCGGCGAGCTTCATCTGCCAGCCGTACTTGCCGTGAAGCGCCCGAATGGCGGACTGCTTTTCGCCCTCGTCGCTCACCAGCCGCGCCGACCCGTCGTTCCAAGGCCCCTTGAGCGCCCCGCGCGCCCCGCACTTGGCGATTCGGATCTTGGAGTTGCGGCGCAGGCGCTTCACCTTGTACGAGTCCCCGTTGGTGAAGATCACCAGCTCGTCGCCGTCGCGCGCGACCCACACCGGCGTTTGAACGCCCGTGCCGTTCTTGCGGAAGGTCTCGAGATTGACGTACCGCGCCTCGCCCAGCTCATCGATTGCCGACATGCGCGGAGCATACCGCGGTCCGCCGACTAGGCACGCCCCTCGAGCCGCGCCATCAGTTCGTCGGTCAGCTTGGGGATCACGTCGAGCGCGCCCATGTTGTCGTGGACCTGCTCGACCCGGCTCGCGCCGGTAATCACCGTCGAGACGTGCGGGTTCTTCGTGCACCACGCGATTGCAAGCTGGGCCGGCGTGCAGCCGAGCTCGCCCGCGATTTCGACCACGCGGCGCACCGTGTCGTGGTTTGCCGGGTTGGTGATGTACTCGCGCAGCCACTCGTAGCCGGGTAGCGCCGCGCGGCTGTCCGATGGGATCCCGCCCAAGTACTTGCCCGTGAGCGCGCCCGAGGCGAGCGGGCTCCAAATCGTGGTTCCCATCCCGTACTTCTCATAGAGCGGCGCGTACTCCTCCTGGACGCGTTCACGCGAGAGCAAGCTGTACTGGGGCTGCTCGGTGATGGGCTTTCGCAGGCCGTCGCGCTCGGCGATTTCGTACGCTTCGGCGATCGCCGTGGCGGGCCATTCCGAAGTGCCCCAATAGTGCGCTTTGCCGTCCGCGATGATGTCGCTCATCGCCCACACCACCTCTTCGACGGGTGTCTCCTCGTCGTGCCGATGGCAGTAGAGCACGTCTACGAAATCGAGCCCAAGCCGCTCGAGCGACCCGTCGATCGCATGCATCAGGTACTTTCGATTCAGCGTGTTCTTGGTGTTGGGCCCGTCGGTGAGCCCCCAGTAGAGCTTCGTCGAAAGCACGTACGACTGTCGCGGCCAGCCGAGCTCGCGCACGACCTCGCCCATGATCGCCTCGGACTTGCCGCCGGCGTAGACCTCGGCGTTGTCGAAGAAATTTACCCCGGCGTTCCACGCGGCTTCCATGCACTGAAGCGCGGTGTCGTTGCCGAGCTGATTGTGAAACGTCACCCACGAGCCAAACGAGAGCACGCTCACCTTGAGCCCCGAGCTCCCGAGGCGCCGGTATTCCATTTCCATCGGCGACTCCTCGTCAGTTGGCGCCGGCGGCGATCCACGCCTCGACGGCGTCGATCTTGGAATCGCAGAGCGGATCGACCGCGATCGGCATGCGGGACGTGCCTTCCAGAATCTCTTCGCCGAGGAGCTTGTTCACGATGTACGACGCGCCAACGTCACCGGGCGCGACGCGCACCAGCGTGGGGATTTGGGTCGAGTCCACGTCGATCAGGTTCATCTCCGACTCGGAGACGGAGCTGAGAACCAGGCCGCCGCCCGGGAGCCCCATATCGCCGTGGCAGTTCGTGAACGCGCAGCTGCCGTCGAAGACACTCGCCTGAATGCCGTTCACACCGTCGAGCGTCGTTGCGATCTCCGGGATGCACACGCCGTCGCATTCGACTTCGCCGCTCGAGCACGGGCCGCCGCCGCCTGAATCGCTGTTGCTGTCACCGCAGCCCGCCATCGCCAAGCCCGTGCTCAAGAGCAAAGGCAACCCAAGAAACAGATTCTTCATTCCGCCCGTATAGATGGTTGCGGCGATCCAGTAAAGAGCTGACGCGCCGAGTCGAACGGGTGGACGCTTCGGTCTCGCTTTCGGAAATCGCGACTCGCGCTAACGCAAAGGGCGCATCGCAGTATGTTACCGTCGAAACCCCGCTGACAGAGGAGCACCTCATGGACAAGAAGACGATTGGAGTTCTAGGTTTTGCAGGCGCGGCACTCGTGGCCGCGTCGGTCTCGGCGGCTGCGCCGAAGTGGGCGCAAAAGGGCTCCACCATCGAAAAGTGCGCGGGCGTTGCCGCCAAAGGCAAGAACGATTGCGGTGCCAACGACCACGGCTGTCATGGGCATGCAAAAAAGGACAGCGATCCCAACGAGTGGATCTACGTCCCTGCGGGCGTTTGCGAAAAGATCGCGAACGGCCGCGTGCTGAAGTCGAAGAAGGTCGAGTAGTCGGCAGAGATGCGGGCCCGCATGGGCATCAGTCTTCGGAGCGAATGGGTCGACCCGCTGCTGTCGGCCCACCCGGACCTTCCTGCGCTCGAAGTCCTCTTCGAGCAGTGGCTGTTTGCAACCGAGCCCGCGCTTCAAAAGCTGCACGCGCTGCGTGAGCGGTATCCGTTCGTGCTGCACTGCCTGAGCATGAACTTGGGCTCGTGCGACCCGCTAGACGCTGAATACGTGGACGAGGTGGGCGCGTTTGCGAAGCGGTTCGAGGTGAGCGCCGTCTCCGACCACCTGAGCTGGCGCAGCACCGAAGGGCGATGGACTCTTTCGCTCTTGCCCCTGCCGCGCACCGAAGAGGCGCTCGATCACGTCTGCGCACGCGTCGGCGCCGTGCAGGATCGCCTGGGGCGCGCCATCGCACTCGAGAACGTCAGCCAATATCTCGAAGTCCCGGGCGATATCCCGCACGCCGAGATGTTCAACGAGCTTCACCGGCGCACGGGAGCTGGCGTTCACCTCGACCTCAACAACCTTCTCGTGACCGACCGCTGGCTCGGTGAAGCCCCTTCGACCTTTCTCGATGCGCTGAGCGCCGAGGTGGCCTGGATTCACGTCGCCGGGCATGCGGACGTGCCGCTGCCCGTCGACGACCACAGCGCGCTTCCAAGCGCGGATTGCCTCGCGCTCCTCGATCGCGTTCAAACGCAGGCGCCGGTGATCTTCGAGTGGGACCGCGACCGGCCGCCGTTCGACCAAGTGCTTCCCGCCCTTCTTTCGGAGAGGATGCAGAGTGCCACCGCTCTCTGACTGGCAAGCGCGCTTTTTCGACGAGCGCGTCTGCGAGCCCGCGTCGGGCCGGGAGGGCGTCTATTTCCGCGAGCAGGTCTTCGGCGCGCTCGACGTGCTCGAAAAGGCGCTTCCAGAAGTCCAAGAGTCCCTCGGCGAACAAAACTTCCGCTTCTTCGTCCGAGAATTCCTCCGAACAACCCAACCATGCGACGCCCTAGGCACCTCCCTCATCGCCCCCTTCGAGGAGTTCCTAAAAACCCGCCCCGAGCTAGCCCGGTAACCGCTTGCCCGCCGCCACCCCCCCGCCTACAACCGACCGAGCGTGTGACGGTGGATGCGGCGGCCGAGCTCGGGGAGCGTGCGACTCCGACCAGGGTGGCGCCCCGGTGGGGGGGGCACTGGTTTTGGGGGTGTCTGCTCGACCTCGCCGGCGACCGTTCCGGCTTCTTGATCAACGGACACGAGCGGTATGGCGACGTGTTTGCGGGGCGTGCGCTCGTGCGAGAGATGATGTTCGTCCGCGACCCCGCGTTCGTCAACGCCGTCAACGTCACGCACTGGTCCGATTTCTACAAGCCCGACCACATCAAGGTCATGTGGAAACCGTTCCTCGGCAACGGCCTGGTTCCAAACGACGGCGAGTCCTGGAAACGCCAGCACAAGCTCATCATGCCGGGATTCCACAAGCGCCGCGTCGACGCGTACGCGAGCACCATGGTGGATTTCACCGAGCGGATGCTCGGCCGCTGGAACGAGGGCGAGCGCCGCGACATCCGCGCTGAGATGAACGCGCTCGCACTCGAGGTCGTGGCGAACACGCTGTTCGACATCGACATCGGCAAAGACGACTCGGAGACCATCCGCGAGGCCATCGGCGAGGTCAGCGAAATCCTCGTCACGGACGCCGACAAGATGCTCCCGCGCCCCTCGTGGTGGCCCACCGCCGAGAACCGCCGAAAGAGACACGCCATCGCGCAGATCGAAGACATCATCCGTCGCGTGCACGAAGAGCGCATGCAAAGCCGAAAAGACCGAGGCGACCTCTTCTCGCACATGGTGTTCGTCGAAGACGAGCAGGGGCCGATGTCCAAAGAGCAGCTTCGCGACGAGGCGATGACCTTGATCTTCGCCGGTCACGACACGACCGCGCACGCCCTGACGTGGACCTGGTACCTGCTTGCAAAGCACCGCGACAAGCTCGAGACACTGCGGGAAGAGCTCTTCCGCGTGCTCGGCGATCGGCGCGTCGAGGTCGAAGACCTGCCGAACCTTCCCTATCTCGAGATGGTCGTGAAGGAGTCCATGCGGCTGTTGCCGTCGGTGTGGGCATACGCCCGCCAGGCGCAGCGCGATCTCGTCATCGAGGGCTACGAGGTCAAAAAGGGCACCACGATCACCATCAGCCACATCGCCATGGGCCGGAACCCGCGGGTCTACGACGAGCCGCTCGAGTTTCGCCCCGAGCGCTGGACGCGCGAGTTCGAACGAAGCCTGCCGCGGGGCGCCTACACTCCGTTTGCAGGTGGGCCGCGCGTTTGCCTCGGCAAGCAGTTCGCCATGATGGAGATGCGCGCGATTCTCGCGACCGTAGTGCGCCGCGTCGACGTGACGATCCCCGAGGGCTTCGAGCCGGACTTCGTCGTCGAGCTCTCGATGCACCCGGGCAAGCGAGGCATGCCAACCGACGTGCACTTCCTCGAGCGCCCGTCGAGCTGAACGACTCGCGCGCGCATCGTGACCCCGAGCCACACAGAGTGAATCTGCGGCACTGTTCGGCGCTTCGGTTTCGCAGCGGGCTGGTTTATGCTCCAGGGGATTCCTTTCTCGCGCGTGCTCTTGGGCCCTGGCATGCCCTTTGCTTCGAGTGCTGTCATGACTTTTCGTAGCTTTTCGTTGTTTCCACTTGCCATGGCAGCATGGCTACACGCCGCCCCTGCGCAGGCCGACCGCGAATTCGCCGACGGACAGCGCTTCGGTTTCGAGCTCGGGTTCGGCGGCGGCTTCGCCACGAGCTCGCCTTTCACACGCCGCCTCGAATCCTTCGGGTACTCGCGGGAAGAGATGTTCTCTTTCCGATTCGACTTCAGCTTCGAAGCAATCGTCCTTCCGTATTTGAGCGTGCTGTTGCGCTTCGACGTGCTCGACGGGCAGACCTGGCGAAGGCCAAGCGGGATCGGTCCGGACGACGAGTTCAAATGGCAAAACTACGCGGTTGGGGCGCACCTTCGCGCGTTCTTGCCGACACGTAGGGGTCGCGGTCGCGGCTACATCCAGGTTGGCATCGGGCCGTCCTTCAACGCCACCCGGTTGGGCACGCGAGTCACGGAAACCGGAGACCCAAGCGTGTTTCGAGAGCTTCGCGTGAGCTATCAGGTAGCCGGGTTGCTCGGCGTCGAAGGGCTCGTCGCCGACCACGTGGGCCTCTTCGTGCAGGGCGGCTACTTCTACACGCCGGTTCCCGAGAACCGATTCGGCGATCGCCACCGAGGAGGGGGCGGCTTGCTCCTCGCAGGCTTGACTGTGCACTTTGGGAGGACGCCATGAACCGTTCGTATGCGTGGACCGCGATCTTCGTCGTGCTGTTGCTTCCCGCATGCTTCGAGACCGACGTCATCGACGACGCGGGCTTTCAGATGTGGTGCGGCAACTCCCTGTGCGCCTGGTCCCTGGAAGAGGGCGACATCAGAAGGGTGCCGACATGGCACGAACACGACTACGCGGTCGAGCTGGTCGGGTCGCCGGTGGTCCTTTCACAGCAAGCCCAGCGAAGCTCCGCTGCGTGCGTGCGCGTCGAGCTGATCGCGGACGTCGAACCGGCGGCCCAAATGACCGCCGAGATCGACTACGACGGGGACGGGCGCTCCGATTGGACCACGCCGATCGATCGCCAAGGCTTTCGCTCGATGGCGTGGGACGTGCGACCCGGCGTCGACCGAGGTTCCGTGTTCTACTTGAGGAAAGCAGGTGAGGGGCGGGCTGTCGTGACCCAGCTTCGCGCCTCGAGCGAGTGCGACGATCCGCCCGATCTCCGACGGCCGCCCTACTGAAGCGGGTCGCGCAGCATGACGACGCCTTGCGCGGCGCCGAGGTAGATCGTGCCGTCCGGATGCACGTGCACCTGCCCGGTGA
>CAJIBU010000186.1_pt1 | contig 89562 bp, 82 predicted proteins | sample 9199451 | NCBI WGS metagenome assembly CAJIBU01 (sample SAMEA7708315, study PRJEB35096) | sediment metagenome | biome: marine neritic benthic zone biome [ENVO:01000025]; feature: sediment [ENVO:00002007]; material: shallow marine sediment [ENVO:03000034] sea grass bed [ENVO_01000059] ... | reverse complement strand
TGGGTGCGCGGGTCGAACCGCGCGCACGTGAGCTACGTCCACGATGGACGAAGCGGGATGGTCATCGCGATGAGCGCGATCGACAACCTCGTCAAAGGGGCCGCGGGCCAAGCCATCCAGTGTTTGAATGTGCGCTTCGGGCTCGACGAAGGCACCGGGCTCGGGGTTTCGGCGACGTGGCCGTGACGCGGATCCTGCACGTCAGCGATCTGCACCTCGAAGACGGCTTTTCGGGGGTCCCGCTCAAGAGCTTCATCAACAAGCGTCTCGTGGGGCTGGCCAACCTCGCGTTCAGGCGTCGCCGTGTGTTCGCGCACGCAGCCGAAAAGGTCGCGGCGCTGGCGGCGTTTTCCGAGGAGCAGGAAGCCGATTTGGTGATCTGCACGGGCGACTACACAGCGCTCGGCACGGAGCCGGAGATCGCCTACGCCCGAAAGATGGTCGACCCGCTCACGCGCGCGCCGCTCGGGTTTTTCACCGTCCCGGGCAACCACGATCTGTACTTGCAGGACACCGTGGACGCGGGCTGGTTCGACGAGCACTTCGGCGACCTGATGAAGACCGAGCTTGCCGAGCATTCGGTGGACGGTGTGTGGCCGCAGGTCTGGTTTCCCGTCGACGGCTTGGCGCTCGTCGCCGTCAACAGTGCGAGGGCGAACGCGAGGCCGAGCCTTTCGAACGGGCGCATCCCGGACGCGCAGCTCGACGCGCTGGCTTCGATCCTCGACGACGCGCGCGTCCGCGACCGCTTCGTGATCATCGCGACCCATTACGCGCCTCGCCTCGCAAACGGGCGGCCCGACCGGCCGGCGCACGGCCTCGAAAACGCCGACGACCTTCTGTCGATCACCGCGGCGGCAGGGCGAGGCATCATCGTGCACGGGCACGTTCACTGGCGCTATCACGTGCGCGTTCCCGAGACGCCGCTCGGGCTGTGCTGTGCCGGGAGCGCGACGCACGCCGGGCGCGAGGGGCTGTGGCTCTATGAAGTTGGCGAAGGCCGTGCGCTCGCGACCCCCGGGCGATGGGATCAAACGCGCTACGTCCTCGAGCCCGACCTGCGAATCGACCTCGACGCGTAACTTGCCGTCCGAGGCGAGGCTCGAATACAAGCAAAGGCATGGCGGCTCGCCAATTCGGCGCGAAACCCGAGGCGCGCAGGGTGGTTCGGCGCGTGACCAACCTCGAGTGCGCGGTCTATTCCGAGCTCTGGGGTGAGGCGATCGACCACCGTGTCACCGACCTCAGCGAGGACGGTCTTTGGATCGAGACCGAGCTGCTTCTCGAAATCGGCGCCGAGGTGACGCTCACGTTCTGCCCACCGGACTGGGACGAGCCGCTCTACGTCGCCGGCCGAGTTCAGCGGGTGGAGCTCCAGGCCCGGCGGGGCGGCGAAAGTGCCGTGGGCATGGGGATCGAATTCGAGGCGCTCCGCGTCGATGAGCGCCGCCGGCTGACGAGGGCGCTTCGGGGTCTGCCCGCCCGGGAGGCGTTCATATTGGATCAGCACACGCTCACCGGCGTGCCGGTTGGCGCGGTGGAGGCCGAAGAGCCGGCGCAGCCCGCGAAGAAGACGGTGGTCGGCTGGGCGATTCCGAGCGCCGAGAAGACCTCGGAGCGGCCGTCCCACATCCGAAGCCTCCGCGTGGACGGCGAGCCGGCCCCGGAGCCGAGCAGATCGGCTTTCGCCGGGGGCCTCGACCTCGCGACCTCGGTATTTTCAGACTGGCAGTCCGACTAGCGCACCGAAAGCAGACCGGCGTCCACGCGGTTCGCGTCGTCGCTCGTCCCCGACTTCACCTCGAGGCGTTTGCTGCCCCGAAAGAGCCCGACGTAGATCGTGTAGTCCCCGTTCTGATAGTTGGCCGGAACGGTGAGCGTCTGCGAATCGACGATGACGTCGCCCTTCAGCCAGAGGCTCGTGGGGTACTTTCCGTCCACGGGGACGTGGTCGCCGTTGAGGCGCAGCCCGAAGCCGTCGATGTGGACGAACACCTGCTGGCTCGACGCGGATTCCGCGAGCGCCCGCCAGTACCAGGTGATGCCGAACCGCTGCCCGGCGCCGACCGAATCGCCGCCGGGCAGGTCGAGGTCGTAGCCGATGAGCTCGATGCGGTCGTCGAAGTTGGCCCGGACCGCCCGTTCTGGCACGGGCGCCTCGCCGAGCACCGTGGACGCGAGAAAGCTCTGATTCGCGCGGCCCTCGACGGGTTGCGCCGCAACCAGCAGCAGCCGAACGCTGCGCGCGTCCGCGACGTACAGGTGATGGCCGGTTTCGCGGCGGAACACGCGGTCGAGGGTCGGAAGGCGTCCGGCTTCGATCACCGCCCAGCGCTGGCCTCCCTCGGCGAAGAACGCCTCGAGCTCGTCGTGAGTCTGCAGCGGCGTCACGGTGGAGCGCGTGTAGTAGCGCGCAGGCGAGGGCGAGACTTTGTATGTCGCCAGTGGCTCGAGCCGTCCTTCGGCGAGCTCGGCGTATGCTTCGTAGACCGGCTTCGGGGAAAAGTGCTGGCTGAGCGCGGGCTGAAACGAAAGCGCGACGAACGCGCCAACTGCGAGACCTCCTGCGAGCGGCGGCAGGACGCGCAAGGCGCCGAGCCGGCCGTAGAGCCACCGCAGCCACGGCAATCCGATCACGGCGAGCACGACCACGAAGGGAACGAAGAAACACACGCGCCCGATCCGCACACCCACGGACGCGATCGGGAGCTCGACAACCCAGCATGCGAGCCCGAAGGTCAGGCAGCCTGCGAGAATCGCGCCGGCCAGGAACAACCATCCCCGAGATGCGCCGCCCGCTCGCCACTGCGCGCGCAGCCACTTCACGGTGGCGCTTCCGCTCGGGCGTTCGAGCGACGGGTGGCTCACGAGCGTGAGCGCAACGAGCACCCCCACCACGACGAAGCACGCGGTCCACGTCGGGGTCGGGTCGTAGACGTCCGGCACATCGAGCCCGTCCGCGCGAAGCGCGCGAAGGGGGCTTTCCGGGTAGAGCGCGTAGTCTCGAATCAAGAGGCCAACGAAGAGAGCGATCGCCACGACGGAGGGCCAACGAGCGCGCGGCTCGCGGGTGACCTCGTCGAGCCAAAGCGCGACGAGCGCGGCGAGGGGCACCACGGCGAGATACGCGGGGGCGCCGTATCGCGACGCGAAGACCGTCCAAGAGACGAAGGAAAACGCTGCCCACAGCAAAAAGACGCGCGGAGCGGCGTCGACCGTCGTGCGCGACGAGCCGGCGCCGCCTAGCGCCCACACTGCGGCGACTGGAAGAACCGCGCTCCACGGGGCAAAGCCGTGAAAGACGACTTCGAACGCTTTTTCGAAAGTCGGTGGGTTGCCGCCGACTGCGCCGCCGCCGAGCCAGACGCTGTACGAGGTGTCGTCGAGCCTCACCGCGTGCACGACGCCAGCGACGAGCACCAGAGCGAGCACCGGAAAGAGCCAGCGGCCGACGCGGCCAACTCGGCCATCGTCCTCCGAAAGCAGCGACCACAGAACGACCGCCAGCACCGGAGGGAGCGGACCGAGCAGCACGCCGCTCGCCAGGGTGCTGAAGACGAGGCCAACCCCGAGCGCGACATAGGCCCAAGGGAAGCGTCGCGCGGACGGCGAAAAAAAGGCGGCCAGAGCCGCGGCGCCGACCCACGTTTGGGCGAGGACCTCGACCGACGCGCCCATCATCAGACGCGCGTCGAGGAGGAACATCGGGGTCGAAAGAAGCACCGCCGTGCCCGCCACGGCGGCGAGCCCGCCCCCCAGCCGATGAAGCAACGCAAACGCGATCAGGCACGTCCCAACGGCGGCTGCAGCGCCGGGCAAACGGGCGGACCACTCTCGAGCGCCGAGCGCGCCAAACGTCAGCTCGATCAAGCGCGTGGAGAGCCGGGTGTGCATCGAGGCGTCGGCGCCGGGGGCTTGTGCCGCCTCTGCAATCGCGAGCTCCCACGGGTCCCAGAACCCAAACGAACCGATTCCCCAAACCACGAGCAGCAGGGCGACCGCGACTCCCAAGCGTTCGAGCGCGGGGGACCGTTGCATGCTCAGTCCATGATCTCGTCGACCTGCTCGACGAGCGGCTCGTCCGCGCCGGCGACCAGTCGTGGCGCATCCTCGATGCCAGCGAGCTGCGACTGCCATTGCTCGACCATCGTCTTGAACGGCGTCACGTCGCGAGCCGTCATGCGTCTTCCGGGGCCGTTGAGCTCCGACAGCGGGTCGAGGAAGCGCGAATACTTCTTGAGACCGAAGTGAAGATGGGGCCCGGTGGAGCGCCCCGTCGAGCCGACGAAGCCGATCAGCTCGCGCTGCTTGACCAGGGTGCCGCGACGAACGCCGCCTTTGATGCGATGCAGGTGTGCGTACGCGGTTTCGAACCCGCCGGTGTGCCGAACGACCACCAGATTGCCGTTCGGGCCCTTGCGCCCGGCGAAGGTCACCCGTCCGTCCGCTGCGGCCCACACCGGGGTGCCGGTCGCCGCGGCGTAGTCGACGCCGAGGTGGGGCATCGTCCGTTTCAAGATCGGGTGGAAGCGTCGCGGGTTGTACCCTGAAGAGAGACGGTCGTAGCGAAGTGGGGTGCGAAGCCAGCCGCCCTGCATCGCGCGTCCGCTTTCGTCGTAGAACTGACCGGGCCCGTCGCTCGGCTCGAAGTAGAACGCCTGCACCTTGCCGGTGCGCTGGCCGTCGTATTCGACGGCGTGCACGCGGCCGTATCGTAAAAGCTCCCCGTCGACCCGCTCTTCGTCGACGACGATGCGGAAAACGTCGCCTTTGCGGGCCTGAACCACGAAGTTGATGCGCCCTTCGAACGCCTCGACGAAAAACGTCGCGAGCCCCGCCGGAAGGCCAAGCCCCACGAGGCCGTCGCCGATCGAAGTCTCGACCGATGCGGCACGCGCGATGGGCGTGCGCTCCACCTGCACGTGAATCTGCTCGGCGCGGTAGACACCGTCCTCGCCGCGCGTCACCTCGACGAACTCGGTCGCCGACGGATGGTACTCGAAGTGCTTCAGCTCGGCGTTTTCGTCTCGCTCGACCACGAGGCGGTGTTCGGGCCGGCAGCGGCGAAAGTCGACGATGTGCTCGAGCGCCTGCTCGATCGCGGTGCACTCGTCGGGCTCGAGGCCTGCGTTCAGGAGCGCGCCGCGAAAGCTCGGGACGCCCCCAAAGGGGGTTTCGTAGCGCGCGTTCGGGCGCGAACGCTCGAGCGCGAGTCTTTGGTCCGGCGTGAGCTCCGTTTCTTCCGTGCCGGCGTCGAGGCTGGCGACGACCGGCCCTTCGGAGGGTGCTACCGCTGCAAGCGTCACGCCCTGGTCGCCGGTCCTGCCTTCCATCCAGCTCCACGCGCGCGGAATCACGCTTCGAGAAATCCAGAACAGCACCGCCACGAGCGCCACGGCGCTCACGATGGCGCCGACGACGACGCGGCGCGCGCGCCGGGCGCGAAGCTCGTCCGGGAGCAGCGCCATGTCGACCGACGGCAGCGGCCGCAGCGCGCCTGGCTTCTCGTCACCCGACCCCTTACTGCTCATGGGAGGCTCGACTTACCAGCGGTGCACGCGAAGAGCAAAAGCTCTTCTCTGCCGGGGTTGACACCCCTGAGGGTCAGAGTTACACCGCCGCTTCGAACGAAAGCGGGAGTAACTCAGGGGTAGAGTGCCATCTTGACAAGGTGGAAGTCGGCGGTTCAAACCCGCCCTCCCGCACCATCAACCCATGCTTCGCACCGCGCTGCTCGCAACCACGTTGACCTTGGGCGTCGCCCTCGGCGGCTGCTCGAAGACCACGACCGAACGGCTTCAGCTTCCGCCGCTCGAGCCCGTATCGAGCGTCGATCTTCAGCGCTATCTCGGGACCTGGTACGAGATCGCGAGCTACCCGCAGCGCTATCAGAAAGGCTGCACCGGAACGACGGCCACCTACTCGCTTCGTGATGACGGCGAGATCGACGTGGTGAACCGGTGCCGAAAAGGCGCGCTCGACGGGCCGGAGGACGTAGCCGAAGGACGCGCGCGCGTCGTCGACGGCACGAACGACGCGAAGCTCGAAGTGTCTTTCTTCGGTCCGTTTTGGGGCGACTACTGGATCGTCGATCTCGGCCCGAGCTACGAGTACGCGGTCGTCGGGCATCCAAGCCGCGACTACCTCTGGATCCTCAGCCGGACGCCGACACTAGACGACGACACCTACCAGGGAATCCTTTCGCGACTTCAGCGCAAGGGCTATCCGCTCGACCGGCTCGTCGAAACCGTTCAGCCGACGGGCTCCTGATCGGACCCGCAACGGAACGGGCTTGTGGGATGCCCCGACTATCTGTTACCAAGGTGCACGACTCGATGCGGCAACGGTTCGCGAAGGAGGAATGGGAATGACGAAGGCACAGACCATTTGGGCGACCGTGTTTGCCGCGGTGCTCGCGAGCACAGGGTGCGGTGACGACGCACAGAACGTCGACCAGCTCTTGGGCACCGGCGGTACCGGCGGCGGAGGCACAGGCGGGATGACCGGCACCGGCGGCATGACCGGCACAGGCGGGATGACCGGCACAGGCGGGATGACCGGCACCGGCGGCATGACGGGTCGCCAGACCCTCGATTCGTGCGTGGCCAGCAATTCCGGAGACGAGTGCAAGTGCGACCCGTTCATGAGCGGCTCGTGCGAGGCAAGCGAGGTCTGCGTCGTGGTTCTCCTCGAGCTCGGCATGGATGAATACGCAGTGCCCGCGTTGGACGGGTCCGACGGCGTCGAAGCGACCACCTGCGTCGACAGCGCTTCGGTCACACAGACCCCGATCGGCTTTGCCTGCGGTTTTCAGAGCTTCGCCGATGGCGCGGTGATCAGCGAGTGCACTCAGTCCGCGGTGTGCGTCGACGGCTTATGTGAACGAGGGTGCCAGATCGAAGGGCCGAGCGTCTCCAACGACTGCGTGTCGATCGACATCTGCGACTTCCGCTACGGCGACGACATCGCGTTCGGCGCCTGCCTCTCACCCTAGAAGAAGCCCCGAGCCCCCCGTGAGCGGTTTCTGCGCCCGCTCCGGGAGGCTTGCAATCGCGACGCCTTGTGTCAGAAGGCCTGCATTGGCGCGCCTTTTGCTCAGCCCTGACCCCTCGGCACACCCTCGCTCGTTCTACCGATGAGCGGTGAAGCGACAGCGCGGACCGCGCGCGACGTGCTCGAGGAGCGCGGCTCGCTCGGCAAAGACACGGTGGCCGCCCGCGTCGACGGCGAGGTCTACGACTTGCACTCCCCGCTCCCAAACGGCGCGGCGGACGTGAAGCCCATTGGCGCACACGATGACGATGCGCTTGCGATCATCCGTCACTCGAGCGCGCACGTGATGGCCGACGCAGTGCAGCGGCTCTTCCCCGGCACCAAGGTCGCGTTCGGTCCGGCTACGGACGGGGGCTTCTACTACGACTACGACAGGCCCGACGGTGCGTTCACCGAGGACGACCTCCGGGCGATCGAACAGAAGATGACCGAGATCGTCGAGGCCGACAGCCCATTTCGGCGCGAGGTGGTGACGCGCGACGAGGCGCGCACGCTTCTTCAGTCGCTCGACGAGGGGTACAAGCTCGAGCACCTCGAACGGCTCGACGACCCGATTTCGCTCTACCGCCACGGCGAGTGGGTGGACTTGTGCGAGGGGCCGCACGTGCCGTCGACCGGGTTCTTGAAAGCGGTGAAGCTCACCAGCGTTGCCGGGGCGTACTGGCGCGGTGATGAGCGCAACCCGATGCTGCAGCGCATCTACGGCACGGCGTTCGCTTCACCGAAGGCGCTTCGCGCGCACCTCAAGCAGCTCGAAGAAGCGAAGAAGCGCGACCACCGCAAGCTCGGCAAGGAGCTCGAGCTCTTTTCGTTTCATCCGCAGGCGCCGGCGTCGCCGTTTTTCTTGCCGCGCGGGTCGGTGGTGTACAATCTCCTCGAGGACTACGTTCGCGGGCTCTATGCGCGCTACGGCTACGAAGAGGTGATCACGCCACAGATTTTCGACAACGAGCTGTTCCACACCTCGGGGCACCTTCCATCGTACGCAGAGAATATGTACATGGCTGCGACGTCTGAGGGCCTGGAGAAGTTGCAGACCAAAGTCGAAGAGGCGCCGCACAACACCCCGGAAGAGTGGACCGACGCGTTCACCGAGTCGCTGCGGTTCGGGGTGAAGCCGATGAACTGCCCGAGCCATTGTCTCATCTACGGCATGAAGAAGCGGAGCTACCGCGACCTGCCGATGCGCATGGCGGATTTCGGCAGGCTCCACCGCTTCGAGCGGAGCGGGGTGGTGCAGGGGCTCACTCGGGTGCGCACGTTTGCCCAAGATGACGCCCACATTTTTTGCACGCTCGACCAGGTGCAGGACGAGATCAAGAGCTTCCTCGACCTGGTGTACGACGCGTACCGGGATTTCGGGTTCACCGACGTGCGGATCGTCATCGCGACGCGGCCGGAGAAGCGGCTCGGCGACGACGCGGTGTGGGACGAAGCCGAGGCGGCGCTCGAAGAGGCGGTGAAGGCCAAAGGCCTGCCGTACGAAATCGCGGAGGGCGAGGGCGCCTTCTACGGGCCGAAGATCGAGTTCCACCTCAAGGATGCCATCGGCCGCCCCTGGCAGCTCGGCACCATCCAAGCCGACTTCAACCTCCCCGAGCGCTTCGACCTGACGTACGTCGGCGAGGACAACACCACGCATCGGCCGGTGATGCTCCATCGTGCGATTTTGGGCTCGATCGAGCGTTTTTTCGGCGTGTTGACCGAACACGTGGGCGGTGCGTTTCCGGTTTGGCTCGCGCCCGAGCAGATCGCGCTGTTGACGGTGAGCGAGAAGTTCAACGAATATGCAAAGAGCGTGCAGCAGCAGTTTCAGGATCGGGGCTTTCGAGTCACCGCCAATCTCAGCAGCGACAAGCTGGGCGCAAAGATTCGCCAAGCGCGCCTGATGCGGGTTCCGTATCTCGGCGTGATTGGTCAAAAAGAGGTCGAGGGGCAGGGCTTGGCGCTCCGCTCGCGAGACGAGAACAAGGACCTCGGTTTCATGCCGTTGTCCGAGGTCATCGAACGTCTCGAGAGGGAAAACCACCCGCCGTCGGCCGTGGATTCAACAAAAGGAGAAAGTCATCCCTAGACCGCGCTTTGGACCGCGCGATCGCCCGCGGAACTATGGGCCGCGCGTGAACGATCGCATTCGAGTGCCCGAGATCCGAGTGATCGGAGCCGACGGCGGCATGCTGGGCGTCATGAACACCGACGAAGCCCGTCGGATGGCACGAGGGCTCGATCTCGATTTGGTCGAGGTGAACCCGAAAGCCAACCCGCCCGTTTGCAAGATCATGGACTTCGGCCGCTTCAAGTACGAAGAAAAGAAGAAGCAGAACGAGGCGCGAAAGCGGCAAACGCAAATCGCGCTCAAAGAGATCAAGCTTCGTCCCAAGACCGACGACCACGATCTCGAGTTCAAGACCAAGCACGTGCGCCGGTTCCTCGAGGAGGGCAACAAGGTGAAGATCACCGTCCGCTTCCGCGGCCGAGAGATCACCCACCCCGAAACCGCCCGCCGCCAAATCGACATCATCGTCGAAGCCGTCGACGACCTGGGCACAGTAGAAACCCCAGCTCGCCTAGAGGGCCGCACGATGACGGCGATCCTAACCCCAAGAATCAAAGTGCAGCACGTCCGCTAATTATATAGGGGACAGTCCCCTTTTTCGCGGCGGGGTCAGTGGCAGTGGCAGTGGCAGTGTCAGTGGCAGGGGCAGGGGCAGTGTCAGTGTCAGTGGCAGTGCCAGTGGCAGCGACAGCGTCAGTGTCAGTGCCAGTGGCAGGGACAGCGTCAGTGTCAGTGTCAGAGCCAGTGCCAGCGCAGACGCACAGCACCATACCCCCAAGTCTCGGCAACCCACCCGATGGCAGCACCCGCGAGCCGGAACGGCGAAGCCCCGCCGCGCAGGGAGGATTGCGGGTGGGGGTAGGCGCTCGTGTGGGGGCGGTGGGGCGGGACAAACAAACGCCGAAGGCGTCCACGCGGGGCGGTGTTAACGAGCCGTACCAGGCAACCAATCCTGCAAGACCCCCCACCACATGCGCGGTAGCCAGACTTACAACGCCACCCACGAGAAGTCTCGGCAAGACCCGGAAGCCACCCCCCGCGAGCCCGCAGGGCGAAGCCCGGCGCGAATGCGCCGGCAAGCCGAGCGAAGCGAGGCGCGCAGGGAGGATTACGGGTGGGGGTAGGAGATAGTGTGGGGGTGGTGGGGCGGGACAAACAACCGCCGAAGGCGTCCGGGCGGGCGGTGTAACCAAGCCAAACCACGCAACAGATCCTGCAACCCCCCCCACCACATCCGCGGCAGCCAGACGCACAACGCCATCCCCCCCAAGTCTCGGCAACCCCCTCGATGGCACCCCCCGCGAGCCGGAACGGCGAAGCCCGGCGCAAGTGCGCCGGCAAGCCGAGCGAAGCGAGGCGCGCAGGGAGGATTACGGGTGGGGGTAGGAGATAGTGTGGGGGTGGTGGGGCGGGACAAACAACCGCCGAAGGCGTCCGGGCGGGGCGGTGTTAACGAAACCGGACCACGTCTCGGATCTTGCAAAAAACCCCGCACCACATCCGCGGCAGCAAAACACCCGGAGCCAAAAGCCGCCCCGTCTCGAGACGGCGACGCTTACGTCTCGCGCAGCCGCGGGATCAACTCGGCGAAGTTGCAGGGTTTGAAGCGGATGTCTAGTTGGTAGCGGAGGATGCCTTCCCAGGCGTCTTTGCAGGCGCCGGTGGAGCCGGGGAGTGCGAAGAGGTATGTGCCGCGCGCTACGCCGGCGCAGGCGCGTGATTGAATCGTCGACGTGCCGATGTTTTCGTAGCTGAGCATCCGGAAGACTTCGCCGAAGCCTGGGATCGGTTTTTCCCACAGCGCTTCGAAGGCCTCGGGGGTCACGTCGCGTCCGGTCACGCCGGTGCCGCCGGTTGCGAGCACCACTTCGACGTTGGGCTCCGCGATCCACCGGCGGAGCTGCACCTCCACGCGCTTCCTGTCGTCGGGCACGATCACCTTGTCCATCACGTGGTGTCCGGCCTCCTGCGCGCGGTCGACCAAATACGCGCCCGACTTGTCGGTCTCTTCGGTGCGCGTGTCCGACACCGTCATGATCGCGATGCGAAGACCCTTGAACGGGATCGATTCGTCGAAACTCGGTCCCCCCATGACTCTACCCCCCAATCTCCTGGCTGAGCGCTTTGGCGAGCTTGACGCCTTCTTCGGGGTCGAGCTTGACCGAAGGCCACTTGATGCCGAGCCCCTGGTCGACGCCGGGCTTTGGAATGATGTGGAAGTGAACGTGGAACACGGCCTGATGCGCCATCGGGCCGTTGTTTTGCAGCACGTTGAACTGCTCGGTGCCGGTCACCGCTTTGAGCGCACGGCACAGGCGCGGCAGCACCCGCCCAATGGCGGCCGAGCTCTCGTCGGAAAGTTGGTCGAGCGTGGCGGCCTCCTCTTTGGGAATGACGAGCGTGTGGCCGAAGCTCAGCGGGCCGATGTCGAGAAACGCGAGCACGTGCTCATCCTCGTAGACCTTGTGACAGGGGATGTCCCCGCGGAGAATCTTGCTGAAGATCGTGTCCGCCATTGGCGGAGCTTATACGGTTGCCGCGCGGGCGACCAGACGTTCCCTTTACGGCGGGCGGGCGTGGCCGTAGGGTCACGGCATGAAACGGCCCGTCATCCTTCTTGGCATTCTCTCCATCGCAGTCCTCGTCGGCTGCGGTTCCGATCAAAGCGCGACCCCTGGTAACGCCGGCGCGGGCGGCAGGCTCGGCGGCGGGGGCATGGGCGGATCAGGTGGTCAGGTGTTTTCGGCCGACCCGCCCCTCGAAATCGGCAGCGAACGGCCGGCCCTGGTCGACATCCCCACCGACTACGACCCCACCGTCGCGCATCCGCTGATCGTCATCCTTCACGGCTTCGGGCCGTTCACGGGCGAAATCCAAGCCGGCTTTCTCGGCATGCTCGAGATGGTCGACGCGAGGGGCTTCGTGATGCTGCTGCCCGACGGCACACTCAACGAGAACGGCGATCGATTTTGGAACGGCGCCGGGTTTTGCTGTGACCCCGACGACGCCATCGACGACGTCGGGTATCTCACCGGCCTCATCGAAGAGGCGAAGCAAACCTACAACATCGACGACAAGCGCGTGTACCTGATGGGGCACTCGAACGGCGGATTCATGTCGTTCCGCATGGCGTGCGAGGCGTCGGAGGTCGTCACCGCCATCGTGAGCCTCGCGGGGTCGACGTTTGCCGACGCGGCCGACTGCCAGCCCGCCACCCTTCCGGTGAGCGTGCTCGCGGTGCACGGCACCAACGACGCGACCATCCTCTACGACGGCGTGGCAGACGCCTATCCGGGCGCGGTTGAAACTGCTGAGACGTTTGCCGCCGCTGCGGGATGCGACACCGCGGCGAGCTCCGTGCTCGGCAACATCGACCTGATCGACGCGGTGGACGGCGATGAAACCGAGCAGGTCGCCTATACAGAAGGCTGTCAGGCAGGCATCGACGCGGGGCTCTGGACCATCCAAGACGGGCCGCACGTCCCGTTTTTCAATGCGCCGAGCTCTGGAAAGCCGTCGTTTGCCGAGCTCGCCAGCGACTGGCTGCTTGCGCACAGCCGCTGAGGCGCGGCCGGTCAGCCCGGGATCGAAAGCTCGCGCGCCTGGCGTGTCCAAAACCGACGCTCGAGAAGCGGAGTGCGCGGCGCCTTCACTTTGCGGGCGCGCTGGCGCCACTCGTCGACGTAGACGCGGTGCTCTCGCCATGCGGTCGCGGGGTTTGCGTTGGGCTCGAGGCAGCGGTCTTGAAAGCGCTCGAGGTCGGCGGCGAAGGTGACGCGGCGGGCGTGGTAGTCGCGCAGGCAGTCGCGGTGGAGGCGCTCGTGCACCCACCAGAGCTCGCGTGAATCGAAGCGCGCGTCGGCGATGGGGCGCGGGGGGAAGAGCACCGGGTCGAACGGGGCGGGCTTGAAGACGCTCAGGCAGGGCGACGAAGTCCCGGTGGCCCACACGGTGGGACCGCTTGCGTCGAGGCGCGCCACGAGCGAGCTGGTGGTTTGGGCGGAGGTGCGGGTGGGCAGCCACGAAGCGTGCGCGCACGGGGCTTCGCTCCGGAGGCCGTGCCCCGGTTCGACGCTGCCGTGGTCGGTGAGCGCGCGAATGAAGTCGCGGGGCCGGGGGCTCCGCAAGCCGGAGAGCGTGCGGGCGGTGCAGGCGCGGCGGGCATCGGCGCCGGCCAGGAACGAGATGATAGGGTCCGAAAAGGCGCTCGCGAAGCTGAAGTCGTTTGCGTTTTTCACCCAGCGTCGTTTTCGCGCGTAGGAAAACGCTTGGCGGTGGATGCGGTCGAAGTCGTCTTCGATGGTGAGCGCGTTCGAGATGGTGGCGACGCCGCGTACGCGCTTGGCGGCCCAGAAGCGGCCGGCCGTTTCGAACACCCACGCGGCGGTGGGGTCGGCCACGATGAACGAGCTGTGGTAGCGGAACGAACGGTTGCGGTGGCCCATCGCGCCACCCTGGGGGACGCGCTCGGTGAGCTCGATGAGCTGCTGAATCGCATCGTCGGCCGTGCGGCAGCTCGCGAGCGCGAGCCGCTGGAAGTCCATGCCGGTGTGGCCGGCCTTTTTGACGGGCAAGCGCGTGAACACCGACTGGTTGCCGATCGCGAGGCCGTAAGCGTTCACGCCCATCTCGCAACCCCACATCCACGCGGGCCGGCTCAGCAGCGTGCGCGCGCTTCCGGTCGCCGACGGCAACCCCCGCGGCGACTTCGCCCCGGCCCCGTCGTGACACTCGACGAACTGCGCCTCGCTCGGCTCGCGGTCGCTGTTCTTCGCGAACCAAACCGCCCCTTCGTCCGGAACGACCGCGACGCTGTCACACACCCCGCCGACGCTACCACGGCGAAAAAGGGGACAGTCCCCTTTTTCATATGCTGTCTAGATCTCGTTCGACAAAACCTAGAAAAGGGGACTGTCCCCTAATTACTTTTTGAAGGTGCCGTGGCGGCCTTCGCCGGTTGAAAAGCGGGTGGCGCCGGATTGGGTTTCGCCGGATTCGATGGTGTCTAGGCCTAGGGCTAGCTCGTTTTTTAGGGCGGCGTCTTCGGGGAGGGACCACTGCTCGATGGCGGAGCGGCGGTCGTTGCGCATGCAGCGCTGGGGGTGGACGGCGATCTCTTCGGCGAGGGTGACGGCAGCTTCTAGGGCTTTGCCGGCGGGGACCACGCGGTTGGCGAGTCCCATTAGGGCCGCCTCTTTGGCGGGGACGGGGCGGCCGGTGAGGATGAGGTCCATCGCGCGACTTTGGCCGATGAGGCGCGGCAGGCGCACTGTGCCGAGGTCGATGAGCGGGACGCCAAAGCGGCGGCAGAACACGCCGAGCACCGCGTCGTCGGCTACGACGCGAAGGTCGCACCAGAGCGCGAGCTCGAGGCCCCCGGCGACGGCGTAGCCCTCGATGGCGGCGATCACGGGCTTGTCGAGCCGCATGCGCGTCGGCCCCATCGGGCCATCGATGTCCGCGTCGAGCGAAAGGTCGCGGCGGTCGCCCGCAGTCAGCGCTTTCAAATCCGCGCCGGCACAAAACGTCCCGCCGGCCCCGGTGAGCACCCCAACGAGCGCGTCGTCGTCTGCGTCGAACCTTCGAAACGCATCGGCGAGCAAACCCGCCGTCACCGAGTCGACCGCGTTGCGCACATCCGGCCTGTCGATCGTCACCACTGCAATCGGCCCGCGAAGCTCGTACGTCACGCCCATGGTTCAGCTCCTCAGGTGATACTCGGTCGCATAAAACGTCTCGACCTTCTTCATGTCGAGAAAGCCTTTGATGTCGTTGGCGACCCGCAGCATGTTCGGCACCATCTTCAGCGCCCCCCCGAAAAAGCGCGCGGGGTTCAGCAGGTCGCCGCGCGTCGCGCAGGCCTCGAGCACGATGCCGTCCGACGGCTCCGCGCCCTCGGTGACAGGCATGAGAACGACGTTGCGCTGGTAGTACCAGAGCGGGTGCACCTCGAGCGAGAGCGGCGTGTGCCCGCCGTGCCAGCGCTGAATGTACTCGTCCTGGCCGATGCCGGGCTTCTTGTGAAGGAGGGTCACCAGGATCGGCGACGGCGTCGCCTCCCCGTCACCCCACGCCTTGTCGTACGAAACCGGATAGGCTTCCTCCACCTCGTACCCCGACACCGACTGCGCGGCGCCTCGAAGCGCGTCGGTGAACCGCGCGGCCGCCTCTCCGCCGTCGAACACGTTGAAGATCGCCAGCGGCCGCGACCGAAAAGGAAAGAACGAAGGCTTGGGCGGTGGCCCCTCGGTCACCGTGAGCTGAAGCTTTTCTGGTTCGAGTGCGAGCAACCGCCCCGCGACGTCGCCGCGCATGCGATCGGCCCACCCGCGATAGTCGTCGCCGTCGCCTCGAAGCACGTACATCCATTTTCGCGAGGCCACCGGCGCGTTCTAGTCGCGATGGCGCGCACCGGCAATCGAGGCCGCCTTTGGGGCGATGTGCCTCCCTGCGAACGCGCGGCTTGAGATGACCGAAGAGACGCCTTAGCCTCGCGGGCGGAGGTTTCCATGACACGCACTTGGCTTACATTCCTATCGGCGCTTCTCGTCTCGGCCTGCACGACGAGCTCCAACACCACGGGCACAGCCGGCACCGGCGGCGCCGGGGGCGAAGGTGGCGGCAGCGGCGCCGGGCTCGCCTACCCGCTGCTCGACTGCGACCCGCTCGTCCCCGAGTTCTGCGGCTACCCGTTCCCCTCGAATGTCTACACCGTCGAGGACCCCGGTACCGTGACCGGCCGCCGGGTCCGATTCGGCGACGAGTTCCTCCGCAACAACGACTCCACCCCGTGGGACTACAGCGACGGCTTCTCCGCCGGGAGCCCTATCCTGACCTACTTGCTGAACGCAACCGACGACGTGTTCGGCGGCGTCACCGACATCGACCAGTCGCTCTCCGGCTCCTCCCCGACGATGCTGCTCGACGCCGAAACCGGCGAGCTGGTGCCGCACTTCGCGCAAATGGACACCCAAGCGCTCCAGGACCCCGGCCCGAATCCGAACGAGTCCGGCTCGATGATTCGGCCGGTGGTGCGACTCAAGGACGACCACCGTTACATCGTCGCGTTCCGAAATGTCACCAACTTCGAAGGTGAGGTCATCGAGGCGAGCGAAGCCTTCACCGCCCTCCGCGACGGCACCCCGAGCGAGGACGAATCGATCGAAGCCCGCCGCGACCTCTACGAAGACATCTTCGAAAAGATCGAAGCCAAGGGCTGGTCGCGAGACGAAATCCAGATCGCCTGGGACTTCAACACCGCCAGCGACGAAAACAACACGCGGTGGCTGCTTCACATGCGCGACACCGCGTTCGAGCTGATAGGCGAGGACGGCCCCGAGTACACCATCACCTCAGTCGAAGCCAGCACGGACGAAGGCGCGATCGACCCCACGAACATCGCCTACCGCATCTTCGGCACGTTCCGCGTTCCCCTCTTCATGTCGTCGCCGGACGCCGGCTCGCTCCTTCTTCTCGATGAGAACGAGATGCCGATGATCAACGAGGAGACGCCCTGGGCCGACATCCCCTTCGAGGTGCTGATCCCGCAAAGCGCCTCGGCGGAAAACCCAGCGAGCATGATCGAATACGGTCACGGTCTGTTCGGCGAAAAAGAGCAGATTCAGTCCGGCCACTTCCGCTCGTTCATGAACGAGTACAACTACGTCTTCTTCGGCGCGGACATGCAGGGAATGTCCGACCCCGACCGCGTCGTCGTGGAGGAAAAGCTGGCGAGCGGCAAGTTCTCCGACGTCCAACCGATGTGGGATCGGCTGCACCAGGGCTTCCTGAACCACCTCGTGATGCTCCGCATGATGAAGACGACGTTTGCAGAGGACCCGATGTTCGGCTCAATGCTCAACCCCGACGAGGTGTACTACCACGGCATCAGTCAGGGCGGCATCATGGGCCCGGTCATCTTGGCGACCAGCCCCGACATCGACCGCGGCGCGCTGGGCGTGATGGGTCAGCCCTACAGCTTCCTGCTGTTCCGCAGCGTGGACTTCGATCCATTCTTACTGGTCATCCGCGTCTTCTATCAGGACTACCGCATGAACCAGCTCCTGATCGGCCTCGCGCAGATGCTGTGGGATCGCGTCGAGCCCAACGGCTACTCTCATCACGTCACAGAGAACAACCTCCCGGGCGTGAATCCGAAAGAGGTGCTGATGCGTGTCGCGATCGGCGATCACCAGGTGACCACTTTTGCCGGCCACATCATGGCGCGCACGATGAAAGCACCCCACCTCACTACGGGCCTTCGCGACATCTGGGAGCTCGACCCCGTCACGTCGACGTCTAGTGGCAGCTTCTACACCGAGCTCGACTTCGGCTTGGCCGGCGAGCCCAACTGCAACGTGCCGATGTCGCAGTGCCGCGACCCGCACGAATGGCCTCGCCGCCGCGAAGCCTCGCGCAAGCAGCTCGACGAGTTCCTTCGAAACGGCACCGGCACCAACCACTGCCTCGTCGACGACGCGGATTCGGAGCCCGCCGTCGCCGACGGCGTGTGCAGCTTCCCATCGCTTTCGGAGTGCGACCCGGACGAAACCGACGCGCAAGACCTTTGCGTGTGGGACGTGGAGCCCTAAGCATCACGGGTGCATTCCAAGAAGAAAACCTGGCTCGCCATCAACGTCGTTGGGGGCACGGCCGTCCTCGGCAGCTACGTGCACGGCCTGGCCACCCACCCCGACACGCGAAACGACCTCTGGGGCGCGACTCCGCCCGAGCTCCAGGCCGTCTACAACGTCAACATGCTGCTCGCGGCGGCCGGGTTCTTCTTCTTTTCGTACTATTTCCTGTTTCGCACCGACGCCGACGAGGTGCGCTTCGGGACGCGCGGCTTTGGTCTCATCAACGCGCTCTACGCGCTGATCCTCGTCACCTCGGCGCTTTGGCTGCCGCTCACGTTTGCGTATCTCGATGACCCGTCGCCAGGCCTGTGGACGCTGATCCGCGTCGACCTCTTCGGCGTGGCGATCGGCGCCATCGGTCTTCTCGTGGCGCTCTTCGTGATGAAGCCGCGCGCCGAGGGCCTCGCCGGGGTGCTTGCACTTCTCGGCTTGCTCGTCTTTTGCCTGCAGACGGCGTTCCTCGACCCGCTCGTATGGCCGCAGTTCTTCTAGCCGCTCGCCGCCGGAAGCAGCGCTAGGCCTTCTTCGGGAACCACGGGATCAGCCCGTTCACACGCTTCATGTGGTCGGCGTACGCAGGGCGCCGCTCGCAGCTTCGCCGGTCCATCCACGGGATCGACACGGTCATGAACATGCCGGTCATCATCAGCGGCCCGATGACGGTCCACCAGTAGCTGGCGTCGGCCGCCAGCCCAAACACGTAGAGCCCCCACCAGAACATCACCTCGCCGAAGTAGTTCGGATGGCGGGAGTACGCCCAGAGCCCGTTGTTGATGATGTCGCCTGGCTTTTTGTCCTTCGCAAACGCCACGAGCTGCTCGTCGGCCACCATTTCGATGGTGATGGCGCCCGCGGTGATGACCAGCGCGAGCACGTCGATCCACGAGAGCGGGTCGGTGCCCTGGGACACAGCCACCCAGGCGCCGCCTAGAGCGAGCAACACCTCGACGGTCGGGAAGAGGTGAATGCCCAACAGGTCGCTGAAGAACCAAAGCTTGCCGGTTTTCTCTTCCATGATGGCGTAGCGCCAGTCGGTGTGGTGAAGCCCCGGCCAGCTTCGGCACCAGTTGTAGGTGAGACGCACGCCCCACCACGTCACCAAAAACAGCACGGCGCCCGCACGGACGGGGTGGATGCCCTCCTCGGCGTGGAAGGCCCAGTAGAACACGATGATGACCGGCGCGACCGACCAGTAGGCGTCGTACATGCTCGAACACTTGAGGCCGCGCGAGAACGCGAAAATCACGAACGTGGCGACCACGTCGGCGATGCCAGCGCGCCAAAACGTGTTCAGCTCTTCGGGGAGCAGCTCGATCGTGACCCAGGCGGCGGCGAAGGCGGCCACGTAGGCGCCGGCGACCCATGCAAAAGACGCACGGCGGCTCCAGCGAGGTTCGGTAGACATCGGCGAACCTTAGCCCGCGAGCGGCGGAGCGCTATCGCCGGGGCTCTCTTCCATGTTCATCTCGACGACCGTGTTGGTGCCGTCCAGGACAGCCCAGCTCGCGTCGAGAGACTCGGCCCCCTGGTCTTCGGCGACTCCGTCGATGAGATAGAAGTCGGACTGCACCTTGTCCTCCTGCACGTCGAGGACGAAATAGCCGCGGCGCATGGCTTCGGCGTAGCGGATGTGTGGGCTGTTTGCGAGGAACCCGTCCACGATCTGCTGCGCGATCTCGAGCGGCGAGGTGATGCCGGCGCTCACGAACTCGACCGCCACCGCGCCCTCGCGCGTCTCGGGGTCGTAGCTTCCGTCGCCTACGGTGACGTCCATCGCCCATGAAGAGTGCACGTCGCCGGTGACGACGACCACGTTGGAGACGCCGTTGTCGCGAAAGAATTCGAGCAGCCGCGCGCGGCCCACCGGATAGCCGTTCCATTGGTCTTGGTTGGCGTAGGTGATGTCGCCCGTGTTGCCGTCGACGAACTGCCAGATGCTCATCACCACCTGGTTGCCGAGGATGCGCCACTTCGCGGTGCTGGTCGTGAGCTCGTTTTGAAGCCACGCCTCCTGCTCGGCGCTGATGATGTTTTCGGGGTTCTCGGGGTCGTTCGGGTCGATCACCAAGAGCGGGGCCTGCTCCTCTCGCCCCTCGATGCGCGTGTCGAGCATGATGATGTCGGCGAGGTCGCCGTACTTCAGCGTCCGATAGAGCTGGCCGTCCGGGTTGTTGTCCGGGTCTTCGCGCGCCGGGATCCACTCGAACCACGCCTGGCGCGCGGCCGCGACCCGGTCTTCCCACGAGCCCTCGGTGAGGGGGTCGTGGTTTTCGGCGCCGTCCATCCACGAGTTGTTGGCGGTCTCGTGGTCGTCCCACACGACGATGAACGGATGCTGGCGATGGCACTCCTGAAGGTCCGCGTCGCGCCGGTACTGGCTGAAGCGCGTTCGGTAGTCCGCGAGCGTCACCGTCTCGGTGGACGGCTCGAGCATGCGGAGCTGGTCTTCGGGCCCCGGGAAGTTGCCGTTGCCATACTCGTAGAAATAGTCGCCGAGGTGAATCACGGCGTCGAGGTCGGCGCGCTCGGCCATGTGGCGGTACGCGTGGAAGTAGCCGAACGCGTAGTTCGAGCAGGAACAGACGCCGAAGCGAAGCTGGCTCGCGTCGCCGCTGCTGGGCGCGAGGCGCGTGCGGCCCACAGGGCTGAAGCGACCCTGCGCGGCAAAGCGGTAGAAATAGTTGCGGCCCCACACCAGGCCCGGCACGTCGACTTTGGCGGTGAAATCCCGCGAGGCGTCGGTCATCAGGGTGCCTTGGGCGGTGCGCTCCGTGAAGGCTTCGTCGAGCGACATCTCCCACCAGACTTCGATCGGCTCGGAATCTTCATCTGGGCTGATTCGCGTCCAGAGGATCACGCCGTCGGGCAGCGGATCCCCGCTGGCCACGCCGTGCTCGAAAAGCGTCTCGGGGCCAAGCGGGCCGTTCCATTCGTACTCGGGCAGCTCGGGAAGCATCGTGCCGCCTCCGCCGTCGCTGCTCGAACACGCGCTGACCAGCAGGGGTGTGAGGCCTGCGGCCCCCATGCCGACCAAGATGTCTCGTCGCTTGAACTTCATCGCGGCGAGACTATTCGCATTCGCGAAAAAGTGCTACCGATCCAGCGAGGGAGTGAACGAATGTCAGCGTCTTGTCACCAGAGCCTCGTCGACCCGGCGCGGCGCGACTTTCTTCGCAAGAGCTTTGCCGGCGTTGGCTGGGTCATGGCGGGCGGCGTTCTCAGCCGTTGCGGCGGCAGCAGCTCGAGCCCGCCCGCGATGAGCAACATCGCCAACCTCGGGCCGCTCGGCGACCCGGACGAAAACGGCGTTCGGCTCCCGGAAGGCTTCACCAGCCGAATCGTCGCGATGTCCGGCCAGGCGGTCGGCGACTCGGAGTATCTTTGGCACAACGCGCCGGACGGGGCCGCGGTGTTTGAAACCCGCGACGGCGGTTGGATCTACGTGTCCAACTCGGAAACCGCCGCAGCCATCGGCGGCGGCGCGGGTGCGATTCGCTTCTCCGCAACAGGCGACATCGTCGACGGCTACAGAATCCTCGGCGACACCAACCTCAACTGCGCGGGTGGCCCCACGCCCTGGGGCACGTGGCTTTCCTGCGAAGAGACCCCGCTCGGGCGCGTGTGGGAGTGCGACCCGCTCGGCGAAAGCCCCGCCGTCGTTCGCGAGGCGATGGGCGTCTTCGAGCACGAGGCTGCGGCCATCGATGAGGCGCGCTCACACGCCTATCTCACCGAGGACATGGGCGACGGACGGTTCTACCGTTACGTGTACGACTCGCCCGAAAACCTGAGCGTCGGCGAGCTCCAGGTTGCCGAAGTGCTCGGCGATGGGCCGGAGGGTGCGGTGGAGTGGCGCACGGTGCCTGACCCGAGCGCGCAGTCGGGCGACACGCGCCTTCAAGTAGCCTCGAGCACGCCATTCAACGGGGGCGAAGGCATCTGGTTCCAAAACGGCATCGTCTACTTCGCAACCAAGGGCGACAACCGCGTGTGGGCCTACGACACCGAGGACTCGATGCTCACCGTCATCTACGACGTGGCTACGTCCACGACGCCCATTCTGAGCGGCGTCGACAACGTCACGGTGACGCCGGCGGGCGACGTGCTCGTCGCCGAGGACGGGGGCGACATGCAGTGCGTGGCCATCGCCGCGGACGGGACGGTCTTGCCGCTGCTCCAAGTCACCGGCCACGAAGGCTCGGAGATCACCGGCCCGGTGTTCGACCCATCGCTCACCCGCCTCTACTTCAGCTCGCAGCGGGGCGAGCAGGGCGCGGACATCCTCGGCATGGCGGGCGTCACCTACGAGGTGAGCGGGCCGTTCTTCATCTGAGCGCTCAGCCGAAGGCCCGCACCACCAGCGCCGCCGTGCCCACCACCGCGCCGGCAAACGACGCGGCTGCCACCACGCGGCGGTCGAAGTCGCGTCCTCGAAGCCATTGGAGGACCGGCCAAAGGATCGCCACGATCGCGAGCTGGCCGAGCTCGACGCCGACGTTGAAGCCGAAGAGCGCGCGCACGAGCTGCTCCCTCGGGAGCGCCTGCTCGAGCAGCACGCCCGAAAAGCCGAGGCCATGCACGAAGCCGAAGAGGCAAGCGATCGCCCAGCGAAGCCGCGTGTCCCCGCCGAGCGCGCGAAGAAGCCCGAAGTAGCAGGCGGAGAAGAGCGCGATGCCCCAAAACGCGGAAAGCCCGCCGACGGTTGCCGCGAGCACGAAGAGCCCAACCGCGCCTGCGAGCACAAGGGCGCCGCCCCGGACGCGCTCCATGCCCACGTTTTCGAGCGCGACGATCAGGATCGACGCGGCGATGGTGGCTTCGACCGCGCGCGCGTGCGGCACCACGAAGCCGAGCGATGCCGCGGCGAGGGTCACGCTGTGGCCTACGGTAAAGCCGGTGACGAGCACGACGACGTCGCGCAGGCGGTAGGCGGCGACGATGAGCAGAAACAGGAACGCGAGGTGGTCCCAGCCGGTGACGATGTGCTCGACGCCGAGGCGGAGATAGCTCGCGACACCGGCGCCCTCGACGCTCTCCGTTTCGGCGATTGCGGCCGTAGGCGAGGTCGGAGAGAGGACGACGTCGATGGGCTCGGGGCCAATGACGGTCGCGAGGTGCACGTGGTTTGGAAGCGTACGAAACAACTCGCTTCGCAGGCGGACGGGTGTTTCTTCGCACAGTACGCGCCACTCGACGCGCGCCCAGCCTCGGTCGGCGGGGAGCCAGTTGCCTGCCTGCGCCGCGGGTGCGCACGGCTGGTCTTCCGATTCGAGCGTGAGCTTACTCTGCAGGTAGTCGAGCACCTCGGCACGATCGAGCGGAGCGTCGGTGCCGCCGGCCATCGGAAGGGAGGTGAGCTCGAGCCACCGCACCTTGGCCTGCACCAGCGCGCCGTCGCCGAGGAGCGTCCAGGTGGAATACGAGACGCTCTTTTGATGCGCGAACGCCAAAGCTGGAACGAACAGCGCAGCGGCAAGCACCCACGCGGCCCTCTTCACGGCTCGTTCTCCACACGCACGTCGGTGCGCCGGCGCGCTACCTCGAGAAACTCGCGCACCGCCTCCTCGCTTCGATCGCGCACGTACGCCGCCTCGACCGCCTCGCGCGCCTCGTCGAACGGAGCCACCTCACCTTCGTCGCGCTCGAGCAATGTCACGCGAATCGGCCGAGCATCGTCTCCAAACGTGGCAGTTTCCCCGACCGACAGCTCGGCCACCCTGCGCGCGGCCGTGGGCCCGAGGCGCTGCTCGATCTCTTTTGCGAGAAGAAAGCCTCCGGGGAGCGGCACGGGCGCCCCTTCGACCGCGACGCGATAACGCGAGCTCCGCTGAAACCGAAACCGCTGGCTCTCGTAGAAGGCGCGCAGCTCTGCGTCGCTCGCGCCGCGTGCGTCGTCCTCGGCGCGGCGAACCAGAAAGTCGATCATCGCGGTGGCGAGCTGGTTTCGAAGCTGGGGGTCGCGCTCGTGAAGGCCGAGCTCGATCGCGCGGTCGATCAAGAGCTCTTGGTCGATCAGGCGGTCGAGGACGCGCTCGCTGTCGCCTTCGCGAAGGGTGCCGGTCTTTCGGTCGCCCGCCACGGCCCGGAGCGCAGCCTCGTACGACTCACGCGAAATCGGACGCTCGCCGACCCAAGCAACCGCGTCGACGTCGAGATCGGGGCGCTCTGGGAGCCGCGCAAGATAGAAGACAGCAAGGCCCGCGCCCGCGAGCATCCCGAGCGCAAGCAGCCAGGGCCGGCTCATGGCGGCGAACCGGCACGCAGAAAGATCGGCGACGACCACGCTCGCTCCTCGGCCTCGAGGAGGCAGTCGTCGTCCATCGGCGTGCGGTAGTTGCCGTAGCAGGGCTCACAGACGTTGCCTTCGCAGCGAAGCCCGCCGCCGTTGACCGTGGGCGTGGGCTCTTGAAGCGCACGCGCGTAGTAAAGGACGTCGTGCTCGAGCGTGCGAAACGATGGGTCGTCGAACTGCACGACGCAAAGCTCCGGGCCCTCGGGACAGGGGAGCGTCTTCCAAGGGTCTTCGATCAGCGTATCGACCGACTCGTCCTCAGAGCGCTGCCTCTGAATGCGAATCACCTCGATGCGCGTGATGCGACGCCGGCGGTCACCTGGGTGGTAACACTCGCCGGCGCAGATGCGGTCGACACGATCGGCACCAAGCGTCTGCACCACGTCGGGCGGGCAGCCGGGCTTTTGCTCGAACGAGCCCGCCGCCCGCACCTCGAAGCGAGGCGTTTCCCCGAGCTCGAGCTCGCTCCCCATCGGCAGCGTGCCGTCCGGGCCGTTTCGGAGGTCGAACCAGAGCAGGATGCGGTCACCCGAGGTGCCATAGACGTTGCGGGTCTGCATCGCGTCCCAGATCGCCTCGCGCGAGCGCTCGTTGGCGTGCACGGCCACGAGCCCGCCCGTGATGAAAAACGACGCCTGCCGTTCCATCCACATCAGCTCGAACGGCGGCCGCTCCATCAATCCGTCGATCGTGTAGCTGACCGACTCCGGCTCGGGCGTGCCTCGGTCGCCGAACATCAGCGAGCGCCAAGATTCGGTGGGGGCGCCGCGTGCCTCGGTCATCTGCAGCCGCGCGAACTCCTTGTAGCCCGTGCCCGGGCGCGCGGAGTGATTGTCGCTCGACGCGATGAAGCCCATCGTCGCGTGCCGAGGCTCGTCCGGGTTTTCAAAGTCGCCCTTGGCGAGCATGTACTGCACGGAGCCGCCCGGGCGGTACTGGTACGACGGGAGATAGCAGTCGGGGCACTGGCCGCAGTTCTGCCAGTCGGGCACGTCTTCGCCGGGGAGCGTCACGTGCCCGGCAAGCGCGACGCGAAGGTAGTCGGCCCGCGCCTTTTCGACCCGCTGCTGGCAGAGCTCGGAGCTCGGGTCGTCGCAGCGCTCGCGAATCACCTCGCCCGCGCGCCAACAGCAGGCGACGTAGCCGTCCTGCGGCGGCGGGCACTCCATGCCGTCGGCCGTGAGCTCGGCCGCGCGAAAGCTTCGGTACTCCTCGGAGTTGCCGTGCCCCGAGAACACTTCGACCAGCCGCTGCAGGTTTTCGTCGTCGAGGTCGGCGCGGAGCTGCTTGTCCCACGTGTAGCCAAGCGGCGTGTAGAAGCCCCACGTCGTGCCGTGCGGAATCACGATGGTGTCGAGGCCCCACTGGTTGAGCTTTTCGAAGAGCACGTCGGGCGTGGCGGCGCGCTCGCGGCATGTCGGCGGAAGCTCGGTGCTGGCGTAGCCCTCCGGGCAGACTGGATAGCGGCCGTTGTCGCGGATGTAGCGGGCGAAATCGAGATAGCTCTGCTGCGAGGGGAACGCGCGCGCCGGGATCACCAGCAGCGGCCAGAGCGCGCTCAGCTTCGAAAATGCGCGCGACGCGATCCCGGGCGCGGCGATGGGTCGCGTCGGGAGCTGGTCGTCCGCATCGGACTTGAAGAGCACGTTCTTGTGGCCGTAGTGGTCGGCCGGCGTGAGGCCGACCTGGGTCCACTCGAAGCCGGTGAACGCGATGACGTCGGGCTGCTCGCCCTGTGCGGCCACTGCGTTGCACTGCCGCACCGAGTCCTTGGTCATCGACCAGGTGCGCGGGTTCAGCGCCTCGGCGTGATCGGTGAGCGCGTAGAAATCGAGCTGCGAGCAAAAGCGGGCGAAGTCGCACGCATCGGCGGGCGGGTGCACGCCCTCACCGCTCATCAGCGGAAGGCTCCACATGAACGCATCGACCGACAGAGTGGTGTGCACATGGAGGTCGCCAAACAGGATGCGATTGGTCTCGTCCGGCGCGGCGCGTTTCTGTCCGTCGAGGCGCGCGGCGACGCGTTCCTCCGCGAGAGGCCTCTCCGCGATGTCGCCATCGACCTGCTGCTCACCCCCGCCGTAGATGATCCAAAAAGCCAAGACGAGCAGGACCAGGACGAGCACGACCGATAGACAGCCCTTTTGCCACCAAGCCACGCGGCCGGAAGCATAGGTCCGGAAGATCCCGTGTCCAGACGGGTCGCTTTTTATCGAAGTAACCTGTGCAAGTCGTCCGTGACGAGGCGTGCGCCGGGGCCCCGGGCGTCGACGTGCGTCGGGTCGGCGAAGTACGAGGGGCCCCAGTCGGGGAAGCGCTCGTTGTAGTCGACATAGGCCGACACCGACGCGGCCGTGCTTCGAAAGCGCTCGAGCACGGCGGGGTCGAGCTCCTGGCGGAGCGACTGGTAGATCGGGGCGGTGAACGTGATCAGGCGCGCACCGAGCAGCTCGCACTCGGCCGCGATGGCGCGGAGGTCGCTTTCGAACGCCGGCGACACTTCCGACGTGAAGGGGCGATACTCGCGAAGGCGCTCGGGGACTTGGGCTTCGATGCGCGCCGCATGCGCAGCTGAGTCGTCGGCGAGGCGCCCGAAGGTCAAGAACCTACCCGATGGGGAGGTGAGCGACCGTGCGCCGGAGCGCTGGTCGCGGCAGCTTCGGCCGGTCGTGATGCAAAGCAGGTCGTTCTTCACGAGCGTGCTGCTGAGGCTGTAGCCCCGGGCCACCGGAATCGACCACCATGCACGGGCGACAGCGTTTTTCGCCTCGTGACGCCGGTAGACGTACGCGAGTGAGCTCGGGGGCGTCGCGTAGTTGTAGCCGAGCCCGACGAAGACGGTGCCCACTCGGAGCCCGCTCGGAAGCGACCGAAGCACATGCAGGACGTCCGCGAGCGGCAGGCCGCTGACGATGAAACGCGCCTCGGTCGGGTCATGCGACGGCCGGATCGACGTGCGAACGTACGAGTTGCCGATGAAGAGCCTGATCGGGCGCTTTGCGCTCTGCTCCCGAAGGCCGTCGAGCGCCGCGAGCTGCGCGTCCACCTTGCGCGTCTTGTCACGATAGAGCGGATGGGTGCCGACGTACGCGTTCACCGCCACGACCAGGAGCGCGGTGAGGACGGCGTACGTGATGTGGGCGGCGCGCGGCATCGGTTAGAACTGGAAGTAGATGAAAGAGCCCGTGTCCGAGGGTCCGAGCAGCAGGAGGTGGACGATCAGCGCCCAGGAGAGCGCCCACCGCACCACGAGAGGGCGCTGGCCGAGGTTCACGTTGACATCGTGCTTGCGCGACACGAAGTCGAGCACGCCGGCAACGGCGAGAAGGTAGCAGGAATACGCGAGCTCGGTCTGGCTGAGCCCAGCGAGGATTTGCGGCATCCCCTCGGTTTGCACCAGTTGCATGGGGAGATGCGCGATCTTCTCCAGCACCGTCCATGCATCGTCGATCGTATCCGCGCGAAAAAACGTCCACGCGGCGTTGACCAAGACGAAGGTCCAGAGCCAGCCAAGCCCGACCGCAAAGCGGTGCTCCCGCCAGCTCAGCTTGCCGCGCGCCTTTTCGAGCCGGGTGAGCGGGTCGACGATCACGCCGAGCCCGTGAAGCAGGCCCCAAAACACGAACGTGTAGCTCGCGCCGTGCCAGAGCCCGCTGAGGACGAACGTCGCGAGCAGGTTGCGATTGGTGTTGGCCTCGCCGTGACGAGAGCCACCGAGCGGGATGTAGACATAGTCGCGAAACCACGTCGAAAGCGAGATGTGCCAGCGGTGCCAGAAGTCGCGAAGACTCGTTGCGAAGTAGGGCGAGCGGAAGTTGAGCACCAGCTCGATGCCGAGTGTCTTCCCGAGGCCGCGCGCGATGTCGGAGTAGCCCGAGAAGTCCATGTAGATCTGAAACGCGAAGAGGAGCGTCGCGATGGTGCACTGAAGCGGCGAAAAGGCGTCGGGCGCCGCGTACACGGTGTCGACGTACACCGCGATGCGGTCGGCGATCAGCACCTTCTTGAAGAGGCCCCAGAGGATCAGCATGATGCCATCGCGCAGCCGTGCGAGATCGAGCCGCGGGGTCGCGATGATTTGTGGGAGGAGCCTCCGAGCGCGCTCGATCGGCCCGGCGACGAGCTGCGGAAAGAACGCCACGAAGGCCGCGAACGCGACGAAGTCGTCGGTGGGCTCGAGCTCGCGGCGGTAGATGTCGATCGTGTAGCTGAGCGTCTGGAAGGTGTAGAAGCTGATGCCGACCGGCAGGATGATGCTCAGGGTCGCCGGATGCGCGTGCCAGCCGAGCGCATTCGCGAAATCGATGAAGCTTTGGACGAAGAAGCCGTAGTACTTGAAGAAGCCGAGCGCGCCGAGGTTGACGCCGAGCGAGAGCCAGAGCAGCCGCTTTCGTTTCGCGGCGTCGTCGCTCGCTGCGATCGCGCGCCCGCAAAAGAAATCCACCACGGTGGACGCGACGATCAGCGACAAGAACCGCCAATCCCATGCGCCGTAGAACACGTAGCTTGCGGCGAGGACGAGAAGGGTGCGGGCCCTGCGGTGCCGGTGCACGAGCCAGTAGAGCGGAAAGAACACCGCGTAGAACGCGAAGAAGATCGAAGAGTTGAAGAGCATGGCGTCGGGTGTTCGCGCTCGCTGACCGTGGCGCGCACGATACCGCGCAGGCCCCCGGTCCGCGGAGTTTTGTAGCAGGACCCTTGTGTGGTAACGAAGTGCAGATATGGGGGGCGAACCGCTGGTCTCGGTCATGATGCCCTGCTTCGACGCGGAGCGGACGCTGCCGATGGCGCTCGCCTCGCTTCGAGCGCAGACGCATGAGCGCTGGGAAGCCGTCGTGGTCGACGACGGGTCCACCGACCGCACGTGGGATCTGCTTCAGGCGTTTGGAGACCCGCGGCTTCGCCTCGAGCGCTTCGACCGCAACCGGGGCCGGGGGGCAGCGCGTCAGCGTTGTCTCGAAATGGCGCGCGGCGATCTCTTGAGCTTTCTCGACGCCGACGACTGGCTCTTCCCCGACAAGCTTGCGCACCAGGTGCGGCTGATGAGCGAGCACCCCGACGTGGTGGTGCTGAGCGGCGTCTGCGTCATCACCGACGCGCGCGGCCACGCCGTCGGGATGACCCGCACCGGCCTCACGGGCGACGCCCACTTCGCCGTCGACGACTTCACCGGGCCCCGCCCTCCCCCGGTCAGCTTTCCCCCCTGCATGGTCCGCATGCGTGACGCCAAGGAGGCCGGGTTCAACCCTGCGTTTCGGCGCTCGCAGGATTCGGATTTTCTGATTCGCGCGATGCTCGGCAAGCGCTACGCGGTGTCCGACGAGCCGGTCTACGCCTACTCTCAGGCCGAGGCGGCGACGCTCGAAAAGACCCTCGAAGGATATCGGTACCGCCTTCGCTGCTATCGGCAGTACGCCGACAGCCATCCGCTTCAGTCGCGCGCCGAGGTCGCGAAGACCTACGCGCGCATGGGCGTCTACAGGGTCGCCGGCTGGCTCGGCGCGGAGCGGCGCCTGATCGAGCGGCGGTGGGAGCCGGTCACCGCAGCGGCGCGGGGGGCCTATTTGGAGGCGAGCGCCACGGTCGCTAGCCTGGCAACCAGCATGAAAGAGGCGTCCTGATGGCCCGGACCGCGAGCGCGAGGGCGTCGCTGACCAACTGGATCGACCTTCGGGGCGGCTGGCCCGAGGTGCTCTGGGGGTTCGTGATCCTTTCGCTGTCGTTCAACGTCTATGGGCCGGGCAACCCGCAGCCGGGCGACTTCGCCATGGTGGCTACGCTCTGCCTGCCGATCGTCCTCGTGCGCTTCAGCATGCCTGCGGCGGTTCGCAAGCCGGTGTTTTCACTGGTCGCCTTCGTGGTCTACGTCTTCATGTGCAACTTGATCTGGGCGGCTTCCACGAGCGAGTTCGATTTCTTCAAGTCGAGCGCGTTCTATGCGTTCAACTTCGCCGTCTTTCTCGGCTACCTCGTGATGCTCGGTGAGCGAGGCGACGACTGGCTTCGATGGACCCTCTACGGGTTCGCCGCCACCCTCGTCATGCTCACGGTGCTTTCGTTCCCGTTTGGCGATCGCACCGAGAGCGGCAGGCTCGAGCTCTTTTTCGTGAACCCGAATCAGCTCGCCTACCACGTGCTCCTCTGCACCACCATCGTCGTCATGCTCGCGCCGCGCTACAACATGCCGCGCGCCGTGCTCTACGGCCTCTTGCTCTGCGCGTTCTACATCGAGCTCCGCACCTACTCGCGCGCGGGCCTTCTCGGCATTCTGCTTCTCGGCGCGCTGCAGGTGGTGCATCGGCCTACGCTGGTCACGCTCGTCGTGCTGCCGGTGTTCGGCCTCGCGCTCTATCTCGACCTTCAGGCACTCGACACCGAGATGTGGCAGAACCGCATCGAGATGGTGCAGCAGTCCACCACCGAGGACTACCTCACCGACCGCGGCGTCGACCGCCTCTTCGAGCATCCACAGCACCTCGTCGCCGGCGCGGGCGAGGGCTACCACCTCCGGTTTCACCCGAGGAAGCTCGAGATCCACTCGAGCGCCGCCAACCTGATCTTCTCGTACGGGTTTTTCGGCACCGTGCTGTTCCTTCTCTTCTTGCGGTGGCTCACGCAGGCGTCGGGGAGCCGCGTCGCGCTTCTGTTGGTGCCGGCGCTTTCATACAGCCTCTTTCACCAAGGGATGCGCGCGCGCCCGTTTTGGCTCGCGCTCGCCGTCGCCCTCGGGCTTGGCGTGATGGTCGCGGTGGAGCAGGCGCGCTCCACGAACAAACCCGCGCTCTCGATCGCGGACCGTTAGCCGTGTGCGGCATCGTCGGCATTTGGCGTTTCGATGGGCAGCCGGTCGACCCGGATGCGCTTGGCAGAATGCGAGACACGCTCGTGCACCGTGGGCCCGACGACTCGGGGCTTTGGGCTGACGGGCCGGTTGGGCTCGGGCACCGCCGGCTGTCGATCATCGACCTCTCGGAGGCGGGCCGCATGCCGATGGGCAGCCCCGACGGCCGCGTGCAGGCGGTATTCAACGGCGAGGTGTACAACTTCCGCGAGCTCCGGCGCGAGCTTCGCATCGACGGTCACGAATTTCACGGCGAGAGCGACAGCGAGGTGGTGCTCCGCGCGTACGAGGCCTGGGGCACGGAGTCTTTCGACCGGCTCAACGGGATGTTCGCAATCGCGATTTGGGATGCACGCGCGGAGCGCATGGTGCTCGCGCGCGACGCCGCCGGGCAAAAGCCGCTCTACTACGCGTATCGCCCCGGGCGCTGGCTGCTGCTCGGCTCCACGCTGAGCCCGCTGATCGACTACGCGGGCGCAGAGCTCGAGGTCGACCGCGAGGTCGTGGCGGACTACGTGCGCTTCGGCTTCCCGCCCGACGGGCGCTCGATGCTGAAGGGGGTATCGACCGTGCCGCCCGGGAGCTTCGTGACGGTGGAGCGGGGGCACGAGCCGCGCACGCAGCGGTACTTCGATTTGGCGGCGTACGCCGCGGAGACCCCGGTGCGCCACGGCGACGAGGACGCCCTGCTCGCGAGCTTTCGCGAGACCCTGCGGAGCGCGGTCGACGCGCGGCTGGTGGCGGACGTGCCGCTCGGCGCCTTTCTTTCGTCGGGCATCGACTCGAGCCTGATCGTCGCGCTGATGGCCGAGCGCGATCGAAGTGCGGTGCAGACCTACACGATTGGCTTCGAGGAGCCCGAGTTCGACGAGAGCAAGCACGCGGCCGACATCGCGGCGCACCTTGGCGTGCAGAACACGATGCAAATTCTGCAGGGGCGCGACGTGCTCGCTCAGCTCCCCGACGTGGTGCGCTACTTCGACGAGCCGATGGCCGACTACTCGGTGCTGCCGACGCTGGCCGTCAGCAAGCTGGCGCGCGAGCACGTGACGGTGGCGCTCACCGGCGACGGGGCCGACGAAGAGCTTGGCGGCTACAAGTACTATCTCGCGCAGCGCTGGATGGACCGCTATCTCGCGGATGTGCCGGTGTCGGCGCGCGCGGCCGTCGCAAAGATGGCGCCGTTTTTGCCGTCGGCCGGCGTCAAGCGAATCGCGGCGCGGTCCGACGCCACCGACGCCGAGCTCTTTTTCGGGCTCGGGGGTTTCTATCGCGGCGCGGCGACCGACGCCGTCAATCGGCTGCTCGACGAAGAGAACGTGGCGCCAAGACGAGTGGCGGCGTTTCTTCGGGCCCATCCGCTCCGAAGCACGGTGGAGGCGGGCATGCTCTACGACGCCACCCACACCCTGCCCGACGCGTGGCTTCACAAAGTCGACCGCGCGAGCATGGCGGTGAGCCTCGAGGCGAGGTCGCCGTTCCTCGACCGCCGCGTGCTCGAGCTGGCGTTCTCACTGCCGCTCGACATGCGGATTCGCGGCCGTCACAAGAAATACATCGCGCGGCGGCTGCTGCGAGAATACCTCCCCGCCGAGCTGATCGATCGCCCGAAGCAAGGCTTCACGGCCCCCGTCGCACACTGGCTCCGCCACGACCTGCGAGACGAGCTTCAGCAAGCCCTCGGCCGCGACACGATCGTGCGCCGAGGCTTCTTCGACCCAGCCCGCGTCACGACCCTCGTCGACGAGCACCTAGCCCAAACGCACGACCACGCCCAACTCCTCTGGGCGCTCCTGATCCTGGAGTGGTGGCTCACCCACCACATAGACGGAAACCCCGTAAACAACCGCTTCTAGAAAAAGGGGACTGTCCCCTTTTCTACCTTCACTCCTGGAAAAGGGGACTGTCCCCTTTTTTAGGGCTCCCAGATAGGGCGGCCTTTGGTTTGGTACCAGCGGTAGGTTTCGTTTAGGCCCTCGTCTAGGGGCATCTTTGCTTCGAAGCCGAAGCGGTCTTTTGCTTTTGAGACGTCTAGTTTGCGGCGGGGCTGGCCGTTGGGTTTGGTGGTGTCCCAGGCGATTTCGCCTTCGTAGCCGACGAGGGATTGGATTTTCGTGGCGAGGTCGCGGATGGAGGCCTCGGTGGCGGAGCCGATGTTGACGGGGTCCGGCGAGTCGTAGCGTTCAGTGGCGAGCACGACGGCTTCGGCGGCGTCGGTGACGTAGATGAACTCGCGCGTCGGGCTTCCGTCGCCCCAGAGTGTGACCGTAGGCTCGCCGCGCTCTTTGGCCGCCAGGAACTTTCGCATCATCGCGGGGATCACGTGACTGCTTTGCAGGTCGAAGTTGTCCCAGGGCCCGTACATGTTGACCATGAGCAGGTGCACGCCGTCGAGGCCGAACTCGTCGGCAAACGATTGCGTGAGCACCAGCATCATCTTTTTGGAGAGCCCGTAGGGGGCGTTGGTCTCTTCCGGGTAGCCGAGCCAGAGGTCTTCTTCGCGGAACGGCACCTCGGTGAACTTCGGATACGAGCAGACCGAGCCGATGCCGACGACTTTCTTCACGCCGGTGACGCGCGCCGCCTCGAACACGTGGCAGGCCATCAGCGTGTTGTCGCGCGCGATGCTGCCGGGGTGGCTCCGCATGTAGCCGATGCCGCCGCCGGTCCACGCGATGTGAATCACGACGTCGGGACGCGTCCGCTCGAACAAAGCCTTGGTTTGCACCCAGTCCCGAAGGTCGGCCTCGGCCGAGCGAAACGTGATGGGCTCGACGCCGCGCGCCTGAAGCGCCTCGACCACGTGGCGGCCGAGAAACCCGTGCCCGCCGGTGACCAGCACCTTGGCGTCGCGAAGATTCATCGCGCGCCGCTTTCGAGGAGCGCGAGGTCGTTTTTCATCATGCGCTCGACCAGGTCTTCGAACGTGACCTTGGCCTCCCAGCCGAGCTTTTCGCGCGCCTTGGTGGGGTCGCCAAGCAGCAGGTCGACCTCGGTGGGACGATAGAGGCGCGGGTCGATGCGGACGCACACCTCGCCCGTCTTGGCGTCGAGGCCCTGCTCGTCGACGCCGCTCCCGCGCCACTCGAGCTTGGTGCCGATGTGAGCAAACGCCGCTTCAGCAAACTCGCGCACGGTGTGCGTCTTGCCGGTGGCAAGCACGTAGTCGTCCGGCTCGGGCTGCTGCAGCATGCGCCACATCCCCTCGACATATTCTTCGGCGTGCCCCCAATCGCGCTTGGCGTCGAGGTTGCCGAGGTAAAGCGTGCTCTCCATGCCGCGGGCGATGCGCGACACCACGCGCGTGATTTTACGCGAGACGAACGTCTCGCCGCGCCGCTCCGATTCGTGATTGAAAAGGATGCCGTTGCAGCCGTAGAGCCCGTAGGCCTCGCGGTAGTTGATGGTGATCCAGTAGCCGTAGAGCTTGGCCGCACCGTACGGGCTTCGCGGATAGAAGCGCGTGTCCTCGTTTTGCGGCGCGTCGGCGGTTTTGCCGTAGAGCTCGCTGGTGCTCGCCTGGTAGAAGCGGGTCTTTTCGAGGAGCCCGAGGATGCGAATCGCCTCGAGCATGCGGAGCGTGCCCATCGCATCGGCGTTGGCGGTGTATTCGGGCGTTTCGAACGAAACGCGCACGTGCGACTGCGCCGCGAGGTTGTAGATTTCGTCAGGCTGCGTCTGCTGCACGATTCGCAGGAGATTCGTGGAATCGGTCATGTCGCCGTAGTGCAGGTGAAACCGCGCTTCGGGCACGTGCGGGTCGACGTAGAGGTGGTCGATGCGCTGACTGTTCAGCGACGACGCGCGGCGCTTGACGCCGTGCACCTCGTATCCCTTTTGCAAGAGAAGCTCGGCAAGATAGCTTCCGTCCTGCCCCGTGACCCCCGTGATCAGCGCCGTTTTCATTCCACCCTCCGGCTCTGGTCGGCGACCATGGCGGAATTCGGCCGCGGGTTCAACCAGGTGTATACTCGTTTTCTCACACGGGGGTTTGAAGTGAGCTCGTTTGAAATCGCCGGCCGGCCGATCGGGCCCGCACACCCGCCCTTGGTCATTGCCGAGATCGGCATCAACCACGAGGGCAACTTCGACAAAGCGATCCAGATGGTGGACGACGCGGTCGCGGCGGGGTGCGAGTGCGTGAAGTTCCAAGCGCACGTCATCGAGGACGAAATGATCCCGAACGACGTGGTGCCGGGAAACGCCACCGAAACCATTTGGGACATCATGGCCCGCTGCGCCCTCACCGAGGAAGAAGACCAGCAGCTCAAACGCTACGTCGAGCAAAAGGGGGCGATCTTTTTGAGCACCCCGTTTTCTCGAGCCGCGGCAACCCAGCTCGAAAGCATGGGCGTCGCCGCGTACAAAATCGGCTCGGGCGAGTGCAACAACTACCCGTTGGTCGAGCACATCGCGCGCTACGGGAAGCCCGTGATCCTCAGCACCGGCATGAACGACGTCGAGTCGGTTCGCCCTTCGGTGGAGATCCTACGCGAGCACGGCGTGCCCTACGCGCTCCTGCACTGCACCAGCATGTATCCGACACCGTATGAAAAGGTGCGGCTCGGCGCGATGGTGGAGCTCGCGGAGGCCTTCCCGGACGCGGTCGTCGGGCTGTCGGACCACACCACCACCATCTATCCGTGCCTCGGCGCCGTCTCGCTCGGGGCGAGCATCCTCGAGCGCCACTTCACTTCGTCGCGCGACTGGCCGGGGCCCGACGTGCCGATCTCGATGACCCCGCCGGAGCTCGCCGCACTCGTCGAAGGGAGCCGGGCGATCCACCTCTCGCTCGGCGGGCGCAAGGAGATCCTGCGCGAGGAGCAGCCGACGATCGATTTCGCGTACGCATGCGTGGTGGCCATCGAAGACATCGCCCCGGGCGCAACCATCAACGAGAGCAACATCTGGGTGAAGCGCCCAGGCACGGGTGAGATTCTCGCCAAGGATTTCCGCTCGCTGCTCGGCAAAAAGGCCACGCGCGCAATCGCCAAGAACGACCAGCTGAAGTGGAGCGACGTCGGTGACGAGTAGACGCGTCCTCTTTTTGACCGGCACCCGGGCGGATTTCGGCAAGCTCAAGCCGCTGATGCACGCCGTCGACGCGCACCCAGAGCTCGATTGCCAGATCTTCGTCACCGGCATGCACATGATGCGGCGCTACGGCTACACCGTGGAAGAGGTTCGCAAGGCCGGCTTCACGGACCTTCACCTCTTCATGAACCAGATCGAGGGCGAGTCGATGGAGCTCGTGCTTTCGAACACCATCGTGGGGCTCTCCCGCTTCGTGCACGAGGACCCGCCGGATCTTCTCGTGGTGCACGGCGACCGCGTTGAGGCACTTGCCGGCGCCATCGTGGGCTCGATTCGCAACGTGCTGACGGCGCACGTCGAGGGCGGCGAGCACTCCGGCACCATCGACGGCCTGATTCGGCACTCGGTGTCCAAGATGAGCCACGTGCACTTCGTCGCCAACGACTCGGCCTCGGCCGTGCTTCGACAGCTCGGCGAAGACCCTGCGAGCATCTACCCGATTGGCTCGCCCGACATCGACGTGATGCTGTCGAACGACCTCCCGAGCCTGCAAGCAGCCAAGACCCGGTACGACATCGGCCTCGACCGGTACGGCATCGCGCTGTTTCATCCGGTGACGAGCGAGCTCGCGCACACACGCGCGCATGCCAAAGCGCTCGTCGACGCCGTGCTGGCGGCCGAGCATCCGTGCGTGGTGGTGTATCCGAACAACGACGAGGGCTCAGAGGACATCTTTCGTGAGTACGCGCGCTTCGACGGGGTGCCGCGCATCCGCATGTTTCCGTCGATTCGGTTCGAGTTTTTCTTGAGCCTGCTTCGCGGCGCCGATTTCATCGTCGGCAACTCGAGCGCCGGGATTCGGGAAGCGCCGGTGTACGGGGTGCCGACGGTCAACGTCGGCTCGCGCCAACGCGGCCGCTTCCGGCACGACACCATTCGCGACGTCGAGCCAAACGCCCAGGCGATCGGCGCCGCGATCGGCGCCGCGCTTGCGCACACGGAGCGCGTGCCGTCTCAACACTTCGGCGACGGCCGAAGCGCCGAGCGCTTCATTCAGGCGCTGCGGAGCGACCGGCTCTGGACGACGCCCACTCAAAAGGAAATGCGGGAGCTGAGCCCCGATGGCTGATACGGTGGGGCTGATTCCCGCGCGTGGCGGCTCGAAGGGGCTGCCCCGCAAAAACCTCGCCGACCTCGGCGGCAAGCCGCTCATCGCGTGGACCATCGAGGCGGCGCTCGGGGCAGGCACCGTCGGCCGAGTCTTCGTCAGCACCGAGGACGCCGAGATCGCCAACGTCGCCAAGGGTTTCGGCGCACAGGTCATCGACCGGCCGGTTTCACTTGCAGGCGACGAGACCCGCACCGAAGACGTGATCGTCCACGCGCTTCAGCATCTCGACCAGCAGGGCAGCGTCGAGCCTTACTTCGCGCTCCTCCAGCCCACTTCGCCGCTTCGAGCCGCCGCCCACATCGACCAGATGATTGGCGACGCCCTTCGAGCAGGCACACGCTGCGCGTGGAGCGTCACCTCGGCAGAGCACCACCCGTTCAAGGCGCTCGTCCTTAGAGACGGCGCGCTCGAGCCGGCCCGTGAGCTCTCGGACCTCAGCGCGCCGAGGCAGTCACTCCCGCAGGCGTTCGTCCAAAACGGCGCCATCTACTGGCTCGCGCGGGACGCATTCGAACGAGCGCACACCTTCTTCGTGCCGCCGGTGCACGCCTACGAAATGGACGCCGAGCACAGCATCGACATCGACACCGCAAGCGACCTTCGACGCTGCGAAGCAATCGTGCAAGACCAGGCCTGATGGCAAGCGCCGACTTCGACTTCCCGTCCTTCGACGAGATTTTCGACGACGAAAATCGATTTCTGCTCTACGCTCACCCGCTGCGGATCGCCAAGTTGCTGGCGCACCTCGAGGCGTATCGGCGCGTCTTCGAAGTCCCGGGCGCCATCGTCGAGTGTGGTGTCTTCAAAGGGGCATCGTTCGTCACGCTCGCGACGTTTCGAGAGCTGCTCGACCCGGCGCCTTCTCGAACGCTGATCGGCTTCGACACCTTTGCAGAGTTCCCGGCGACGGCGTTCGGCCCGGACGTCGCAAAGCGCGAGGCGTTCATCCAAGAGGCAGGCTCCACGAGCATCGGCCGCGACGAGCTTTCGGCCGTGCTCGCGCGAAAAGGCCTCGGTGAAGACGTCCAGCTGATCGCCGGCGACATTACCGAGACGCTCCCCGCCTACGTCGACGCCCACCCCGAGCTCCGCATCGCGCTGCTCAACCTCGACACCGACATCTACGAGCCCGCCAAAGTGATCCTCGAGCAGCTCTGGCCGCGTATGTCGCCCGGCGGCATCGTGATGCTCGACGACTACGGCGTGTTCGAGGGCGAGACCCAGGCGGTCGACGAGTACTTCGCAGCCGAGCCCATCGAGATTGAAGAGCTCCCGTTTCGCTCCACGCCCCGGCTATTGACGAAGCCCGAGCTCGGGTGAGCTGGGCTCCGGGTCGGTGAGCCCCAGGCCCCACGCGAGCGCATCGGCCATTTGCCGCACGTTGTCAGGCTCGAGCACGTGCTCGAAGGTGCCCGGGTTGGCCATGAAGCCGGGCTTCGAGGTCTGCTGAATCGCCGAGACGAGCTTGAGCAGCTCTTCTTCGTCGTGCTCGTGGTGGTAGATCGCTTGGCGGAAAAGATCGGCCCAACGCTCCTTCGGCTGAAGGCCCGCGCGATAGACATCCGGGTACATGTTGAAGAAAACTTCGCCGAACGTGACCACCGGTTTGCCGAACAAGAGCCCCTCCCACCCCATCGTGCCGGTGATGACCGCGATGGCCGCCGCGTCTTTGATCAGCGACCAGGAGTCGACGTCGGGACCGAGCAGGCGCACGCCGAAGATGTCCTGGATCGCCCGATAGAAGCTCAGCGGGCGCCGTCCGCGGTTCGACACGTGCTCCTTCACGTAGAGCCGATGCCCGACGGGAAGGCTCTTGCTGATGTCTTCGATGAGCGAGACCTGGTCGAGGTAGTACGGCGCCTGCACGAGGGTCGATGCCTCGGGCTGGAAATGGATGGGAAAGAGCACGTAGGGCTCGCCGGGGACGGGCTCTTCGAAGAGGTCGAGCGCGCCGGCGGCATAGCTCCGGCCGAGCCGCGTTGCCCGCTGCGCGACCATTCGCGTGGGCGAGGTGAGCGTCGGGTTGCCGCCGTCCCGATAGAAGCGCTGCGTGGTGGAGACCCACCGCAGGACGTCCTCGCGATTCGCCACGGGGAGCTTGCGCCGAAGCTTCATGCCGGTGGGCTGCACGGGCCGCTCTCGAAACGACGTGACGAACGAGGCGGCGCGCTTTTCCTCCGAGGGCGTGAGGTCGCGCTCGCTCAGCTCGCGGAACTTGTTGCGCGTGAGGTTCCAGTCCTGAAGGCCTGCGTTGTAGATCGAGAGCTGGCCCGGAATGCGTGCACCGGAGATTCGCCAAAACGGGATGCGGCGGTCGCGTGCGACCACGTAGTGGATGTAGCTGGTCAAGCCCGACACGTCTTCGCTGAAGATGCAGTCGGGTCGGTGCTCGTCGAAGCTATGCTCGACCAGGCGAAAGATCGCCTCGGTGAGCTGAAGCACCTCGTCGTACGAGCGCCCTTCGAGCAGATGGCGCTCGGACCAAATCATGCGGTGAATCGGAACGCCGTACTGCCGCTCGCGCGCGCGCAGCGCGTCGAGGTCGGGCGGCGGCGCGCGGTCGAGCCCAGCGAGCACGTCGCGACTGAAGACGTGGAGCGGCTCGTAGTGAATGTCGGTCGCGCGCAGAAAGCTCTCTTGATCTTCTCCCCAAACGAAACCGCTGAACTCGGTTGCTCCGTAGCGGTCGCGCATCTCCTGCATGAGCGGATGAAAAAGGCGCTCGTGCACTGAAAAAAAGAGATAGAAACGCATACGCTGCTATACCCCCACGGGGATGAAGATCGCGCAAATTTTGTACCGGCGCTACCCGTCGCCGGTGCACGTCGGCGGGGGCGACGTGCGATTTTGGCAGGACCTCCGCTCGCTCACCGAGCTCGGGCACGAGGTGCACGTCCTCGTGTGCAACCCCAACAACGAGCGCACCGATAGCCTCGAGCGGTACGCGACGACCGTGCACGCGCTCAGGCCCGAGGGGCGCTCGAGCCTCGACCCGAGGCGCTGGGTGGGCCGTGTGTTCAACCCCGAAACCATCGCGCTCGCGTTTCCCGATCTCCACGGGCTGCGAACGCAAGCTGCGGCGTGGCTCGCGGACATCGACCCCGACCTCGTGTGGGCCGAGGAAGCGCCCGCCGTGCGCGTGTGCCCCGAGAGCGTCCCGCTCGTGCACAGCCACTTGGATTTCATGTTCAAGCTGCGCCCCGTGCGGCGCCGCTCTTTTGGAAAACGGCTCCGGAGGCCCGACGCGCTGACCCCCGCCGGCCTCCGCAAGCTCGAGATCGACCTCTGCCGGCGCGCGGCGGTCACCATGTGCGCCTCGCAGTCGGAGGCGGACTACCTCGCCGAGCTCGGCATCGAGGCGCTCTATCTGCCGGTGGTGGGCGAAACCACGCCCCGCCCCGACTTCGATCGCCTGTCGCCCGGGCGCCTCTTCCTCTTCGGCAACCCGAACACTGCCATGCGCGCCGCGCGTCAGAACCTCCAGCACGAGATCTGGCCGCTGGTCGAAGCGGAAGGCCTCGAGCTCTCCTGGCATCAGCTCGGCAAGACGCCGAGGCCCGGCGCCGATCCCTCGTGGCCCTGGGTCGAGGAGAATTTCACCGTCCACGGATTCGTCCCCGACCTCGGAGGGTTGCTGCTGCCGGGGGACGCCTCGATCATGCCCTACCCGTTCGATACCGGGGGGCGGGCGAAGTTCGCCGTGAGCGCTGGATACGGCGTGATCAACGTGGCGTACGAAGAAACGTTCAAGTGCGCGAGCGAGTTCACGCACGGGCAGGACTGCCTGGCAGCGCGATCGCCGAAGCACTTCGTTGAATTGGTGCGCGACCTCTGCTCTGATACCGGCATGAGGCGCCGCTTGGCGGAGGGGTCACGCGCCGTCTACGAGCGCCACCACACGATGGAGGCCCAGCTCCCGCAGTACGAGCGCATTCTCGACACCGCCATTCGATGACGTCCGAACGAAGCTCCAGCCGATATCCGTCGAGACGCGCCGGCCCGTCGATCCCAGGCCCGATCGTCCAGCCCGCGCTCATTCCGATGGTGGCGGTGCTGCTCGTCGCGCCGCAGCTCCTCGGCGGGGTGTTTCCATGGGCTGTCGCGATGATCTGCCTGATGGCGGGCGCGGCCGGCGTTCTTTCCGCCAAGCACATCGACATCATCAGCCACAAACGACAGCAGGCGAAGCTGCTCGACTGGACGATGGTCGCCGTGCTCGGCTGGACCGTGCTCCAACTGCTGCCGCTTCCGGCGGGCCTCGTCGAGATGCTCGTCCCCGAGTCTGTGGAAGCGTGGCGCGCCAACGCGCGGCTCTATGGCGAAGCGCCGCCGTCGTGGATGCCGATGTCACTCGACCCGGGCGCGACGCGGCTCGAGGTCGCCAAGGGTTTGGCGATCGTGACGGTGTTCCTCACTGCACGCGTTTTCGCAGCCTCGCATCAGCGGCGCCGTGTGCTCAAAGCGGTTGCCGCAAGCGCGGTGCTGATGGCGCTTGTCGCGTTTGCACACAAGCTGGCCGGTGCCACGCAGGTCTTCGGTGTGTACGAACCGGTGTACGCCAGCACGCGCCTCCTCGCACCGCTGATGAACGAAAACCACCTCGGCGGGTTCATGGTGCTCGCCTCGCCGATCCTGATCGGCCTGGCGATGGACGCCGACGCGCCCGACCGAAGGATCGCGTGGGGGCTCGGCGGCATCGTCGTCGCTTTGGCGGGGGTGCTCTCGTTTTCACGAGGTGCGATGGGCGCACTGGCGATCGGCGGGGCCGTGTTCATCGGGGTCTACGCAGCACGCCTCACTCGGAGCCAACGCTCGCTCAGCCGAAGCCGCACCGTGCCGATTCTCGCGGTGGGGGCGCTCGTGATCACCCTGGTGGCAATCGCGCTCGGCGGGAGCGACCTCGCGCGCGAGCTCAACAATCGGCACAACATCGCACCCAAGTTCGAAGCCGCCGTCGCGGCGCTGCCGGTGGTCGCGAGCCACCCGATCGCCGGCGTGGGGCGCGGTGGCTTCGCGGCAGCCTTCGTGAGCGAGCAGGGGACCGAGAAACGGTACTACCACCCCGAGAACATCTTGGTGCAGTGGACGTCGGAGTGGGGAATTCCCGTCGCGCTCGCGCTCTTCGTAGTCATCGTTTGGTCGATCGGGCGCGGCTTCAAGCTTCGGCGGAGCTATGCGCACCTCGGCGGCCTCGCGGGCCTGGTCGCGATCGGCGTTCAGCAGCTCGCGGATTTTTCGCTCGAAGTGCCGGGCGTGGCGCTGCCTGCCGCCGCGGTGCTGGGCTCGGTCAGCGACTCGGTGCGCGCGCGGTTCGAGTTTCCGCTTCGAAGGCTCTGCTTCGGGGTGTCGGTCGCGTGTCTGCTTGGCACTCTCGTCGCGGGCTCGCTCCACGGGCGCGACGTCTTCACGCTCGAGCGCAACGCGCAGGCCGCCCTCGCGCGCAACGACCACGCCAGGGCTCAAGAGCTCGCGGAAACAGGGCTTTCGCTTCACCCGTCCGAGCCGATCTTCGTTCTCACCGGCGCGGAGGTGGCGCTCCGGGAGCGCGACGAGTCCGCCGGGCGCTGGATCAATCGCGCGCAAGAGGCCGCCCCGCTTTGGAACGCACCGCATCTCCTCGCCGCGCGGTGGCTCTACGCGTACGGGCAGCTCGATCAGGCTCTCATCGAGATTCGCGAGGCCGAGGCGCTGGTGCCTGGAAGCGCGCGCCAGACGGTCTGCGGCCTCCTTCGCGACCACCAGGACGCGTCGATCGCGCTTCGCGCCGCCCCCGCAGGCCGCGCCGGCGCGGAGCTTCTCGACCGGGCTGCGCGATGTCTCCCGCTTCAATCCCCGGTCGCGATCGAAATCGACGAGCGCGCGCGCGAGCTCGACCCGACGGTCGTCGGTCCGGCCGAGCGACAGGCGCGCCGTCTGCTCGCGAACCGGCAGCCGCTCGAAGCCGTCGACCTTCTTCGGCGGCTGCCTAAGCTCGACGTCGCGGCCCAGCGCCTTCTCGCCGAAGCGTACATGCAGGCGGGAGACCCCGATTCGGCCGCTCGCGCGATCGCACCGCTGCTCAGCCGTCGCAAGGTGCCGTCCAACGTGCTGAAGACGGCCGCCTCGGTGTACATGACCACCGGCGACGAGAGCGAAGTGAAGGTCGTGCTCTCGCGCCTCCGGGGACAAGCGGCGGGGGACGTCAACGCGCTCGCCAACGTCGAGTTCTTTCTCGGCGAGCTCTACGAAACGCACCGCCGGTACCCTCTCGCACTCAAGTCGTACGAGGATTCGAACCGGGCGAAGGAGTCGCGGAAGGCGCTGGTGGCCATCGCCCGGGTCGCGGACACGATGGGCAACCGGGAGCGCGCTCTGCTCACCTACCGGCGCATCTGCCGCGTCGACGGGGGCAAGGGATCGGCCTGCGCATCTGCACAGGAGCTGGCAAAGCCCGTCGAACAGTGGCCCTAGCGGGACGCGCTTGACGACGCCAGTCGCCTGGGGAACGCTGAGTAGCGGGGTAGTGAGACACCTAACAACAGAAGCGGAGCCCCGGGGCCACGCCACGGAGAGCACGCTGGTACCGAAGCAGCTTCGGGACGCAGTCTTTCGCTATCGCTGGTGGATTCTCGTGACCACGCTGGCGGTCGCGACGCTGGTCGCCCTCTGGACGCTGCGCCAGCCCAAGGTCTATCAGGCGACCGTCACGCTCGAGTACGACCCCAACCCCGTGACGCCGCTCGGGAGCTCGGTCGAGGACGTGAGCGGACAAGTGTCGCACTTCCTGATGTCGAGGGAGTTCTTCGAGACGCAAAACCTCATCATTCAAAGCCGCGCGGTGGCCGAGCGGGTCGTGGAGCGGCTCAACCTCGCGGCCGACCCGACGTTTTTCGGGCGGGACCCGGGCGACGAGGACTGGATGCCCGTCCCAAAGGAGACGGCCGCCATGCGGCTCCAGAACCGGCTCAGCCTCGACCCGATCAAGGACACGCGGCTCGTTCGGCTTCGCGTGCGCGACAACGACCCGGAGCGCGCGGCCGTGCTCGCCAACACGCTGGCGGATTCGTACATCGAAAAGACGATGGAAGACCGGTTGGGGTCCACGGCGGCCGCCGCGGAGTGGCTCGCCAAGCAGCTCGACACCACCCGAAAACAGCTCAACGAGTCCGAGCACGCGCTCCACGAGTTCAAGAAACGGCACAATGTGCTGTCGGTTTCGGTCGAAAACCGCCAGAACCTCCTCGCGGAGGAAATTCGCGAGTACAACGAGCGCCTCACCGAGACGCGAGCTCGACGAATCGAGCTTCAAGCCCGGCTCCAGCGGCTCAAGGCCGCGCGCGCACACCCCGAAGCCGTGCAGGCCACCTCGCAGGGAGAGGAAAGCGAGCTCGACGGGCTTCGCACCGTGCTTCGGGCGAAGCTCACCGAGCGCGCCTCGCTCTCGGTTCGCTACGGCGATTCGCACCCGACCATCCTCGAGCTCGACGGTGAAATCAAAGCGATCCGCGGCTCGATCGACGAGGAGGTCGCCGCGCTCATCCAGGTGGCAGAAGGCGACCTCAACGAGGTTCAGGCTGTCGAGGCGGGGCTCAGCAAGGTGCAGAACCGGGCCCAGAAGGCCGGGCTCGACCTCAACCTCCGCGAAATCGAATACTCGCGGCTCAACCGGCAGCGTGAGAGCAGCTCCAAGCTCTACGACCTTCTGCTGCAGCGCACCGCCGAAACCGACCTCACCGGCCTCTTGCGCACGACTCACGTGCGAGTGGTCGATCGCGCGCTCGTGCCAAAGGCAGCGATCAAGCCGATGGTGGGCCTCAACATCATCGGGGGCGCCCTCGGGGGCTTGATCCTCGGGTTTGCCCTCGCGTTCATGCTCCAGCAGATGGACCGTCGCATTCAGGACGTGCACGACGTGGAGCAGCTTGGCGTCACCATCCTCGGCATTTTCCCGAAGGTCGGCGAAGCGCAGTCGGACTCCTCGAGCTACGGCCGTGGGCGCAACAAACGGCAGCAGGTCGCCGAGGTCGAGCGCATCGACCAGGTCGTGCACACGCACCCGATGTCCACGGCGGCCGAGTCGTGCCGCACCATCCGCACCAATCTGATGTTCATGGCGGCCGAATCGCCCAACCGCACGATGGTGGTCACCAGCGCCAACCCGAAAGACGGGAAGACCACGGTCGCCGCCAACATCGCGATCGCCCTTGCCCAAAGCGGGCAAAGGGTGCTGCTCATCGACGCCGATCTTCGTAGGCCGCGCATCCACAAGGCGCTGGGCCTCGAAAACCGCAGCGGGCTCACCAGCGTGCTGCTCGGCGAGCGGACGCTCGACCAGGCCACACGCGACGTCGGCATCGACAATCTGTCGGTGGTGACCTGCGGGCCGCTTCCGCCCAACCCGGCGGAGCTGCTTCACACCCCGCAGTTCGCGCGGCTCCTCGAAGAGGCCGCGGCCCAGTACGACCGCGTGATCTTCGACAGCCCTCCTCTTCGCGCGGTCACCGACGCGGCGATCTTGGCCCCGCAGTGTGGCGGCGTGCTGCTCGTGGTGCGTGCCCGTGCAACCACACGCGACGCCCTCGTTTCCGCGGTCCGCAGCCTTCGCGACGTCCGAGCAAACCTCCTCGGTGGCGTCCTCAACGACGTCGACGCGAGTCGGGGCGCTCAGGGCTACCTCGGCGGCGGCTACTACCACTACTACCGCAGCGAAGAATATCGCCACGGCGGCGAAGACGATTCGGGCGGGCACAGTCAGTCGGCGGCCTGAGCGAGCCTCACGCGGTCGAGCACGGCGGTGAACGCCGCTTCGCTCTCTTGGTTCCAACGGCGAGCGAGCTCGAACCCCGCGCGCGCGACCGCGTTGCGCCGGCCCTCGTCGTCGATGAGCGAGCGAATCGCCGCGGCAAACCCTTCGGCCTCGTCCGCGATGAGCATCGCCGTGCCGTGGCCGTGCTCGAGCCCCTCGGCGCCAACGCGGGTGCTGATCACGGGCTTGCCCCGGCCGAGGGCCTCGATGGTCTTGATCTTGAGGCCCGTGCCGAATCGGACCGGGACGATGACGATGTCCGCCGGGTCGTAGGCCTCCGAGAGGTCGCGAACGACGGGCATCTGCTCCACGTCCGGAGGGAGGTCGACCATCTCGCAGATGGAGCCGGCGACGAGGAGCTTCGCGCGGTTCGACACCTTCGGCCACACCGCATCGATGAAGTACGAGATCGCGTCGACGTTGGCTTGGTTTCGCGAGCCGAGAAACAGCAGCCGGCCCTCGAACGGCTTGGGGGGCGGATCGAGCAGCGCCACGTGGTGGCCGACCGTGACCACGTCGGCTTTGGTGCGGCTCGCAAAACGCTGACGCTCGAGGTCTTGGATGGCGAGGGCGACATCCGCCCTATCGAGGCCGATCGACTCCTCGGCGGGCGTGGTGGAAAAGCCGGTGCGCCGCTGTCCGAAGGCGACCTGGCGTGCGAAACGGTGGGCGAGCTCGTCGTGCGTGTCGAGTATGCGTAGAGGCCCGGACCCGACCGCGTCAAACGCCTTCGATTGGTGCGCGTACTCCACCATGACCGCGTCGAACCCGAAGCGGGCCTGCAGCTCGCGGAGATACGGGTCGACGCCGGAGTCGTACCAGTCGTCGATGCCGAGCTCGTAGTCCCCCGTGAGCGCGCCACGAAGACGGCGCGCGGCGCGCTGGTGTGCGTGAAGCGGATAGCGGTACGGGATCGGGTGATATCGGGCGCCCCATTGGGCGACCATCGCGCTGCGGTCGGCCTTGGTGAGCTCGAGGTGGGCGACGTGCACGCTCCATCCGCGCGTCTCGGCCCGGCTGCAGAGGTCGGCGATGCGCATGCGGTTGCCCTTGTTGGGCGGATGAGTGGGTTCGGGGCTGACCACGAGTAGCCGGGGGCGGTCGCACGAGGGCGCGGTCGCCTCGAAGTTCGCTCGTTGGAGGGCGAGCACCTCGGGCTTGCGCGCTTCGATTCGAGAGGAAAGCTGCACGCACTCGTCGAGCAGCCGGTCGAACGCTCGGCCGAGACCTCCGGGGGCGAGGGCATCGGCAGGGTCGACTTCGAGGCCCTCGAGCGCGAAGTGCTCGTACAGCCCGGCGAGCTTGCCCTGATACGAAAGCCCGGACGCCGGTGTGCCCTGCCCGAGCGCGGCGATCACCAGGTGCATCCGGCCGCTGAGCACGGCGTCGACCTCCCCCGCGAGGCGCTTCACGAACGGCGCAGATAGCCGAAACGAAGGGACGAGAGCTCGATCGCGATCGGCGGGGCCAATGCGTTCGACGATCGACGCGAGCACTTCCGCGTCGCTGAGCTCCCCAGCTTCTGCACGATAATCGTGAGGGATGCAGACGACGCTGACCTCTGGGCGGCGCTGCAAGAGATCGCCGAGCGCCAGTGCATAGGCGCGAATCGCGGCGGACGAGTCGCGGTGGCCTGTGGACTTGAAGGCGCGCTCGGACACGTTGAGCCCGACGACGCGGCCGCTTTCCTTCTTTCGTGCACGAACCCAGTCCACGACCTCTTGCTCGCCCGCGCCGAGGTCGGCGGAGGGCCGGAGGCCAAACGCTAGGTCGGCCACCAGGCGAACCGGCCGGCCGAGCTTCGCGACCAGCCGAGCATGCGAGCTCGGGTCTCGGGCGTGAAGGCGAGCCGCAGAGGGCAGCGAGGAGAGCGCCTCGACGACGAGATCGGAGGGCGACTCGTTGAAGGAAAAACCGAGGATCGACGCCTCGAGGCCGAGGTCGGCGGCGAGGCCGACGAGGGCGACTCGGCGAAGCGAGCCCGTTTCCGAATAGTGGCCGTCGATGACGTCGGCGCCGAGGCACCAGAGCCGACCGAACCGGCGAAGCGACCGAGTCACGGCTGGCAAGCTGCGGAGGTAGCTCGCTCCGAAGAAATCCGAGAGGTCGACGTGCGGCGTGCCCGGCGGCTCGCCGGGCCACCGGTCACCGGCGACGAAGTCCGCGATCGCAAAACGCTGCCCTTCGGAGGCCAAGCGCTCCATGCACGCGAACATCATCGCCTCGTCGCCGACACTTCCCGGATGAGTCGGGGGAAGCAGCAGCGTGGCCTCGCTCGTAGTCTCCTCGGGGAACACACGAGCCGCGCGCGCCACCCAGGCGGGGGCCTTCATCTGGACACGCCGCTTGATCGACGAAGCACGCCTCATGTTGGACGCAGCACCTCTCGGACAATCCCCGTGACCTCACGAAACGAGCCTGGGCTCACCAGCCGGAGAGCGAACGTATAGGTGACGAACCCCACCATGGTGCTCAGAAGTAGACCAGGCCAACCCGAAAGCAAGCCACGCGTGGCGAGCAGCACGACGGCCATGACAGCGCAGCAAACGAGAGTCGCGCCGAGCTGTTTGAGGTAGTCGCCAATTTTCATCGGAATCAGCCGCGGGAGCACGAACAAGTCGATCGGCGCGAGCAAGTACGAACGGGCGACGTATGCCGCGGCAACCGCGACGATCCCGTAGCGGACGGCGATCAGGAAAGCGACCACGTTGGCCACGGTGTGAACGACCAGGACCTTGGTGCGGATGTCGGGCCGCCCTACGGCGAAGTAGACGCTCGAATGATAGTAGTTGATGGAAAACCGGATTCCGACGAGGGCGAGCAGCCGGAGCACAGGAATGCTCGGCTCCCACCCGGGGCCGAAAACCGTTTGGACCACCTCTGGCGCCAGCACCGAAAGCCCGACGAAGGCCGGCGCCGCCACGGTGGCGCTCAGCCGGATGGCGGTCAAGAACGCATCTTTCAACCGGTGCGGGTCGCTTTGGAGTCGTGAAAACGAGCTCAGCGCCACCTGATTGGTCGACGACACCAAGAACTGGGTGCCGAGCTGGAGCACGCGATACGCGATCGTGTAGTAGCCGAGCGCTTCCGAGCCGAGCACGTAGCCGATGAGGAAGTCGTCGAATCGACGGCTGACGACCGTGAGCAGGCTCGCCCCGAGCACGTTCATCGAAAACGAAGCGAGCTCCTTGGCGGCTTCCCAGTCGAACGAGAAATTCGGCGCCCAGCGCGCGACGGACGAGACGAGAACGAGCTCGACCACGGCCTGCGTGATCTGTTGCAGAACCAGGCTCCAAACGCCCATCCCTTGAAGCGCCGCGACGAGCACCACGATGCCGCCGATCACGGACGACGCCACCGACACGCCCGCGATGGCCTTGAAGCGAAAACGACGTCGAAGAAGCGCGGTCTGGACGACGATGGCGCCGCGAAGAACCAACACGACCGAGAGCGCCTGCAGCACCGGGCCGAGGTCCGGCGCGCGGAACGTCACGGCCAACCAATCTGCGGACGCGTAGATCGCTGCGGCGAAAAACACGCCCGCCGCGACGTTCATCCAGAACGCCGCGTTGATGTGACGCTGCTCGAGGTCCTCTCGCTGAGTGATCGCGACGCCGAGGCCCTGATCGACGAGCGTCTCCGAAATCGCGATCACCACGCCGGCGTACGCGATGAGGCCGAAGTCCTCGGGCAGCAGCAGCCGGGCGAGTGCCGCGAAGACGACGAAGTTGATGAGCCGCCGAAACGCGACGTTACCCACCGCCCAGACAGAACCTGTGAGCGTTTTGCGTCGAAGGTCCACTTTACCCCGCTACCCCGGGGACGGAGCCTACCACTCGTCGCCGGAATGGAAGAGATTCACGACTTCGATGCTAGCTCAGCCCGAGCCGTTTGCTCGCAGCAACGAAACGCGCCTCTCGCGCCTTGCTGGCAACCTGGAGGAGCCGCTGATCGCGCTCCCAGCGCGAGCGCTCTTCGGGCGAGACATTCTCGTAGAGCGACGCGATTTCACTGCTGCGCGTGAGCTCGAGCAGCCGCTGATAGACGCCGTGGAGCGCGACGTGCACGCGCGGGTCGAGCGGCGGTTCGACGCTGAGACGGTCGAGCGACACCAAGCCATCCGCAAGCGCAGCGGTGGTGCTCGCAGCCGCGCCACCGCGACGTGCGACCCCAACCAGATAGGCGAACGCCGTGCCGAGCACGTGGATGTCTTCGATCGTGCGAAACGGCTTTACGTAGCCGGAATACCCGTCCCCCGGCAGGCGCTCGTCCTGGCGTACCTCGACGTCGCGAAGGACGAGGCGCGCATGAGGCACCTCGGGCACGAAAGGGGTCGGAGGGTGCTCGACGAGCTCGATGCCACTTCGATTGGGGGGCAGGCGAACGACGGCGATTTCCGGCCGCCCGTCTGCGCGCACGCCCGAGCGCGCCGCAACGACGAGCGACGCGGCCCGTGTCGCAAAGGTGACGAAGGACTTTTCCCCAGCGAGCCTGTAGCCCCCGTCCCGAGGCGTGAGGGTGGTTTGAATCGCGCGGGGGTGGTTGCCGCCGTCTTCGGTGACGCAGAGCGCGCACGGAAGCTCGATGCCCGGAACCATACGCTCGAGGGCGGCGGGGTACCCGACCGCGAACGCAAAACCGAGACGGTCGACAAACGACGCGGTGTGCGCGGCTGCCACGAATGGCGTCGCCCCGCGACGGCGCGCCTCGCCATACGCCTCCCAGACCTCGGACAACGCGTCGAGCAGGCCGGGCGACCCCGTGGGGACGAGGGCGTCGAGCAGCGTCGGTGAAGTCCCCTCCACGGCGCGAACGTAGCACCCGCGCGAACTTTCGGAAGTTTGTGCGTTGACGAGCGGGGAAAAGGCGAGGAACATTCGACCATGTCACAGCTCAAGGGAACCAAGACCCACGAAAACCTCAAGGCTGCGTTCGCCGGCGAGTCCCAGGCGAATCGCAGATATCTCTATTTTGCCAAGGTCGCCGACGTCGAGGGCTATCCCCAGGTGGCGGGCAACTTCCGCGAGACCGCCGAAGGTGAAACCGGCCATGCGCACGGGCACCTCGACTACCTCAAGAAGGTTGGCGACCCTGCCACCGACCTGCCGATCGGCGACACCACGCTGAACTTGGCCGCGGCCGTCGCCGGCGAAACACACGAGTACACGGACATGTATCCGGGCTTTGCCAAAACGGCGCGCGAGGAAGGTTTCGCGGAGATCGCCGACTGGTTCGAGACGCTCGCCAAGGCGGAGAAGTCTCACGCGGGCCGGTTCCAGGCGCTTCTCGACGACCTCTCCTGAGCGCCGCGCGTGGCCGACGACGCTAAGAGGCAGATCTCCTATCAGCCCACCGACGGGCTCTGTTACGACCCCAGCGACCCAAAGTACTGGGACGAAGACGCGCTCCACCAGGAAATGGAGCGCGTCTTCGAGGTCTGTCACGGGTGCCGCATGTGCTTCAAGTACTGCGACTCGTTTCCGATCCTGTTTCGGGCGATCGACGACGAGCACGACGGCGACGTGCGCAAGCTCACCGCGGTCGAGACCGGCCAGGTCATGGACGCTTGCTTCCAGTGCAAGCTTTGCGAGGTGCAGTGCCCGTACACCCCGCGGGACGGGCACGAGTTCCAGCTCGACTTCCCGAAGGTCGTGTCCCGATACGACGCGATTCGCCACCGAAAGGGGGAGCAGCCCCACAAGCTTCGTCTGAAGCTGCTCGAGGACCCCGACCGCGCGGGCGCGATGGCCCGCGCATGCCTCGGCCTTGCCAACGTGATGAACCGCGTCGGGGTCCACCGGTGGTTCATGGAAAAGCTCGTTGCGATCGATCGGCGGAAGTTGCTGCCTGACTTCGCCCAGACCACCTTCGAAGCATGGGCGACCCGCACCGGCCTGACCGACAAAGGCGTCGGAGGCGAAGCGGTGCTCTTTCAGACCTGCTACGTGCAGGGAAACGAGCCACAAATCGGCAAAGACACCGTCGACGTGCTCGAAAAGAACGGCGTCGACGTGCGGTGCGAGCGGGGTTTGGAATGCTGCGGCATGCCCGCGTGGGAAGGGGGCGACCTCGAGCTCTTACGCAAGAAGGCCCGAGTCAACCTCGACAAGCTGATGCCGCACGTCGAGGCGGGCGCAAAGGTGATTGCGATCAACCCCACCTGCTCGATGATGCTTCGGCGCGAATATCCCGACCTGCTCGAAGGCGCCGACCGTGAGCGCGCGAAGAAGCTCGCTGCTGCGGTGGCCGACCCGGGCGAGTTCGTGTGGTCGCTCCGAAAAGAAGAGCGCTTCAACACCGACTTCAAGAGCTCGCCGGGGGAGCGCGTCGCGTATCACGCTCCCTGTCACCTCCGCACGCAAGGCGTCGGCTTCAAGGGCCGTGACCTTCTTCGAAAGATCCCCGGCGTCACCCCGACGACCGTGATGGAGTGCTGCGGCCACGACGGGACGCACGCCATGACCGTCGAGGGCTACGAGTATTCGATTCGCGTCGGGGAAAAGGCTTTTTCCGGGATGAAGGCGGCCGACGCCGAGATTTGGGCGACCGATTGCCCACTCGCCGCGATTCAATTTCAGCAGCACGCGGGGGTCAAGCCGATGCACCCGATGAGCGTGCTCGCCCGCGCCTATCGCGAGGATGGTTTTGCGGCGCCAAAAGCCCTAACATCGGGGCAGCATGGAGAGGATGAGGCCGAGTGAAACCCGTCGAACGCAGTGAAATCCTAGACTACGTGACGTACCGCGAGCAGCGCGATGCGATTCGCAGCGCCGCGCTGCGTGCGAAGTCGGTGCGCCGCATTCTGGTCGGCGAATATTTCACCTTCCTGTTCGAGAACCGCGAGACCGTCCGGTACCAGGTGCAGGAAATGATGCGAGTGGAGGAAATCGTGAAAGAAGCCGATATCCTCCACGAGCTTCAGACCTACAACGAGCTGCTTCACCAAAGAGGCACCGTCGGGTGCACGCTGCTGATCGGCATCGACGACGAGGCGGCGAGGGATGCGAAGCTCAAGGAGTGGGTTGGCTTGAACGAGCACATCTACGCCGCGATGCCAGATGGGAGCCGCATTCAGCCGATTTGGGACCCGCGGCAGGTAGGCGACAGCCGGCTGTCGTCGGTGCAGTACCTCGCCTTTGTTTTCGGCCCGGAGCCGCCGCTTGCCATCGGCATCAAAATGGGGTCGCTCGAGGCCGAAACCGCCCTCTCCGACGCGCAACGCGAGGCGCTTCGCGAGGACCTCGGCACCGAATAGCCTGCGCCGTTCTTGCCACGATCATCGACCTTCGGTAGGAGGATTTGCATGGGAAGGCGGAGCGCTCTCTGCTGGCTGGGGGTGGTCGGGCTGCTGCTCGCTGGGTGCGAGGAGGAGCCCCCGCGTCTCGAACGAATTGAAATCGCTGCAGCGCACCGAGCCTGCGGCGAAGACGACGCGTGCGGCGTGGTCGAGACGAGCTGCACCTCTCGAGATTGCGAATGCGGCGTTGCGGTGAACGCCGAGCATCTGCTCGAGTACCAGGAGCAGCTCGCGGTGTGCCGCGGGCAAGAGGAGCTCGCCACCTGCGACTTCGAGTGCAAGACGCCGTTCGCCAAGTGCTTCAAGGGAGCCTGCGTGCTCACCAAAGAGCCGCCTGCGATGTTCCGCCGCGGCAGAGACGTGAAAAGGCTCTGCGAGAGCACCCGCGGCACATACGTCGGCTGCCCGAAATGCCCTCCAAACGAGCGCTGCAAGTCGTGCGATCCTTGTGAATGCGTCCCAAGCGACCGCTGGACCAAGAAGGGCTGTCGCCGGGTCCTCGACACCGAGGCGCGAGACATCCGCGTGGAGGTGCGACCTTCCGTCGCGGACCCCGCGGATCGTGTCAAGGTGCGCGTCCACAACGAGGCGCGGCAGAAGATCTGGCTCAGGACCGTGTGCGGCTCGCCGCTTCATCGGCTGCGCAAGAAGGAAGACGGGTGGGAGTCGGCCTACGCGCCTTTCGATGACTCGAAGTGCCGCGTTGGGTCGCTCGGCATCGCCGCAGGACAGAGTAAGCCGTTCGCCATCGACGACCTCAAGGAGCTGCGGACGGCGTCAGGCGAGGAAGCCACGCCGGGGACGTATCGCTTCGAGCTCACGTACACCGACGGCGACGACAGCTTCGACCACTACGCGACCGTCTACTCGGCCGAGTTCGACGTTGCGCCGAAGCGCTCGCGAAGGTAGCGGATGATGTCCGCGCTTTCGGGCATCCAGCGGTCGTTGGCGGCGCTGGTGCATCGGAGAACCGGCACCGTCGCGCGGCCACGCGCCTCCACCAAATCAGCGCGGTCCTGCTCGTTTTCCCAGACGTTGCGAAGCTCCACGTCGATGCCGAGCTCGTCGACGACGCGAAGGACGCGGATGCAAAACGGGCAAGTCGGCGTGTAGTACAGGGCGAGGGTTTCGTCAGGCTCGCAGGTGTACCGCTCGCAGAAATACCGTGCGTAGAAGCGGGGCCACGGGACGTTGGGGAAACGCGTGCGGTGCTCCGCCTCCGCGCCAACGAGAGCGACCACCAGCTCGGTCTTGGTGTGCTTCTCCTCGAGGAGCTGGGCGACGCGCTCGTGGAGATAGTCGGCGTACCAGAGCGCCCACTCGGGGTCGGCGCCGTCCGTCGCCGCAAAGGCTTCGTGATGCGCGTGCCCCGTCTCTTCGAACAGAGCTGCGAGCGAATCCAGCACCGAAGCCTCAGTCGCCATCGACCACCTCGAGGAAGCAGACGCTGAACCAATCGCGGTCGTCGCTCCAATGCTCGGAGAGGCGGAAGCCGGCTCGCTCGGCCATCTCGCCGAACTGGCCGAGGTCGTACTTGTGCGAGTGTTCGGTGACGATCGCCTCGTCTTTCGCGAGAGCGATGGGCGTGCTGCCGATGTGCACCTGCTGCTCGACCTGACTGACCAGGCGCATCTCGATGCGGCCGTGCTCCTCGACGTAGGGCGCATGATGGCGAAAGGCGCGGACGTCGAAATCGGCGCCGCTGTCGTTCAGGCGACGAAGGATGTTGAGGTTGAACGCAGCCGTGACGCCGAGCGCATCATCATAAGCGTCTTCGATGATGCGCGGGTCCTTCTTGCGGTCGATGCCAACGAGCAGGCCGCCGCCCTGCCCAACCAGATCGGCAACGCGCGTCAGGAACTCGGTGGCCTCGGTCTCGGTGAAGTTGCCGATCGTGCTTCCGGGGAAGTACGCCACGGTGCGGGAGCTCGGGCGGTGCGGCCTCGGGAGGCTGAGCGGCCGCGTGTAGTCGCCGCAGACGGCAACGACCTCCATGTCGGCGTGGCGCTCGGCGAGCTGCACCGCCGACGCTTCGAGGGCTTCCCGGCTGATGTCGATCAGCACGCAGCCGGCCGGCTCGATCAGCGCGTCGAGCAGCTTTCGGGTCTTGAGGCCCACACCGGAGCCGAATTCGACCAGCGTGGCGTGCGAGCCGATGGACTCGGCCATGTCGCCGACGGCAATCTCCATGATGCCGAGCTCGGTGCGCGTTGGGTAATACTCCGGGAGCTCGGTGATCGCCTCGAACAGGCGCGCGCCGAGCGCGTCGTAGAAATACTTGCAGGGCAGCGATTTGGGTGAGCCCCGGAGGCCCGTGATGGCCTCGGCTCGAAGGTCGCCGAGGTCCGGGTGCAGATCGACGATGCGAACGCGCTCGCCCGAGTCGAGAGGCTCGAATGCGATCATCGCGTCAACCGCCGTCCCTTGCGAGCCGGATGCCGCTGAACTGCCACCGCGCTCCAGGCGGAAAGAAGTTTCGGTAGCTGCGGCGCGCGTGCCCGGACGGCGTTGCACAGCTCGACCCGCGCAGCACGTACTGGCTGCACATGAACTTGCCGTTGTACTCGCCAAGCGCACCTTCGGCGGCGCGGTAGCCCGGGTACGGTGCGTAGCTGGAGCTGGTCCACTGCCACGCGGCACCATGAAGGCTCGGCGTGGGCGGGTGCACCCACGGGACGCGCGCGCAGAGCGGCGCGGTTTCGGGCTCGGCCGTCGCGGCCTCCCACTCGACCTCGGTGGGCAAGCGGACGCCTGCCCAGCGCGCGTACGCGTCGGCTTCGTAATAGCTGACGTGGATCACGGGCTCGTGGAGCCGGAGCGGCTGACGACCGTAGAGGCTGAACGCGCTCCAGCGATCTCCGTCGCGGCGCCAATAGAGCGGCGCTCGCCAACCCTCGGCCTGCAGCGTCTGCCAGCCTTCGCTGAGCCAGAGCTCGGGCCGCTCGTAGCCGCCGTCGTCGATGAAAGCGAGATACTCCCGGTTGGTGACGAGCCGCTGCGCGATTTGGAAGGGGTGCACCAGCGCGTCGTGCACTGGGCCCTCGTTGTCGAAGTGGAAGCCGTCGGCGTCGCAGCCAATGCGGACGATGCCCCCGCGGTGCTCCGCCCAGCGAAGTGGCGAAATGGCCTCGGTTGCATCTTTTGGCGTGCCCGGGTCTGCATACGCCGGGTCGAGGGGGTTACTCGAGAGAAGGTGTTTGACGTCGGTGAGGATGAGCTCTTGGTGCTGCTGCTCGTGGTGGAGGCCGACCTCGATGCGAGCGGCAAGCTCGTCTTCGAGCCCGTCGTGGAGCAGCCCGAGAACGGCGTCGTCGACGCGCTGCCTGTACGACGTGACATCTTCGTTACTTGGACGGGTGAGCAGCCCGCGCGAAGGGCGGTGATACTGCTCGCCGACCGCGTTGTAATAGCTGTTGAAGAGCACGGAGAAGCCCTCGGGCGACAGACCCTCGACCCCGGCCGGCGCGAGCACGAACGTTTCGAAAAACCACGTGGTGTGCGCGCGATGCCACTTCGTCGGGCTCGCGTCGGGCATGCTCTGCACGCACTGGTCTTCGGGCGAAAGCGGCGCAGCAAGAGTCTCGGTTTGCGCACGAACCCGTTCAAAATCGCTAGCAAGCCGGTCCGCCACCATCTCCTGATCCATAGCTTTCCCCTTGAACGGGTCAAGAGCGTCGCTGTTACCAGAAAAAAACGGCGCAGTCACCCGTCGGTTCGCCCGAGTCGGGCAACCGCACCCATGAAACCGGCCTTGCGAAACGCCGCCGCAATCAGCTCGAGCGGGATGAATAGGTAAAAAAGAAGGGCGTAAGTGAGAAGACCGACTGACTTCTGAGGGAGCAGCGGGTCGAGCGACGGGAAGAGCGAGAGCACGAGCGTGGAGCTCGAGGAGCGCAAAAAGAAGTGCTTCTCGTCGTCGATTTCGAAGCCCTCTTCACGGAGCATCCGCAGCAGAGTGCGCCGACGCATCAGGTGCCAGTGCCGGGGCGCGAGCCAGCTGTACCAGCGTCGACCGGTGAGGGATCGCTGGAGCGAATCTGGGTTGGGAACCGACAGCATGAGCTTGCCTCGGGGGGTGAGCCTCGCGCGGAGCTCGCGAATCAACGCTCGGGGCTCCTCCACGTGCTCCAAGACCCCGAACGCGCTGATCAGGTCGAATCGAAGCTCGGGAGGGAAATCGGCAATCGATTCGCGCACGCGCTCCCCGCCGATGCGCGCGGCGATCCACTCGCGATACTGGCTGGAGAACTCGGTGGCGAACACCCGAGCACCTGGGCGTCGCTTCGCGATGAGCTCGACGATTTGACCGTTGCCGGCCGAGTAGTCGAGATAGGCGTCGCCGTCGTTCAGGTGTCGCAGAATCCATCGGATTTCGGACGCGAGGTTCAGCTCCTGCTGCTTTGCAGCGACTCGATCGATGAGCGACTGGCTTTGGGTCGTCGTGTCCATCAGAAAGTCGGACTCGTAGAAGACGCCCATGTCTTTCATCGAGGGCCGCGGATTGAGCACATAGGTGCCGCAGCTCTCGCACCGCACGAGCTTGAACCAGTCTGAAGACACCCCGAAGGGGTCCTTCACGGTGACGGTCGTCCGGGCCTCGCCAAAGGTGCGCTCGCAAATCGGACACGCCGCAAGAGCGTGGAGCGTGGGCGTACGCTCGGCCGACTTCATGGTGTCGATCATGGCCGCTCTCCGTTCGACGCCTGCTGCGGGACTTGCAGCGACTCGAGCACGCCTTGGTCCCAGAGCTCACGCACGGTGCTCAACGTGCGTGAGGTGCGATGCCGTTGACCGATGTGGCCGGGCGGGAGGTCATAGGAAGGAAAAGTTGGCGCCCGCCGGCTCTTTGCTTCGGCCGCCGCGATCGTGAAGCGAAAGCCACCTCGAAACGTCGACTCGGACCACTTTTGATAGTTGGAAAAGGGTTCGATGCGCCGGGTGAACATGAGCGCGGCGTAGTGCCGCTCCGCGTTGCCGGGCGTGAGGTCGGCGTCGAGCAGCGCCACGCGCTTTGCGAGAGCTGGGGCTCTGTCGAGCTGCCGCTCTCGTGTGAACCGTTGCCAGGGGAGGCTCACACCGTAGTACATGAAATCGTTGCGAAGATACGAAAGCCGGCCGCCATCGTCGTCCAAGAACGGCACCACGCGGAGGATGTCCCCTCCGTCGTCGAGCTCGATCAAGACGAGATGCGCCGCGCCGAGGCTCATGTCGGCCTTGTTGAAGACGTCGACCGGCCATTGGCCGTAGAGGCGGTACAGCGTTCTCTTGGGACGTACGCGGGCAAGCGCGCTGTCCGGCAGATTGATGCGCGCGAAGTTCGTCGCGTTGAAGTGAATCGAAACGATGATGCCCAAGGCGACGAAAGCCGCGAGCGCTACGGTAGAGAAGCTTCGCGGCACCGAGCCGGCTCGCGTCTCGCCTGCTGCGGCCATCGAAACCCGATGCCGAGCGACGACCCACGGGTGCAGCGTAAAGAGGAACAGCCAGAGCACGAGCTCGTCGTAGCAGAGGTAGCCGAGGTTCATCGTGAGCACTCGGATCACGATGAAACCGAGCCACTGCGCAGCGACGAAGATACGGCCCCATCGAAAGAGACAAAGCGGCCACAGAAGAAGCTCGAACACCGCCTGCACGAAGAGGCCTGCCTGGCAGAGGAACCCATAGAGGCCCGGCGCGGCGTCGCGAAACGACGCGAGCGACTCGGCCACGTCGCTCATGTAGGGCGTGACGAGCAAGAGCTGCAGAACGTTGCCGCGGATCCAAAGCTCGTCTTTGAAGTGAAAGGCCATGGCGCCAAAGGAGATGGACCAAAACAGCCAGAGCATGATCATCCGAATCACGCCGAAAGCCCGAGTCGAAAACGGGACCGCGAGCACGTAGAGAGAGCGAAACAGGCCGGCGAGGTTCGGCAGCTTCAGCAGCCAGGCGTCGATGCTCGCTCTTTGGCCTGCACCGGAAAAGAGCAGGCTCCAGGCGACGAGCGTGACGACCTGGTGGGCGAGCGTGAAGCCAAAGGGCGTGTAGAGGGTGAAGTAAAGCAGGCCGGCGAGAGCTAGCGGGGTCAGGAAACCGAATGCGACGGCCGTGCTGACCGCCATTGCGACGAGGACGTCGCGCTCGGCGACGCCCGCATGGGGAGCCATGACGAGGAAGCCGCCGATATCCGCATACCGATGGAGCATGCCGACGCCGATGAGAATGCGGCAGGTCTCGACGGTACGTCTGAACAGGGCTTCGTCGATTGGAAGCTCGAACGAGCGAAGCACGTAGTCGAACGCTCTCGAAGGCACGCTCGCGAGATGCTGCTGCTCGGCCATCACTGCACCGGCTCGACCCGAATCCGCGGACGCGTGGGCGCCACCTCGAGGCGGTAGAGATGTCGGTCGGGAAACTGCGCTTTGGCCGCTTGCAGGGCCCCCGGCTCATCGTGGACGATCAGGACGTCTTCATCGAAGCTCGGACGCGGCGGCCGCCACTCGAAGACCCACGAACCGCGTTTGCGAAAAGGGGGAACCTTGCTCCAGACCGACGCGTATTGAGGCGCGAGGACGACAGCGGGCCGGCGCTCGACCTGCTGGACCGTGTCGTAGAGCGCAACGTGGATCAGTGCCTGGTCGTGCAGAAAGCGCGCATGCCAATAGCTGAACGTCCCGAACGCGACGGGCAGAACGATGACGAACGCGGCGAGGGGCCGGCGCCAACCGATGCCGTGCGCGACGAGCCAGTCCCGGCTCAGCTTGAGGCCTTCGACGGTCAGAATCGCAAGCGGAACGGCAACCTCGGAATAGTGAATCGGACCGACGATGTGAAGGCCGTAGTCGTCGTGAAGCAGGGCCAACCCGAGCGCCAACAGCACGCCGAGCCCCAACGACATCGCGCGCCGGTTCGCGGTGGAGCCGATCGCGGCGAACACGACGCCGAGCGGCCCCAAGAACCAGACCCCGAGCACCATCGCGTTGTAGCTGAGGTTGGCGCCGAACCGCTCCCAGTATCGAGAGACCGCCCAAGGCGGGTCGAAGTGGAAGCCGTACGGATGAGGGAAGTCGTTTTCCATGAAGCGCGCGGAGACCAGCGGACTTCCGGAAAGCGCCCAGTTGTGAGCCGCCATGATCGCGAGGCTCAGCAAAACCCCAGCGAGCACGCTGCCGAATGCGCGCCGAGCTCCCGGCTCTTCAATGGCGGCCGGAAGGCCGACGAGGAGAACGAGCGGCACGACGAGCGCCGCCACCTCGAACGGGCGACAGACGAGCGCCAGGGCGAGCGCAACGGCTCCAATGAAGTGGTGCGCCGAGGTCTGCGTGCGCCACGGCAGGTAGAAACACGCGAGCGCGACAGCGAGAAAGCCTCGCGAAAGAACGTGAGCGTGGGTGGTGTAGGAAAGCGTCAACACCATGGGCGAGAAGAGCAGCACCGCGAGCGTCAAGACACCCCAGCTTCGCCCGTAGAGCTTGGCCATCAGGTAGCTGAGGGCGGGAATGGGAAGCATCGCCGCCAGGTGGAAGACCCAGCCTCGGCTTTGCGTGAGCTCGGACAGCGCCCATGCGAGCTGCACGCCCGTGAAGTCGGTCGAAGACCAGGCACCGTCCTTGGCCAGAATGAAGTGATGCGGGAAATGCAGGTGCATTGGCGTCATCGACGCCCAGGCCTGCCCCATCGCCAGCACTTGGCCCCCAAACCGGGCCGAGTTCTCGTCGTCGGTGATGGTCGTGCCGAGCAGCACGACCTCGTGCATCACCCAGAAGAGCAGCAAACAAAGCGCACTGGTGACCGCGAGAAAGGCGGCCCACCGGCTCGTGCTCATCCCGGCCACCTTGTCGGACACCCAGCTGCAGGCCGGCGTGACCCAGCGCTCGAGCGCGAGGCCGGCGAAGATTCCGGCCGGCACTAGGAAGAACATGGCGGCCATCCAGAAGTTGAGCTCGCCGGCCACCATTCGATTCCACGGCGGGATGAAGCTGACCTCCGTGCCAGTCGCGGTCTGCCCGATCGCGAAGAAGCCGAGGTAGAGGATGACGGCAGCGACCCCGAGGAGCAGACGTTGCCGCGTGGTCATGTCTCGCTCAGCAATGACTGGAGCGTGTCGACGACGTAGTCGACGTCGTCCTCGGGAAGTTTCGGCCAAAGGGGGAGGCTGACCGTGCGACGTCCGAAATCGGTCGCGATGGGGAGCTGTGCTTCCTGGTCGCCGAAGCGTTCGCGGTAGAAATGGAGCGTGTGCACCGCGTTGTAGTTCACCGCGCACCCGATCCCGTGCTCCCCGAGGCCGCGAAGGATTCGGTCACGATCTCGTTCGGGCACCAGCACGGCAAACAGATGGTGCGTGCTCTTGCCTGAGCGCTCGACGAGCTGAACGCCCGTGGTTTCGCGAAGGCCGGCCTCGTATCGTTCGACGAGGCGCTGTCGCGATGCGCGCTGCGCGTCCACCCGGGCAAGCTGCGGCAGCAGCAGCGCGGCCTGCACGTCGGTGAGCGCGGCTTTGTATCCGAGCTCGAGCATGTCCCAGTGTTGATAGGTGCCGCCGTGGCGCGCAGCGGCGTCCTTGCTCATGCCGTGATTTCGAAGCACCCGAAGGCGCTGGGCGCGCTCGGGGTCCCGGACGATCACGGTGCCCCCGTCTCCTGCCGTCATCGTCTTGGTCGCGTAGAAGCTGAGCACCGCGGCGTCGCCGAGGTGGCCCGCGCGATAGCCGTCGCGCTCGCCTTCGATGCCGTGCGCTGCGTCTTCGAAGAGCAAGAGGCCGTGCCGGTCCGCGATGTCGCGAAGCGCGCGCATGTCGCACATCTGTCCGTACAGGTGCACCGGGATGATCGCTTTGGTCTTCGGGGTGATTGCCTCTTCGACGGCGGCCGGGTCGAGCAGACCGGTCCGCGGGTCGATGTCGGCCAGCACCGGGGTCGCGCCCGCGTGGATCACCGCGTTGGTGGTGGAGGCAAACGTCATGGGCGTGGTGATGACCTCGTCGCCCTTCCCTACGTCGAAGGCTTTCATCGAAAGGAACAGCCCCACCGTGCAGCTCGTCACGCCAACGGCTTCGACGCCTCCGCCGAGATAGTCGGCGATCGCTCCCTCGAGCTCGCGCACCCGCGGGCCCAGCGTCAGAAAGTAAGAGCCCACCGTTTTTTCGAGTGAGGCTAGCTCCTCGGCACCCACGGTGTGGCGATAGAACTCGACTTTGCGCACCGACATCGCCTAACCCAGGACGCGACCCTCGATTGCAAGCTCCTCGAAGGCTTGGTCGACGTCGGCCAGAAACTGATAGTGCCGCACGGTGTACCAACGACGGTCGTCCGGATCGACGACGCCGCGGCGAAGCACGTCGACGATTTCGTCGATGCCCGCTTCAACGCCAACGAAATCGAGCTCGGGAAACGCCTCTTTGAGCTTGCCGAACGTGACCCGATAGCTGCGGTTGTCGGGGTCGTGCGGGAGCATGACCACCTCGGTCCCTGGGACGCGGTCGCGAATGCGGTAGGCCAGCGTTTGAATCCGCAGGTTGTTGTCGTCGCTTCCGACGTTGAAGACCTCGCCGTCCACGCGCTCGCTCGGCGCATTGAGCATCGCGGAGACGGTGTTTGCCACGTCACCGACGTGCACGAAGGGACGCCACTGCTTGCCGCCGCCCTCGATGTTGATGCGCTGCGCGATGTAAGCGTGGCGGGTCATGATGTTGACCGCCAGGTCGAACCGCATCTTCGGCGAATAGCCGAACACGGTTGCAAAACGAAGCCGAACGATCTCCATGCCGCCGCGCTCGTTGAGCTCGACGAGGTGTCCCTCGAGGTCGGACTTGCATCGGGCATAGAGGGAGACCGGGCGGTGCGGCGCCGACTCGTCGATGAGGTCGTCGCCGCTCTGGCCGTAGACGCTGCAAGACGAGGCAAACACCAGCCGCTTGACGCCTGCCTCGCGCGCGGTGCGCGCCGTGTGGAGGCCTCCCTCGAGGTTCACGTGGCGCGTGAGCTGGCTGTTGAGGTCGCAGGCCGGGTCGTTCGAGATCCCCGCGAGGTCGACGACGGCATCGATGCCCTCGAAGTGCGACGGCTGAAGGCGGCGCACGTCGAGGCGCAAGAGGTCGAGCCGCTGCTTCTGATCCTGCCTCAACCCGAGGAAGACGTTGCTCCCAAAATAGAAGCGATCGGCCACCCGAACCGAGTGCCCCTGCTCGAGCAACAGGCGCGTAATCGTCGAGCCGATGTACCCGGCTCCCCCAGTCACTAAAACGTTCATGTCTCCCAGCCGCCAGTGTAACAACCGGCGTCGAATTTTCGAGAAAACGAAAATGGGCGAGTGTTCAGCCCTGACCTGCGCGATAGGTCCGTTTCGCGGGGTCGGACACCCGATATTCGGCCACGCTCTTCGGAGGCACCGCCCACATGCCGAGCGTCTGCGCGACCGGTGACTCGAGGTCCACTTTGCCACGCATGATGGTCGGGTAGTCGAGCTGCTGCTTGATGAAGGGACGCGTGTACTGGTGGTTCATGCCGCGGCGAATCTTGGAGGAATGGTTCACGCCCCCGCGATGCCAGAGCATGGAGTCGAAAAAGGCGACCGAGCCGGCGGGCATCGTGAGCTGCGTTTCGTAGGCGCGGACGTACTCTTCGCTCGGCAGCGACTCGAAGCGATGGGTGCCCGGGACCACCCAGGTGCCTCCGGTTTGCTCGTCGAAATCGTCGAGGGCAACGAACGCGTTGAAGCTGAGAAGCTTGGTGGGCAGGAAGTCCTTCGGGAAATCGCGGTGGTATCGGCCCTGGTTGTGCGGGCGGTCCGGGTGCGCGACGACGCCGTTTTGTAGGTGCAGGATGGCGGTTGGGCCGACGGTCTTCTCGACGTAGTGGAAAATCGCCGGGTGGCGGACGAGCAGCAGGAAGAAAGGGTCGATCTCCATCATCGCGCGCATCACGCCGTAGTCGCCGATGCGCTCGAGAAGCTCTTCGCCGTACTCTTCGAGCTGCGACTCCCAAATCCGGTCCATGCGCTCGCGGGTCTCTCGCAGAAACCCTTCGTCGAACACCTGCTCGACGACGAAAAAGCCCTCGCGCTCGAGGAGCTCGAGACGGTGGTCGTCTGCGCCTTCGTTTTCACGCTGCTGAAAGCCGATGAAACGCTGGGCTTCCTTTGGGACGGTCATGGTACGAGTTTAGCGCTCCGCCAGCGCGGGGGGTACTTCAGGGGTGCGCTCGGCGACGATGTAGAGCGGCCGGTTTTTGGTCTGCTCGAACATCTTGCCGATGTAGAGGCCGAGCACCCCGAGCGAAAACAGCACCATCCCGCCCATGAACCAGGTGGACACCATGGCGCTCGCCCAGCCCTCGACGCCTTCGTCGAGCACGACGCGCTTGTAGATCAGCCAGAGCACCTGAACAAACGCACCGAGCACGATTAGAAAACCAAGTGCCGAGCTCGCCTGCAGAAGCCGCGTGGACTGCGAGGTGATGCCGTCGAGCGCGTGGATGAACATCTTTTTGAAGCCGTAGCCGCTCGTGCCGGCAAAGCGCTCGGCGTGCTCGACGTCGACGAACGCCTGTCGGAATCCGAGATACCGAAGAATGTAGAGGTAGTGTCGGTGGGCGTCGGTGACTCTGAGAAACGCATCGACCACTCGGCGATCGAGCATCGAAAGCGTGCCCTCTTCCCCGTCGACCTCCTGGCCCGTGAGCCGGTTCATCACGACGAAAAACATCACGGACGTGACCCGCTTGAAGAACGAGTCGCGACGCTGCCGGCGACGTGAGAACACGACCTCGTAGCCCTCGTTCATCTTCTGCCACAGCTTCGGGATCTCTTCGGGCTGCTCTTGGAGGTCGCTGTCCATCACGACCACCCGCTGGCCTCGACACGCTTCGAGCCCGGCGGTGATCGCGAAGTGCTGCCCGAAATTGCGGCTGAGGCGCAGCCCGTGCACGCGGGGATCATCGCGTGAGAGTCGTTCGATCGCCGACCAGGACGCATCCTTGCTGCCGTCGTCGACGAGAACGATTTCGTAGCTCGCCGTCAGCGATGAGACCACGGCGGTCAGGCGGCGGTGAAGCTCGTCGAGGCACTCGACGTCGTTGAAGACAGGTGCGACGACCGAAAGCTCGACGGTGCCAGCGGCGCTCATGACACGAGCTCCGCGATGCCGAGGCCGTCTCGGCCATAGCCGTTGCCGTTGTAGAGCATGAAGAAGCGTCCGCCGGCACGAAACACACACGGATAGCACTGCGCTTGCGCATCCCAGGCATCCCCACTCGGCTCGAACCCGAGGGCATCGTCGCGTCGCTCCCAAGACTTTCCGTCGGCCGAGGTCGCGTAGCCGAGGTGGTACTCGTCGCCGCGGGCGCAAAACCACATGTGAAGCCGCCCGTCGGCATGCATCACGGAGGGGCGCGCAATGGCGAGCTCGTCGCTGGACGCGAAATCGATCGCGACGACGTCGTCGCGTTCCCAATGGACCCCGTCTTTCGAGTGCGCGTACTTGATCAGGTACTTGTGCCGGGGCCCGGCGTCGGTGGGCGCCCACTCGAGACAGGCCGTGTACCACATGTGGAAACCCGCCCCGTCCTCGCGGACGTACATCGAGCCGAGCCAGAGGTGGTCGGCATCGGTGCGAGGGAGGATCGGCGCTCGAGACACCCGTGAAAACGGCTCACCGGGCGGCTGCGTGGCGAGGCCGATGTGGTTTTGAAAGGGCGTGAGCACGCTCGGCATCCAGCCCGCGTAGTAGAGCCAGATTTCTTGTCCACGGTGCAGCACGCAGGGATACGACACGCCGTTTTCGTCGAATGCGCCGAGCGCCCCGAAGCGGAACACCGGCTCGGGCTCGATCTCCACGACGCGTGGCTCGTCGCGGACGTCGAGCAGAATTCGTCCGATCAGCGAGCGGTTTTCGGCGTCGCGACCGGAGACGTAGACGTAGCCGCGGTGGTCGTCCCATTCGGCGAGCGTTCCCGCGCTTCCGGCACAGGTCGCGAGCCACGGGACGCTCGGGTCGGGGGGTAGAATCCGGCCGTGACTCTTCCAGGAACGGGCCACGCCGTCGATCAGCACGGCGGGTCCCCTCGGTCGAGGTCGATCGAGCGCGCCACCGCGGTGTTCGAATGGACACGGTTGACGGCGATCAGACCCATCCATCGCCCGCGGAACGAGAGCCAGTCCCGCTCCGCGCCAGGATCGACGGGCGCCACGCCGTGCACGACCTCCGCGTGAAAGTACACGGCATCACCGATGTCGGCAGACTCGTCGACGTCGATGCGGGTTCCGTCCTCACGCTCGACGAAGAGTCCGCCGTCGGCGTAGTCGTCGCCCCGCTTCGACATCACGATAGTGGGAACGACGAGCTGGTGGTATCCGACTGGGTCGCAGTGCCGGTTGAGCATGCCGCCGCCGGCGGGATAGAACTGAAACGCAACGCGGGCTGTGCAGCCCTCGACCGGAGAGCGACCGAGATACTTTTCGGCGGGAAGCCCTGCCAGACGGTTCTTCAAGTGATAGACGGGCTCGAAGAGCGAGAAGACGTCGAAGAAATCCTGGTTCCACGGGTGGAACACGAACTGGTGGAACATCCCTTCGACGTCGCTGCGCGGGTCGCGGTCGATGATGCGGTGGAAGTTAGGGCAGCCTGCTTCGATCTTGTAATAGGTCGGGAGCGAACTCTGGCCGACGTTGGCGAGGTATTCGCGGATTCGAAGGAGCGGCTCTTTCGGCACGGCGCCCTTGACCAGGAGACACTCGCAGTTGCCGAGCCGCTGCCGGAGCTCTTGGACCTTGGCGTCGTCCGCGAGGATTCCGCTGAGATCGTCGACGACATGCAGCGCTTTGGCGTGCCGAACGGTGGGCGTCGGCGCGACGGCCTGAAGCTTCATGGTCCCGACAGGATAACCCGCGCCCGTCGGGGCGCCGCAACTTCCCGGAGGCTATTCCAGTGACAGCGGCGAGAAGCGCGCGTCTTCGACGACGTCGTCCTCCCTGAAGATCCAGACCGCGAACTCGAACGGAAGATACCCGTGGTCGAGCACCACCCGCCGGGACAGCCCCTTTGCGACGCCAAACACCCTCTCCGGCTCGGTGTAAGACGTGTCTTCGCGCATGTAGTCCACGTACCTACTCATGAAGTCCGCGGCGCACGCATAGCGACAGAGACGAAACATCGTCGACAGGGTTCGCTCGATGCGAGCCTCTGGGTCTTCGTTGGCGAGGACGCCGTTGAAGATGCCCGATGCGACGACCAGATCGAACGAGTCGGCAGCGTCGAACTCGTCGATGTCGGCGAGCCTGAGATCGGCGCTGGGATAGGCGCCACGACCAACCTCGAGAAGCTCGTCGATGAAGTCGATGCCGACGTAGCGGCCCTCGAAGCCGCGGTCGGTCAAGAACGGAAACAGGTCACCGAACCCGCACCCGACGTCGAGGACCGATGATGCGCGCGTGAGGTCGATGCGAGAGGTGAGCGCGGCAAACCGTTCGTGCTGTTTGCCCTTGGTCCAGCCGAGCGCGCGTGGGTCGTGGCCGAACTTCGCGAGCCGCTCGAGGTAGCGTGCGCGATAGATGCCGTGGTCCTCGCGGTTCATCGAAAGCCGCTCCACGCGCTGAAGAGCCCCTCGAGGTTGTCGTGCGCAACGCGCTGGATTTTGTCCTGCGGCAGCCCGTCAGCGAGCTCGAAGAACCGTGCAAAGGCTGCCGACGGCGTGTAGTCGGGGTAGTCGGAGCCGACGATGAGGCGCTGGTCGAGATGCTCGACGAGGAATCGGATGTCCGCATCGAGCGAAGACCCGGCATAGCGAAGCAACGTGAACGAGAGGTCGAGCCGCAGGTGCGCGTGCATACGCACGAGCTCGAACAGGTTCAAAAGCTCGGTGCCGCCGCCGTGCAAGAGGATGAGGGTCGTGCTCGGCGCCTCGTTGGCGAGGGCGTCGACGATGTCCGCGGCGGTGCGGGAGGCCGCGCCCCGGCGTCGGAAGAGCGTGCACACGAAGGCGGGAAGCCCCTGCTCGCCTGCCTCTTGAAGGGCGGCAAGGCTCGACGGCGACAGCGGGTCGTAGCCGTGCATGCGGGGGTGGAGCTTGACCCCAGCAAACCCTCGCTGCGCGGCTTCGCGAACGGCGGCGCGGGCCGATGCTTCGGACCGGGCGGCGCCAGGGTCGACCGAGGCAACCGGGACGAAGCGATCGGGGTGCGCGCGCGCGATGCCCTCGACGTCGGCGTTTTCGCTGAGCCCGGACACGCCGACGAGGCATGCCTTTTCCACCTCGCTGGCGTCCATGTCGCGCAGCAGACGCTCTGCGCCGGCGTCGACTCCGGCCTTGGCTGGCCACCGGCCGTCGAGCGTTGCGTGCACGAGAGAATCGAAAACGCGCATTGTCCCGAAATGATAACAGACCGGTGCGCTGTGATAGAATCTTGGGCACGCACGCATGACGCAGAGCCCGCTCGTACACGTCTTGGGCGCCGGACCGTGGCAGCTTCCAACGATTCGTCGCGCCAAGGAGCTTGGGTGCCGCGTTCTGGTGAGCGACATGGCCGAGCGGCGGCCGGGCTACGCGCTCGCCGACCATCACGAGATCGCGGATGTGTCCAACGCCGACGCCACGCTCGAGGTCGCGCGCCGATACGGCGTCGATGCGATTGTCTGCGACACGACCGACGCGGGGGTGGTGAGCGCGGCGGTCGTGGCCGAGGCGCTCGGGTTGCCCGGCATCGGCGTGGACGTTGCCCGGCGGTTCACCGACAAGGCATCGATGCGTGCAGCATGTGAGGCGGCGGGGATCGCGCAGCCTGCGTTTCGACGGGTGACGACGCTCGAAGAAATGGAGCGCGCCGCCTCCGACTTGGGCTTTCCGCTCGTCGCCAAGCCGCTCGACCGGATGGCCGGCGTTGGCGTGCGACGCCTGGAACGCGCGAGCGAGGTAGAGAAAGCGTTCGAGCATGCGCGCGCGAGCAGCCCTTCGGCCGCCCTGGTGGTCGAGCAGGCGCTCCGCGGCACGGAATGCACGGTCGAGGGCTGCGTGGTCGACGGGGAGGCGTTCATCCTCGCGATTTCGGACAAAGAGCATTTTGCGCATGCGCCGACGGTGGCGCAGCGCATTCGCTTCCAGGCGAAGATTTCAGACGGGGCTATGCGGCGTCTCGAGAACGTGCACCGCCGTGTCATCGCCGCCCTCGGGATGACCGACGGACTCACGCACGCCGAGTACTTCGTCGACGGCGACGACGTTCAACTCGTGGAAGTCGCAGCGCGCGGCGGCGGAAGCCAGATCTTCACGCACGCCCTACCCGCCCGAAGCGGCGTGGACCTCGTGACGAGCAACCTCCGGTTCTGCCTCGGCGAGGGGTTCGAGCGACCCGAGCCGCGGCCCGGCGGCCCGCACGTCCACATCGAGTTTCTGCAACTCCCCGCCGGCGAAGTGCAGGCGGTCTCGGGCGTGGAAGAGGCGCGCCAGAGCGAGGGCGTCATCTCGCTGTTCTTCGACGTCGCCCCTGGCGCCCACGTCCCCACGATCGAAAACGACCGCCACAGAAAAGCCCACATCATCACCATCGGCGCCACACGCGAAGAAGCCGAGGCCAGAGCCCAATCCGCCGCCGCCCGCCTGCGAACCCACCCCGCCAACTAAACGAAAAAGGGGACAGTCCCCTTTTTTAGCCGGGGGGGAGGAGGGTGTCTCGGCCTCTTGGGACGTCGAGGAGGGCGCGGAGGACGCGCTGCTCGACCTGGCGCTCGAGGCGCATCGGGGTTGGGAGCCGGAGAATGAGGTTGACGGTTTTCTGGTCGACGAGCTGATACGTGATGCGCGGCTCGACGAGCGGCGGGTTTAGCCCGTGGCGGCGGTAGCGCATTGCGATCGGTCGCCGCACGTCGTCGATGAACTCGGCGCACGCCTCGTTGGCAGCGGCGAGCACCCTGCGCTCGAGGTCGGCGAGGTCCGAATCGCGATCGGCGGGAATGGTCATCAGGTGCAGCATGAACTCGCCGGTGAGGCTCTCGTTCAGGATGGGCTCGGTGAGAAACAGGCTGTTTGGGATCGCGATGGTGCGGCCTGTGCGCTGGGACCCTTGCGCCACCTCGAGCACCGTCGTGCTCAGGAGACCCGGATCGATGACGTCGCCGCGAATCGTGCCGACATTGATGCGGTCGCCCACCTGAAACGCGTTGGAGCTCATGCGGTACGCGGCGCCCTGCACGCAAGCAATGGTTTCTTTGGTCGCCCACACGATCGCCATCGCCAAGACCGCAAACGACACGGCGAGCGCTTGAAGCTCCGCGCCCCAAATCGTGAACAGCCCGAACCCCAGAATCACGTACGAAAAGCCGCGAATCTGGGCCGTCCAGCGAAGCTGCAGCTTGTCGGAGCTCGGAAGCCGGCGACGCACGAAGCGAACCGCTGCGGCTCTCACGGAAAAGACGAGCAAGAAGAGAACGAGCGTCGCGACGACGTTCCGCAGCATCACCCGGTCATTCAAAAACTCGGTGAGCGCCTCCCGCATGATCACCTCGCCCGGACGGACACACCGTCACGCACGCTGTCGCTCGGATAGGCAATCACGACGTCGTCTTCCTCGAGACCGGACCGCACCTCGGTTTGAAGTCCGTTTGATTCACCGATGTCCACCTTTGTGAGCACGGCGCTCCCTTCTTCCACGACGAACGTGGCCCACGCCTCGTCCGACCGAAAGACCGCGCTCGCCGGCACCCGAAGCACGTCGTCACCTTCCCAGACCGAGATGCGCGCCTCGACCCGGTAGCCATCTCCGAGGCTCTCCCAGCGCTCGCGATCTTCGTCGAGCTCGATTATGACGTTGACGCGCTGCTCTTCCACGCCGAGCGCCGAGATCTTGGTGAACGCCGACGGCTCCACGATGCGCACGCGGCCGTTGAGCGGGTTCTTGCCGCCCCAGCGCTCGATGACCGCGTGGGATCCCTTCGTCACGCGAGTGGCGTCCTGGCTGAGCACGTCGACGACGATCTCGAGACCGGAAGGGTCTCCCACTTCGAGGATCGGCGTGCCGCCCTGCACGACGCCCTCACTTTCCTGGAACACCTTCAAGACCTGTCCGTCGACCGGCGAGATGATGTCGAGCTGCTCGCCGTCCTCGGCCCTGCCGCTGAGCTGCATGAGCGTAGTCTGCGCGAGCTTGAGCTCGTGCTCCGCCACGCGTGCGCCAAACTCGGCGGAGCGCAGCTCCTCCTGTGCGCTTCGAAACGTCGACACGGCCCGGTCGGCGTCGCTTCGCGCTAGCCCGCCCTGCTGCACGACCGCCATCGCCCGCCCCGACTCTTGCTTTGCGAAGTCTCGCTGATGCCGCGCCCTGTTCACGGCGGCCTGCGCCTGGCGGCGGGCGGCAACGGCGGCGTCGACTCGCGCGTTGGCCTCTGCGCGCGTGCGTGAATCGAGGAGCGGCGGCGGAAGCGGCACGAGGCGCGCGAGGACAGCGCCCTCTTCGATCGCATCGCCCGCGTCGAGCTCGAGCCGCGCGAGATTGCCGGTGATCGGCGCGGAGACCACGTACCGGTCTTTGACGCGGGTGCGGCCGTCCTCGTTGACGGTCACGACCAGCGGCCCCCGAGCGGCCAGGGCGACTTCGACCTCGACCGGGTTTGGAATCCACGCCACGACGATGAGCGCCACCAGCGCGAGCACCGCGAGCGCGATCAGGCTCCTACGAATCCACGTCCTCACGCCAGGCGTGTCACCCATACGCCACCACCCTTTACTCCCTCGTCTTCAGCACGCCAACTAGATCGAGCGCATCAACCCTGCGGCGAACGAGCAGCGCACTCACGACGGCCGCCGCCAAGACTACCACGGCCGAAAAGGCGTACGTGCGCGGGGAGATCAGCATCGGCATGCGAAACTGCTCCGGGTCTGCCTGGAGCTCGATGAGCGCCTTGGCGCCCCACGTGCCGAGAAGCATGCCGACCGGCAAACCGAGCACTACCTGGATGGCCTGCTCGCCGAGAAGAATCGCCGACACCTCGGCGCGACTGAAGCCGAGCACGCGCAGCGTTGCCAAATCGCGGCTCCGTACCGAGAGGCTGACCCGCGCGTTGTTGTAGACGACGGCGACCGCAATCGCCGTGGCAAAGAGCGTCAGAATCAGCGTGATGACCTGCATGGTGCGCGCGGTTTGCTCCTCGAACTTTTCGAGAAGTGTGCGCTTGCGGTGAATGCTCTGCACCGCAGGAATGTCGGCGAGCCGGGCGTGGAGCTCCGCCTCTCGGCTGGGGTCGACGCGAAGAAGCGCCGTGTTGACTGTCGGCTTTTCGCGAAGGAGCTCGTGCAGGCTGGCCTTTTGCATATACCCCTGCACCCCGAACGATTCGTCGATGGTGCCGCTGATGCGAACCTCGCGTGTACCTCGGTCGCCTTCCTTGAGCTCGACTTCGACGACATCGCCAGGGCGCGCGCCGAGGACGTCCGCGAGCACGTCCGTGATGAGAATGCCGCTGTGCGGGAGGCGGGCCGGACGAAACTGACGGTTGAAGAGCCGCCGCAGATGGCTGTCCGGCGGAAGCCCGATCAGCACGCTGTCTCGCCAGCGCGGCCCGGAGCGGAAACGAACGGGGGTCGCGCGATATCCGTCCACCTGGTCGACGCCGGGCAGGTGCTCGAGGTATTTGAGCCCTCGCTGGTCGACCTCGTTCGCAAAGCTCACGCTGATGTCCTCGCGCTGTTGGCGCTGAAACTGAAGGTCGAGAATCGGCCCGTGCGCGTCTTTGCCGAATCGACCGAGGATGATGATCGCAAGCGCAAACGCGATGCCCGCAGATGAAAGCACCGTCCTCAGCGGGCGCCTCCAAATCTCGCGCACCACCATCATGGTGGTTTGCCGGAGGCGGCGAAGGCCGGCGAAACGCTCGACGGGCGAGGCGCGGTAGCGAGTGGGCGATGGCGGACGCATCGCCTCGGCCGGTGGGAGCGTGATCGCCCCGTAGAGCGCAAAACCCACGCCGAGCACCGCGGCGCCAAAGCTCGCGATGACTGCGTTGATCGCGACAGGAAGGTCGATGCGCCCGCGCGTCATAGGCAGCCGGAAAAAACCGGCGTAGAGATCGAGCATGGCGTCGGCAAGCCAGACGCCGAACCCCACGCCGAGCGCCGAACCGACCAAGACGATGACCGCCACCATCTTCAGGTAGTGAAGCGCGATCGTGACGTTGGTGTAACCGACCGCCTTGATGACGGCGATTTGGCCGCGCTGGAGGGAGACGAGGCGGGAAAAGACGACGTTGAGGAGAAACGCGGCGACTGCGAGGAACACCGCCGGCAAAGAGAGCACCATCGCCTCGATTTGCGCGATCTCACCGTCGAGGATCGACGCGGAGATTTGGAGGTCGCGCCCGACTGCGCCGAGGCCGCCGTACGGGGCGAGGATTCGGTCGACAGCGACCAGCACCGTCTTTTCATCCGCGCCCGGCTCGAGTCTGAGCACCACGTCGTTGAATGCGCCCTCCATTTGAAACGCGGCCGCCATCGCGTCGCGCGACATCCACATGGGCGCGAAGCGCTCGTCGTCGGACGTGAGGCCGCCAGGCTCGACGGCAAAGACGTATTCGGGGCTCAGGGCGAGTCCGACGACGATCAGCTCGTGGAGCCTGCCGTTGAGCACGGCGGGAAGGGTCGAGCCCGGGGTCAAGCCGTGCTCTTTGGCAAAAGGCTCGTAGATCAGCACTTCGTTTCCGCGACCTGTTTCCGGAAAGCGGCCCGACTTGAGCAGCACGTCGTTGAGAGGCGGTGGCCCGCGAGGGGGGAGCGACACGAGCTGTCCCTGCGCGGGGGTCAGCAGGCCCTCCATCGGGAGGAGCACTTCTTCGACCACGCGGGGGTATGCCAACGCGACGCCGCGCGCTTCCTGAAGGCGGTCGGCGACCGAGTCCGGGGCGCGCTTCAGGCGAGCAAAGACGTCGGCGAAGCGGTACTTCTCGTAGTACGCCGCGCGCGAATCGCCGAGAGCATGCCACGCGCTTCGCAGCGTGATGTAGTTGGCGACCCCGACGGCAACGACGAGCGCGATGGTGAGCGACTGCGCTTTCAGGCGCGTGAGGTCGCGGAACAACTTTCGGTCGAGAACGCTCACCAGGACAGCTCTGCAGGTGAAACCTTCGTCTCGTTGGTGCGATCGCTCGCGACCATGCCATCGGCGAGCGACACGACTCGGTCGGCCATAGACGCGATCGGCGCGTGGTGCGTGATGACCGCAGTGGTGGTGCGAAGCGAGCGGTTGACCTCGTGAAGCACTTCGAGCACGCGAATCCCGGTCTTGAAATCGAGCGCGCCCGTGGGCTCGTCGCAAAGAAGGATTTCGGGCTGCTTCGCGACAGCGCGGGCGATGGCGACCCGCTGCTGCTCGCCGCCGGAAAGCTGCGCGGGAAAGTGGTCCATGCGGTCGGTCAGGCCGACCAACTCTAGAGCGTCGGCGGGCTTCAGCGGGTCTTTCGCGATCTCGGTGACGAGGGCGACGTTTTCTCGCGCGGTGAGGCTCGGGACGAGGTTGTAGAACTGAAACACGAAGCCGACGTGATCGCGGCGAAAGCGCGTCAGCTCGCGCTCGTCTGCACCAGCAATGTCTTCGTCGCGATAGTGCACGCGGCCCGACGTCGGGACGTCGAGCGCGCCGAGGATGTTGAGGAGCGTGGACTTTCCGCTTCCGGACGGGCCGAGGAGCACCATCAGCTCGCCCTCGTACAATGGCACGGTGACCCCGCGGAGCGCGTGCACGTCGACGTCACCCATACGGTAGACCTTGGTGACGTTCTCGGCGCCGAGGATCGGAACGCGCTCGCGGTCTGGACGAGGCTCGTGCATCGAGAGCTCCGGGGAATGCTGTGGTACGCTCTGCGTCGATCGAGGTCAACTCACCCGAGGAGGGTCACGTGCTCGTCGAATCGGAGTTTCAAAACGTCACGAGCGGCGCGCAGACCTGGCGCTACAGCGATTCGGGCCAAGGGCCCGCCGTGGTGCTCTTTCATGGCTTTCCGGACACGCCGCACTCGTACGCAGGAATTGCGCGGTCGCTCAACGAGGCCGGCTACCGCACCATTTTGCCGTATCTTCGCGGCTATCATCCCGATACGCTCGTCGAGGCGCGTCCGTATGATGCGCTTCATCTCGGCGAAGACGTGGTGGGGCTGCTCGACGCACTCGAGTTGGAGTCGGCCGTGCTCGTCGGACACGACTGGGGAGCGACGCTCGTCTATGGAGCGGCCGCGCTGGCGCCGGAACGGGTCCGGGGGATCGTACCGATTGCGATCGCGCACCCGCGCACGCTGAAGCCCGAGGGTTTCGTGAAGACGGTCGGCATGCTGGTGATGGCGCGCCACTTCATCTACTTCAAGCTTCCGTGGGCGGAGGCGGGGACGCGACGCAATGACTTCGCGTACATCGACGAGCTCTACACGCGATGGGCGCCGGGGTGGCGGGGGCCCGAGCGCGATGCGGCCCTCGCTCGAGCCAAGGAAGCGTTCTCGAACCCCGAGGTGCTGTCTGCTGCCATCGACTACTACCGCGCGCTCGGCTCCAAGGTCGACCGCCGCGTGACGGCGCCCATCCAGTGCAGCGCGCTGATGGTCGCAGGCGGCAAGGACTTTGGCGGCCACATGGGCCCCTACGAGAAATCCAAGAAGCTCTTCGGGGGCGGTGGCGAGCTCGTCGTGATGCCCGGGGCCGGCCACTGGCCCCACCGCGAAGACGAATCCCAATTCACGGACGCCCTCCTGAGCTACCTCCGCAGGCTCTAAAAAAGGGGACTGTCCCCTATATGAATCGGTTGACGAATTTAGTTGACGGCCTCAATCAATTGGTTGCATACTGCAACTATTGGAGGCTCAGATGGAAAAAGAACGCGTACACGAGGTAGTTCGGTCGGGATACGGCGAGGTCGCCAAGCGGAGCAGTGGGTGCTGCGGGCCAGAGGCTACGCAGCCGGAGAGCGGCTCCGGGGAGACGACGACGAGCGCGCGCGCCCAGACCGCGGCCCTGCTCGGCTACTCGGAGCAGGACGTCACCGGCGCTGCCGCGGATGCCAATCTCGGCCTCGGGTGCGGAAACCCAACCGCGCTCGCGAGCCTGAGGCCTGGTGAAACCGTCGTCGACCTCGGCTCTGGCGCAGGGTTCGATGCGCTGCTGTCGGCCGAAAAGCTCGGCCCCGAAGGGCGCTTCATCGGCGTCGACATGACGCCAGAGATGCTCGAGCGCGCACGGACCAACGCCGTCAACGCAGGTTACGCCCGCACGGTCGAGTTTCGTGAAGGCCTCATCGAAGAGCTTCCGGTCGCGTCGGAGAGCGTCGACGTGGTGATCTCCAACTGCGTGATCAACCTCAGCCCTGACAAGGCTCGTGTCTTTCGCGAGGCGTTCCGAGTGCTGAAGCCGGGCGGGCGTCTCGCGGTGAGCGACATCGTGCTGAGCGAAGCGCTGCCGGCTGCAATCACGGAGATCGCCGCGAGCTGGATCGCATGCGTCGGCGGCGCCTCCACCGAAGAGGAATACCTCGGCTACATGCGCGACGCCGGGTTTCGAGACATCGAGGTGTCGCGCACGCCGGCCGCACCTCTGCTGACGCCGAATCTTCAGGACCCGATGTGGAAGGCCGCGCTCGAGCTCATTGGCGAGGACCGCATCCGCGAGGTGGCAGACACGGTCTTCAGCTACTCGATCACGGCGCGCAGGCCATGACGTCGGTGTTCGACGACGTCATCGCGTTCTGCCGCATGTTCGCGTCGTTCGAGCGTGAGCAGATCTGCTGCGGAACAGTCACGCCTGCGCAGTGCGTGCTGCTCCAAACGCTGACCGAAGGAACTTGGGACGTCTCGACGCTGGCCGCGCAGTCTCGCGTGACGAAGGGCGCGATGACCCGGCTCGTCGACGGGCTCGAAGCGCGCGGCTGGGTCGAGCGGCAAAAGGCGCCAGACGATGGGCGGCGCGTCGTGGTGGCGCTCACGAAGAGCGGAGCCAAGGAAGCCAAGCGCCTCGCCACCCTGACCGAGCAAAGCATCGCAACGATCCTCGAAAGCATTCCGAAGAAGGATCGCACACAGGTCATCCGAAGCATCCACCTCCTCCGAGAAGCCGCAGAAAAAACCCGCGCCCGGCTCGACTGCTGCTAGGCGAAAAAGGGGACTGTCCCCTTTTTCAAGTGGTGAGGACGGTGAGGCGGCCTTCGGCGTGGTGGGCGCGGAGGACTTTTTTGTCGAATTTGCCGACGCTGGTTTTTGGGATCTCTTCGATGAAGGCCCAGCGCTCGGGGAGCCACCACTTCGCGACTTTGTCTTCTAGGTAGGCACGAAGCGCGTCCGGAGAGACCGTGCTTCCGTCTTTGCGGACGACGCAGGCAAGAGGGCGCTCGTCCCATTTTTCGTCGGGCACCCCCACCACGGCGGCCTCCGCGATTTCGGGATGCGCGATGAGCTCGTTTTCGAGCTCGACCGACGAAATCCACTCGCCGCCCGACTTGATGACGTCCTTGGAGCGGTCGGTGATCTGCACGTAGCCGCGCTCGTCGATGAAGCCGACGTCGCCGGTGCGCAGCCAGCCGTCGTGGAATTTCTCCGATGCGTCGACCCCGTAGTAGCTGCCCGTGACCCAGGGCCCTCGCGCTTCGATCTCGCCCACCGCTTCGCCGTCCCACGGCAAGGGAGCGCCACCTTCGTCGACGATGCGGAGCTCGATGCCCGCCACGGGGCGCCCGGTGCGCACGCGATAGGTCCACGCCTCTTCGCCTTCGACCCCTTTTGGCACGGTGGCCACCGACCCGACCGGGCTGGTTTCGGTCATGCCCCAGAGCTGAAGAATCGTGACCCCGTATTTCTGCTCGTAGGCCTCCATCAAGGAGCGCGGCACGGAAGAACCGCCGCACACGACCAGCCGAAACGACGAAAGATCGATGTCCTTCTCCTCCCCGTAGTTGAGGACGGCGGTCCAAATGCTTGGCACGGCGCCGGCAAATGTCGGCCGGTGCCGCTCGATCATCGCAGCGAGCGGCTCTGGCTGAAGAAACTGGCTCGGCTGCAGGAAGTCGCTCCCGACCCACCACCCCGCGTAGGGCAGGCCCCAGCAGTTGGCGTGAAACATCGGCACGATGGTGAGCACCATGTCGCGTTCGTTCAGCCCTGTGACGGCGCCGGAGGTGACGCCATACGAGTGAAGGACGGTGGAGCGATGGCTGTAGACCACGCCCTTTGGATCGCCCGTGGTGCCGCTGGTGTACGCCATCGACGCAGGCGCGCGCTCGTCGAGCACGGGCCACTCGATGCCGGGCGTTTCCGAAGACAGCAGCTCATCGTAGCGGTGGTGCGTCGCCCGAGGCGCGTCACGCAGCGGCGTGTCGTCGCCCGAGCCGATGACGACGATGTGCTCGACCGTCCGAAGCTCTGCGGCGACCGGAGCCAAGAGCGGCACGAGCGAATCGTCGACGAGGATCACCTTGTCCTTCGCGTGGTTGACGATGAACGCGAGCTGCTCGGGGAACAGCCGGATGTTGAGCGTGTGCATCACGGCGCCCATCGACGAAATCGCGAAGTACGCCTCAAGGTGCTCTTGGTGGTTCCAGCAAAACGTTCCCACGCGATCCTCGCGCTCGACGCCCAACTTGCGAAGGGCTTTGGCGAGCCGCTCAGTGCGGTCGGCGACGTCCGCATACGTGCTGATGCGGTCGTCGCCCTCGCGCGCCGTGACCACGCGGCTATCGGGATAGAGCCGCCGCCCGTGCTCGAACAGGTCCGAGATCAAGAGCGGCCTGTCCATCATCGTGGAAAAGCTCACCTGCGCGTCCTCCGCTGGCGCGGGCCCGTCACTCGGCCTCGAACCCCGCGTCTTTGTGGGCGCCGTCGCAAAACGGCTTGTTCTTCGACTGACCGCAGCGGCAAAGCGCGGCTTTGGTTCCGGTCCAAGCTCGCCGGCCGCTCCCCGCCACGATGGTGAAGTTGCCGTTCAACAGCAGAGGGCCGTTGGGCGCGCGGCCGATCTTCAGCGGGCCACCTTCCTCGTCGAGCGCGTCACCATCGTCGCCGACCGCGCCGTAGTCGCGAAAATCGACCTTCTCGTGGCTGTTGTCGCAAAACGGCTTGTTCTTGGAGGCGCCGCACCGGCAAAGCGCAGCGCGATAGCGTACGCCCTGCATGTCGTCGGACGCGCCGTCGATGTCGAGCTCGCCCCGCACGTAGAGCGGCCCGTTGTAGATGACAGAAACGACGTTCTCCGCTTCAGCTTGCTCGCCCGGGCCGCCGTCCTTTCTCTGGTACGTGAGCGCGCCCGTCGGGCAGCGGCCGACCACGTCGACGACCTGCTCCGCGCCAACGCGGTCCGGCTGGCACCATGGCTGCCGGCCACCAACGAACAGCTCGTTGTTTGCGCGGCCGCACTCGCCCACGTGAATGCACAGCCGTCCATCCCAAAAGACGTCCGCCTCCGCGCCGTCGTATTTGACAATCTTGTCGTCGCTCATCGAATCCCTCCGGCGAAGCGGCATGCTTGGAGCCGCCCCGAAAGGGGATTTCTACTACACCCGCAACCAAACCACTATGGGCAACACGCCGAATTGCTAGACACCCGCGAAGGTGGGAACCATGCTGTCGTCATGGGGCATCAGCACAGCCATCACTCGACTGCCGCCGAAGTCGGAGGGAATCGCCGGCGCCTGACGCTCGCCCTCTGCTTGACGAGCGCATACATGGTCGCCGAGGTGGTCGGCGGCCTGGCTGCGAACTCCCTCGCGCTCCTGGCGGACGCGGGCCACATGCTTTCCGACGTCGCAGCGCTGACGCTTTCGCTCGTCGCGGTCATGTTCGCGCAGAAGCCCGCCACCCCACAGCGCACGTACGGTTTTCATCGCGCCGAGATCATCGCGGCGCTCGCAAACGGCGCGCTGCTGCTCGCGCTCGCCGTGCTCATCGTTCGCGAAGCCTGGGAGCGCCTCGCCGCGCCGCCCGAGGTGAACGGCAGCCTGATGCTCGCCGTTGCGACCGGGGGCCTGCTCGTCAACCTCGCGAACCTGTCGATTCTCAGCGGAGGCCGGCACACCAACCTCAACGTCCGGGGCGCCTGGCTGCACGTGATGGCCGACGCCCTCGGAAGCGTCGGGGCGATGTCGGCGGGCGCTGCGATCTACTTCTTCGGCTGGAGGTGGGCCGACCCCGTCGCATCGTTCTTCGTCGCCTCGCTCGTCATCTACTCGGCGTGGGGTCTCATTCGGGAGACCCTCGACGTGCTGATGGAGGGCGTCCCTAAGGGGATCTCGGTCGAGGAGGTCAGCGCGGCTCTGAAGGCGCTTCCCGGGGTCGTCGACGCTCACGATCTTCACGTCTGGGCGCTCACGAGCGGGCGCAACGTCGCCACCACCCACCTCGTCATTCGGGAGGACGCCGACCATCAGCGAGTGATCGACGAGGCCAACCGGGTGCTCGCGACGCGCTTCTCCATCGAGCACGCGACAATCCAAGTCGAGCACGACGAGCTCGCAAGCCAGTGCAACCCATGCGGCCCGGCCGCGGCCACGGGCTGAGCTCAGCTGCTAGCAGGCGCCTCGCGCGCACACGCGGCGCAGATGCACACCCTGCCCTGCGCCTCCGCCGGAATCGCAGCGATGGACGCTGGGTGCATCGTGGCCGTCATGCACCAGCAGGAATTCGGATCGCGCCCGGCCGCCACGGCGCACTCGTTGGGGGCGCCGCAAAGCGGGCAGCGTGTGGTGTCGTCGAAGTCGAGCTTGCGAGTCATTCGATTTCGGTGATGGCGTCGATCCTGTCGAACCGCTGCTGATATAGCTCTTGAATGTAGATATGCATGTCGTTGAGCCGGTCGACCTGCTTGGCCGGCGTCGCCTCTCGTTCATTGGCGTCGCATAGCGTGGCGAGCTCGCTGACCGCCTCGAGCGAGCGCGAGGCGCGGGTCATCGAGATCGCGACGAGCGCCGTCATCGCGAGCGCCGGAAGCGCAATCATGAGAAACCGCGACCACACCCCTGGCGGCGTCCTCGCGATCATCCAAGGGCTCATCAACAAGAGGATCAGAGCGGCGAGGCTCGCGAGAATCCATGGGCCGTGACGCCTCCAAACGTGTCGCCACGCACCTGCGTCGCGCTCCTTGCGCGCCTCCATGCAAGGATCTGACTCCTTGAGGAACCGAAGCTCGTCTTCGACCGCCTCCGCCAAATCCTCGGCGATGTTTTCGTTGAGGCTGACCTCGGACAAATCGACCGCCCTCGCCTCGTCCCGCTTTTCGGGAGGGACCATCGAAAACTCGTTCACGTACACCGTGCGGCCGGAGTCGCCCCGATACGAATAGAAGACGGGCGCAGATTGGCCTAAACCGACTGCTGCGACCACGCTCGCGCACGCGACGACTAGCGCTACCCGGCGCATTCCGCGACTGGTGTATCGTGGAACGTGCTAGAAGGCCAGATCGATGACTTTCGACCAGAGTCTCGTCGCGTGGTTGTTTCTCGGCGTGAGCCTGGTCGGCGCGATCTTCACGCTGAACGCATTCATGCCCGTGCGGCGGATTCCTGCGCTCTTCGTGCCGAGCTTCTTCGGCTCGTGGCTCACCTCCGAGCTCGCACTGCATCACCTGTTTTGGCAGGCGATTGCAGCGATGCTCTTCGTCCAGCTCGGTGCGCTTTCGAGCTGGCCGGGGTGGGTCGGCCTCGGTATCACCTTGGCATCCTGGCTCGGTCTCCTCGTGCTGTTTCACGATGGGCGCAAAGCGAGCCTGGCATTCGACGAGGCGCTTGGCGGCCTCGACGAGCCGCCCGATGTTTCCGGGGTCCCTTTCACGCAGCTCGTCTTGCCGTTTCGCTTTCGGCGGCGAGGCGTGAAAGTAATCCGAGACATCCCGTACCGCAGAGTCGCTGGGCGTACGCTCAAGCTCGACGTCGCAATGCCCGAAGAGCCGGGCAGCGGCCGACCTGCGATCATGCAGATTCACGGAGGCGCATGGATCATCGGCGACAAGCGCGAGCAGGGCTGGCCGTTGCTCGGCCATCTCGCCGCCAACGGCTGGGTCTGCTTCAACGTGAACTACCGCTTGAGCCCTTCCGCAACCTGGCCGGACCACCTCGAGGACTTGAAGTACGCCCTCCATTGGATACGGCGGCACGCGGACGAGTACGGCGTCGACCCGGGGTTCATCGCGGTGACTGGGGGCTCGGCTGGAGGCCATCTCACGGCGATGATGGCCCTCACCGCAAACGACCCCGAATACCAACCCGGCTTCGAGCTCGAAGATACCAGCGTGCAGGCGGCCGTGCCTGTGTACGGCGTGTATGACTTCACGAACCGTCTCGGCACCATGCAGGATCGCTTTCGACGACAAATGCTCGAGCCCATGATCATGAAACGCTTCCTCGACGAGGACCCAGAGGCGTTCCACCGCGCCTCGCCGCTCGATCGAGCCCATCCCGACGCCCCGCCCTTTCTGATCGTCCATGGCGACCGCGACACGCTGGCGCCCGTGCGTGATGCGCAGCTCTTCGCGGAGGCCCTGCGCGAGACGTCGAACGCACCGGTGATGTATGCCGAGCTCCGAGGCGCGCAGCACGCATTCGACGTGTTCGCCTCGCCGCGGACAGCGCGCATGCTCGACGCAGCGCTGCGGTTCTTGACGTCGATGCGTGAGCGCGCAAATTGTGCGGTGACGGCCAGTGAGGCCGAACGGATTGCGCCTCGCCAGCAGGAGCCCGCAGCGGCGGCCGAGAACAACTAGGCAAAATCCTTCGGCACATTGCTTGCAAATCGCGAAGGCCCGAGGCGGGGTCCAGCGATGAAAACCATTGTCATTTTGGGAGCGGGAACAGCGGGCACGGCGATGGCGCACAAGCTCCGCAAGCGCCTACCGAGCGATTGGGAGATCGCGGTCGTCGACCCCTCCACGCAGCACGTCTATCAACCGGGGCTCTTGTTCTTGCCGTTTGGTGACGAGACCGTCGAGCGCATCGTGCGCGACCGCGGCGATACGCTCGGCGACGGAATCACGTGGCACCGCGCCGCAGTCCGCGGGATCGACACGGAGCGCCGCCGGGTGGAGCTCTCGGAAGGTGACGCACTTTCGTACGACTTTTTGATCATCGCTTCGGGAACCGACATCCGCCCCGACATGATCGACGGCATGCTCGACGGCGGTTGGCGAAAGTCGGTGTTCGATTTCTACACGCTCAAGGGCGCCGAGGCGCTGCAACGCGCGCTCGCCGAGTTCGAGGGCGGCCGCCTCGTCGTGAACGTCGTGGAGATGCCGATCAAATGCCCGGTCGCTCCGCTCGAGTTTGCGTTTCTGGCAGACGCCTACCTCACGAAGCGTGGCATCCGCGACAAGACGGAGCTGGTGTACGCCACGCCTCTAGACGGTGCGTTCACGAAACCCCTCGCGTCGAAGACGCTCGGATATCTGCTCGAGGACAAAGGGATCCAAGTCGAAACCGAATTCATGACCGGCGAGGTCGATGCAGAGAAGAACGTCATTCGGTCATACGACGAGCGAGAGGTGCCGTTCGACCTGCTGGTGACCATTCCTCCGCACATGGGTGCATCGTTTCTCGAGGACTCCGACCTCGGCGACGAGCTGGCGTTCGTCCCGACGAATCCACACACGTTGGAGGTCAAGAACGTCGAGCGCGTCTTCTGCATCGGCGACGCGACCGACCTGCCGAGCTCGAAAGCGGGCTCGGTGGCTCATTTTCAAGTCGACCTGCTGAGCGAGAACATCCTCCGCGCGATCGACGACAAAGCGCTCGAGCCGACGTTCGACGGCCACTCCAACTGTTTCGTCGAAACCGGCCACGGCAGAGCCATGCTGATCGATTTCAACTACGACACCGAGCCGCTTCCCGGTCAGTTTCCAATTCCAGGCATCGGGCCGCTGCCCTTGCTGAAGGAATGTCGACGCAACCACTGGGCCAAACGTTTGTTTCGTCTGATCTACTGGCATGCACTGCTTCCGGCGCGCCCGATTCCAATCTCGCCAACGATGTCGTTGGCAGGCAAACAACTCTCCGCCCAAGCGGAGGCAGGAGGCACATGATGTCACTCGAAGCCGTGCAAATGGATGCCGAGGGCTATCTCGCGGATCGAGACCAATGGTCGGAGGAGCTCGCCAACGAGCTCGCCGCTCAGCTCGATGTGGAGCTCACCGACGAGCATTGGAGGGTCATCAACGCGGCCCGAACCATCGAGGCCGAATCCGGCTCGAGCCCTGGGCTTCGCAAGGTCAGCAAGAGGTCCGAAACACCGATCAAGGCGATCTACAAGCTGTTCCCCGACGGTCCCGCGAAGCTCATCGCCAAGATCGCCGGCATCCCCAAACCCAAGTCTTGCCTTTGATGGCGCCGAAGAGGAGCTCGTGATGACTGAATCCGGAACCCCCAAGAAGCGAAGCCTGAGCGTGATCTGCTCGAAGGGCAGCTTCGACATGGCTTACCCTGGGCTGATTCTCGCCAATGCAGCACGCATGGCGGGCGTCGACGCGAGGCTGTTCTTCACGTTTTGGGGCCTCGACATCGTCAACAAGAAGAAGATCGATCATCTACATCTGAATCTGGTCGGCAACCCGTCAGCGCCGATTCCCGCCATGATTGCGGGCCTTCCAGGCGTGGAAGCGCTTGCCACCGCGCAGATGAGAAAAGAAATGGACCGCCTCGACATCCCGCCGATTCGCGAGTTCATCGAAATGCTCGACGATGCAGGCGCCGACCTCTACGGCTGCCAAATGGCGCTCGACATGTTCAAGCTCACCAAAGACGACTTGGTGCCGCAGGTGAAGGACGTGCTCACCGCCATGGACTTCATGGACATGAGCGAAGGCGCTCAGATCATCTTCATCTAGTCGTAGACGAGCGTAATCGAGATGGTGACAGGCCCGCCCTCGTATCTGAACTTGGCGTCTTTGTAGATCGGCGGGCCGAAGCGCTTGGCTTTCGCGTTTTGCGAGACCCCCCACGGCTCCTTGGGGCTTCCGATCGCGTTCGTGTCGAGCTTGCCGTTCTCGTTGATGTCGAGAAACACCGAGGCCGCGTACTCGCCGAGCCCGGTTCGTCGAAACACACAGGTCACGCTGTCCCCGTCGACCTCGACCCAAGTGCGGCGGAGCGCCCGCCGATGCTTTCGCGGAAAGCCTTTGTTCTGCCAGAAGAGCGCGCACGCCATTGTGCCTTCGGCCTCGCGGATTCCTGTGACCACGATGGTGAGCGTATTGTTCGCTGCCGGATCGGTATCGACCTTTTCTGCAAAAGCAGGCGTCGCAGCAGTGGTCGCGAGCAGCGCAGCCAACAAAGCCGCACCGGCCCGTTCAAGCCGTCTCAATGCGCGACCCCCAAGCTCCACCTAGACTGCGAGATTACCGTCATGCCGATTCGACGTGGATTCGGGAGGAATGTTTAGGACAGGCGCTGGTTTTTGCCAACTACTGCGAAGCTGACGCGAAAACCGGCCCGTGAGAGCAGGCGGTGGGGCTCGGCGCGTCGACCGCAGGGTTTGTTGCCCCTGTAACCGCTTGTTTTTAGTACGAAATGACGAATTCTTCATTTTTTTCTTGACCGAACGAACGGTCGTACTATTTTGATGTTCATGGGCAAGGGCGCACAGACCAAGCAAGCGATCGTCGACGAGGCCATGGTGCTCGCGAGCACGGTCGGCCTCGACAAGCTGACGATCGGTGCGCTCGCGAACGCGACCGGCATGTCGAAGAGCGGGCTCTTCGCGCACTTCAAGTCGAAGGAGCAGCTTCAGCTCCAGGTGCTCGAGGAGGCACGTCAGCGGTTCGTCGATCTAGTGATTGCGCCGGCGCTCAAGCAGCCCCGCGGCGAAGCTCGCATCCGCGCGATATTCGAGCGCAGCATCAAGGAGTGGGAAGACGACCTCCCCGGCGGCTGCATTTTCTACTCGGTTTCGGCGGAGCTCGACGATCAGCCGGGACCGGCGCGCGACTATCTCGTCGAGATCATGAGCGACCATCGCGAGACCGTGCGGCGCGCCGCTCAGATCGCGGTCGAGGAAGGCGAGTTTCGCGAAGACCTCGACCTCGACCAATTCGTTTTCGAGCTTGGCTCGATCACCGCCGCCGACCACCACTACGGGCGCCTGCTGGGCGACCCTGACACGCGCACGCGCGCCGCCAGGGCGTTCGAGTCTCTGCTCGACCGCGCTCGGCGCCGAGGAGAACGACCATGACCACGACCACCGCACAAGCACTTGTAGCCCCTCAAAAAAGCACGAACGTTCGTGTTAGCAGCCCCACGGCGCCCGGATGGATGCGATGGACGCTTTCGAGCGCGAGCCGGGTGGCTCCGGACCTCACCGCCGCGATCGGCGACCGCCTCTTCGTGCGCACCCGTCGACGAGGGCCGCGTCCAGGTGAGCAAACCGTGCTGCAGCACGCCACCGCGCTCGAGCTCGGCGGGATGAAGGCATGGTCGTGGGGTGAAGGCCCGACGGTGCTCCTCGTGCACGGCTGGAATGGGCGGGGCACACAGCTCGGCGGCTTCGTCGCGCCGCTGGTCGAGCGCGGCTACAGAGTTGTGGCCTTCGACGCGCTCGGCCACGGAGATTCCCCGGGCAACCAGCAGTCGCTCCCCGAGCTCGCGGGCGACATCCGCCGGGTGGCCGACGACCTCGGCGCGCTCCACGGCGTGATCGCGCACTCGCTCGGAGGCGCGGCGACGACGCTCGCGATCTCTCAGGGGCTTCGAGTCGAGCGCGCGGTGTTCATCTCGCCGCCGGCAAACCCCGAGGAGTTTCTGTCGATCTTCGCGACCGCGCTCGGCATCAGTCGAGACGTTCGCGACCGCGTGCAGCGGCGCGTGGAAGCGCGTCTCGCGATGAAGATGGTCGACATGCGCGCGGACCTGCTCGCGCGGTCCATGCGAACGCCGCTCCTGGTGATCCACGACCGCGACGACAAAGAGGTGCCGGTCGAGGTCGGCCAGAGCATCGCCGACGCATGGTCTGGCGCCGAGATCGTGGTGACCGAGGGCCTCGGGCACCAGCGGATTCTCCGCGACGAGTCGGTCCACCATCGAGCCGTTCAGTTCATCGATGCCGTCCGGCATCTGCAAACCGCGGCGTAAGCCGAGGAAAGGAAGAAGACCATGATTACAGAAATCCGAGACCCTCAGTTCGCGAGCTTCGTCGAAGACATCGCGGAATCGATCCGCTGGCCCGACGCGGCCTTCACCTTCACCCCGTGGCAGGCGCTGAAAGCGTTGGCCGTGGCTCTTTACGAGGCGATGGCGACGCCCGACCCGGCAACGCTCCGCCACGCCCTTCGCGGGATCGCGGTTTGAGGGCGCGTTGCTCCAAAGCTCTGTCGAGCAAGCCTACGGCGGGACGATCTCGGGGCCGAGGCACACCATGACCGAGGAGGCCCCGTTCGTCCCGGCCTCGGTCACCGACTGGCACGTCCAGTCGGTCCGGCAATCCTCGTCACCCATGCAGCGGACGAGGCAAACCCACCCGCTTTCGAGCTCGCCGCAGGCCGAGCCGCTGGGACAGCTCCCCGAGGCCCCGCATGAGATCGTGCACATGTTGCCCGGAAAGCGAGCGCCCTCTTCGCAGAGCCTCTGGTCGCACTCGGTGGCGGTCATGCAGGGCCCGCCAACGAGCGAGCTTTCGTTGCCCGCAGTCCCGGACGAGCCGCTTCCGCACGCGGCCGAGAGCAGCGCCAAACAGACAAAGCCGAGCCATTTCCGCTTCATTGCGGGCGGACGATAGACCACGCACCACCGCCGAACCAGGGCCGTCACGTTACATTCCTGTCACTTCCGCAACCGAGACGAGAGCCAGCCCGAGATCGCGCGCACGACGTCGTCCGAATCGCGAGCCCACCGCACGTGTGCACCCTGCTTTTTGGGCTTCGAGAGCTTCGCGCCGGCTCGGACGCCGCGCGCGCCAGGCACCTTTTCGAGGGTGAAATCGACCGCGTTCAGAGGCGCGAGCTCATCGCCCTCGATGTGAACCGAGAAGAGCTCGACCTCTAGCTCGGCGAGCGCTGCCTCGTAGTCGACGTCACTTCCAATCGGCTCGTAGCTCGCGGTTCGCGCGTTGTGGGCCCAGTCGCGCATCAGCGTCCGCGCCTCGGTCCCGCCGAAGCCGAAGCGCTGGCCGGGGACATAGCCGAGCAGGGACCCCGTGATCGGGAACAGCACCGTTGCGAGCCGAATCCAGCGCCGGCTCTGCCCGTGCCAATTGCGATAATACGGAATCGCGCACGCGACGTGCACCATTGCTTCGACCGCAGGGTTTGTGGCGGCGACGTAGAGCAGCATGAGCTGGCCGCCGAGACTATGGCCGCCGACGTAGAGCGGCACGTCGCCGATGCGTTCGCGCACCGCGTCCATGGACGCCGGGATGTCGTACTCGACGATCTCACGATACCCGAAGTCGACGCCGCGGCTCGGCCGGAGGCTGCTCGTGCCGTGCCCTCGAAGCTCGCAAACGACGAGCTGCACGCCCTCCCGTGAAAGCGCCTCGGCGAACGGCTGGTAGTAGCTCGCCGCGACGCCCATGGCCGGCGCGAAGACGAGCACGGCGCGCGGGTCTTCGGGCGTCTCGACGTGAAGCTCGAGCTCGTGGCCGTCGCTCGCCCGCACGGACCAGCGCTCAGTCACCATCGATCTGCCCTTCGAAAGCTTCGACCGCCTCGCGAAACCGCACCGGCACCGGGACCTTGTCACGGGTCTTCGGATCGACGCAGACGCTGGTGAGACTCGCCGTCGCGAGGGTGTTCTTCTGATCGTCCCGGATTACGAAGGTGCCGGTGAAGCTCGACGTCCCGATTCGAGTCACGTGCGTCTCGATGTGCACGTCTTCCTCGAAGCGCGCGCTCCCGCTGTAGTCACAGGTGGCGTTCACGTAGTACATGTCCGTGCCGGCCTCGACCATGTCCTGCCAAGCGAGCCCAACCTCGCGCATGTAGGCGCCGAGCGCCTCGTCGCAGTACACGAAGTAGTTCCCAAAATAGACGTGCCCCTGCATGTCCGTGTCGCGAAACCGAACGCGCATGGAATGAACGAAGGGGGCGGGCACGGGCGGAACGTAGAGAGCCCAACCGGGCCACGCAAACCGCGCGGCTTTGGCCTCATGCGCTTGTGCTGCCGCGGATGTAGTGGGGGGGTTGCAGGATCTGGGGCGTGGTACGGCTTGGTTACACCGCCCGCCCACCCCCACCCGTAATCCTCCCTCGCGCGCCTTCGCTTCGCTCGGCTTGCCGGCGCGCTTGCGCCGGGCTTCGCCCTTCGGGCTCGCGGGTGCTGCCGTCGAGGTGGTTGCCGAGACTTTCGGCGGCTGGCGCTGTGTGGCTTGTGCTGCCGCGGATGTGGTGGGGGGTCTTGCAGGCTCCGGGGCGTGGCACGGCTTGGTTACACCGCCCGCCCACCCCCTCCCGTAATCCTCCCTGCGCGCCTCGCTTCGCTCGGCTTGCCGGCGCGCTTGCGCCGGGCTTCGCCC